>Ga0081538_10001469_pt1 | contig 24195 bp, 19 predicted proteins | sample TabmetS5T2R1_FD_71022 | JGI IMG/M metagenome (GOLD analysis project Ga0081538, IMG submission 71022) | Tabebuia heterophylla rhizosphere microbial communities from the University of Puerto Rico - S5T2R1 | ecosystem: Host-associated > Plants > Roots > Rhizosphere ... | reverse complement strand
TTCGACGACGAGCGGCCGACGCCGCCGGCGCTGTGGCTGCCGCACAACGAGATCGCGAACTCCCCGAGCCAGCCGATGCTGATCCCGAGCGGTCCGTTCGCCGGGCAGATGTGGATCGCCGACGTGACCTACGGCGGGATCCAGCGAGCGTTCCTGGAGAAGGTCGAGGGCGAGTACCAGGGCGCCTACTTCCGGATGACCCAGGGCCTCGAGTCCGGCCTCACGCACCTGCTGCTCGAGGACGACGGCTCGATCATCGTCGGCGGCCTCGGCGCCGGCGGCAACTGGGGCCAGACCGGCAAGCTCCAGTTCGGCCTCCAGAAGCTCGTCCCGAACGGCACCGAGACGTTCGACATCCAGAAGATGGAGCTCGCCGAGGGCGGCTTCGACCTCACCTACACCAAGCCGCTGTCCGACGCCGCGCTCGCCGACCTGGCCGCCAAGTACCGGGTCGAGCAGTGGACCTACGTGCCGACCGCGGCCTACGGCGGCCCGAAGGTCGACGAGGAGACGCTGACCGTCACCGAGGCGACGGTGTCAACCGACCGCAAGACCGTCTCGCTGAAGATCGACGGCCTCAAGCCCAACCGCGTCGTGTACGTGCGCTCGCCGCGGCCGTTCGACGCCCAGGACGGCACGCCGCTGCTGAGCACCGAGGCGTGGTACACGCTCAACACGCTGCCCGGCTACGTCGCGCCCGTCGACGAGGGGCTGTACGAGCTGGAGGAGGGCCAGCTCACCGGCGGCGCCCAGTTCGACACCGAGCACGCCGGCTACACCGGCACCGGCTTCGTGTCCGGCTTCGGCACGGAGGGCGCGTCGGTCAAGGTCACCGTCGACGCGGCCACCGCCGGCGACTACAAGCTCGCGCTGCGCTACGCCAACGGCCCGAACCCGTTCGACGGCCCGAAGACGATCAGCCTCATCGTCAACGGCACCAGCCGGCAGATCACGCTGCCGCCGACCGGAGCGTGGCCGAGCTACCAGTTCTACGTCGACGACGTCACGCTCGACGCGGGTGAGAACACGATCGAGCTCAAGCACGCGGCCGGCGACGACGGCCACGTGAACCTCGACTCGCTCCGGCTCGCCCCCGCCGGCACCACGCGCTACGAGGCCGAGGCGGCCACGCTCGCCGGCGGCGCGACGGTCCAGACCGAGCACCCCGGCTACAGCGGAACCGGCTACGTCGGCGGCTACCAGAACCAGGGCGCGAGCACGACGTTCAAGGTCAACGCGCTCGCCGACGCGCCCGCCGAGGTCACGCTCGGCTACGCGAACGGCCCGAACCCGTTCGCGGGCGCCAAGGAAGTCAGCCTGTACGTCAACAACCTGTTCGTGAAGAAGCTCGCGCTGCCTGACACGGGCGCGTGGACCACGTACGGAACCATCACCGAGACGCTCGTCCTCAAGGCCGGCAGCAACGACGTCTCGATCCGCTACGACGCGGGCGACGACGGCAACGTCAACCTCGACTACCTCGACGTCGAGCAGAACGAGCCGCCGCAGTGCGCGCCGGGCATCGAGGCGAACGACGAGTTCGACGGCGACGCGCTCGACCGCTGCCGCTGGACGACGGTCCTGAACGAGGACCCCTCGGGCTACGAGATCGCCGACGGCAAGCTGCAGATCGAGGCCCAGGAGGGCGACATCGTCGGCGGCACGGTCAGCGCCCGCAACGTCGTGCTCCAGCGGGCCCCGACCGACGGCAGCTGGTCGGCGACGACGAAGGTGTCGATCGACGGCAGCGACGACTACGTCCAGGCCGGGCTCGTCGCGCACTCGGGCGCCGGCGCCTGGGGCAAGGTCGTCGTCATGCGCCGGCCGACGGGCGAGTGGGTGACGGAGCTCGCCCGCGAGTCCGGCTACCAGAACGGCCCGACCCTGCCCGCCGGCGCGCAGAACGCGATCACGCTCCAGATGGTCGCGGTGGACGGCCAGATTCGTGGCCGCTACTCGCTCGACGACGGCGAGACGTGGACCGAGATCGGCTCCGGCTTCCCGCTGGCCGGGCTGACCACCCCCGCGATCGGGCTCTCCGCGTACAACGGCACCGGCGCGGAGGTCGGCTCGTTCGAGTACTTCCATGTCGGCGAGCCGGACATCCCGCCCCCGCCGCCGTGCGACGACCCGTACACCCCGGAGCCCGGCTACACGATGCTGTTCGACGGCACGGACGCCTCGCTCGAGGACTGGATGTACGCGGGCGGCGGGAGCTTCGTGCGCGAGGGCTGCACGATCAAGTCCGTCGGCGCCTTCGGCCTGCTCTACACGGAGGAGGACCACGAGGCCCCGTACTCGCTCAAGCTCGAGTGGATGATGCCCGGGGACGACAACTCCGGCGTCTTCGTCGGGTTCCCCGACACCGGGGCGAACACGGATCAGACGTCGATCTCGCAGGGCGAGGAGATCCAGATCGACGCGACGGACAACCCGGCCCAGACCACCGGCGCGATCTACCTCGAGCAGGCGCCGGACGCCGCCGCGCGCGACGCGGCGCTCAACCCGCCGGGAGAGTGGAACGAGTACGAGATCGTCGTGCGGGACGACCGCATCGTCGTCTTCCTCAACGGCACCAAGATCAACGAGTGGATCGACGATGACCCGAACGTCGATCTCGCCACCGGCCGCATCGGCCTCCAGACCCACGGGGCCGGCGACGACGTCTACTTCCGCAACGTGCGGATCAAGAACCTCGGGCTCGCGACGTCGGCGGCGCTGGATCCGGCCGAGCCCGGCCCTGGGGGCACGTACGAGGGTCCGGTCGGCGTGACGCTGTCGGCGACCGGCGCGGCGTTCACCGAGTACCGGATCGACGGCGGCGAGTGGGTGCGCTCCGACAACACCGAGGGCGACGATCCGTTCGTGACCGCGTTCACGGTGTCGGCCGAGGGCGAGCATGTCGTCGAGTACCGCTCGACGGACGCCGACGGCAACCAGGAGGCCGTCCAGTCGGTGGCGTTCACGATCGAGGAGGCCGTGGATCCGGATGCCCCGATCGTGGAGGCGTTCGCCGATCCGGCGACGGGAGACGCACCGCTCGAGGTGCAGTTCTCGGCCAGCGGCCTCGATCCGCAGGGCGGCGAGCTGACCTACCGCTGGGAGTTCAGCGAGGGCGGCTCGACCCTCCAGCAGAGCCCGGTGCGGACGTACCGCACGCCGGGGACCTACACGGCGACCGTGACGGTCAGGGACCCGCAGGGCAAGACCGCGTCGAAGACGGTCGAGGTCGTGGTCAGCGAGCGGGCGAACGCCGCCCCGACGGTCGACACGGCCGCCGACCCCACCAGCGGCAGCGCGCCGCTCGCGGTGGAGTTCGCCGCGCGGGCGACCGACCCCGACGGGCCCGAGGACGAGATCGCCTACCTGTGGGACTTCGGTGACGGCGCCGGGTCGCAGTTCGGCGCCGACGTGACGCACACCTACCGCGCGCCGGGCACGTACACGGCGACGGTGACGGCCACCGACCGCCAGGGCGCGTTCGACACGGACACGGTCACGATCGTGGTCGACGGCCCGCCCGCCAACCAGCCGCCGACCGTGCAGGTCGCGGCCGACCCGCGGTCGGGCACGGCCCCGCTCCCGGTGCGGTTCACGTCGGATGCGCGCGATCCGGAGGGCAAGGCGCTCCTGATGGTGTGGGACTTCGGCGACGGCGCCAAGGGCGCCGGCCCGAGCATCAGCCACACCTACCGCACGGCCGGCACGTACACCGCGACGCTGACCGTGACCGATCCGGGCGGCGCGACGGCCGCCGCCTCGGTCCAGGTCACGGTCTCCGGCCCCACGGCCCTCGCGTCGCCGGGCGACGTCGCCGGCGAGTCCGCGGAAAACGGCGCGTGGCTGAAGGCGCCGAAGCAGCGGCTGCGCAGCACGGCCCGCCTGCGGGTCGCCTGCCCCGAGCGCTGCGCCGTGCGCGCCGTGCTGCGGTACGCCGGCAAGCGGATCGGCGCGTCCAGGACGCTGCGGATCCGCGACGGCCGCCGGCATACGGTGAACGTCCGCCTGAGCCGCAAGGCCCGCCGCGACCTTCAGGCTGCGATCAGGCGGAGCGGGAGCGTCAAGGTCACGGCGGTGATCACTGTCCGGACCGCCGAGGGCCGGAGCACCATCCGACGCAACGTGCGATTGAAGCGCTGACCGCGCCGCCGGCGAACGTCGCCGGCGGCGTCGATCGCGACCCCCGTCAGCCGGACGCGGGCTGCGGCTCGGGCTCGCGCCCGATCCCAGCGTCCGAAGGCGGCTCGTCGTCCGTGTCCGGGCGCTCGATGTTGAGGTGCGGCAGGCGCTTCTCGAGCCAGGCCGGCATCCACCACATCGCCGGACCCACGATGTGCATCACCGCCGGCAGCAACAGGAGCCGGATGATGAACGCGTCGATGAAGATCGCCGAGGCGAAGCCGACGCCCATCATGGCCAGCGCCCGCTCGTTGCCGATCGCGAAGGCGCCGAAGACCGCGATCATGATGATCGCCGCCGCCGTCACCACGCGGCCGGTCATCGCCAGGCCGTGGCGCACGGCGTACTTCGCGTCGCCGGTGTGGACCCACTCCTCATGCATTCGAGACACGAGGAAGACCTCGTAGTCCATCGACAGCCCGAACACGACGGCGAAGACCATGATCGGCAGGAACGAGTCGATCGGCCCGGTGGCGTCGCCGAACAGGCTCGCGAAGTTGCCGTCCTGGAAGATGAACGTCACGACGCCGAACGCGCCCGCGATCGACAGCAGGTTGAAGATGCCGGCCTTGACCGGGATCAGCAGCGAGCGGAAGACGACCGCGAGCAGGAGCAGCGAGAGGCCCACGACGACGCCGATGAAGAGCGGGAGCTTGTCCCGGATCGTCTGCGAGAAGTCCAGGTTGGTCGCCGTCGTCCCGCCGATCGACACCCGGGCGCCGGTCGACGCCTCGACCGGGGGGAGCGTGACGTCGCGCGCCGTCCTGACCGTCTCATCGGTTCGTTCATCCTGCGGCGTGGTCGTCGGGTAGGCGATCATCGTCGCCGTGTCGCCGGCCTTGTTGAGCTGCGGCGGCAGGACGGAGGCGATGCCGTCCTGGGCGCCGAGCGCCTCGCTGATCTGCGTCAGTGCGGCGTCATCGCCGGCACGAGGCAGCTCGACCGCGAGCAGCAGCGGGCCGTTGAACCCGGCGCCGAAGCCTTCCTTCAGGAGGTCGTAGGCGACGCGGGCCGTGTCGTCCTTCTTGTACGTGCTGGCATCGCTCGTCGCCAGGCGCATGTTCAGCGCGGGCGCGGCCAGTACGAGCAGGATCACGAGCGCGCCCACGGCCACCGGCCACGGCCGGCGCGACACGAAGGCGCTCCAGCGCGCGGCGAAGCCGGTCTCGCGATCGGCGAAGTCGGCGTCGCCGCCGCTGGCCGGCACCTTGATCCGCCGGCCGATCCTCGTGCCGAGGATCGCCGGCATCAGCGTGAGCGCGGCGATCATCGTGAACAGCACCGAGAGGGCGGCGCCGATGGCCGGGCCGTAGAGGAACGAGATGCCGAGCAGCACCATGCCGAGCATCGCGATCACCACCACGATGCCGGCGAACAGGACGGCGCGGCCGGACGTGTCGATGGCCTTCAGCGTCGCTTCTCGCACGTCGCGGCCGGCGCCTCGTTCGAGCCGGAAGCGGTTGAGGATCAGGAGCGCGTAGTCGATGCCGACGCCGATGCCGATCATGGCCGCGAGCTGGGGCGTCCAGTCGACGACGTCGAGCACGCGGGTGCCGACGATCGCCATCAGCCCCAGGCTCACGACCATCGCGAACAGGGCGTTCAGCAGCGGCAGCCCCATTGCAACCACACCGAGCGTCAGGAACAGCACGACGGCGGCCACGAGGATGCCGAAGATCTCGCCGGCGCCGCCCGTCTCGGCCGTTGACCAGTGGATGAGGTCGCCGCCGAGCGCGACTTGGACCCCGCCGTCGCCATCCATCGCGAGCGTGTCCTCGGCCATCGTCTTGACCGCCGCCGGGTCGGCCTCGCCGGCGCCCTTGGCGAACTGGATCTGGGCGAAGGTGATCCGGCCGTCCTCGGAGACGGGCGCGCCCTCGGCGAGCGGATCGCCGACGGCGAGCACCTCGGGCGACTTCTCGATCTCGGCGCGCACGGCCTCGATCTGCCCGCGGTGGTCGAGCACCTGGCCCTCGTCGACAGCCCAGACCACGGTCGCGGTGTCGCCGGACTGCTCGGGGAACTTGTCCTTGAGCAGGTCATAGGCCCGCTGGGACTCCGTGCCCGGCAGGCTGAAGTTGTTGACGAAATCCCCGGCTGCGGTGCCCCAGAGGGCGGCGAAGACGAAGAAGGCGGCGACCCAGAGGCCGATCACGGTGCGGCGCCGATCGTGGCACCAGGCGGCAAGTCTGCGCATATCAGCGGACGCTAAGGCCGCCACACCGATCGATCGCACCGGGTAGCCGTGCTCAGCCGCATCGGGTAGCCGCACTCCCCAGTGCGGCTGCCCGCAGTTGTCGTTGCACAGCGAATCGTCGCTGTCGTCGGCGCCACGGGGTGTCAGCGCGCGCTGACACCCCGGGCCGGATAGGTCAGCCCTCGCAGCTGATCCTGATGTCGGTGGGATCGGCCAGGCATCGATCGAAGCCGATCCCGCCGTCGAGGGTGTCGACGGTGTTGTTGGTGGTGGTGAACCCGTCGTCTCCCGCGCGTCCCTCGAAGTGGACGCCGCCGAAGAACGCTCGGGCGTTGAACCGGTCGGCGCTGGAGCCGCCGATGACGTGCTCGACGTCCTTCTCGGCACCGACGTTGTCGAGCTCGGATGCCGCGCCGTCGTTGGCCGCGCCGTCGACGAACACCTGGATCGCCGTCGTCCGGGCGGCGTAGGACATGATGTCGCGCCCGCTCCCGCCCTGGTACCGGTCGGCCCCGTCGACGCCCGCTTCGGCGACCGCGCGGTCGTTGCCGTCGCCGCCGCTCACGGAGTCGTCGCCGAAGCCGGGGACGAAGATGTCGTCGCCGAGGCTGCCGCGCAGGACGTCGTCGCCGGACCCGCTCTCGATCACGTCGCCGCCGTCGCCGCCGCGCAGGAGGTTGTCCTCCGCGCTGCCGCGCAGCGTGTCCCGGCCGCGCCCGCCGTCGACGTTCTCGACGTCGACGTGGATGTTGTCCCGCTCGTCGCGGGCGCCGTCGTCGTCCCGGTTGTCGAGGCTCACCGCGAGCGGGGTGGCGCGGCCGCTGTACTCCGCGGTGTCGACGCCGGTGCCGCCGGCGAACGCGTCCGCCCCGTCCGGGACGTCGTCGACGAAGAGCAGATCGTCGCCGGCGCCGCCGGTGAGGGTGTCGTTGCCGTCGCCGAGACAGATGAGATCGTCGCCCGGGCCGGCCCACACGCGGTCGTTGCCGCCGAGCGCGGCGATGACGTCGCGGCCGGCGGTGCCGACGAGCGGGTCGGGGCCAGGGCCGCCGACGATCGTGGCGATCTGCCCGCCGCACCGGACCGGCTCGTCAGCGCTCGCCGGTCCCGGCAGAACGGCGAGCGCCGCGACCGCCAGGGCGACGGCCGGGGCCCGGCGTCGTAGAGGTCTGTGCATGGTGGATGCTCCTGTCGCAGGTAGGGGTGTTCACGACTCCGGCGACGGTAAGCACGGGACGGGCCGGTCACATCGGGCGCGGCGCCCTATCTTGGGCGCGATGCCGACCTAGGTTGAGGTGATGCCGAGGCGGCTCGCCGCCTTCCCGACCTCTCGCCTCGAGCCGAGGCCGAGCTTGGCGAGCACGGCCGAGACATGGTGGCCCGCGGTCTTCGGGCTGACGACCAGTTGCCGCGCGATCTCGGCGTTCGTCGCCCCGGTGGCGATGAGCCGGGCGACCTCGAGCTGTCGTGGCGTGAGCCCTGCCGGAGCCACGCGGGTCGCGGCTCGCGGGCCGCGCGGCACCCGTCGCACACCCCGGGCCTGCAGCCGCCGGCGCATGCGCCGCGCGGCCGCCGCGGCACCGAGCCGGTCGAGCGTCTCGAGGGCCTCGAACGCCCGCGCCGTGTGTCCGTCACAGGCCGCCTCGGCGGCCTCGTAGGGGAAGCCCAGCGCCTCCCACGCCGCGGCGGCGCGGTCCGGCTCCCGGGCGATCGAGTGGGCGTAGCCGCGCGCCTTCGTCGGCGCCGACGGGCGTGCGCCCGCGCGCCACTGCCAGAACGCGAGCTCGCCCCCCAGGAACGGATACCGGGCCGCGAGGCTCCGGACGGAGATGCCGCGGAGCTCCGCGAGCACGCGCCGCGCGTCGTGCTCGAGCCATGCGTGCTCCGCGCGGGCGGCCGCGGCCGCCGCGACGCGATGGCGCTCACCGGTGGCCACCGCGAGCCGCCGCGCGGCGTCGAGCGTTCGTCGCGCTTCGGGGTCCCCGCGTCTCGCCTGCAGGCGACCGCGCACGAGCATCGCCCCGGCGGCGCCGGGACCGTCGTCGCCGATGGCGAGCGACGCGGATGCATCCGACTCGGCCGCGTGCCAGTCGCCGCGCCGCAGCCGGAACTCTGCGCGCGCGCCGAGCAGGTACTGCCGGGGACCATCCAGGTCATGTGCGCGCGCGAACTTCAAGGCGCGCTCGAGGTCGCCGAGGATCCGGGGGTCGCCCGGATCGTGCAGCTGCGTGACCATGCCGAGATTGGCGAGCGCCCGGATGGCGTGCTCGTGGTCGCCGGCCGCGTGAGCGAGCGCGAACGCGCGCTCGAGCTCGGCGCGGCCCTGCTCCGCCGCCGGGCCGCCGATGCGGGCGGCGCCGACGTTGGTCAGCGCGTGCGCCAGCGTGGCGCGATCGCTCAGGCGACGGGCGTGCGCCATCGCCTCTTCACCCACGGCGATCGCCTCGCCCGGACGGTCGGCCAGCATCGCCAGCTGTGAGTGTGTGCTGAGCGCCATCGCCAGCTCGCGGCCGGGCGGCAGGTCACGCAGCAACTCCACCGCTCGCTCGGCCGTCGCGGCGGCGGTGGCGCTACGGCCGAGCAGCCACTGCAGTCGCGCGATCCAGCGCGTGGCTCTTGCCACGCCGACCGTGTCGCCGTCGGCCTGGGCGGCGGCGAGCTGGTCGCGTCGCGCCTCGAGTGCGCGGACGTTGTGCCCGCACAGGTACGCCTCGAAGGCGACGCCCTCGAGCGCGCGTCGGTCATCGCCTCCGGAGGCCGTGAGCGCCGCCTCCCAGTGCGCGAGCGCTTGGCGGTGCGCGCCGGCGCCGGCGGCCTGGGCGGCCGCGGCCGGGGCCAGGCGGCGGGTGGCCGCGCCGTCGCCCGCGGCGCGCGCGTGATGCGCGAGGCGTGCCACGTCGATCCCGCCGTGCTGCTCGAGCGCGGCCAGGACGATCGCGTTGAGCTCCCGGCGCCGCAGCGGCCCGAGCGCCCCCTCGACCGCGCCGCGTGCCAGCTCGTGCCGGAACGAGAGCCAGGTGTCGGACAGCTCGAGGATCCCCGTGGCCAGGCAACCGTCGATCGCCGCAGCGGTCGCGCCGAGCGCGTCGGTCACGAGCTGCAGCTCGGCCCTCCGCGGAACCACGGAGACGAGCTCGACGACCGCTCGCGACGCGGGCGTCAGGTCGGTCATGTGCCCGAGCACGGCGGCCTGCACGCTGCGAGGCACGGGGTCCTCGGAGTCCAGCATCTCGACGACGAAGAACGGGTTGCCGCCGGTCTGGGCGTACAGGCCGGCCGGATCGCGGCCCGCCTCGCGCGCCAGCCGATCCACCGCCGCCGGCGACAGCGGCGCCGGCTCGATGCGCGTGACATGCGCCGAGGGCACCGAGTCGAGCACGCGCAGCACGAGTGCGTCCGACCGGCACGTCAGCACCAGGCAACCCCGCGTATCAGGCAACCGCCGCGCGAGCAGCGCTACGACGTCGATCGTCGCCGCGTCCGCCCACTGCAGATCCTCGATGACGATCGTCGTCGGCCGCGACCCGTCGAGCTCGTCCAACAAGGCGGCCAGCAGCGACTCGCGCACCGCGGCCTCGTCCGTCGCCGCCGCCGCAAGTGCGCCGCCCGTCTGCCGTGCGATGTCGTGCACCGGACCGAGTGAGCGCGCGACCACGAGCGCGTCGCATCCGCCCCACAGCACCCGCTGCCCGGAGGCGTCCAGCACGCTGCGCACGAGCGTCGTCTTGCCGATCCCGGCCTCGCCGACGACGAGCACCACCCGTCCTTCCTCGGCGAGCGTCTCCTCGAAGGCCGCGACGTCGGCGTTGCGCTCCAGCATCATCACCACAAGGACACCCCGCGGGGCCGGTTACTTCCCCGCGGGGTGCACCATGGGTGCCGCTCAGGGAATGCGCACGCGCCGCGTGATCTGGCCGTTGCTCTCCCAGAACGTCACCTTGTTGGCGATCACGGGATCCTCCGGCGCGGGCTGGACGTTGCCGTCGACGTCGATCGCTCGCGAGGTGACCGTGTGCGGCCCCCGCGCCGGCGTTCCCCAATCGAACTTCCAGAACGTCCACGCGAACTCGCGCGACCGCTTGCGCCGTGACGGCTGCCGGTCGAGCCTCGCGGCTCGCCACGGCCCGTTGTCGATCCGCACCTCCACGCGCGCGATCGGCGCGCCCCAGGCGGCGCCCAGGATCGAGTACCGGCGCCCGTGCCGCGTGACCTTGGCCGGCGCCGACTTGAGCCGATCGTGGGTCACCATCGTGAACGTCCACACGGTCTCGCCGTCGTGCATCTCCTCGCGGAAGGTCACGTAGTCGCGCGCGTTGAAGCGGCCCCGGAACGGGTGGTCGATCAGCTCGATCCGCGTCAGCCACTTGACGTTGGCCACGCCGTACCAGCCGGGCGCGATGAGACGGACGGGGAATCCGTGCTCGGGCAGCAGCGGCTCGCCGTTCATCTCGTAGCAGAGCAGGTTGTCGGGGCTCATGGCGTCCTCGAGCGACATGCTGCGGGCGAACTGCTCGGTGATCGTCAGGTCGAGTCCGCCGGCCCCGTCCGGGGTGACCGTGCCGGTCCGGCCGCCGCGGAGCACGCCCGAGTTGTCGCGGATCGTCACCTCGCCGCGGTCCTCGCCCCAGAAGACCACTTCCGTGGCCTGATCCAGGACGTCGGCCTGTCTCAGGACCGAAGCCAGCGATGCGCCGCCCCAGCGGGCGTTGCCGATGCCGCCGATGAAGAACGGATAGCCGGTGTTGCCCGAGCATTCGAGGGTGAACGTCACCTCGCGCCGCGGGCGCGCCTTGAGCGCGGCGAGGCTCAGCGACTGCGGCGACGCGACGAGGCCGGTGACGTCCAGCTGATAGTCGGCCTCCGCGATCGTCGGGATGGGGTAGTGGGTGACGACGAAGAAGTCGTGGGCGGGCGTCAGCCAGGAGTCGAGCTCCTCCCAGACGAGCAGGTTGAACACGTTATTCGGCACGGGGTTCGCGGCCGGCTGGTCCTCCCACGGGATCACCTCGCCGCCGCCGTGCCCGGGGAACGCCGGCGCCGGGCCGGCCACGCGGAGCACCGTCAGTCCTGCCACCGCCGCGCCGCCGCCCTTCAACAAGGTCCGGCGCGAGACGTCACGAGCAGCCATCGTGTGGCCTCCTTCTGCGGGAGTCGAGCGACTCTCTCCAACGGCACGGTGCAACGTCGAGCTTCGCGGTCCGTTCCAGAACGCACCGTCGTTTCGAGCATTGAGCCTTGACACGCGGTCGCGGCCGCGGGACCATCGCCATATGCCCGAGGCGACGCTGACAAGGCGCGCCGTGCTCCGCGGGACAGCAGGCGCAGCAACCGGTCTGGCGGCGGCCGTAGCCGCCCCGCAGGGAGCGTTCGGTCACGACCACGGGCATCGCCACTCGGTTCCGGTTCCGCCTGAGCCGATCCCCGGCGGCATCGAGCTCGCACCCGGGCAGGTCATCCACGTCTGGGCGCCGGGCTCCGCCGACGTCACGCTGCCGTTCACCGGCGTCACGCTCCAGGGGCTCGACACCGAACCCACGACGATCCGCGACTTCAAGGGCTTCTCCGCGGTGGCCTTCCACGTCGGCACGGCGACTGGCGACGACGGGACGGTGTTCGACCTCGAGACCGACGTCCGCGCCTTCCAGGGCACCTACATCGATCGCACCGGCAAACGGCGCTTCGGCACCTTCGGGTTCATCTGAGTGGATCTCTTCGTGCCCGGTACGGGCACGCCCGCCGAGCAGGTGCACGACTTCAACGGCGGGATCCTCGCGTCGGGGCTGTTCTGGACCGTCCCCGCCGACGAGCGCAATCTCTGGCGCAGTCACGACGACCGGCGGGCGGTCCTCGAGCTGCGCGACGTCCCGGTGCTCGACTCCTTCCAGTTCTTCGGCCCCAACCAGGTCCCGGCCACGATCAGCATGCGGGTCGAGTGGCGCGCGACGGCCCCGTTCGAGGATCACGGGTCCGGCGACGACGTGCCCGAGACCGACCCCGCCGCCTTCCTGGGCAGGATCGCCCCGGCGCGCTCGACCGGCTCGTTCGCCGGTGAGGAATGGGGCTTCGCGTGCCGCGGCGTCGGCGACACCGCAGGCCGCGGCTGGGCGCAGGTGGCCCGCACCCGGAACGGCCGCTTTCTCTAGCCCGCATCGAGGTCCGCGACCTGACGCCCGCACCGCTTGATGGCGTATCGTCGCCGGGCGCCCGACGACAGAGGAGCCCGATGGCCGCGATGAGATGGTGGGGTTGGGGGGACGAAGGCGTCTCGTTCACGCACGAGGACAAGCCGGCGCTCGGGCCCTTCCTCAAGCGTGCCCTCGATCTCGACGTGCGCGACGTGGCGTCCCGGCCGACTGCGTTCGACGAGCTGCGCATCCCCGAGCCGACCTGCTCGCCCGAGCTCGCGGTCGCTCTCGAGAGGGCCGCCGGCGACGTCTCCACCGACCCTCTCGACCGGGTGGTCCACGCCCGCGGCAAGAGCCTGCGCGATCTCGTGCGCCATCGCCGCGGCGATGTCGGGCGGCTGCCGGACGTCGTCGTGCGGCCGGCCGACGAGGCACAGGTGACGGCGGTGGTCAAGACGGCCCTGGACGCCGATGCCGTGCTCATCCCATTCGGCGGCGGGACGAGCATCTCGGGGAGCCTCGAGGCCCCGGACCACGAGCGGCGCACCGTCATCTCGCTCGACCTCTCGAGACTGAACCGGGTCCTCGCGATCGACGCGCCCTCGCAGCTCGCCCGCGTCCAGGTCGGCGCCTTCGGTCCGGACCTCGAGCGGCAGCTCAACGCGCAGGGCTGGACGCTCGGCCACTTCCCGGACAGCTTCAGCCACTCGACGCTCGGGGGATGGATCGCCACGCGCTCCTCGGGCATGCAGTCGGACCGGTACGGCGACATCGCCGACGTGACGCGCGCGGTTCGCGTCGTCACGCCCGCGGGGCTGCTCGTGACCCGCCCGGTGCCGCACGCCTCGACCGGCCCCAGCGTGCGGGAGATGGTGCTCGGCAGCGAAGGCCGGCTGGGCGTCATCACCGAGGCGACCGTGCACGTCCGTCGCGTGCCGGAACGCCGCGTGATCCTCGGCTACCTGTTCCCGACCTGGTCCGACGGGCTCGCCGCGATGCAGGACATCGCCGCGAGCGAGGCAGCCGCGTCGGTGACGCGCGTCTCGGACGCCTACGAGACGGCGTTCTCGTTCGCGACCAGGAAAGACCCTTCACTACTCGACTCTCTCAAGTCGCGCGCCCTGACCACGTACCTGAAGCGCCGGCGTGGCTTCGACCTGGACGCGATGTGCCTCTCCTTCATCGGCTACGAAGGCACCGACCGCCACGTGGCCGCCCAGCGCAAGGCGGTCGCCCGGATCACCGGCCGCCACGGCGGACTGTGCATCGGCGCGTCGCCGGGCGAGCTCTACGACCAGAAGAAGTTCGACACGCCGTACATCCGCGACTTCCTGCTCGACCGCGGCGCGCTCGCCGACGTCTCCGAGACCTCGGCGCCCTGGAGCCGGCTGCGCGCGGTCTACGACACTGTCATGGCATCCGCCCACGGCGCCTTCGACACGCTCGGCGTGCGCGGCTACATCATGTGCCACCTGTCGCACTCGTACCACGCGGGTGCGTGCCTGTACTTCACCTTCGGCTTCAAGCCGGCGGCGCAGGCGGACGACCTCGAGCAGTACGACCAGGTCAAGTCCGCCATCCAGCAGGCCTTCATCGACACCGGCGCCACGCTCTCGCATCACCACGCGGTCGGGACCGAGCACGCTGCCTGGCTCGAGGACGACATCTCGGCGCCCGGCGTCGCGATGCTCGAGGCGCTGTTCAGCGGCGTCGATCCGGGCGCGAACCTGAACCCCGGGAAGATCGTGTGACGCGGGACCTCGACAGGCCGTGGGCGCGCAGCCGCGCCGCCCGCGCGGTCCGGGAGGTGCTGCTGCTCGGCGTGCTGGGACCGCTGATCGACCTCTACACCCGCGGGCGGGTCCTCGGGCGCGAGGAGCTCGACGCCGTCCAGGCCCCGGTCCTGTTCGTGGCCAACCATTCGAGCCACATGGACACGCCGGTCATCCTGCGCGCGCTGCCGGCGGCCTGGCGGCGGCGCACCACGGTGGCCGCGGCGGCCGACTACTTCTACCGCGTGCCGTGGCTCGCCCACCTCGTGTCGCTGGCCTTCAACACGGTGCCGGTGCAGCGCAAGGGAGAGGCGCCGATCGCGGACTCCGCGTCGGAGCTCGAGCGCCGGCTCGACGAGGGCTGGAGCGTGCTGATCTTCGCGGAGGGGACCCGGTCGCGCGACGGCACGGTCGGCCGCCTCCACTCCGGCGCCGCCATGCTCGCGACGGAGCGCGACCTCGCGATCGTCCCGGTCCACGTCACCGGCACCCACGCGGTCATGCCGCCCGGCCGCAGCTGGATGCGGCGCGGGCGCCGACGGCATCCGATCGCGGTCCGCATCGGCCCGCCGGTCCGGCCGCGCGAGGGTGAACACCGCAAGGACGTCATGGAGCGGGTCCGAGCGTTCTTCGACGCGTCGGGCGCCGACACGACGGAGGGCGAGCGGATCGAGACCGGCAGCACCGCCTAGGCGTGGCCCGGGTCTTCGTCACCGGCGCGAGCGGGTTCATCGGCGGCGCGCTGGCCGCTCGGCTGCTCGAGCGCGGCGACGAGGTGGTCGGCCTCGCGCGCTCCGACGAGGCAGCGGCGGTGGTCGCGAGCCGCGGCGCCGCGGTCGCTCGCGGCGACCTCCTCGACGAGGACAGCCTCGCCGCCGGCATGGAGGGCTGCGACGCCGCGTACCACGTCGCGGGGGTCAACGACCACTGTCCGTCGGACCCGGCGCTGGTGCTCCGGGTCAACGTCCAGGGGGCAGAAGCGGCGGTTCGCGCGGCCGCGCGCGCCGGCATCCCACGGATGGTCTTCACGTCGTCCGCCGCGGCGGTCGGCGAGCCCGAGGGAACCGTCGGCCGCGAGGACACGGCGCACCGAGGCTCGTACCTCTCGGTCTACGACCGGTCCAAGCACCTGGGGGAGCGGGCCGCGTTCCAGGCGGCTGAGCGCCTCGGAGTCGAGCTCGTCGCCGTCAACCCCTCGTCGGTGCAGGGGCCCGGCCGGTCGTCGGGCACCGGCAAGTTCCTCATCGCCTACCTGAACGGGCGCCTGCGCGTGTTCGTCGACACCCCGGTGAGCGTGGTCGACATCGCCGACACCGCGGAGGCTCACCTGCTGGCCGCGGAGCGGGGTCGGGCCGGGCAGCGGTACGTGCTCAACGGCGCGACGATCCCGTCCGTGGAGGCGCTGAGGATCGTCTCGGAGCTGTCGGGGATCTCGGAGCGGGTGCACATGGTCCCGCCGGCACTGGCGCGCACCGCGGCCGTGGTCGCCGAAGGTGCGGCGCGCGCGAGAGGCAGGACCTCGTCGCTGTGCCGGGCACGGGTCCGCACGCTCCTCCACGGCCACCGCTACGACGGCTCGCTGGCGTCACGGGAGCTGGGACTGGACTACACGCCGGTCGCCGAGACGTTCCGCCGGACGATCGAATGGGCGGTGGCGGAAGGGCTCGTGACGCGCCCGCTGAGGCTTCGGGCCTAGCGCTCGGTGAACCGCTCGCTGAAGGCGTGGGGCGACACGGAGACGTCGCCGGAGAACGGGTGGTCGAGGAGCACGACGAGCAGGAGGTTGAGGCCCACGAGGCCCGCGACGGCGACGACCATCGTCATCTGCAGGGGTCCCGGCGCCATCCCGATCAGGAACGTGAACCCGATCAGCACGAGCGCGCCGCCGAAGATGAGTGCCTGGAACGCGCCGGGGAGCGTCTCCTCGGCGAACCGGAGCCGCTCGCGGCGCGCGGCGACGAGGTCGTTCAACGTCGTCACGGCCTCCCCGTAGAAGGCGTCCTCGGTGTCGGTCCGTGGGCGATAGCGCTGCAGCGCCGCGTACAGGCCGTCGATCTCCCGCCACGCCAGCGGGCTGAACCGGCCGTCGCGCATCAGCTCCCATTCCGGGCCGATCACCGTGCGCGTGTACGCGTCGAGCCGGCCGGCGATCTCGCGCCCGACGGCGGGAGGGAACACGCGCGTGTCGCGCACGAGCTGCTCGATCTCGGTCGCCTCGTCGCGCACGCTCGAGCCCGCCCCGCGGTAGTCCTCGTAGAGCACGACGATCACGAACGCCAGGACGATCCCGTACACGGCGGCGACGAGGCCGATGAGCACGCCCGTCGCCTCGCTCTGCTCGCCGGGGACGTGCGCCCAGCGCCGCCGCACGCAGTACAGCCCGACGGCGGCGAACAGGATCGGCGGCCCGATGACGATGGGCACCAGCGCCCACGTCGAGAACGTGTTGAGCAGCCAGCGCAGCATGAGCTCATCGGCGGCGGGCGGCGGGCCGCTGTGCCGTGCTCGCCACCGCATCGGCCGCCGCGGCGACCCACTCGGTCAGCGGCTGACGGCTGGCCTCGGCGGCCTCGCGCCACTGCTGCTCGCGCTCGGGGGCGACGCGGATGCGCACGACGATGACGAGCTCGCGGGCAGCCGTCGTGCGCGCGGCCGACAGCTGCCGGCGGAGCTCGTTGCGCGTCCAGTGCGCCGCCTCGGCGCGGCTCAGCCAGAGGTCCTGCTCCGGCTCCTCGAGCGCGGCGACCTCCGCGTGGTGCTGGAAGCTCAGCGTGTCCCGCCGGCGGGACAATTCGAAGCGCCGGGCGACCCAGGCGTAGTTGCGCAGCGTCTTGTAGTCGAACGACGTCAGCTCGAGCGCGGCCCGGTAGCGCGAGCCGTAGGAGCGCTCGCCGAACACGAGCCAGTCGCCCACCCACCAGGCGGAGGCCGTCGAGATCCGCGAGATCTGCCGGCCCGCCGAGATCCACTCGTCGAACGTCAGGCCGGGTCGCGCCTGGAATCCTCGCGCCGTCGCGCTTCCGTACCTCACGAGGGTGACGGCCTCGTGCTCACTCATCAGCCACTCCCGCCCGTTCGCAGACGTTCGCCTTCCGGACGGCACCGGCCGCCCCACTGACTTCCGTTCAGCGGTCGTCAGACAGCGCGATGCATAACACACCCGACTTCACCAGGCAAATATCCTTCACCGTTTAATTGCGGCTGATCGGGTGCAGAAATTCTGCCTGACATTGCACTTAAAATCTGCTCGGCCGCAGCCGTCTTGACTGAACCGTGCTGGTGGGATAGCTCTACCTCTCGAGTCAGCCCGCACCGACAGCGCTGACCCGCATCGTTCCACCGTCGTCGGACGGCTCCCGTCAGGCGATCACTCACAGGAAAGGGGGCGCCGTGTGGTTCACGGTCACCTGCTCGTACAGTGACTGGAGTCGCAGGTACAAGCATGAGCACCGCTCTCACAGTCACGACGCCGAGGGAGCGTTCGTCGTCGCCGCCAAGAACGCCGCCGTCGCGGAGATGCAAGGTTCCGGTCAGGCGCGCTTCGCGAATGTGACGGTCAACCAGGTCGGCACCAGCAGCATGCAGGTGAAGCTGCCCAACGATCCCGGCGACGGGTATCGCGAGATCTAGGAGGCGAGATGGCCAGCTACAACGCCGGGTACACGCAGCTGATCCGCAAGGGCCGGCGCGCCCACTGGGGCAACTGGGCGCTGAGCGCGCAGATCCAGCCGGGGGCGGTCGGCGTCGTCGACCCGGAGACGGGTGAGTTCACGCTCGTCGAGGAGCAGGTCCCGGGCGCGCAGGTCCAGACGCGCCAGCAGCCCACGCGATGGGAGCTGATGACCGAGCACGTCTCCCGCCAGCAGGGCAACGTGTCGCTCGACGGATCGGCGACCGATCCGGAGACCGGCACCAAGATCACGGCCGGGCTCGAGGTCAAGTGGGGCCTCGAGAAGAGCGGTTCGATGATCTCCGAGTTCTCGATCGGGTCCGAGGCCGTCCTCGTGGGCTTCGGCGAGCTGCTCAACCGCCAGTACGACTGGCTGCAGAAGGCGGCGGCCTCGCAGGGCATGTCCCGCAACGGCGGCGGCATCTCGCAGGGCTTCGGCGTCGTCACCAGCGTCCTGTGGGCCAACAGCGGGCTCAACGTCGCCGCCCAGAGCGACAACACCACGTTCTCGGTCACCGGTTCGGTGTCCGGCGTGAACGAGCTCGTGGGCCAGGCCGAGGGCAAGGGCTCGTACAGCAGCGCGACCTCGAACAAGAGCGTCGACAAGCACATCTGGCCGGACAAGGCGGCGAAGATCGCGGAGAACCTGGTCCCGATCGCCTACACGTTCGCCTCCTTCGACGGCCGGCTCCTGATCCCGAACTGGACGATGGAGCTCGGGTCGTTCCAGCTCGTGCTCAACAACCAGCACGGCGGGACCTACATCGTCAAGGCGAACCTCAGCTACGACACCCCGAAGGGCCGGCGGAGCGAGGACGCCTCGGTCTCGGGCGGGCTGATCGCGACGCTGGGCGCGATCCCGCTCGACGCGACGAACCTCTCGCTCGACCTCGCGTTCAAGGGCGTGTTCAGCGACGAGCACAAGTCGTTCAAGTGGAACACGCCGCTCGGCACCTGGTACGACGGCACGCGGCACATCGATCTGACCGGCGTCTGGCCCGGGCAGACGGGAGCGGTCGACGCCGAGGCCTCGCTGCGCCCGTAGGGGCGCGCAATCGACGGCGGCTCGGGGCCTGCGGGCCCCGAGCCGGCGACTACCCGAGATCGGAGACAGCCATGGCGTTCCAGCCGAGCAGGACCTCCCTCCAGGGGGACATCGTCAACGGGATGAAGAAGAACATCGGGCAGATCGTCGCCGTGCTCGAGGAGTGGGCCGGGAAGACGGGCAAGCCGGACTTCCGCAAGGCGGAGATCAACAGCCTCGGCTCGCTGTTCGACGAGCACCTGGAGACGATCGCGCAGAGCCGCCGGTGGTCCTCGCAGTTCGTGACCCTCTGGCGGCAGTTCAAGGCCACCTGGCAGGACGGCGACGGCAGCTGGACGGACGCCAAGAAGGTCGCGAGGAGCCTGAACGACCAGTTCCGCGACGTCGAGGGCTGACGCCGCGCCGTGCGAAGCCGTGTCCCGCCCAGTCCCGGAGAGCAGATGATCGGCACGTCGGAGGCGATGCTGCGCTACGCGCTGGCCTCGGGCATCGTCGTGCCCGGTCCCACCTTCGAGGTCGTCGAGCGGGCCGCGGCGCGCCGGCGCGCGGAGACCGGGGAGCTCACCTCGGCACAGATGCGCCAGCTCGTGCGTGCCCACGGCGAGCTCGTGCGCCTCGTGGCGCCGGCGACGCCGCGCACGATCCTGCTGCTGTCCGAAGGCCGGCGGTCGCGGCTCGCGATGCTCGGCCCCGTGCGGCTGGTCCGCCAGATGCTGGTGGCCGTGATGGTCCTCCTGGCCGCCTTCGTCGCGCTCTCGACCACCGAGTACGTGAACGCGACGAGCGGGGACATCCTGCATTCCACCGGCGTGGGACTGCTCGTCAACGAGCTGTTCTACCTCGCCGCCGGCGGCCTCGGCGCCGCTTTCTCGGCGCTGTTCACCGCCTACCGCTACATCGCCGACGGCACGTACGACCCGAAGTTCGAGTCGAGCTACTGGCTGCGCTTCATCCTCGGCCTGATGGCCGGGCTGCTCCTGCCGGCCCTGGTCCCGATCACCAGCGGCGCCGAGACGGAGACGCTCACGCGTCCGCTGCTGGCGCTGCTCGGCGGCTTCTCCGCCTCGGTCCTGTACCGGGTCCTCGAGCGTCTCGTGGGCGCGGTCGAGTCGCTCGTGCGCGCGGACTCGCGCGAGCTGCGCGTGGCGCGCCGCGAGGCCGACTACGCGCGCGCATCCGAGCAGGCCGGGCTCGAGCGGATCGGGCTCATCGGCGAGCTGCGGCGCCTGGAGCAGCAGGCACGCGAGGGCGACGAGCCGGCGGAGATCGCCGACGAGCTCGGCCGCGTGGTGGGGACGCTGCTGCCAGCGACGCGGCCGGACGCGGACGAGGAGGCGTACGAGTTGTCAGTCACCGAGCGAGGTGAGCGATGAGCACGCACACGATCAGCGCGGACGCCCTGCGACACGTCTGCCCGAACCTCAGCCAGGCCGACGCGACGCGGATCGCGGCGGGCCTGGGCGAGGCGTTCCACCGCTACGGCATCACCACCGAGCGCCGTGCGGCGATGGCCGTCGCGCAGTGGGCGCACGAGTCCGACCGGTTCAAGACGAGCCAGGAGTACGCCTCCGGCTCCGCCTACGAGGGCCGGCGGGACCTCGGCAACACCCAGCGGGGCGACGGCGTCCGGTTCAAGGGGCGCGGGCGGATCATGATCACCGGCCGGGCCAACTACGCGGCGATGGCGAAGGCGCTCGGTCTCGATCTGATCGGCCATCCGGAGCTGCTGACGAAGTCGCCGCACAGCGAGCTGGCCTCCGGGCAGTGGTGGAGCGACCACGGCTGCAACGCGTTCTGCGACCGCGACGACTTCGTCGGCCTGACGCGCCGCATCAACGGCGGCACCAACGGCCTGGCCGACCGGCAGGCCCTCTACGCAAGGGCACGCGAGGTCGCCCGCGATCTCGTGCCCGGCGACCCGTGGGCGGTCCTGACCGACGAGGAGCGGGCGCAGATGGACGTCCTGGCGACCCAGCGCCGGCTCGCCAAGCGCAACGGCGGCTGGGACAAGGTGTCTCCCTCGCATCTCGAGAAGGCGAAGCAGGCGAAGGCCTGGCTCGTCGAGCGCCGCAAGGAGCTCCGGCGCCGGGCCGGCGAGGACGGCTGGGAGAAGGGCAGCCGGCGCGAGCGCCACGACCTCATCAAGGCCGCGACGAAGGAGTGACGATGGCTGAGAACGGACGGCTCCCGGACGGCGAGCTGGCGGCGATCCCCGGCGGCCGCCTGCGCAAGGATGCCGCGGAGGCGTGGCTGGCCATGCGCGCCTACATCGGCAAGACCAAGGGGGTGTGGATCTGCCCCACCTCGGTCCGCACGGCGTACCGGCCGTACGCCGACCAGGAGTACTTCTGGAACCTGTACCGCAGCGGTCGCGGCGCGCTGGCCGCCCGGCCGGGCACGTCGAACCACGGCTGGGGCATCGCGGTCGACCTCCCGACGCCGGCGATGCAGGCTGCGGTGCGCGCGTGCGGCCAGGACTTCGGCTGGGGCATCCGGGGCGGGCGGCTGAGCAGCGACGCGCCGAGCGAGGCCTGGCACTGCACGTTCCATCCCGGCAGCTACCCGGCGGTCAAGAAGTACGGGCCCAAGCCCAAGCCGAGCCCCGTCCAGCTCCTCAGGGACGACGAGCGGGCGGCACGCGACGTGCTGGTCAAGCAGCGGCGGATCGCACGGCGCAACGGCGGCTGGAGCAAGGTGTCCAAGTCGCACCTGGCGCAGGCGGTCGAGGCGAAGAAGGAGATCCGGGCGTGCATGGCCAGGATCGCCAAGAAGGCCGAGACCGACGGCTGGAACAAGCACGGGCGGAAGGTCCGCTACGACTACCTCAAGAAGCTGGTGACGTGATGACCGAGCAACCGCAGACCCTCCCGCCCGATCACGACGCGCCCGGACAGGTCGACTACCCCGACCCGGCGTTCGACGACGAAGCGGACGAGCCCGACGTGGAGACGCCCGACGACGGCGAGCCCGACGCGGCCGAGTAGGGCGCTTCCGCGAGCGGTCAGCTGAAGGTCACGAGCGGCTCCTGCATCCGGCGCGCGCCGGCCGCGCAGGCGCGCTGGGCGCCCGCGCTGCGGAGCCGAGGACAGCCCGTGCGGCCGAACTCGCCGTCGGTCAGCACCGCGAGCACCTTGCCGAGCCAGGCGTAGCAAGCTCCGCGCGCTGCCGCGGCGAACTGCTCGCAACCGCCGGCCAGCCGCGCGTGCGCCTCGACCGGAGCGTCCTGCAGGTTCTGGACCTTCGTCCCGCGCACGCAGTTCTCGGCGTCGGACACGCTCCTCAGTCGCGAGCAGAGCCGCAGCTGCTCGGCGGGGTCGGCGGGCCCGATGACGGACGCCGCGGTCACGCACCCTTCGCGCTGGAGGCCGTCCAGCCCTTCGCACAGGTCCTCGATGTCGGCCGGTGACTCGACGCGGAACCCCGCCGGCCGGTTCTCGAGGAAGGCCCGGTACCAGCATTGGCGCACGTACGTCTCCGGCTGCTTGCCGCACAGCGCCCACGGGTCCGCGGCCTCCTCGCCCTCCGGGAGTGCGGCGTCGTCTGCGCCGACGACCGCGAACCAGTAGTCGTGATAGGCGCCCTGGGCGCAGTCGGGCGCCGCCTCCGGGCCGAGCGCGGTGCACAGCTCGAGCGCCGGCTCGAGCTGGTCCTCGTAGAGCCGCATGAAGGCGTGGCCGAACCCGTGCACGCAGCTGTAGCGCTGGAACCGCGTCTCCGCGCCCTCGCACGCCGACGTCGCCGCGCGCGGGTCGCCCGTGTCGATGTCCGGCGCGACGCCCGTGACCAGCCCGTGCGCGAACCCGGCCGGACAGCCGGGGTCGTTGTCCGCCGGGAGGTAGTCCATCAGCGTGCCGAGCGTCACGTCGCCGTCATCCGCGTACGTGCGCCCCACGGTGTGCATGATCACGTGGCAGTTCTCGAGCAGGAAGCCGCCCTCGCTGCGCGCCGCGCCGGTGATGCGCGCCACGGCCGGCCGCGGGTCGTCGAGCCCGTCGACCATCGCCAGGAACTCGCGGCCGTAGCAGGCACGGGCGTCGTCGTCGGCGAACGCGCGGCAATGCTCGACGTCGAGCGCCCGCAGCTCCGGCGCCGGCGCGGGCTCCTCGCCGCCCGGCGCGACGGCGAGCGCGACGCCCACCGCGAGCAGCCCCACGGCGGCGACCGCCAGGGCGAGTGCCACGCGCCGGTTCACGAGGTCAGCCTAGCCCCGCCGGACGAGCGGCCCGCCGGGACGGGCCGCTCGTCCCAGGACGGTCAGTCGCCGCCGCGGATGCGGAACTCCTGGCTGCCGAAGGAGACGTTGCCCTTGATGTCGGTGGCCATCCAGCGGAACGTGGTCGACCGCGTCAGATGGAACGTCTCGCCCGGCTCGCGCGGGCCGGTCGAGTCCCACACCGTCGACCGGTTGCTCGGCCTGCGGCCGTCGGTCGTGTAATGGATCACCGACGGCTCGTTGATCCACTCGAACGTCGTCTCGATCGGTCCGTTCGCCCGCTTCGGCCCGGTCATCCGCACGCGCGGCTTCTCGTCGTCGCGCGCGTACTCGAGCGCCGACTCCAGCAGGCCGTAGTTGCCGGCCGCGAACTCGAGCGCCTCGTGCTTGCCCTCCGTCTCGTAGTCGGGCTGGAAGCCGACGCCGGTCTGGAGCGCCGCGCCCTCGACGCGGTCGCCGGCCGGATGCGCCGCGGTCAGCGGGTCCGTGAACAGCACGTTCGGCTGCGGGCTCGGCGGGTTCGGCCGGACGACCTGCGTGATCGTGCGCCGCTCGGGGTTCGCCCCGCCGGCGCCGATCGTGATCGTGTCACCGGCCTTCAGGTACTGGAAGCCGTTGGTGTTGGAGCTGATCCGCACGCCGGTCGCGCCGGCGGCGGCCGCGGTCTGGAGCCCCGTGAAGTACAGGTCGGCGCCCGTCTCGAAGCTGTACGCGATCACGCCGCGCGCGTACCAGTGCTCGTCGGCGCTGTTGCCGGCCGCCGAGTACAGGACGTCCGCGATCGGCCCCGTGCGCTCCGGCAGGATGACCGTGTTCCGGTGCTCCTTGATCCGGTTGAGGATCCGGTCGCCGGCCTCGAAGAAGTACTTCTCGACGCCGATGTTCGCGTGCACCGCGTCACCCTCGCCGCGGTCCGGCAGGTAGGTGCCCGGCGCCCACATGAAGTAGCCGCCGAAGCTGTGGATGTTGTTCGAGAACCGGATGTTGTCGAACG
>Ga0081538_10001468_pt1 | contig 24195 bp, 21 predicted proteins | sample TabmetS5T2R1_FD_71022 | JGI IMG/M metagenome (GOLD analysis project Ga0081538, IMG submission 71022) | Tabebuia heterophylla rhizosphere microbial communities from the University of Puerto Rico - S5T2R1 | ecosystem: Host-associated > Plants > Roots > Rhizosphere ... | reverse complement strand
GGTGACCGGTGCGACCTCGCCGCTGCCGAAGATCAGGAAGCGCAGCAGGTGCGCCACCGGGTTGCCCTCGGTCCAGTCGAAGTAGATGTGGGGACATTGGCCGGTGCGGTCGCGGATATGCAACAGCACCGCGGCGATCGCGTTGGGCACGGCCGAGCTCTCCATCCGCAGGATGCGGTAGCCGTGCCGCTCCTCGCCGGTCACCTGCAGCCGGGCCTCGAACTCCGACGGGTCCGCCACCGTGACCTCCAGGAACAGCACCGGGTCGTCGGGAGGGATCCCGTGGCGCAGGCGCTCCTCGTACGCCTTTTCGATGTACTCCAAGAGGTCGCGGGCCTGCTGGCAGCATATACAAGTGATTTCCACTGTCGTGAAGTCAGCCTTGGACGAGTCACGTGAGCGGGCAATTGGATGCTCCATCTCGTTCAGCGGCCGGCGTGAGCGGTCGAACGGATGCCCGTTGACGAGCGCGTTGCCTGACGTGGGCCGGTCCAGGCCCAGGATCAAGCGCATCGTCGTCGACTGCCGGCACCGTTGGGGCCGAGGAAGCCGGTGACCACCCCTGGTTGCGCGGTGAACGAGTGATCGTCGACCGCGACCTTGTCACCGAACTTCCTGGTTAGCGAGCGGGCTTCGATCACGACAGGCCTCCCGTCGGCGCGGCGATCTGTCCGTGCAGCGATCTTCCGACTTCGGAGGCGGCTGGCATGTCAGCGCGGCTGAACGCCGTGGCCGACATGCCTTCGCGATCCAGATCGCGGGCTCCATCCGACCTGCACCTCGCTACGCCGAATCGCTTGCCGCCTGTGTGCCGCAGCCGTGTGTTCGTCTCGACGTTGCGCTCGTAGGCGACGCGCTGCCTCGTCGTGGGCCTCGCCCACGATGTGTTTGATCTCCTCTATTGGCGGGCTTCGCAGCAGGGACGGGCAACAAGGCCGGACCCCGCCGCTTGACCGGTCAACCGTGCCGGAGTCGGTAATCGACCGCAGCGGATCGGTGGACAGCCCGATGTCTGTGCGGCGGACCTCCGGAACGCTGGCAGGAAGACGGAGGAGCGCGCCGATGGCCAGCATTGAGCAGAAGCGGCCGGGTCGAACGGCTGCGGCCGAGACGATGCGGGGCCGCGGTCTTCGAGGATTTCGCGAGGCCGCTCGTCGTCAAGCAGGTTGCCAAGCCGGTCGCTCGTCAGGGCGAGATCGTCGTCCGGATCGAGACCTCGGCGCTCTGTCACACCGACATCCACGCCGCCCACGGCGACTGGCCGGTCAAGCCGTCGCCGCCGTTCATCCTCTGCCGAACGACCCGCGAGGGAGACCATGATTGAACTGCAGCAGCTCACCAAGGGATACGGCGACCTGTGCGCACCGCCGAGCCGCAAGCTCGCCGTCGACGGCATCAGCGCCACCATCCGTCCGGGTGTCGTCACCGGCTTCCTCGGTCCCAACGGGGCCGGAAAGTCGACGACGATGCGGATGATCCTCGGCCTGGACCGGCCGACTTCCGGAGCCGCGCTGGTCAACGGCCGAGCGTACGTCGACTCGCCCGCCCCACTGGCTGAGGTCGGCGCGCTGCTCGACGCCGGGGCCGTTGAGAGCAGCCGCAGCGCCCGCAACCACCTGCTCGCTCTCGGTGCCACGGTCGGTATCGGGCCGCGACGCGTGGACGACGTGCTCGCCTCGGTCGGCCTGACCGAGGTGGCCCACAAGTCCGCCGGCTCGTTCTCGCTGGGGATGGGCCAGCGCCTGGGCATCGCCGCGGCGCTGCTGGCCGACCCGGCCGTCCTGATCCTCGACGAGCCCGTCAACGGCCTCGACCTCGACGGCATCCAGTGGATCCGTGCCCTGGTCACCGAACTGGCCCAGGAGGGACGCACGGTGCTGCTGTCCTCGCACCTGATGAGCGAGATGCAGCTGGTCGCCGATCACCTGCTGATCATCGGCCAGGGCCGCATCCTCGCCGACACCTCGATGGACGACTTCATCGAGCACGCCTCGGGCGGCGGCGTCGTGGTGGCGTCTCCGGACGCCGGCGCGCTGGCGCCCCTACTCGCCGCAGACGGCGTGACCCTGACGCCCACCGAAGCCGGCCGGTTCGAGGTCCATGGCCTCACGGCGGAGGTGATCGGCGACACCGCCGCCGGACACGGATTCCGCCTCCACCAGCTGGCCCCGCGGGCGGCCTCACTCGAATCCGCCTACCTCGAGCTCACTCGGGACAGCGTCGAGTTCGCCGCCGCCTAGCAACCGACCTATCACCCACCGACGAAGATCCCAGGAGGGCAGCCGCATGCCTACTGAGGCAACCACCACCGCGCTCAAGTCGACGTCTCGCCGCACCGAGCCGACCACAACCACCCACCGTCAGACCCTGGGCCGGGCCATCCGCTCGGAATGGATCAAGCTCCGCACCCTGCGCAGCACCTGGATCGGCATGGGCGCCCTGGTCCTCCTGCTGGTCGGCCTGGGCGCGATCGCGGCCGCCGTGTCCACCGGCTCGGTCACGACTCCGGAGGAGGGGGGCGGGTTCGTCAACGGCGACCCGCTCAGGACCGTCCTGACCGGCGACTTCGCGGCGGTGCTCCTGGTCGGGGTCCTGGGCGCCCTCGCCGGCGCCCGCGAGTACGGCTCGCGCATGATCTTGGCCACCATCGCGGCCGTGCCGCGGCGCTGGCAGGTCGTCGTCTCCAAGGTCATCGTGCTCACCGGCGTCGTGCTTCCCACGGCACTGATCGGTGTCCTGGCCGCCTTCGGCGTGGGCATGGGCATCCTCTCGGCCGGTGACAGCGCGACCGTGGCGCTCACCGACGACGGCGTCCTGCGCAAGGTGCTCGGGATGGCCGGCTATCTCACCGCGATCGCGCTGATGGGCCTGGGTCTGGGGATCCTGCTGCGCAGCGTGGCCAGCAGCATCGGCGTCCTGATCGGGGGCGTCATGGTGCTGCCGACCATCGCCGGGGCCCTGCTGCCCGCCAGCCTGGACTCGGTATTGAAGTTCCTGCCGAGCTCCGCCGGGGCCGCGTTCACCACCGTGATGGGGGCGGGGGACGAAGTGCTCGGCCCCACCGCCGGAGCCCTGGTCCTGGCCGCCTGGGTCGCCGTCACCCTCGGCGCCTCCGTCCTGATGATCACCCGTCGCGACGCCTAAGCCACCTCGCGCCATGGCCACTGCCTGGGGGCTAGGGTTCAAGCTCAGCCCTGACGCCCCAGTTGCTTGGCGACTGGGGCGTCAGGGGAGCGGTGCACCGCCCCGCCTGTTGGCTCCGCTGGAGCGACATGGGTGGGCGGTCCTGTAAGACCTGGCCGTCCCCGGCTCGGCAGCCAACATTGATCACCTGGTGATCGGCCCCGGTGGGGAGTTCGTGGTCGACTCCAAGCGGTATCGGGGCCGGCTGCGGCTCGACGCTCCTGGGAAGCTGTGGCATGGCCGCCATCCCCTCGCCCCTACCCTGGGAGCGGGGTCGTGGGCGGCGGACCAGGCCGCTCAGGTCCTGCCCGACCCTGGCATGGCCGTGGTGCCGATCGTGGCGGTCTATGGCGCCCAGGTCCCCTGGGGCAAGGTGGTCACCGACGGGGTGCCGGTCGTGTCCGCCCGGCGCCTGCCAACCCTGCTTCGCGCCCTCCCGGCGGTGCTGGGACCCGAGCGGGTCGCCTGGCTGGCCGACCAGGCTCGGGTCCGCTTCCACGCCGCCGCCTGACCGGCAACGCCCTAGGGTCCGCAACCCCTAGTGCAGCTGCACCTCAAGCAGGACGATCACTACCCCGAAGGCGCCGTTGACCAGCCCTGTGAGCAGTGCCGCCGGCCACGCTTGTCCGCGTTTGCGTCCCACGTCGATGCCCCAGCCGACCAGCTGGGCGACGCCATTCCACAGCGCCAGGCCTACCGCGAGAGCCTCCTCCAGCACCCCCAGTGCACCAAGCAGCAGGAACAAGATGGACAACGCCGGAGCGACCAGCATCGACAGCTCCTGGACCATGATGGAGGCCAGGAGCCTCAGGTTAGACGTGCCGTGGCGGAGCCCGTGGCCGAGGAAGTCGGCGTACACGTGGGCGAGCCAGAAGACCAGCAGGGTGGCAAGGGTGGCCTCCAGGATGAGCTCTGCGGACTGGTGCCCGCCAGCAGTGGTCGCGATCACCGCGCTGGCGACGATCGTGCCGTAGATCGCCGCCCGGGGGTTGGCGGCGAGCTTCCTCGCCAGCCGGCGCGACCGGCGTATGTCTGGCTTGGCGGCGCCTTGCATGCGGCAACGGTACTGAGCCGGGCCCAGGGTGTCACGAGGCCGATCAGGACAGGGGTTGTGCAGTCCTGGCGTCTCCATGCGGCCGACGTGAGGGGTGCGTTGGTACGCCGGTGACCGTCGGGTTGCCGCCGGGCCGGAGGGCGGCCGCAGGCCGCTCGCAGGGCCGGTCTCGAGGGTATGGAGAAACCTCTCATGCCACAGCGGGCACCGCCTGGTGGCTGATCTCGCCGGGGATACGCGGCAGCGAGGCCGGTGCTCGTGGCAGCCACCTGGCAGCCGAGCGCCTTAGCGTCGTGCTGGCACGGAACCACGACACACAGAACTACGAGATAGGCGCGGCTGATGGGCCAGAACTACGACATTAGGCGGGGCGCTCCGTCGTCCCTTCGAGGCACCTACTGGCACGGGGACGCTGTTCGGCCAGACGATGGGGCTGGCCACGGCGCCGACGATCTCCTTCCAGCGGATGCGCGTCGCCAACGAGATCGACAGCGCGTCGCTGCTGGTGGCCTCGATCTTCCTCGACACCCTCAACGTCTTCCAGTTCTTCCTCAGTCTCTTCGGTCGGAGTCGCAATTGGCGGCTCAGACCGAGCTACGGACCACGCGTCGAACCTGAGCACAGGAAGGAAGAACCCATGATGACAAACGTGAATGACAACGTCGCTGCCCCTGCCAGCACCACGGTACGGATCCCCGACGCGCTCACTGCGTTGGCCGCCGGGACGCATGGCAAGCTCACGTTGCTGCCGGGGGACGATCGATGAGCACGGTTCCGCTCACGGTGCCCGCGTCAGTTGCGGCCGCGGGGTCCGCGCTCGGCGACCGCAGGTGCCGGTTGGTGGCTCCTGGTCTTGGAGACCGGGTCATCGTGGAGTTCGCCGCCGCTGATGACGTCCGGTCGGGGATGGCGCGGGTGGTGGCGATGCTGCGGCGCGGCGGCGGCGCCGGCCGGGTCGAGTGGTGGAGTCCGGCGGACAACAGCAGCTCGCTGCGGCTGGAGGTGGCCGACGGGCACGGTCGCGGTCGGCGGGTCGCCGTACCCGCCGGACCTGCCGGGGTGGTGGTCGTGGTCGCCGGTGGCATTGGCCCGGAGCTCAGAGCGGCCGTGCGCCGGCTGGCGCCGGTGCTGCGGCGCCGCTGGACCGAGGAGCGGTTGGCGCAGCAGGCGGTGCAGCTGGCACGGCACAACCAGGCGCTGGGGGACTTCGCGGCCCTGGTGGCCCACGAGCTGAAGACGCCGCTTGAGCTGGCACGCCGCCAGCACGACCCCTCGGTGGAGGTGGAGCGGGCGCTGGAGCTGGTCGACCTGCTGCTGGAGGCGGCGCAAGCCGAGTCGGCCAGCCAAGGCTGCGCGTCGGCAGCCGGCTGCCTGGATGAGGCGCTGCGCGATCTTGGGCCGATCGAGGCCGAGGTCACCACCGACCTGCCGCGGCAGGTTCCGCTGCCGGCGATGGCGTTGCGGGTTCTGCTGCGCAACCTGGTCGCCAACGCGGTCGCGGCGGGCGCACGGCACATCCATGTCGGGGCGGTCGCATCGGCCGCTTCCTGCAGGCTGACCGTCGACGACGACGGGGTGGGAGTGGCGCAGGTTGGAGGGTATGTGGGGGGCAGCCGGCTGGGTCTGAGCCTATGCCGCCGGCTGGTCGGCCGGTTTGGCGGCACGCTGGAGCTCGCACCCGGTGCGGGGGGCGGCACGCGCGCCAGCGTCGTGGTTGGCCGGAGCCGGCGATGATCAGCGTGCTGATCGTCGACGACCACGCGCTGTTCCGGGCGGGCCTGCGCTGCCGGCTGGAGCTGGAGCACGACATCACCCCGGTCGGTGAGGCCGCCAGCGCCGCGCAGGCGGTCAGCAAGGCTCGAGCGCTGCAGCCCGACCTGGTCCTGCTGGACCTGCTGCTGCCGGGGACGAGCGGCTACGAGGCGATCCCGGAACTTACAAGGGTCTCCCCGCGGTCGAGGGTGCTGGTCGTCTCCTCTCAGGCCGCCCCCAGCTCGGTCCGGCAGGCGCTGTCGGCGGGCGCCGCCGGGTATGTCCCCAAGCGCGCATCCGATCAGGAGCTGGTCGCGGCCATCCGGCAGGTGGCGGCCGGCGACGGGTACGTCGACCCTGATCTGGGCGCCAAGCTAGTGGTGCCGGATCGGTCAGCGGCGCTGGAGCCACTGTCCGAGCGCGAGCGCGACATCCTGCAGTTGCTCGCGCTCGGGTACACCAACCAGGAGATCGGGAAGAAGCGCTACATCTCGGTGCGAACCGTGGACACCCATCGCGCCCACATCATGCGGAAGCTCGGGCTCGAGACACGCGCCGAGCTGGTGCTGTTCGCCCTCGCGAACGGGTTGATCGGGCCGAGCTGAGACGCTAGACCGCCGGGCGGAGCAGCGCAAGGGCGCGGGTCGTGGCCCGCTCGACGTCACGAGCCGGCAGCGGCGCTCCCTGACCGACGACATCGACGAGGCGCCGCGTGGTCGCCACCGTGACGCCCTCGACCGGCCGGCTGGCGGCCAGCCGGCCACCGGGGACGCACAGCAGCGGCCGCACGGGGAGCAACACCCCGTCGGCCAGCATGTCGGCGAAGACCGCCGCCTGCCAGCGCAGCTTCGGCAGCGGATCAGCCGTGGCGGCGGGTGCAGTCCGTGGCGATGTCGCCGTGTGCCGCGGTGGCGGCTGGCCATGCTGGCAGGACTGGATGACCCACACGCCGGTCGAGCCGATCACCAGGTGCTCCAGTCCGGCCGGCCATCCCGGCAGGGTGACGTCGTGCAGGACCATGTCGCCCCGCTGTTCCAGGGGCTGAAGCGCGCCGGCTGTGCGGCGCTGGGCGGCGGCCTGCCGGCGCCACGCGCTGGCGCTGGCGGAGGGGCGGAAGCGGAGCCGCCACCCGGCGACCAACGCCGCCACCAGGGCCATCAGCGAGCCCAGCCAGGCGCTCACGGTGAGGCTGACCAGCAGGTCGACACCAACGGCCGCCCCGATCACCGCCCCCACCCGCCACCACCAGCCGTGAAGCCAGGCCCGGAGCTCCTGTTGGCGGCGCTGGTAGGCGGCCTGGGCGGACGCGCCGGGGCGGCTGCCGCGCGGATCCTGGGTGGGGCCAGCCGGCAGGACCCTTCCGGTGGATGCCGTCCAGATCTCCTCTGCCAGCTCAGCCACGCGCTCCGAGCTCAGCCGGCCAACCGTCAGCCCGACGCAGCTCGCATCGTGCTGGTCGCAGCGGCAGGCTTGGCCGTCCTCGCGGCGCTTGCCAGTCATCTCGGGCCTCCCCTCGCAGGCAGGTCGGCGCTCAGTACTCCACCACGATCCGGTTCTCCACGGCGGCGACGCCGGGTGCCGCCCACGCCGCCGCCACCGCCGCGTCGCGCTCGTCCAAGGAACTGACCGCCCCGCGCAGCATGACCATATTGCCGTGCGTCGTTACCGACAGGCCCTCGGCGTCCAGGTTCGCGTTCCGCTGGAACGCCCGCTCGATCGACTGCTTGACGGCGCCGGCCTTGGGCTGCGGGGTGGTCAGGGCGATCTGGTTGTCGACGTCGACCACGCCGGACACGTTGCCGGCGACGAACTCGGCCTCCTCGCGCTGGTACTGCCAGGCCGCCGTGCCGGTGAGCGTCACCACGCCGCTGTCGGCCTTGGCATCGACCGTCTCGGGGATGAGGCCGTCCAGCGCCATGGCCCGCAGCACGGCGCCGCGCAGGTCGACGTCCTGCCGTCGGTGCCCATGGACGATCCGCACCTCGAGCTCGTTGCGCACCGAGGTGACGCCGTACACGCGCTCGGCCGCCCTCTGCGCCTCGCGCTTCTGGCGGAAGCTGGCCACGGTGCCGCGGAGGGTGACCACGCCGTCGGTTGCCGACACGGCGATCGCGGCGCTGTCCACCTTGGGATCCCAGGACAGCTCCTCGCGCACCCAGTCCTGGAGCTCATCATCTGTCATGCGTCGTGGTCCTTTCGCGGTCTGCCGCGTGGCTCGGTCGTGTCCAGGCCGGCCCCGCCTGCCCCGCTCATGCTCTTCGAGGTCCCAGTTCCCTAGCATCGGTGTGATCACCGACTCCCTGCGGAAAGGGCCTGAAACGGCGACCGGCGGGCGGGTGGGCAGCCGACGACGGTGCCGAAGACGCGGCCAACCCCGCAGGTCATTGCGGCGGCCGCGACGCCGACGGCGAGCTGGCGCAGGCCGCAGCGCAGCGGCGGCCCGCCGATCAGCACCCCGGCCGTGGCCTCGGTAACAACAGCGCCGCCGCCGACGACGACGGCCGTCACGATTGATCTGGTCCCGGGGACGAAGCGGAAGGCAGAATCTGGGGGGCACCAACCAGTGGGGATTAGGGCTCGATGGTCACCGGTCGGCCAGTGGCGGTCTGCCACAGCGCGGCGAGGGTGGCCCAGCCCGGGGTCGGCACGGCGGCGGCCGGCGAGTAGCCGGGCGCCTGGGGTGGGATCCGGACCCGCAGCGCCCCTGAGACGATCCGGAACCGGATCGGTGGGTCCAGCAGCATCGCCTCCCCGTCGACGCCGACCTCGACAGGTTGGCCCGAGCGCACCTGGAAGCTGGTGTCGGTCCACTCCAGCCAGTCAGCAGGGCGGCGGGTCGGCCTGGGGGCCTGCAGCTGTACGAACCTGGCGGCCTCGCCGGGAGACCACAGCCGTGCCGCGACGATGCCAAGGGTCCCGGCGTCCAGGCGCCGCCGGGACCCGAAGCCCTCCGGGTGGCTCAGCTCGTAGCGGTTGTTGGAGACCATGATGAGACGGGCTGAGTGGTGCTCGGTGCCGTCGGGACCGGTGAACCTGAGGTCGAACGGGGTGGCGTCGGGGCCCAGCATGGCCGGCAGCAGCTCCAGGGCGGTGTCGACCTTGTGGTCGCGGTAGGCGGGGGACTGCACGATCTTGGCGTACAGGCCCATGGTGGCGTTGTTGACGAACACCTGGTCGTCGACCAGGCCCAGGTCGATGCGGCGCTCCACCGCGGCCCCGAACACGTCCAAGGCACCGACCACGTCGCCGCGGTCCAGCCCCAGGTCCATGGCCAGATGGTTGCGGGTCCCGGCGGGGATGCAGACGAACCCGAGGTCGTGGGCGGCGGCGACGCCGGCCACCAGAGCCTGGGAGCCGTCGCCGCCGGCCATCCCGAGCACGTCGGCGCCGCGGGCCACGGCGTGCTCGGCAAGCTGGCGCAGGTCGTCGCCCGGGCCGAGCAGGACCGGTTCGATGCCGCGCCGGTGCGCCTCCTGGACCAGGTTGAAGCGTTCGACCTTGCCGCCGCCGGACCTGGGGTTCATGAGCAGCACCGGGCGCACCGCGGGTCCCACAACGGCGCCCGGGGTGGGGCCGCTCTTCAGCGACTTGAGGTCGCGACCCAGCGCATGGCGGGTCGCCGCTGCGGCCACGGCCACCAGCGCGATCAGGAGCAGCAGCTGCAGTAGCCGGCCGTAGGCCACCACCAGCGCCAGCGGCGCGGCCAGGGCCAGGAGCGCCACCACCGCCGCGACCAGCCGGTGCGCCCCGGTCCGGATGAGGGCGTAGGAGGCCGCGCCGATCACCACCCCCAGACACGCGATCGCCACCACCAACACCAGCGGGCGCTGGAGGAGGCCGACCACGGCAACCGCCAGCATGGCAACGACCGCGACCAGGGCCACGCCCGCGCTCAGCCTGCGTGTTGGGCTCAGCGACTGCACCTGCGACCTCCGAGTCGACCCTACAATCTTGGCATGGCACAGCAGACCGGCAGCCAGCAGGAGACCGTCGCCGACGCGCTGGCGCGGCGGGTTGAAGCCCGCCGGGGGGCGGCATCCCCATGGGCGGAGGGGTTGCAGGAGCTGGGGGCGGTCGACCGGGCGCTGTACGAGGCGGTGGCCCGCACGCCCACCGCGGAGCTGGACGAGCCCGTCCGCCGGCTCTCGGACGTCGCCAACTACTCGCGCCTGTGGCTGGGCATCGCCGCCACGATCGCGCTGGTTGGCGGCGAGCGGGGGCGCCGGGCGGCGCTGGAGGGCGTGGTCGCGATCGGCGTGACCTCGACGACCGTCAACCTCGGCGTGAAGCCCCTTGCCAGGAGGCGGCGTCCGGACCGCGCCGAACCCGGGCAGTTCCCGACCCGCCAGGTACGGATGCCGGGATCGACCTCGTTTCCCTCCGGGCATGCCGCGTCGGCGTTCGCGTTCGCCTACGCCGTCGGCCGGCACCTGCCGGTGCTGGGCCTGCCGATCCGGCTGCTTGCGGGTGGGGTGGCCTACTCGCGCGTCCACACCGGCGTGCACTACCCGGGCGACGTGGTGCTCGGCGCCATCCTCGGAGCCTCAACCGCGGCCCTAGTGGCAGCGGCATCCGACCGCCTCCCCCAGCCACAGCAGCGACCGCGCACCCGCCCCCCGGTCGCCGCCCGGAACTCCTAACCATACCGGGCCGAGACGGCTCCCAGCGGCGCGGCTACCAGGCGTCGATGCCGGCCGGGTCCAGTGCGGCGATGCGAGTGGCTCGGTGGCGGGGACGCCAGGCCCCTGGCTTGCGGCGCTGGTGCTGCGTCGTAGGGGCGCACGGCCGCGCCTGCCACCGCGCCGCCGCAGGTCGCCGTGGGTCGCGGTTTCAGGCCCTTTTCCGCAGCGGGTCGGTGATCGCACCGATGCCAGGCGACCGCCCTCCGACCGACCATGAGGGGCGACAGGTAGGCCGAGCCTGGACATGACCGAGCCACGCGGCAGACCACGAGAGGAGCTCGACGAGTTGGCGGGGCTGCTGGGTGTGGCCAAAGAGCACACAGGGGCGACCGCGCTCACCTGGGGCGGGTCGTCCGGATGAAGCAATCCGTCCAGGCGAGCAGCTCAGACCGGTAACCATCCGCAATCCAAGGAGGAACCATGGATTTTCCCCGACGAGTCGATGAGCTCCAGCAGCGCGTCGCGGCGACCAAATCGGCGGTGCAGGCTGCCGCCACCGAGTCCCGTGAGCAGCTCCGGCAGCGAGTTGACCAGGCCCAGCAGGACGCCAAGGACGCCCAGCAGCGGGCACAGCAGCGGGCCGACCAGACCACTGACCGCGCCCGCAGCAAGTTCGCGCAGATGAAGGCCGACGCCGCCGCCAAGATGGACGACGTCCAGGCCAAGATCGACCGGCGGACCCGGCAGCTGGACGCCAAGGCCGCCGCCACCGACGCCGACTGGGCCGAAGCCGAAGCAGCCGACGCCCTCGACTACGCCGAGTGGGCGGTCGACAACGCGCAGCTGGCCATGCTGGACGCCATCGACGCCCGCGTCTACGCCGACGACCTCGCCAAGGCGAGCTCCTAGCCCTCGGCCCCCGACCGGCTGGCAGGACGCACCACGGCGCAAGGCGTCAGCAGCCGCCCCGCCGCGGGCTCGTGGACATGGGGATCGGGCCCGCGCGCGGGCGGCGGCAAGGGAGGTTGTGATGACCAGCGATGCGACATCGTCGAGGAGCCCACTGCGGAAGGCGATGCGCGAAGGCGGGCGGGAGCTGTCCGGCTACTGGGGGTGGTTCCTGGTCCTGGGGATCCTGTGGACCGGGTTCGGGATGTACGTGCTGTCCTACCGCGTCGGCAGCCTGGCCGCGGTGGCCGCGCTGGTCGGCGTGGCCTTCCTGTTCGGCGGCATCACCCAGCTGGCGATGGCCAGCCGGGTCCAGAGCTGGCGCTGGCTGTACATCCTCTCCGGGATCCTGGGGGTGGCCGCCGGGATCGGTACCTTCTTCTGGCCGGACATCACCCTGTACGTCGTCTCCATCCTGGTCGCCTGGTACCTGATCGTCTTCGGCATCATCCACCTGGTCGACGCGCTGGCCGGGCCCAAGGTGGGGTGGTGGTGGACCGGGCTGCTGCTTGGGATCAGCGAGCTGGTCCTTGGCGTGTGGGCGGTGCGTTCCTGGGAGCGGTCGCTGCTGACCCTGGTCACCCTGGTCGGGGTGTGGGCCATCGTCTACGGGGTGAACCAGATCTTCGCCGCCTTCACCCTGCGCGAAGCTGGCAAGCGAATGGAGCGGCTGGCCGACTGATTGCCGCTTCGAGAGGCCAGCGACCCTGCCGCGGGGTGCGGCAGGGTCGCTGAGCGCGGGTTGAGGACCAAGGCGGAGAAGGCGTGAGCGCGAGAGGGCACGCCGGCATGATGGGTCATGCTTGTCGAGCCCGGACCCGGATCGAGCGGTGCTGGCCGCCGTCCCGCAGAAGCTGATGGCCGCGGGGCAGCTGTTGGACGGGGTGGCGGGAGCGTGATGGCCACCTCGCGTACCACGTATCAGGGCGGGCGCGGCGCCCACGGTGCCGCGCCCGCCGGCGACACGTTCGTCTGGGTCAGCCTGCGCGACCCCAGCCCCGAGGAGCTGGCGTCCGTCCAGCACGAGTTCGCCCTGCCAGGGCCGCTGGTCGACGACCGGGACACGTCGGCCAACCGGCCGGCCCTGGAGGTTTCCGGCGAGCTGGTGTTCGCAGAGGTCAAGACGGTCAGGTGGGTGGCCGCCGAGGAAGCTGTCCGGCTCGGGAAGGTCCAGCTGGCGCTTGGCGACGGCTTCGTGGTCAGCGTCGACCGCAACGAGCGTGCCGTGGAGCGGGTGAGTCAGGATCTCCGGGCCGACGCCGAGTTGGCCGGCGCCGGCCCGGCGGCGGTGCTCGCCTGCGTCCTCGACCATGCCGTCGAGGGCTACGGCCCGGTCCTCGGCGCCCTCAACGACGCGGTCGACGAGGCCGCGGAGGCGGTCTTCTCCGCCGGCCGGTCCCGGCCGACCGAGCGCCTCTACCACCTCGCCCGTCAGGTGCTCGAGTTCCGGCGGGCCGCCACCCCGCTGGCCGAGATGCTCGACCGCCTGCCCACCGAGTTGCCAGCACCCACCGGCGACCGGTTCAGGCGGCACTTCCGCCAGCAGCGCCCCCACCTGCAGCACCTGGTCGATGGGGCCGACGCGCTCGGCAACCTGCTCGCCAACGCGCTCCAGGCCTACCTGGCCGAGGTGTCGGTGCGGCAGAACACCGACATGCGCCGGATCTCGGCCTGGGCCGCGATCTGGGCCGTCCCGACCCTGGTCGCCGGCATCTACGGAATGAACTTCCGGCACATGCCCGAGCTGAGCTGGCGCTTCGGCTACCCGCTGGTGCTGGTGGCGATGGTGGTCATCTGCCTCGGGCTGTACCGCGCCTTCCGACACTACGGCTGGCTGTAGCTGGCGGACGCCGGCCAGCCGCTCAAGCACCCGGCGACCAGCAGGGCTGGACATCGACGGTGCTGTCCATCAGGCCGTACAGGCGCAGGATCCGGTTCTTCTTGGCCTCGAAGTCCGCGTCGCGGTTTTCAGTCCTTTTCCGCAGGGGGTCGGTGATCGCACCGATGCCAGGCGGCTGGGACCTGACAGACCATGCGAGGGGCAGCAAGCGGGCCGAGCCTGGACACGACCGGGCGATTCCCGCAATCCAAGGAGGAAGCGTGGCTTCTCCTGGCGGGTCGACAAGCTCCACGAGCGCCTCGCGGCGACCAAGGCGGCGCAGGCTGCCGCCACCGATGTCCCGTGAGCAGCTCAGGCAGCGAGCTGTGGCGGACCCCGCGATCACCTCGGAACAGGATGGGAGGTTCCGCACCGTACGCGTCTCGACGTCATGGCAGTGAAGGGTCGGACTTGACCAAGGAGTTGAAGGACTACTGGTTCGCCACGCAGTGCAGGTGGCCTGGCTGATTGCAACCGCCAGATCGATGCGATCCTCCCAGGACGAAGGAGATCGGTGATGGCCAAGACGACGTCGAGTGGAAAGCCCGAGCTGAACCGTCGCGGTTTCCTGTACGCGGCCGGGGCGACCGCGATCGGGGTCGCAGGCTGGGAAGCCGGCCGACGCGCCGACGCCGCCGCCGGCAGCGTCCGAGCCGATGCCACCGCAGTTGCGCATCATCACCACGCCACGGTCGATCCCGGCGCCTTTCGCTATCCAGAGGGCGACCCGACCTACGGCCAGCGGAGGGGCAAGCGGCCACAGAGCGTGCACAAGAACGCGGCCAGGATGTCGCGCCAGGAGATCAGGCGGTTCTCTAGGGCGTATGAGTGGGCGGTCGCCAAGGGCTACTTCGATGTGTTCAACGACCAGCACTTCAACGCCAGGCGCAACCGGCACCATGGCGCCGACTTGCAGGCCACCGCCCCCCCGACAGTCGCCCCGGGAGAATCGCTGGCCTGGGGCCTGCGCCTGCTGCCCTGGCACCGGTCGTTCATCACCGAGGGCGAAAAGATGCTCAGGGCCGCCCTGGCCGAGCGGAACCGCCGTGAGCGCCGGGATCCGGCAGAGGCCGATCTGCTGTTCCTGCCCTACTGGGACGCCACCCACGACCGGGACCTGCCCGGTTGGGTCAAGCGGCTGCGACCCAGGGGCGGGACCGCGATCGTGCCCGAGGGCCTGCCCCCGGGGCACGCCGGCTACGGCAAGCCGGTGGGCTCGCGCTACCGGATCGACTTCGGCCGCTGGCCCGCCACCATGCTGGGGTGGCAGCAGCTGCCACCCGTCGACCAGATCGGCAGGATCCTCAGCCACGACGCGTTTGTGGACTTCTACCTCCCAATAGATCTCGCTCCCGAGATCGTGGAGGAACGGGTGCCCGCGGCCTTGCAGGCCCTGGACGCCCTGGCCCAGAAGCTCCCCGACAACCCCGACGTGCAGCTGCTCGTGGCCTTCGTCGAGACCCCGCCTCCCGAAGGGGACATCGAGGCCCAGGTGGCCGCCTTAGACGCCTTCCTGGCCGTCGGCCACCTCGCCGATCTCGAGGCGGGCAAGCCCCGGCCCGACCGTGAGCTGATCCGGCTGATCTTGACCGGTGGCTCGGCGTTCGTGTTCCCACCCCACATCACGTTGCACTTCTGGGCGGGGGGCCTCAATCCCCGCAACAAGAACATCCGCGGCACGGTGACCTACTTCAACGAGCTTTGCGTGGACCCGGTGTTCTGGATGCTGCATGGTGAGCTGGATCGCATCTGGTACACCTGGGAGACCACCCACACCGACGTGCCACAGCTCGAGGGTGCAGACAGGGTGTTCCAGCCGTTGCGTCGCGAGGAGGGCCGCTGGTATGGCGGCGGGCGCCCCTACTCCCTCGACCAGCTCGTCGATCACCAAGCAATGGCCTACACCTACGACGCGCTCTACACCGTGTGAAGGGTCGTCGGAGGTTGGGATGCCGAGCTCTCGGTAGGACCAAAGTGTTAGTCCCTGGGCCCATCTGCGATCGATCAGCTAGCGTCCCGGCGGGTCGCCTGGGCCGACCGGGCTTGATGTTGGATGCCGGAGATTACCCCTTACAGGTGATGTCCCCTCAATCTGGGGCTGGCGAGACTCGCTAGAGACCGGCTGCGTATCGTGACAGCGCCGACGACGAGTCAGGCCAACTGCCAGCGGCAGATGGTCAACAGCGGGCTGGCAGAGCGCCCAGCCTGAAGCTGGACAAAGACAGGTGGCGAAAGGCCGAGGCCGTCAGCAGGCGCTGGATAGCGCAGCGCTCGGCAAGCGGAAAGGGAAGCACCATGGATGAGCTGACCCGCCGCCAGATGCTCAAGGTGACCGGCGCGGCAGCGGCGACGATCGCCGCGTCGCTCCTCGGGGCGGCGCCGACGCTGCGTCCGGGCACGGCCCGAGCGGCGACAGCTACCTGGAACCACGACCCGGCATCGCCGATCGGACCCAATCACTGGGCCGACATCGGGTTCCCGACCTGCGGTCAGGGCATGCGCCAGTCTCCGGTCAACATCCGGACCCGCCAGGTGGCCGCCGACCACGGCAGTCCGCTGCTGCTCAGGTATCAGGTGTCGGAGCTCACCGTCGAGAACACCGGCCACGTGGTCGAGGTGCCGATCCCGACCGGCGTCCATGACACGCTGCGGCTCGACGGTGACCGCTACGAGCTCGAGCAGTACCACTTCCACGCGCCTTCGGAGCACGCCATCAACGGGCGCCTGGCTGATGTGGAGGCACACTTGGTCCACCACAATGCCCAGGGTGCCACGGCCGTTGTCGGTATCCTCTTCCGCCGTGGCCCCGATCCCAACCCACTGCTGGACAAGATCCTGCTGTCGGCGCCCGCAACGGCGGGTGAGGAAGTCCACGCCGGTGACGCCAGCCCGGCCGAGCTGTTCGATGACCTCAGACGCGTCACGGTGAAGCACGACGGCCGAGTTAAGGTGAACGCCTTCTACACCTATGATGGCTCGCTCACGACGCCCGGCTGCACCGAGAACGTGCAGTGGTCAGTGCTCGCTGCCGGAGGTCAGGTCTCGAACGCCGCGGTGACCCGCTTCCATGAGGTGATCTCGCGGTTCCCCGGCTACGGCGGCTACCCGAACAACAACCGGCCGCTGCAACCGCTCAACGGACGGGTCGTCCAACTTCGCCGAGGCCGGCACGTGGACTGAACGGGTGATCGTCTCCGCAAACGCCTCCTCGCCCTCCGCTGCAAAGGCCGAGACGATCGCATGGGACAACGCACACGGCGACCGCCACCCGGGTCGCGTCAGAGGTAGCGGCGGCGGAACAGGAGGTAGGCGACGCCGCCGGCGGGAATCGGCAGCCAGTAGGCAGCCAGCCGGTACAGCAGCGTCGCCGTCAGCGCCTGCGATCCGGCGACACCGGCGAGGGTGAGGGTGCTGACCAGCCCCGCCTCGACAAAGCCAAGGCCGCCAGGTGTGAACGGCACCAGCGCCAGCAGCACCGCGGAGCTGTAGGCGAGCACGACCAGCGACGGTCGGGGCGCGGCATCGACCGCCCGCAGGGCGCACAGCAACGCCAGATAGTCGAAGCCGATGTTCCCCACCGCCGCCACCACGGCCGGCTTCCAGCGCCCGCCAAGGGTGGTGCGGATGAAGTCCCGGTCGGCCAGCAGCCGTTGCGGGAGGCCGACCACGGGCCGGTGCCGGCGGACTGTGGCGTTGAGTAGCCACTGGATGGCGCGGCCGGCGAGCGCAAGTGGCCGGTCGGTCGCAAAGACCAGCGCCCCGGCCGCCAGGAGCAGCACCAGCACGGCAACGCCGAGGTAGGCCGCGTTGGCAAGGCCGCGGTCGACCGACGCCCCGCCGATGATCGCCGGCAGCGCCAGCAGCGGCAGGGCCGCCGTGGTGGCGAGTTGCAGCCCGGTCGAGGTCGTGAGCGCCGCTGCCGCCTTGCCGGTGTCGACCCCGGCCTTGTGGAGCAGCTCGACGGTGAACGGGGTGGGCGCCCCGGGCACGAACCGGCCGACGGCGGTCCCGCTCAGCTGCGCGGTGGCGATCGGGAACCAGGCCCTGGTTGCCAGCCCGATCCGGTCCAGCTGCCACAAACACACATAGCTGGCGCCCTCGCAGGCGAAGACGAGGACCGCGAAGCCCCACTCCAGGTGCAGCAGCGACCGCCACGACGAAAAGACCGAGACCAGCGTCGGCAGCAGCAGGTAGAGCGAGACCGCCCCGACCAGCAGGAGCAGGCCAGACTTGACGTACCGCCGCCATGCGAGGCCGCCCGAGGGCTCACCGGACGGGCGGCCAAACGACCGGGGATGACCGTTACCCATGCGGTGAGTGTCGCGGCGAGCCACTGGCCGCGCATCGGTTGGTCTCCTCAGCCGTTGCGGTATTTGCGCAGCGTACCAGCGGTCTTGCCGATGCCGTCCCAACGCAGCCGCCTGACTCGAGCCTCCAGCTGACGCGGAGCGGGCGCCGGAAGCGCCCTCCCCGACCCTGTCCGGCGCCAGGTAGGGGTGGCTGCGCCCACCGGCCTGGTGGCCGGCCCGCGAAGGCCGGTGGGGTGCTTCACAGGCGCGTCGGGGCGTGCCAGACTGGGCCGCCGGCAGCCGAGACCCCGCCGCCATGACCGCTTCGCTCGAAATCCGGCTTCTAGGCCCATTCGAGGTCTTGGTCGGTGGTCGCCCAGCAGATATGACCGGCCCCAAGCGGCACGCGCTGTTGGCGCTGCTGGCCTTGCGCAGCGGTCGCATGGTCCCGGTCGAGGTGCTGGTCGACGCCTTGTGGGGCGAGCAGGTCCCTGTGGCGCCACGCAACGCCGTCCAGCACCATGTTTCGCGGCTGCGGGCGGTGCTGGGGGCTGGGTCCATCGTTGCCGCCCCGGACGGGTATGCGCTGGTCGAGGCGACCGTGGACGCCTTGCGGTTCGAGGAGCTGCTGGCCAGGGCCCGCAGCGCCGTGCGGGCGGGTGACGCCGGCCAGGCCGCCGAGCTGGTCGCCCGCGCGCTGGCGCTGTGGCGCGGGCGGCCGCTGCTGGGCCTGCCGGACAGCCCGTGGGTCGGTGCGGAGGCCGCCCGCCTGGAGGCGCTGCGGACCGACGCGCTGGAGGAGCAGTTCCAGGCGGCGCTGGCGCTGGGGACGCACACCGAGGTGGTCGGCCGGATCCGCCGGGTCCTGGCGGAGCATCCGTTTCGGGAGCGGCTATGGGAACAGCTGATGCTGGCCCTGTATCGCAGCGGCCGCCAGGCCGAGGCGCTGGAGGCCTTCGGGCAGGCCCGGCGGGTGCTGGCCGAGCAGCTGGGGGTCGAGCCGGGGCCGGGGCTGCAGGGGTTGCAGGCGGCGATCCTGGCCCACGACCCCACCCTGGCCAGTCTCCCCGTGGCCGGTGCGCCGCAGGGCCGTCTGCCGGCGCCGGTGACCTCGTTGGTGGGTCGCCAACAGGCGCTGGCGGAGGCGGTCGAGCTGGTTGGGGGGCACCGGCTGGTGAGCCTGATCGGCCCGCCCGGGGTCGGCAAGAGCCGGCTGGCCCTGGCGGCGGCGCGGGCGGTGCAGCACGACTTCGCTGGCGGGGTGTGGTTTGTCGAGCTTGCCCGCGCCGGGCGGCCCGCCGACGTGGCCCGGGTGGTGGCGCGCACGCTAGACGCCCGGGGCCCGGCGCCAAGCCGCGACCCGCTGGCCCGGGTGGTCCAACGCCTGGGCCAGGCCAACGTCCTGCTGGTCCTGGACGGTTGCGAACCGCTGTTGGAGGAGGCGGCGCGGGTGGCCGCGGGCGTGCTGGCCGCATGTCCTGGGGTGCGGGTGCTGGCGACCAGCCGGGAGGTGCTGCACCTGGAGGGTGAGGTCCGGTTGGTGGTGGCGCCGCTGGCGGTCCCGGCCACGGGCGCCGACGCGGCTGAGCTGGCGGCCTCGGAGTCGGTGCGGCTGTTCCTGGAGCGGGCGCGGGCAGCACGGCCGGGGCTGCCGCTCACCGAGGACCGCCTCGCCCTGGCGGCGGCGATCTGCCGGCGGCTGGACGGGCTGCCGCTGGCGATCGAGCTGGCCGCGGCGCGCGTCAGCATCCTTGGGCTGCGCGAGATCCTCGCAGCGCTCGAGAGTCGGCGGCCGCTGTTTGTCGAGGCCCGAGACCGCCAGGCTCTCCCCCAGCGCTACCTGCGCACGGTCGTGGCCTGGAGCCATGACCTGCTGGGGGCCGATGAGAAGGCGCTGCTGCACCAGCTGGCGGTGTTCCGCGGCGGCGCACCACTGTCGGCCGTGGTCGCCACCGCCGCTCGGGGCCAGCCGGATGCGGCCAGGGTGACCCAGCTGCTAGGGGCGCTGGTGGACAAGTCGATCCTCACAGCGTCATTCCCAGATGATGGAGGGCGCTATGACCTGCTCGACACCGTCCGTGAGTACGCCCTCGAGCAGCTGGCCAAGGCCGGCAGCCTGCGCGCGACCCAGCTGGTGCACGCCGAGTACTTTGCGACCGTGGCCGACGCCGCGCGGACCGAACTTCGCGGGTCCGAGTGGCTGGCCTGGATGAAACGGCTCGAGCTGGAGTACGACAACCTCTGGGCTGCCCTCGCCTATGCGCGCGAGGCGCCAGATCCGCTCGTCGCGGCCCGCCTGGGCGTGGGGCTGGGGTGGTACTTCGGCACGGCCGGCCGCGTCTCGGAGGGGCGTGCGTTCATCGAAGCCGCGCTGGAGTCGGCGGACGCTGCACCACTCCCGCTGCGCGTCGAGCTGCTCGGGTACGTCTGCTACCTCGCGACCGAAGAGGACGATCTCGAGGCTGCGGTCGAGGCGGGGAAGCGCGGCCTCGCGCTCGCAGCGAAGAGCGATGCGCCGTGGGAGACCGCGATGCTCAAGCTGGCGCTCGCCTTCGCCTGCGATCGCGCCGGGCCGCTCGAGCGCGCGGTCGCCCTCGCCGACCAAGCGCGCCGCGCGTTCGACGAGTTAGGGGACCGATGGGGAGCCGCATCGTCGGCCGTCACCGGCGCGGTCGGCGCGTTCCAGCGAGGGGACCTTGCGACAACGTCGGCGCTCGTCGCCGAAGCCGTTCGCCTCCATGCCGACTATGAGGTCGGGGCGGTGCCGGCGGCGCTGCTCGAGGCCTTGTTGGCAGAGCGGCGCGGCGACGCGGAGGCGGCCACGGCCGCGTACCGCCGGGCGCTGGAGCTTTCCGAACGCGCCGGCTTCGCCGATCATGCTTCGTTCGCGCTGGCGGCCCTCGGTTCGGTCGCCTTCGCGAACGGGAACTTCGACGAGGCCGAAGCGCAGTATCGCCGCGCGCTGGCGGTCGCCGACGCGGCGTCGGCGTCATGGCTGGTCGCACACGTCAAGGCGAGGCTCGGGCAGGTCGGCGCGGCCGTCGGCGACGCCGAGTCCGCCGCCACCCTGTATCGCGGTGTGGTTGCCTGGTCCAGAGAGCCGCGGCGACACGACGGGCGCGAAGCCCTCTTCATCGCGCTGGTCGGCAGCCCGGCCACGGCCGCCCTTGTTGGCCTGGCCGAGCTTGCGGACGCGCGCGGCGACGGTGCGGCCGCCGACGAGTTGCGCGCCGAGGCCGGGCTCGCTCCCGCCTGAGCGCGCGTTAGCACCGCGTCGCGGCAGGGCGAACCCGGCTCGGACCATCGGCGCCTCCTAGAGGCCCTATGAGCGGAACGTCGAGACGAACACGCGGCTACGGCACGACGGGATCCAGGTGATCACGATCGAGGGGTCCGAGCTCGGCCGCAGCCGGGCCGGTCCGCGTCGCATGTCGTGTCCGATCGAGCGTGACGCGCTCCCCGACTACGCCTGAGGTGGCTGGCCCGCCAGGCCAGCGCCGATCCACGCCGGGCACGCGGCAGCGAGGCCGGTGCTCGTGGCAGCCGCGTGGCAGCCGCGCTCGTTAGCCTGGCTAGGAAGCGACGCCCTGCTGATCGTGCAAGAGGTGATGTCTGGTGACCGAGCATCGCGACTGGCCGCCCGAGCAGTCGGCCAAAGGGACCCTGCGCCCCTGGCATGACACCGCCGTCGGGTATCTGGCGGTGCTGTTCGGGGATCCTGAGGAGGCCGAGCGGGCCCAGCGCGGGCTCCAGCAGCAGGGCGTGCCCGAGGGCGATCTTCGGCTGTATGACGGCGAGGAGACCCTGCGCATCGCGTCGCGCCTCCAGCAGGAACGCTCCATCCTGGCCAAGGCGATCAAAGAAATTGTGGTCGACCACCGGGCAGAAAAGCGCTGGCTGGGCAACGCCAGGGCAGGCGGATCCCTCCTTTTTCTCTATGCCCCCACCAGGGAGCGTGCCAACCGGATGGTGGGGCTGCTCGCCGACTACCAGTACGGGTCGCTGGACTACTTCGGCGAGCATGGTGTGGAAGTCATCGAACGGGATGTCGACTCGACCTCGACCGGGCAAGGGAATGATCGGCATGACCCGGACGATGACAGCGACCAGCACGCAGGCTTCTGATCTGCGGGTCCGGGGTGGGCCGGGGCCCGTTGGCCTGGGAGCGTGACCGAGTTGGGGTCCGAGGATGGTCGCCTGCCAGAGCAGCCGCAGTCTGAGGCCCATGCTGGTGGCCATGGCACCAAGGCCGTCGTCGCCGCCCTGCTGGCCAACCTTGGCATCGCCGTGGCCAAGTTCGTCGGCTACCTCGTCACCGGGGCGTCCTCGATGCTGGCCGAGGCCCTGCATTCGGTGGCCGACTCGGGCAACCAGGCGATGCTGCTGGCCGGTGGCCGCCTGGCCCGGCGCGGGCCCGACCCCGGCCACCCCTTCGGGCACGGCCGGGTCCGCTACTTCGCCGCGTTCCTGGTCGCGGTGGTGTTGTTCACCCTGGGGTCGCTGTTCTCGCTGTATGAGGGCTACCAGAAGCTGCGTCATCCGCATGCGCTGGAGTCGCCGGCGGTCGCCTTGGCGATTCTGGCGGTGGGGCTGGTACTGGAGGGGCTGTCGCTACGCACCGCGGTCCGGGAGGCCAGCCCCATGCGGGGCCGCCAGAGCTGGTGGTCGTTCATCCGCACCACCAAGAACCCGGAGTTGGCGGTGGTGCTGTTGGAGGACACCGCCGCCCTGCTCGGCCTGAGCGTGGCCTTCGTGGGGGTCGGGCTGGCCGCGCTCACCGGCGACCCGTTGTACGACGCCCTGGGCACCCTGGCGATCGGGGCGCTGCTGGCAGTGGTGGCGGTGGTGTTGGGGATCGAGATGTTCAGCCTACTGGTCGGGGAGGCAGCCTCGCCCCAGGAGCAGGCGGCGATCCGCCGCACGCTGGCCTCCACGCCAGGGATCACCCAGCTGCTCCAGCTGCACACCATGCACCTCAGTCCTGATGAGCTGCTGGTGGTCGCCAAGGTCGAGGTGGACCGGGACCTGTCCGCGGACAACGTGGCCAGGGTCATCGATGCGGCCCAGGCGCGGGTGCGCCAGGCGGTGCCGAGCGCCCGGGTTGTATACCTGGAACCGGACCTTCCCGTGTCCGCGAGCTCGGGCCTCGACAGCGGCGGCGCAGGCCGGCGTGGATCCCACTGAACCGTGTGAACCGCAAGGGCCGTCTGGCATTGGCGAGATCCTGCCCGACCGAAACGGTCCTCGGTGACCAGCGCCGGCAGCCGCCGCAACCGGGGATCGGGCTTACCGGCGGGACCTGCAGGACCGCCGCGAGCACCGCTCGGTCGATGCGGCGCGGCTCGCGACGATCGGCCGTGCGGTCGGCCAGCAGGTCCGGGTCCTGCTGAGCGGCGACGCGTTCGGGCTGTACACAGCGAGCGAGGTGCACCCGGAGGATCCCCGACACCACCGTCCGCAGGTCGTAGAACAGCTCAAGGAAGCTGACCTGCCGGTCGGCGATGACCTCGCCGTGGGGTCGTGGCGGCCGCCAGAACCACCGCTTGAAGCGGCCATGGCTGTACTGGTATAGCCGCGTAATCGAGTGTCGTGTATTCCCTGGTGGTCACCCAGGTTGACGACTGCGGGTGTGGTTGCCGGAGGACGGCGGCTCCAGAGTGTTCCGGCCTCGGACGAAGACGCCGCTTGGGCTGCGGGGGCACCGCCGCAGACGACGTGGTCCACGATGTCTTCTCGTGCTCTGAAAGCCATGGTCACGGTCCCTTCTACCATTGCGCGACACGCCGGTTGCACGGGGAGGAGTGGGACCATGCCGAGCCAGGACCGGCCGGCGGCGCAGGGCAGGGCGCCCGCGGCCGACGGCGCCCCGCCCAGTGGCAGCACGCTGCCGGCCAAGGAGCCGCGCGAGCGGCACGCGAGCTGGCTGGAGCTGTTCTTCGACCTGGTGGTGATCGCGGCCGTGGCGCAACTGGCCGACCGCCTGCACGGCGATCCCTCGCTGGTCGACGTCGGCCTGGCGGTCGTGCTGTATGTGGCGGTGTGGCTGGTGTGGACCTCGTTCATGCTGTACGCCAACGTTTCCGCCACCCAGGCACGCCAGCAGGCGATGCTGGTGGGGATGGCCGGCATCGCCGCGATGGCCGCCGCCATCCCCCAGGCGACCGGCACCCGCGCCAGCGCCTTCACCCTTGCCTACCTCGCCACGCGCGTGGCCGGGATGCGCAGCTGGACGCGCACCGGGCAGGCGCTGCTGAGCTGGCCGACGGCCCAGCTGTCGGCCGGGCTCACCCCCTGGATCGTCTCGCTGTGGTTCGACCCGCCCGTGCGGTACTGGCTGTGGGGGCTGGGCGTGATCGTGGACCTGGTGCCGTCGGTCCTGGCCGCCGGGGACCCCGGCCGGCTGCTGGCGTCGATGCAGAAGCGGATCCAGCGCCAGCAGCAGCGGCAGGAGCGCCGCCGGGGCCGCCC
>Ga0081538_10001467_pt1 | contig 24195 bp, 23 predicted proteins | sample TabmetS5T2R1_FD_71022 | JGI IMG/M metagenome (GOLD analysis project Ga0081538, IMG submission 71022) | Tabebuia heterophylla rhizosphere microbial communities from the University of Puerto Rico - S5T2R1 | ecosystem: Host-associated > Plants > Roots > Rhizosphere ... | reverse complement strand
TCTGCCGCATCTCCCCGTCCGTGATCGCCTCCCAGAGGCGCTCCGGGGTCGTCTTGATGTAGATCTCGAACACCTTCTCCATCAGTTCCTCCTCGAGTCTCTTCTTGAGCCCGGCGAGCGTCGCGGCCCAGGGCTCGGCGTACTTGCTCACCCACCGATCGTGGACAAGCCTGATCGGGACGGGGTTCAGGAAATGCAGCTTCTCGCGACCGCGCCGCTTGGTGGTCAGGAGGCCGGCCTCCTCGAGCACCCGGAGGTGCTTCATGACGCCGATGCGGGTCATCGGCAGACGCCGCTCGAGCGCGCTCAGCGTCTGCCCGTCCTCCTCGTACAGTTCGTCGAGGAGGCTCCGGCGGGTGGGGTCGGCGAGAGCCTTGAAAACCGCGTCCACGTCGCGATGATACGTAACCGAACAGTTACATGTCAAACTATCGAGTGTGAGAAGCTACGTGGCGGGTGTCGATGCGTGGCGCGGCGGCTGGGTGTCGGTCGTCGCCGAGGATGGGCGCTTCGTCGACTCGCTGCTCGCCCGGGCCTTTGCCGAGCTGCTCGAGAGGCTGGACAAAGTGATCGTGGTCGGGGTCGACATCCCGATCGGCCTGCCGAGCGACGGCCCTCGGGACGCCGACCTGGAAGCGCGAGCCTTTGTCGGGCCCCGAAGAGCGAGCGTCTTTCCCACACCTCCGCGCACGACGCTCGCCGCCGCCACCTATGCCGAGGCCCGCCGACTGGTTCCATCGCTGTCGGCGCAGTCGTTCGCGCTCGGCAAGAAGGTCCTCGAGGTCGATTCCCACCTCGACGAGCGTGTGTTCGAAGTTCACCCGGAAGTCTCGTTCGCCGCCCTTGCCGGCCGGCACCTGCAGTACTCGAAGCGCAGCTGGAACGGACAGCTGGAGCGTCGGCGGTTGCTTGCGGAGGCGGGACTCGAGCTTCCCGATCGCCTCGCAGGCGGCGACGCGCCGGCCGACGACGTTCTCGACGCGGCCGTCGCGGCGTGGTCTGCCACGCGCAAGGCCCGGGGTGAGGCGCAGAGCCTTCCCTCCCATCCTCCGGTTCAGGACGGTCGGCCCGTAGCGATCTGGTACTGAGCCATGCAATGGGCGGTGCTGGGCTCGAACCAGCGACCTCCTGCTTGTAAGGCAGGCGCTCTCCCAGCTGAGCTAACCGCCCAGTGCCCCCAGCGGGATTCGAACCCGCGCTACGGCCTTGAAAGGGCCGTGACCTGGGCCGCTAGTCGATGGGGGCCCAGCCGGGCAAGGATAGCGGCCGCTCACGGCTACACTCGCTGCGCGGGCCGGTAGCTCAGCTGGTAGAGCAGGGGACTTTTAATCCCAAGGTCGCTGGTTCGAATCCAGCCCGGCCCATGCAGAGTTCCCTGTCGCGGCGGGCGCTCCTCAGGGCTGGCGAGCTCCGTGCTCCTGGAGCCAAGCCTTCGCGACACGTTTCTGCGCTCTCGTCAACCAGGCCTCGACCACCATGTCCTCCAGCTCGTCCCGCTTGATGCGGGCCAGATCCGGGATGCGGATCAGTACCGCGGGATAGCCGTCGAAGTGCGGCGTCGTGAAGAACACACCTCGATCGTCGGAGAGCAGGAGCTCCTTCACGCCGAGGTCGGCGACGCGGAACATCAACACGTCGTCGAGACGCTCACCGGTGCTCGGGTCGACCGCATCGCGCCTGCGGCTGCGATGGCGGCAGAACAGCTTTCCGTGAACGCGGTAGGTCGGACGGCCGTCGTCGGACACTTCCTTGGTCGTCTGCGGCAGGGACAACGCAAGCTCGTCGAGGTCCGCCATCGTCGTCATAGGACCAGTCTGCCAACGCGTCGCCGCCTAGGCCTAGACTGCGCCATTCGCGCGCAGTCCCGCCTCGGAGCCTGGCCCGCGATTCTCGTCGTCGTCGGCCTGCTCGCGACTTCCTGCGGGGGTGGCTCCGGGAGCGAAGCGGGATCGGACGCACCACCCGGCGGCCATGCCGTCAACCATGCCGTCGCGCATCTCCAGGAGGAGCTGACCGACCTCGGCTACTACGAGGGACCGCACGACGGCGTCTTCGGCGAAGAGACGGAGAACGCGCTCGAGCAGCTCCAGGCGGACGAGGGGCTCACGACATCGGGCACGCTCGACCGCGCCACCCTGGCCGTGCTCGGCGCGCTCGCCGGGAAGAGCGACGCCCTCTCCGTCAAGGCGGTGCAGACCGCGCTGGCCGAGCTCGGCCTGTACTCGGGCCTCATCGACGGAGACTACGGGCCCGCGACGGAAGCAGCGGTCGAGGAAGTGCAACGCGAGGCGGGCATCGAAGTCGACGGCGAGTTCGGCGCGGAGACCGCCGCTGCGCTCAACGAGCTCTACCAGGACGAGGTCCTCGCGAAGAAACCCGTCGCCGAGGTCGGTGACACGACGCCCGACCAGGGCGAAGGTGAGCAGGTGCTCCGCCCGGGCTCGAAGGGACGGCCTGTGCGGAAGCTGCAGAAGCGCCTCACCAAGCTCGGCTATCGACCCGGCCCGGTCGACGGCGCCTACGGCGCCGCCACCGCCTCGGCCGTCATGGCTTTCGAGAAGCACGAGGGGCTGGGACGCGACGGGGTCGCCGGACCGCAGGTCCGATCGAGGCTCAGCGACCCGAAGGGAGCGGGCCCGCGCTCGAAGGGGCCGAGGCCGCGGATCGAGGTCGATCTCGACCGCCAGATCGCCTTCCTCGTTTCCCGCAACGGGGAGGTGACCGTCCTGAACGTCTCCACCGGCTCGGGCGAGACCTACGACCTGCCGGGCGGCGGAACGGCTGTCGCCTACACGCCCACCGGCCGCTTCACCGTCTACCGGGAGGAGGGCGGGATCGTGGAGGCACCGTTGGGAAGTCTGTACAAACCGCTCTACTTCAAGGAAGGCTGGGCGGTGCACGGCGCCGCGAGCGTTCCCGGCTACCCGGCCAGTCACGGCTGCGTGCGCGCGGGCGACTACGACCAGGACTTCGTCGCGCGAGCGCTCTCGAAAGGCTCGACCGTCGTCATCTACGGGAGGAGCCTCGGCGAGCAGGGACGAGGGCAGCCGGGCTTCTGAACCCGTGATCCGGAAGCGGTCTGGCATCGTGGCCGGGTGATCCTGCGTGAGCCCGAGCGCGCGCCCGACCCACGGGTGCGGACATACTGGCTGGTCGAGAACCTGATCGCCACCGGCGTGGTCGCGGCGCTCGTGATCGCGGGCGCGGTCATCGCGGCCGTGCTCGACGCCGGCACCGTGGCGTGGCTGGTGGGCGGGCTCGGCGCGCTCCTCCTCGTCGCGCTCGTGGTCTTCTCCTTCGTCGGCGCCGGGCTCGACTACCGGCACTTCCGCTACGAGGTCGCCGAGCTCGGGCTCGCCGTCGCGAGCGGCTGGCTCTGGCGCCGCTACCAGGTCGTCCCGCACGCCCGCGTCCAGACCGTCGACACGACCTCGAACCCGCTCATGCGGGCATTCGGCCTGGTCTCGGTGGAGGTGAGGACGGCGTCGGCAGCCGGCGGCACCGCCATCCCCGGGCTGACGCCGGAAGTCGCCGACGGGCTCGTCGAGGAGCTGGCGCGCCGGGCCGGTCTGGAGGAAGGGACCTGAGCTCGTGAGCGCCGTCGAGCTCGAGGGGCGCCTGCACCCTCTCGCGGTGCTCGTCTATGCGCGGCGGTTCATCGGGGCGAGCATCGTGCCCCTGCTCGTGCTTCTGTTCTCCGCGGGCGCGCGGGTGCTCGTCCCGCTGCTGGCGGTGGCGCTCTTCGTCGGGCTGCCGCTCGCGCTCCTGTCCTGGTGGCGCTTCCGCTACCGCGTAGCCGGAGGGCGCCTCGAGCTCCATTCCGGCGTCTTCAGCCGCTCGGTGCGAACGATCCCGCGGGAGCGTGTCCGTGGCATCGACATCACCGAACCGTTCGTGCACCGCCTGCTCGGGCTCGTCAAGGTCGAGATCGAAGCGGCGGCAGGGGGCGACTCCAAGGAAGCGGAGCTTTCGCTGGCTGCCGTCTCGCGCGAGCAGGCCGACGAGCTCCGCGAGGCGCTTCTCGGCGCCGCCGCCGGCGCTGCGAAGACGGCCGAGGCAGCGCCGCTCTACCGAGCGACTCCGGGTCTCCTGGCCCTCGGCGGGATCACGAGCATGAGCTATCTCCTGGCCCCGGCCGCGATCGTCGGCCTCGTCCTCAACCTGGCCGACGACCTGCCCGGGGACTTCGTCGAGAGCGCCGTCGAGGGCGCCGTGGAGCGATTCCCCACCGATCTCCTCGGCGTCGTCCTGGTCGGAACGGCGGCGATCGCGCTCGTTCTCGTGGCTGCGGCCGTCGGCTCCCTGCTCGTCGACTGGGCCTTCACGCTTCGCGACGAGGGCGAGCGGCTGGGTGCTCTCCGCGGGCTGCTCACCCGCCGCGCCGTTCATCTCGACAAGGACCGCATCCGCGGCGCCGACGTGGGCGACACGCCGCTGCGGCGGCCGCTCCACCTCGCCTCGGTGACGGCGATCGCCGCCGGGTTGCGCGGGCGGACCGGTGGGAGCACGCTCGCGCCCGTGCTTCGCTCGGATTCCGTCGCGGCCCTGCTTCGTGCCGTCGACGTCTCGGCGCCGGACCCGGCGGCCCCACTCGTTCCCCATCCGCCGGCGGCGCGGTCACGGCGGCTCCTGCGGGCGCTCCCGCTGCCGCTCCTCGCGCTGGTTCTTGCCGCCGGCTTCGGCGCCCTCTGGGCGGTCGCTGCAGCAGCCGCGCTCACCGTCGCCGCACTGCCGCTCGCGCTCGACCGCTACCGCCAGCTCGGGCATGCCTTCGACGGCCGTCGCCTCATCCTGCGAGGGGGAAGCCTCCGCCGACGCTGGTCGGAGATCGACCCCGACGGCATCGTCTCGTTCGAGCTCCGCAGCTCGCCGGGCCAGCGCCGTGCGGGCCTCGCCACCTTCACCGTCCACCTCGGCCGGGGCGCGGGCTCACGCCGTGCGCTGGACATCGGGGAAGGGCAGGCGGCCGCGCTTCTCCTGCGCGTGCGCCCGCAGCTCTTCGGGCCGCTCAGCGGTCGGCGCCGAGGCCGAGCAGCTCAGTGAGCGCCGTCTTCAAGGTGTCCACGCCCTCGTCGTCGAGGCGACGCCGCACGAGGAGGTCGAGCTCGGCAAGCACCTTCGCGGCGACCGGCTCAAAAGCACGCGTGCGGCTCGTGAGGTAGACGAGCGACGCGCGACCGTCGCTCGGGTCCGCGCGCCGCACGACGAGCCCATCGCGCTCCAGCCGTCGCACCAGCTCCGTCATCGTCTGCTTGCTCAGGCGAGCCCGCCGCGCCAGCTCGCCCAGGCGGAGCCCGTCCTCCTCGAAGAGCGGCAGCAGAACCGAGCCGTATGACGGGCGGATGTCGGCATAGCCGGCCGCGGCGAAGCGCTCGGCCAGGAGCTCGTTCCAGCGCTGAGTCGCCTTCGCGAGGAGAAAGCCGAGGTCGCCGCGGCCGACGGCCGGAGGATCGCTCACCCGAACATCCGGCGGATGTTCTCGAACTCCTGCAGAAGGGAGCGATACTGCGAGTCGAAATCCTCATCGGGCAGGCCGGGCGCCTGGAACATCGTGAAGGTGAAGGCGCTCGTTCCGCCGGGGAGCTCGACGACCCGCGTGGGGAAGAGCCCGAGCTCCTCCTCGGTGGGGCCAGCGAACATGTCGATGACGCCCGTCTTCGGATCCGCCTCGATCGCGAAGAAGAACTCGCCGCGCCCGTTCACGACCTTGGCCTTGCCGTCTTCGTACCTGAGCTCGCGGGCGAACTCGGTAGCCCATGCGGGGAGGTTCTCGATCTGCGACAGGTAGTCGAAGACCTCGTGCTTCGGGGCCTCGAGAACGGCAGTGACAGTCCGGGTCTCCATCGTCGTCCCTCCTAGTAGTCTGGTTACGGACTAATTAGTACGGTACCAGACGACTAACGTCCTGGACGCAGTCGGGGAAGAGAACGTGGAAGGAGGCGCCTCCTCCGGGCCGGTCCTCGACCCAGCTCCGGCCGCCGTGCACTGCGGCGAACTGCGCGACGAGCGAGAGGCCGATTCCGGCACCGGGGGTCGTCGCCAGCATGCTCGGGCCGCGGTTGAAGGTCTCGAAGACGACCTCCTTGAACTCGTCGGGGATCCCGGGACCGTCGTCTTCGACCACGAGCAGCATGTCGCCGCCCCGGCGCGTGAGCCGAACCTCGATGGAGCCGGCGTTCGGTGTGTGCTTGCCCGCGTTCACGGCCAGGTTCTCGACGATGCGCTCGAGCTTCGCCCTGTCGACCTCGGCGATGACGGGCTCGCAGTCGACGCGAAGCGCGCGGCCGTCCGGGGCGCACTCTTCCACGACCCGCCGCACGAGCTCGTCCACGTCGACCCGCTCGCGCTGGAGAGCGACCACTCCCCGGCGCAGACGCTCGACGTCGAGCAGGTCGGCGAGCAAGCGGTCGAGGCGGCGCGCGGCCCGAGCCAGGGCGGAGACCGTCTCGTCGATCGTTTCCTGCGTCAGGCTCCCAAGGTGCCTCTCGAGCGTAAGCGCGAAGCCCAGCACCGACGTCAGCGGTGTCCGAAGCTCGTGCGAGACGGCGGAGAGGATGTCCTCGCGGAGCTTCTCGACCCGTCGCTGTTCGGTGACGTCCTGCCCCGTCCCGAGCATCTTGACCGGCTCCTCGCCGCGAAGGACCACGCGCCCACGGCTGGCGACGATGCGCTCGAGCCCGTCGGGACGGACGATCCGGTGCTCGAGCGCGTACGGCTGCCCGTCCTCCAAGGCCGTCTTGACCGCCTGGTCGGCAAGCTCGCGATCCTCTGGGTGCACGAGGTCGAGGTACGTCGCGTAGGTCAGGGGCCCCGCCCGCGCGCGGTCGAGCCCGAAGACTCGGTAGAGCTCGTCCGACCAGGTGACGAGATCCCGCCGGATGTCCCACTCCCAGCTACCGAGGTGGGCGATGGCCTGGGCTTCGCCGAGGCGGGAGGCCGTCAGCGCAAGCGCGTTGCTCGCCTTCTCCCGCTCGGCCAGGGTCGCGCCGAGGACGAGCAGGGTGATGATCACGACCGCGAACCCCCTCTGGGCGAGCTGCACGCGCTCGGTTGCCGTGTCTCCCCCGAGAGGAACCGTGCCGGCGACCGCTCCGGCCGTTCCGATCGCGCCGACCAGGAAGCAGGCTGTCGCGACTCCGAGCTGCCTGAACCGCAGAGCGGCCCAGAGGAGCGGGGGGAAGATCACCACGTAGGGGTAGCGCCAGGCTCCGGCCAGGAAGACGGTCGCGCTCGCGGCCACGACCGCGGCCAGGAGCGCCAGGCCTTCGAGCCGCCGGCCGGGGGGCAGACGGCCGTGCACGGATGCGTCGTAGAGGACCAGCAGGACCGGGGAGACAACCAGCACTCCCATCACGTCCCCGAACCACCAGAGCAGCCAGGCCGAGCCGTAGGTGTCCAGCCGCTCGTGCGCGAGCGTGAGCACGGTGACGCCGTTCGTCGCGCTGATCAGGGTGCTGACCAGCGCTCCCCCGAAGACCAGTGCAAGCACCGAGCGCACGCGGTCGAGCGCGGGCGTGAAGCCGATCCTCGAGACGAGCAATGCGCCCGCCACCGCCGCAAGCGTGTTGCCCACCGAGATGCCGGCCGCTACCGCCAGAGTCGCGTCGCTCGTGGCGTTGGCGGCGAAGGCGGCGACCGCCACGGCGGGCCAGTAGCGCACCCCCAGGATCAGGAGCGCAACGAGGGCGATCCCCGACGGCGCCCAGACGGGGGTGATCACACCCTGGGCCACCGAGAGGTTCATCCCGAGCTTGGCCGCGCCGAAGTACGCGCCGGCGATCAGCACGAACCAAGCGGCTGACCGCAGGCGCCGCCGCTTCAGCTCCAACGCCCCGTGGCGGAGTCTGTGCTGCATCACTTCGCGCGGCGGTTGCCGCGCGCGAATTGTCACAGACGGTACGGCCTGTGCCTAGGGGTAGGCGTCAGGCGACGCCCGCGGGCTTCGGCAGCGGCTCGATCGCCTCCAGCGCGCGGGCGATTTCGTCCTCCGGGAGGTCGAAGTCCTCGAGCTGCCCGTGGAGGTAGGCGTCGTACGCGCCCAGGTCGAAGTGGCCGTGGCCAGAGAGGTTGAAGAGGATCGTGCGCTCGCGCCCCTCCTCGTCAGCCTGCGCGGCAGCCCGAACGACCCCGTGGATCGCGTGCGCGGCCTCCGGCGCCGGGATGATCCCTTCGGTGCGCGCAAAGCGCACGGCGGAGGCGAAGACGTCCGTCTGTCCGTAGGCCTCGGCGCGGACGAGCCCGTCGAGGACGAGCTGGGAGACGAGCGGCGCCATTCCGTGGTAGCGGAGGCCGCCCGCGTGGATGCCCGGCGGCACGAAGTCGTGGCCGAGTGTGTGCATGGGGACGAGCGGCGTCAGCTGGCTCGTGTCGCCGAAGTCGTAGGCGAAGGGGCCGCGAGTCAGCGTCGGGCAGGCACCCGGCTCGCAGGCGAGCACCTCGATCTCGCGGCCGCCGATCTTCTCGCGCAGGAGCGGGAACGCGAGCCCGGCGAAGTTGGAGCCGCCCCCCACGCAGCCGGCGACGAGGTCGGGGAATGCGTCGGCCAGCGCCAGCTGTGCCAGCGCCTCCTGTCCGATCACGGTCTGGTGCATGAGCACGTGGTTCAAGACGCTTCCGAGCGAGTAGGCGCTGTCGTCTCGCTGCGCGGCATCCTCGACGGCCTCGGAGATGGCGATCCCGAGGCTGCCCGGCGAGCCAGGGACGGCCTCCAGGATTGCCCTTCCCGAATTCGTGTCCTCCGAGGGACTTGCCACCACGCTCGCGTCCCAGGCCTCCATCATCGAGCGGCGGTACGGCTTCTGCTCGTAGGAGACCTTGACCATGTAGACCTTGCACTCGAGCCCGAAGAGCTGTGCGGCGAGCGCGACGGCGCTCCCCCACTGGCCGGCGCCGGTCTCGGTCGCGATGCGAGCCCGGCCCGACTCCTTCACGTAGTACGCCTGCGCGACGGCCGTGTTCGGCTTGTGGCTTCCCGCCGGGCTCGTGCCCTCGTACTTGTAGAAGATGCGGGAGCGGGTGCCGAGCGCGGCCTCGAGCCGGTGGGCACGGTAGAGCGGCGTCGGGCGCCAGAGCCGGTAGACGTCGCGGACCGCGTCCGGGATCGGCACCTCCGGGTCGGTCGAGACCTCCTGGAGGATGAGGTCCATGGGGAAGAGGGGGGCGAGGTCGTCGGGACCGACGGGCTCGCCGGTGCCTGGATGGAGCACCGGCTGCGGCCGGTTCGGCATGTCGGCCGCGATGTTGTACCAGCGCTCGGGAATTGCGCTCTCGGGCAGGGTGATCTTCGTCTCGCTCATCCGCGGCGAGGATACTCGTACGGCGTCTCGCCTGCGAGGATCGCTGCGAGGACGCGGGCGTCGATGTTGCCGCCGGAGACGATCGCGACGACCTTGTCTCCGGGGACTCGTCCCGAGAGGGCGGCGGCGACGGCGAGGGCCCCAGCGCCCTCGGCGACGATGCGGGCGCGCTCGGCGAGCAGGCGCACGGCGGCCGCGGTCTCGTCCAAGGAGACGACGACCGACCCGTCCACGAGCGGTCGGCCGAGGTTCCACATCTTCGGGAGGAGCGCGCGAGCGCCGGCACCGTCCACCCAGGTCGCCCGGTAGTCGATCTCGCGCGGCTCGCCGGCGGCGAGCGAGGCCGAGAGCGGCGCGGCCGTCTCCAGCTCGACCACGCGCATCTTCGTCTCCGGGCGAAGCGCCTTGACCGCGCTCGCGATCCCGGTGAAGAGCCCGCCGCCGCCCCAGGGCACGATCACCGTGTCCGGATCGCGCAGGTCCTCGAGCAGCTCGAGGCCGATCGTGCCGTTCCCCGCCATCACCGGCTCGTCCTCGACGGGGTGCACGAAGAGGCCGTCGATGCCGGGGTAGCTTCGCTGCTCGAGCGCCTGCCACCAGCGGTCGAACGGCACCTTCACGTACGTGCCGCCGAGGCGCTCGATGGCCGCGAGCTTCGTCTCCGGCGCGTGCTCGGGGACGATCACCGTGCAGGGGATGCCGAGCTCGCGGGCCGCCCAGCCGACGCCCTGGGCCATGTTGCCCGCGCTCGCGGTGACGACGCCGCGCGCCAGCTGCTCGCGCGGCGCTTCCGCCATCGCGTTCATGGCGCCGCGGATCTTGAAGGAGTTGATCGGCTGGAGGTTCTCGAGCTTGAGGTAGATCTCGGCGGGCGGGTCGTCGACGTGCAGCCGGACGAGCGGCGTCCTGAGGACGGTGCCGGCGATCGTCTCGCGGGCACGGCGGATGTCTGCGAGCGGGATCAGAGGTCGACCTCCGTACCGCCGCCCTCCGCGCGGGCACGACGATAGACGTGCTCGACGGCGGCGAGATCCTCGACGGCGAGACCGAGGGACTTGAAGACGGTCAGCTCCTCCGCCGAGGTGCGGCCGGCCGCCGCTCCGGTGAGAAGCTCTCCTAGCTCGGCCTGGATGTGCTCGGGCCCGATCGCTCCCTCGCGCTGCGCGAAGAGGAAGTCGCCGGACTCGTTCAGGGTCGACTCGCGCCGGTCGACGAAGAGGGACGCCGCGGCCATCGTCTCCGTGTCGAGCTCGCGAGTCGTCGGGATGCTCGAGCCGACGGCGTTCACGTGCGCCCCGGCGGCCAGCCAGCCGCGGCGGACGACGGGCTCCGGAGAGGAGGTCGTCGTGCAGACGACGTCGGCCTTACGGAGTGCCCTCTCCGCGCTCGCCGTCGGCTCGACCGGGAAGGGCGCGTCCGCCCCCGCGGCGAGTGTCGCCGCGCGGCCGGGAGTCCGGCTCCAGATCCGTGCGCGCTCGAAGCTGCGGACGGCCGCCATCGCCCTCAGGTGCGAGCGGGCCTGCACGCCAGCGCCGAGAACCGCGAGGGTCCGCGCGTCCTCGCGCGCGAGCAGGCGCGTGGCGACGGCGGAGACGGCCGCTGTGCGGATCGCCGTAATTGCGGACGCGTTTACGACGGCGCGCAGCAGTCCCGTCTCGCCGTCGAAGAGGAGCACGGCGCCCTGGTGCGCGTCCAGTCCCCGCGCGGGGTTTCCGGGAAAGACGCAGACCGCCTTCAGCCCGTAGGCGGCCTCGGGGCGGGAGCGGTAGGCGGGCATCAGACCCATGAGGCCCGCGGCTTCGGCCGGCCGCACGACGAACCTGAGCGGCTGCTCCATCTCCTTCCGCTGAAGGGCGGCGAGCGCTTCGGCCATGGCCTCTATGCACTCCTCCATCGGGAGTAGGCGCGCCACGTCCGCTTCGCCGAGGACGAGGACGGGCATCAGGCGAACAAAGCTCCGATCTCGTCCCGCTCGCCCGGGGAGAGGCGCATGTCGAGGGCGGCGAGCGCCGGCTCGAGGTGCGCCGGCCGCCGCGGCCCTACCACGATCGACGTCACCCGCTCGTCGGCGAGGAGCCAGGCGAGCGCGAGCGTCGCCATGTCGAGGCCGCGCGAGCGGGCCGCTTCGTCGAGCGAGGCGAGGGCGGCGAACGTCCCGTCCCGCTCGAGCGCGCGGTAGGGCCCCGGGCGGAGCGTCATCCGCGAGCCCTCGGGGTACGCCTCCCCGGGGCGGTACTTCCCGGTCAGCCAGCCGCCCGCGAGCGGGCTGAAGGGCGTGTAGCCGAGGCCGTGGAGCGCGCAGAGGGGGAGAACGTCCTCCTCGTCGCCACGCTCGAGCAGGCTGTAGGCGTTCTGCACCCACTCGAAGCGAACGAAGCCGCTCTCCTCGCTCGCGTCGAGCGCCTCTTCGAGCTCGGCGCCGCTCATGTTGCTCGTACCCACGGCGCCCACCTTGCCGAGGCGGACGAGCTCGTCGAGGGCCTCCAGCGTGTCCTCGATGCGCGTGTCGGGATCGGGCTCGTGGATGAGGTAGAGATCGACCCGCTCGACGCCGAGCCGCGCCAGGCTTCCGTCCACCTGACGGCGGATGCGGTCGGGCGCCAGGCCCCGGTCGGCCGGGTCTCCCTCCACCGAGTGGAAGACCTTCGTCGAGAGGACGATGCGCTCGCGGGCCTCCGGGCCGCGCCGAGCGAGCCAGCGCCCGATCGCACGCTCGCTTCGCCCGCCGCCGTAGGCGTCGGCCGTGTCGAAGAGCGTGATGCCGTGCTCCCACGCCGCGTCCATGAGCGCGAAGGCCTCCTCCTCGCTCTCCCCCTGCCCGAAGAACTCGGGCGCCGACCCGATGCCGCCGAAGTTGCCGCAGCCGAGCGCCACGCGGGAGATCTCGATACCCGTCTGCCCCAGCCGGCGGTACTCCATCGAGCGGGAAGTATCCTGCAAGCCATGAGCGAGCACCTGACCGAGGAGGAGTTCGCGCCGATCCTTCCGGGACGCGGCGCCAGCGACTACGAGCGCTACCTGCGAACCGACGAGCTGCTCGAGCTGCAGAAGCGCCCCGAAGAGATGGCGCACCGCGATGAGCTCCTCTTCCAGACGACGCACCAGTCGTCGGAGCTCTGGCTCAAGCTCGCCTGCTTCGAGGTCGAGACCGCGACCGAGCACATGCGGAGGCACGAGCTCGCCGCCGCGATCCGGCTCCTGCGGCGGGCGGTCGAGTGCATCGAGCTGATCACCGCCCAGATCCACATGCTCGAGCACATGTCGCCCTGGGAGTACCAGGAGGTGCGGCGGGTGCTCGGGCACGGGAGCGGCTTCGACTCGCCCGGCTGGAACGGCGTGCGCCGGGTGACGCCGCCGCTCGGCGCCGCGTTTCACGAGCTCCTCCGCGAGCAGGGCCTCACCGTCGTCGAGCTCTACCGGCGTGGGCGCGAGTTCGAGGCGCTCTACCAGCTCGGCGAGCTCCTGATCGAGTGGGACGAGCGGGTCATCCTCTGGCGCGCGCACCACTTCAAGCTCGTCGAGCGGGTGATCGGCGGCGAGGTGGTGGGGACGCAGGGGACGCCGGTGGAGGTGCTCGGCAACCTCGTGGCCAAGAGCCGCTTCCCGGAGCTCTGGCGCGCCCGCAGCGAGCTCACCGAGCTGGCCAAGCTCGAAGACTGAGCGACCCTTCCAAGCAGCAGACTGTTACTTGGGAACGAGAAGCGCCCGGCGGCGGCGGAGCGCTGCCAGGACCACCTCGACGTCCTCCGCCGAGTTGTAGCCGTGGAAGGAGACGCGCAGGTTTCCGTCTCGGGACGAGGTGACCACGCCGTCGGCCTCGAGCGCGGCGACGAGCGCGTGCTCGTCGGTCGCGGCGATTGCGACGAGCGGGCCGCGCCGGTCCGGGTCGCGTGGAGTGGCGATCCGGCCGCCCAGGTCGTCGACGCCGTCGATCAGCTGGGCCGTCAGCCCGCGGACGTGCTCCTCGGTCGCGGCGACGCCGATCTCCTCGACGAGCTCGAGCCCGGCGAGCCCGGCGTAGATGTTGGGGACCGGGGGCGTGCCGAACTCGAAGCGCCGCGCCGTCGCCGCGGGCGAGTAGTCGTGGATGTCCATCTGGAAGATGTCCTGGTCGGCGAACCAGCCCGTGCTCGTGGGGCGGATGCCCTCGACGAGGTCGCTGCGGCAGTAGAGGAACGCGAGCCCGGCGGAGCCGAGCAGGTACTTCACGGTCCCTGCGGCGAGGAAGTCGACGTCGAGGGGCCGCACGTCGAGCGGAATCGTCCCGGCTGCCTGGTAGGCGTCCAGGAGGACGAGCGCGCCGCGCTCGTGGGCCAGCCGGACGACCCCCTCAACGTCGACGCGGCTGCCGTTCCGGTAGCAGACGTGCGTGACCGCCACCAGGGCCGTGTGCTCGTCGATGGCGGCGTCGAAGTGCTCGAGCGGGATGGTCGCGTCGTCGGCCTCGGGGACGTGCACGACGCGGCGGCCGCGCAGCTCCTGGGCGTGGGCGATCTGGCCCACGGTGGGGAACTCGAAGTCGCTCACGACGATCGTCGTCCGCTCGTCCTCGAAGCGGAGGCCCGAGAAGAGCGCGCTCACCCCGGCCGAGAGCGAGGTGGTCACGGCCACCTCGTCGGGATCTGCTCCGATCAGCCGTGCGAACGCCCCGCGCGCCGCCTCGGAGCGCTCTACCCAGTACTCCCACGGGGCTCCCTGTTCGTCCCAGTCGCGCAGATAGGCGTGGTAGGCGGCCCGCACGTCCTCGGAGAGCGCGCCCTGCGAGCAGCTGTTCACGTACGTGAGCCGCTCGAAGATCGGGAAGCGCTGGCGGATCCGCCCGGGGAGAACCGTCGTCGCCTCGGTCCCGGGGCTCCCAACAGAATGAGGAGCGGTGCCGCCTGGCCGCGCTGGGCGACCCGATGCGGCGTCCTCAGTCGCGCCCATACCTCTCCGGGTATGAGCGCTCCCTGCGTCCTTGCCTCGAACCACCCATCGCACCCAGTCGGCGCGTCATCATCCTGTTGGGAGCCCTAGCGGCCAAGGTAGGCCTTCTTCAGCTCGTCGTTGGCGAGGAGCGCGTCGGCGCGGTCGGCGAGCACGATGTTTCCAGTCTGCAGCACGTAGCCCCGGTCGGCGATCGAGAGCGAGACGTTCGCGTTCTGCTCCACGACGAGGACTGCGACCCCGGTCTCGTGCACCTGCTTGATGATCTCGAAGTTTCGCTCGACGAGAACGGGAGCCAGGCCCATCGAGGGCTCGTCCATGAGCAGGAGCCGGGGCTGGGACATGAGCGCGCGCCCCATCGCCAGCATCTGCTGCTCACCCCCCGAGAGCGTGCCGGCGAGCTGTGAGCGGCGCTCGTAGAGGAGCGGGAAGAGGCCGTAGACCCGCTCGAAGTCGTTTTCGAGGTCGTCCTTTCGCAGGTAGGCGCCCATCTCGAGGTTCTCGAGCACGGTCATGGGCGCGAAGACGCGCCGGTTCTCGGGGACGATCGCCATGCCGAGCCCGATCCGGTAGCTCGTGGAGCGCTCGGTCACGTCCTCCCCGGCGAAGCGGACCGAGCCGGAGCGCGGCTTGACGATCCCGAGGATCGTCTTCAGGGTGGTCGACTTCCCCGACGCGTTCCCGCCGAGGAGGCACACGAGCTCGCCCTCTCCGACCTCGAGCGAGACTCCCTGGAGAATGTGGATCGGCCCGTAGTACGTGTTCACCTCGTCGAGGCGGAGCAGCGTCCCGTTGGAGTAGCGGTCGCTCATTCGCCGCTCGCGGCGCGCGCGCCGAGGTAGGCCTCGACGACGCGCGGGTCGGTCGCCACCCGCTCGAAGGATCCCTCGGCGATCTTCTCGCCGTGATCGAGTGCGACGACGCGGTCGGAGATCCCCTCGACGACGTGCATGTCGTGCTCGATCAGGAGGATCGTGTAGCCGCCCTCGGTCCGCAGGCGGCCGATCAGCTCCGTGATCTCGTGCGTCTCGACGGGGTTCATCCCCGCGGCCGGCTCGTCGAGGAGAAGCAGGCGCGGCGCCGTCCCGGTGGCGCGGGCGATCTCGAGCCGGCGGCGGTTGGCGTAGGAGAGGCTGTAGGCGGGCTGCTCCATGCGGTAGCCGATCAGCCGCTTGCCGAAGAAGGCGAGCCGCTCCTCGGCGAGCTCGTCCACCTCGCGCTCCTCGCGCCGAGAGGCGGGCGTCCGGAGCGCCGACTGCCAGAAGCGCGTTCTCGTGTGCCCGTAGGTGGCCGCCTTCACGTTTTCCTTCACGGTCATGTTCAGGAAGAGGCGGAGCGTCTGGAAGGTACGGGCGATCCCGAGCTTCGCGATCTTGTGGGGCTCGAGCCCGACGATTCCCCTCCCCTCGAACAGGATCTCGCCCTGATCGGGCTCGTAGATGCCGGTGACGAGGTTGAAGAGCGTCGTCTTGCCGGCGCCGTTCGGGCCGATCACGCTGACGATCTCGCCCTCGCCGACCGTCAGATCGAGACGGTCGATGCAGAGAAGCCCGCCGAAGGACTTGCTGACGCTGCGCAGCTCGAGCAACGGCTCCCTCATACTGGGCTCTCCACGCGCGGGGTCCCGAGAAGGCCCTGCGGGCGCGCCGTCATCATCGCCACCAGGATGGCGCCGAAGAGAAGCTGCCGCGTGACGCTCGGCTGCTCGATCAGGCGGTTCTCCCAGACGAAGGCGGCCAGGTAGATCGTCGGGACGAGCAGGAAGAGGCGCTCGTCGCCGCGGAGGAGGGTGAGACAGAGGACCGCGGCGACCAGCAGCACAAAGGCGACGTTGCCGAGCGTTTCCTGGTTCTCCGCCGGGATCAGCACCCACGAGTCGAGGAGCCCGGCGAACGCGCCGCCGGGGCTTTCGCCGGCCGCCCCTTCGGGCCAGAGCCAGGCGACGAGGCCGTGCACGGCCAGGCCGAAGACGATCACGGCGCCGGCCACGACCGCGAGCCGCTTCCACGGCCGCACGGTCGCCACGAGCACTGCGACGAGCGCGCCGTAGAAGAGCCAGCGCGCGTTGTCCGGCGTGCGCAGGATCTCCGGCACGGCGGCGACGACGATCGCGCCCAGGATCGCCCCCGAGATCGAGCCGGCGCCCCCGAGGATGAGGGCGGCGTAGATCATGATCAGGAGAACGACCTCGAAGTTCTGGGGAAAGACCCCCGTCTGCACCGCGGCGAAGATCGAGCCGGTGAGGCCGGCGATTGCAGCGCCCATCGCGAAGGCGAGGAGCTTGAGCCGGTTGACCGGCGTCGTCATCAGCTCCGCGGCGAGCGGGTCTTCCCGGGAGGCGCGCCAGCCGCGGCCCGTGCGCGAGTCGTTCAGGTAGAAGAGCCCGACGGCGATCAGCGCCATGAGAATCAGGAGCAGGAAGTAGTAGTCGCGCACGTCGTCGAGCTGAAGGCCGAAGATGTCCATGCGGTCGATTCCGGGGATCCCGTTCGGGCCGCCCGTCAGGTCGAGCGGCTCGTCGCGCCACGGCAGGTTGACACGGTCGAGGTTGAGAGCGAGCTCGACGAAGATCTGCGCGAAGAAGAGCGTGGTGATGGCGAGGTAGTCGCCGACGAGACGCCACGACGGGAGTCCGAGCAGCAGGCCGAGGAGCGCCGAGGCAGCGACCACCACCGGAATCGCCAGCTCCGTCGGCAGGTGGATGTCCAGCTGGTCGGACGAGACCCACGCATACATGTACGCGCCGAAGCCGTAGAAGGCGACATAACCCAGGTCGAGCAGCCCTGCCCAGCCCACGACGATGTTGAGCCCGAGCGCGAGAAGCGCGAACAGCATCACGTTGACGCCGACGCGCACGAGGAAGGCCGAGTCGGTGAGGAAGGGGAAGAGCGCGCAGATCCCCAGGAACGCGAAGAACCGCGGGCCCGGCCCGACGCGGTCGAACGCGCGGCGCGCCGGGGCGGTCAGGCCGGTGTAGTACTCGGTGCGCAGCTCCTGCTCGGAGACCCACTCGTCGGTGCCGATGCGGGCCACGAGGCTTCCTCCCTAGACCTTCGTCAGCACGGGCGACCCGAGCAGGCCCGTGGGGCGGACGAGCATGACGGCGATGAGGATTCCGAAGACGATCAGGTTCTGGAAGGTGGAGGAGACGTAGCTGGCGGTGAAGGCCTCCGCGAGGCCGATCACGAGCCCCCCGAGCATGGCGCCGGGGATGTTCCCGATGCCGCCGATCACCGCAGCCGTGAAGCCCTTCAGCCCGGCGACGAAGCCCATGAAGTGGAAGACGCGCTCGAACACGAGCCCGACCATCACCCCGGCAGCGCCCGCCAGCACCGAGCCGATGAAGAACGTCGCGACGATCACGCGGTCGACGTCGATCCCCATCATCGCCGCGGCCTCGCGGTCGTATGACGTCGCCCGCATTGCTTTGCCGAGGCGGGTCCTGCTCACGAGCAGCGTCAGGGCGATCATGAGCAGGACCGCCGAGCTGATCACGAGGATCCGGACGAGCGAGATCCGCAGCGGCCCCCACTCGATCCCCGTCGAGAACGGGATCAGCTCCGGGGTCGAGTACGTCCGAAACTGCGCCGAGAAGAGCAGGAGCGCGGAGGCCTGGAGGAAGAAGGAGACGCCGATCGCGCTGATCAGAGGCGCGATTCGCGGCGCGTTGCGCAGGGGCCGGTAGGCGAAGCGCTCGACGACCACGCCGAGCAGGCCGGCGCCGAGCATCCCCGCCAGGAACATGAGGATCAGGACCGCCGCCACGGGGAGCGCCGGCGAGGAGGCGCCGCCGAGCGCCGTCAGCACGAAATACCCGATGAAGGCGCCGATCATGTAGACCTCGCCGTGGGCGAAGTTGAGGAGCTTGAGGATCCCGTACACCATCGAGTAGCCCAGGGCGATGAGGCCGTAGACGCACCCCAGGGTCACGCCGTTCACCAGCTGCTGAACGAAGAAGTCCATCGCTGCCCTCGATGCCCGGGTCGGCCGTGCGGCCCCCGCGGAAGCCGCACGGCCTGTGACCCGGGATTCTCCCTAACTACTCGACGAGCGTGTAGCTCCCGTCGTCCTGCACCTCGAAGATGAAGAACGTCGCGTCTTCGATGTCGCCGATGTCCGTGAACACGATCGGCTGTCCCAGGATCGACTCGGGCATGTTCGTCTGCTGGATCTGGTCGACCATCGCCTCGCGGGTCGGCTCCTCGCCGCCGGCGCAGAGGGCCATGGCGGCCTCCATGATGACCGTCGCAGCCGCGAAGGTGGGCGGACCAAACGTGCCGAAGTCGCCGTACTCGGCCTCGAATGCCGTCGCGAGCTCCTGGATCGCCGGATCGTCGAGGCCCGTGATGTCCGGGGCGAACGACGAGACGTAGGAGCCGGCGATCTTGAAGTCGTCGGGCGAGAAGAGGCCGTCCGACCCGAAGATGATCGCGTCCTTGCCCTGCTCGGAGAGCTGGTTCCCGAAGAGCTGGGCGTTGGCTGCGACCTGCCACGGCAGGAAGACGATGTCCGTGTCGTCGCCGACGCTGGACGCGAGCCCGGAGAAGTCCGTCTGGTCCTGGCTGACGGAGTCCCGCTCGACGGTCACGCCGGCGTCCTCGAGGGCCGCGGCCGTCGAGTCGGCGAGGCCGGTCGAGTACGAGCTCTGGTCGTCGATGATGAGCACGTTCTGTGCGCCGAGCTCGTCCACCATGTAGGCGGCATCGGTCGGGCCCTGGTCGGCGTCCGTGGGAACGACGCGGAAGAAGGTCTCGTAGTCCTCCGTCAGGTTCGTCGCGGTCGCGGAGGACCCGACGGCCGCCATGTTCGCGTCGGCGAAGATCGCGCCGACGGCGTCCACCTCCTGGCTGCCGGCCGGGCCGATCACGGCGATGATGTCGCTGTTGTCGACGAACTGGGGTGCGACCGTAGCGGCCTGCGCCGGGTCGAGCTGCGTGTCGCCCTCGACGAGCGAGAAGGTCGTGCCGTGCTCGCTGTTGAACTGGTCGACGGCGAACTTCGCCCAGTTCAGCTGCTCCTGGCCGATCGCTGCGACGTCGCCGGTGAACGGGCCCATGATCCCGATCGAGGCGGTGCACTCGACCGCCTCCATCGTCTCTCCGTCGGTGGCGGTCGTCTCGGGCGCCGCCGCACCTCCGTCGTCGTCATCGCCGCCACAGCCGGTCGCGACGAGCGCGAGCGCGGCCACCGCGAGAGCAAGCAGGAGCCAAATCCCGGACTTCCTCATGCGCTTTCCTCCTCTTCCTGGGCCTCAGGGACGTTGTAGGCCATCGAGGGATCGCCGGCAGGATGGAAGACGCCGAGGACCCGGAGCGTCCCCGTGCCGACGTTCTCGAGGATGTGCGGTTCCCGCGCCGGAAAGTGGATGCAGGAGCCGGCCCGCACGGCCGAGCTCTCGCCGCCCATGTGAAGGAGCCCCTTTCCCTCCAGGATGTACGCCACCTCCTCGTACGTGTGGTAGTGCGGCTTCGCCCGCCCGGGCGGGATCGAGCCGACGAACTGCGTCACGGTGCGGCAACCGACCTCCTCGTTCGCGACGTAGCGGAACTCCCGGTCTCTGCCCGCGGGATGGGCAGGCTGATCGGCGACGCGCACCTCGACGGGGACCGGCCGCTCCTCGGCTTCGTCCTCCGGCTCGAGAGCGAGCACGGAGACGAGGACGAGCTCGCCGGGGCCCGGATTGGCGACCTCGTAGGTCGCGCCCGGGGGGACGAGCAGCCCGGTCTCGGGCTCGAGGGCGATGTTCCTGCCGTCGAGGCCGACCGTGCCGGAGCCGTCAACCGCGAAGAGCAGCTCCTCGCGGCTCGAGCTTCCGCGCCGGCTCGAGCGGCCGGGCGCGAAGCGGATCACGCGCTGCTCGAGGGCCTCGCAGCCGAAGCTCCGTCCGATGGTCACGCGAGTCGTGGCGGTGTCGCCCTCGTCTCGCCGGGCCTCGGCCGAGGCCTCGTCGGTCACGTAGCGCACCGACTAGCTCCCGCCTCTTGGGCGGGAGCCGCCTCGGTGAACCGTGGCCTCGAGCATCGGCTTCACTTTCACTCTCTCAGACGGCGTGCCGGCAGGCAGGTTAGGCGGACGGGCGATCAGGTTGGTTAGGATCGCTCGCGATGCTGCTGAGCGAGGTCGGGTACGCACGACCTTCCAGCGTTGACGAAGCCGTGCGGCTCCTGGCGGAGAACGACGGGGCGAGGCCGCTCGCGGGCGGTCAGACCATCGTCAACGTGATGAAGGCGCGCGCCGCCGCGCCTGACGTCCTCGTCGACCTCGCCGACCTCGCCGAGCTGCGCACGATCGCCGTCTCGGACGAGGGCGCGCTCGAGCTCGGGGCGCTTGCCACCTACTCCGAGCTCATCACCTCGGCGGAGGTGAAGGAGACCCGCCCGATCGTCGCCGAAGTGGCCGCGCAGATCGCCGACGTGCAGGTGCGCAACCGCGGGACGGTCGGGGGCAACGTGTGCTCGAACGACCCCACCAACCACCTGCCGCCTGTCTTCGTCGCCGTCGGCGCGGCGATGACGATCGTGGGCGCCGACGGGGAGCGCACCGTTCCGGCCGAGGAGTTCTTCCTCGGCGTCTACATGACCGCGGCGGGCCCCGGGGAGCTGCTCACGAAAGTCGTCGTCCCGCCCGCCGGCGAGTCACGCGACGGCTTCAGCGCCGTCACGATCGGGGCGGACGGGACGTGCATCGTCAGCGCCGCCGCGACCGTGACCGGCGACCAGGCCCGGATCGTGCTCGGCTGCGTCGCCGCGACGCCCGTCCTCTTGACGGCGGCGGCCGACGCCGAAGCCGTGCGGGAGGCGGTGCGCGGCGCGGAGCTCGACCCACCGTCGGACGTTCACGGCCCGGCCGAGTACCGCCGGCAGCTCGCCGAGGTGGTCGCCGCGCGGGCTGTCGCGGCCGCCGGAGAGGGGCACTGATGGAGCCGGTCGCGAGCATGCAGGTCTCGGTCACGGTCAACGGCGACGTCTACGGGCGCGAGGTGGAGGCGCGCCGTCTGCTCGTCCACTTCATCCGCGACGACCTCGGCCTCACCGGCACCCACATCGGCTGCGACACGGGGAACTGCGGCGCCTGCACGGTCATCCTCGACGGCGTGGCGGTCAAGTCCTGCATGCTGCTGGCCGTCCAGGCCGACGGGGCGTCGATCGAGACCGTCGAGTCGCTCGCGACCGGCGACGGCGAGCTTCATCCGCTCCAGCAGGCGTTCTCCGCGCACCATGCGCTCCAGTGTGGCTACTGCACGCCGGGGATGCTGATGAGCGCGAAGCACCTGCTCGACCACAACGCGGAGCCGACGGAGAACGAGATCCGGCGCGCGATCCAGGGAAACATCTGCCGCTGCACGGGTTACGTGAACATCGTCGAGGCAATTGCGGCGGCGGCGAAGGGGGAGGTTTCGGCGTGACGACGACTGCGCCCGAGAAGGTCGAGGCGCCCGAGAAGGGCTTCGCCGGGGAGAGCATTCCGCGCAAGGAGGACAAGCGGCTCGTCCAGGGGCAGGGCGTCTTCGTCGACGACGTCCGCCGGCACGAGGTCGGCTACGTCCACTTCGTCCGCTCGCCGTATGCGCACGCCGCGATCGCGAACATCGACGTCTCGGAAGCCCTGGCGCTCGACGGGGTCTACGGCGCCCTCATCGGCGAGGAGGTCGCCGCGCTGACCGATCCCTTCTTCCAGCTCTCCGTCCCGCCCGGATCCGAGATCAAGGACTACGCTCTGGCCGTCGGGAAGGTGCGCCACCTCGGCGACCCCGTCGCCGCCGTCGCGGCCCGGACGCGCGAGCTGGCGCGGGACGCCGCGGAGCTCGTCGAGGTCGAGTACGAGGCGCTGCCGGTCGTCGTCGACCCGGAGCACGCGCTCGACCCCGACGCGGCCATCCTGCACGACGAGGCCGGCTCGAACGTCGTTTGGTCCGGCGAGTTCGACTGGGGCGACTTCGACGCCGCCCTGGAGGAGGCAGACCACGTCGTCAGGATCGAGCGTCTCCATTTCGACCGCTTCTCCTCGACCCCGCTCGAGATGAGCGGCGCCATGGTCGAGTACGACCGGGGCACCGGCCAGTGGACGATCCACGCGAACAACCAGTTCCCCGGCTTCGCCATCATCATGATGGGCCCCGCGCTCCGCACCGGGATGGACAAGCTCCGCTTCGTCTCCCAAGACATCGGCGGCGGCTTCGGCAACAAGATCTGCACGCATCCACAGCTGGTGGCGCTCTGCCTGCTCGCGCGCAAGCTCAACCGCCCGGTGCAGTGGACGGAGTGGCGGACGGATCAGCACACTGCCAACAGCCACGGGAACGAGCGCGTCTTCCTCGACATCGAGGTGCCCGTCAAGTCGGACGGGACGATGCTCGGGTTCCGCTGCAAGGCGATCGACGACTGTGGGGCCTACAGCCGCTACGAGCCGCTCGGCTGCATCATCTGGGCGCAGGTGACACCGGGGATGTACCGGTGGCGCAACGTCCACATCGACTTCACGCAGGTGTGCACGAACAAGTCGCCCTGCGGGCCGAACCGCGGCTACTCGCGCATGCAGCACCTCTGGTTCACCGAGCGCGTGATCGACATCGTTGCCCACGAGCTCGAGCTCGAGCCCGTCGAGGTCCGCAAGCTCAACTACATCAAGTCCGAAGAGATGCCGTACGAGACGCCGAACGGCTGCGTCTACGACTCCGGCGACTACGCGCGCTGTCTCGACATCGCCCTCGAGCTCGTCGGCTACTCCTCACTCGAGGAGAAGCGGCGTAACGCCGAGAGCCGAGGGAAGCTGCTCGGCGTCGGCATCGGCTCGACGCTCGACTCGGGAACGAACAACTTCGGGCAGTCCCAGCTCCTGAACCCGGACCTCCAGTTCTCGGGCAACAACGAGGTGGCGAGCGTCAAGCTCGACATCTTCGGCGAGGTCGTCGTCACGCTCGGCACGACCCCGCAGGGCCAGAGCCACGAGACCGTCGCCTCCCAGATCGTCGCCGACATCCTGGGCGTCACGCCCGACGACGTGCACGTGCGCGCCGGGCACGACAGCTACTGGAACACGCACGCCGGCTTCTCCGGGACGTATGCGAGCCAGTTCGCCGTCACGGGCCTGGGCGCCGTCAAAGGCGCCACCGAGCTGCTCGCCGACCAGATCCGGCGCCTCGCCGCCGTCATCCTCGGCGCCGACGGGCCCGACGAGATCGAGCTCGGCGGCGGCTTCGCCAGGCGGCGCGACAACCCGGAGGCCGCGCTTCCCTTCCTTGCCTGCGGCGCGATCGTCAACGCGAACAACGCCGGCCTGCCGGAGGAGCTGGACGACGTCACGCTCAACTGCCGCTACGTCTACAAGCCGCCGTTCCAGGTGCCGGACAAGGAGCGCAAGTTCGGGAACCTCACGCTCACCTACGCGATGCAGATCCACGTCTGCGTGCTCGAGGTCGATCCCGAGACGGGCGTCTACGAGATCGTCGACTACTCGGCCGTGGACGACTGCGGCAACCGGATCCATCCGCAGATCGTCGAGGGCCAGGTTCACGGCGCCGTCGCGCACGGGCTCGGAGCGGCGGTGTTCGAGACGTTCACCTACGACGAGGACGGGACGCTCCTGACGTCCAACTTCTACGACTACCACGTGCCGCACGCACTCGACATGCCCCCGCTCCGCACGGACGCGATCGAGTCGCCCTCGCCGTTCACGTCCTTAGGGACGAAGGGGATGGGCGAAGGCGGCGGCGCGGGCATCCACGCGGTCTGCGCGGCGATCCAGGACGCTCTCCGGTCGGCTGGGAATGCGATCGTGACGGACAGCCACAACCCGTACCACCGAGTCTGGGAGCTCCTCCGCAACCCCGAGGCGAGCCGGGCGCTCGTGAGGGTCGAGGCGCAGTGAAGGTCGCTCGCCTTCGGCTCACTCCCGTGGGGGAAACCATGTTTCCCCCACGTGCCCCCTTCTTTGAGACAGTGAGGGAACCTCCCGGTTCCCTCACACACCCTCC
>Ga0081538_10001466_pt1 | contig 24208 bp, 26 predicted proteins | sample TabmetS5T2R1_FD_71022 | JGI IMG/M metagenome (GOLD analysis project Ga0081538, IMG submission 71022) | Tabebuia heterophylla rhizosphere microbial communities from the University of Puerto Rico - S5T2R1 | ecosystem: Host-associated > Plants > Roots > Rhizosphere ... | reverse complement strand
GGACTGGCAGGCGGCGTCCCTGCATGTGATCGTCGCCCGCATCACGGCCGAGGCCGCGGCCCGTGGAATCGAGGTCGCCGGCTCCGAGCTCGTCGGGCTCATGCCCGCCGGGCCCGCGGTCGAGGCCGCCGGCGCGCTCCTCAGGATCGAAGGGCTCGAGCCGTCCCGGGTGCTGGAGCTCCGCCTGCTCGAGTCTCCTTAGACTGAGAACGTCGTGGCCGTCCTCTCCGACAGCGCGCGAGCGGTGTTCGAGTCCGATGGGCTGGCGCACCTCGTCACGCTCAACGCCGACGGAAGCCCTCAGGTCAGCGTCGTGTGGGTCGGTCTCGAGGGAGACGAGATCGTCTCCGCTCACCTCCGACCGCAGCAGAAGCTCCGCAACATCCGGCGGGACGATCGCGTTGCCCTCTCGATCGAGACCCCGGTAACGAACGCGTACGGGCTTCGTGAGTATTTGATCGTCCACGGCCGGGCCACGATCGAAGAGGGCGGAGCGCCGGAGCTGCTGCAGCGCCTCGCCCACACGTATCTGGGCCCCGAGGTGACGTTTCCGTCGATGCCCGACCCGCCTCCCGGCTTCCGACTGCGGATCGCGGTCGAGCGCATCGGGGGCGTCGGCCCCTGGGCCGAGCCGAGCTAGGAGGAGCGGGTGGGCTGGCTGCGCTCCCGGTGGACGGTGGTTGCGCTCGTTCCGGCGTTCTTTCTGGCGGGGTTCGGCATCGTCGCCGCGCTCGTCGGCGGTTCGGACGAGCCCACGACCGCCGTCGCGCCGGGAACGACGAGCGGTGAAGCCGGCCCGGCGACCGTCACGGTCATCCAGGGCACGAGCCCTACCGAGACGTCGAGCGCGGGCGGCTCGCAGACCTCCATCGGCGACGGGGGAGGCGGGAACGGAGACGCAGCGACGACGGACGACGGCTCGAGTCCCGACGGGAGCGGGAACGAGACCGGAGTAACGCCTCCCGCGCCTCGTCCGGGCGTCATCGACATCGACTACGGACGCTGGGAGGGGATCTTCGATCTCGGCAATCCAGAGATCGTGCCCGACTTCGGGCTCGCTTCGGTGATCGGCGAGTTCCGTTACCTGGGCGGCGTCGATTGCCCGGTCGGCCTGGTTCGCGTGCGCGGGTGGTTCTACGGCGAACGCGGAGACGTCGTGGGCCGGGCGGTCTGGGAGAGCGTGCAGTCCACCGGCGAAGGCGCGGAAGTCAGTCCCGAACGCGAGCCGCTTCCCTTCGAGGCGTACGGGCCGTCGTCGGAAGCGCCCGCCTCTGCTGCTCTCCGCTTCATCGCAGTCGAGTGCGGCTAGAGCGCGCTCACTAGACTGGTTTCGTGGCACTCCGGACCGCAGTGTCCTTGACCGGCGACGATCTGACGCTGGAGGACGTCTGGGCGGTCGCCGTCAAAGGAAGCGACGTGGCGCTGAGCGACGAAGGGCGTCGGAAGCTCCGCGTGGCGCGCGAGCTCGTCGAGCGTATGACGGGCGACGCCCAGGGAGAGCACACCTACGGCATCAACACCGGCTTCGGCCGCTTCGTCTCGAAGACCATCCCGACCGAGCTCGCGGACGAGCTCCAGCTCCGGCTCCTCAGGAGCCATGCGTGCGGCGTCGGCGAGCCCTACCCGCCCGAGGTCGTCAGGGCCGCCATGGTCCTCCGCGCGAACACACTTGCCAAGGGGTACTCGGGAGCGCGCCCGGAGACCGTCGACCTGCTCCTTTGCTGTCTCAATCGCGGCGTCACGCCCGTCGTGCCGAGTCGCGGCTCGGTCGGCGCCTCCGGTGATCTCGCGCCGCTCGCGCACCTCGCGTTGCCGCTCGTCGGGGAGGGGAGGGCGACGATCGACGGCGAGGAGCTGCCGGGAGACGAGGCGCTGGCGCGTGCCGGGCTGGAGCCGGTCCGCCTGCAGGCGAAGGAAGGCCTCTCGCTCATCAACGGGACGCAGTTCATGGCCGCCGCGGGCGCGCTCGCGCTGGTGCGGGCTCACCGGCTCGCCCACGCGGCGGACATCGCGTGCGCGCTCTCGCTGGAGGCGCTGCAGGGCTCTCGCGCCAGCTTCCTCCCTGAGATCCACGAGCTCCGGCCACTGGCCGGCCAGCGTGCCTCGGCTGCGAACGTCCTTCGGCTGCTGGAAGGCTCGGCCATCCTCGAGGCGCATCGATGGTGCGACAAAGTGCAGGACGCTTATTCGCTTCGCTGCGCGCCGCAGGTGCACGGGGCGTGCAGGGATCTACTTTCATACGCCGAGACCACGATCGCCGTCGAGCTGAACGCAGCCACCGACAACCCGCTCGTGTTCGTGGAGCTGGACGAGCTCGTCTCGAACGGCAACTTCCACGGCCAGCCGCTGGCCTTCGCCCTCGACGCGATGGCTATGGCGCTCGCCGAGCTCGCGTCGATTTCCGAGCGGCGCGTCGAGCGGCTCATCAACCCGTCGCTCTCGGACGGCCTGCCCGCTTTCCTGACGCACGACGGCGGGCTGAATTCCGGCTTCATGATCCCTCAGTACGTGGCTGCGGCGCTGGTCAGCGAGAACAAGGTGCTCTGCCACCCGGCCGGCGTGGACTCGATCCCGACGAGCGCCGGGCAGGAGGATCATGTGTCGATGGGAAACGCGGCAGGCCTCAAGTGCCTGCGGGTTCTCGAGAACGCCGAAGCGGCGGTTGCGATCGAGCTCCTTGCGGGAGCGCAAGGGGTGGAGTTCCTCGCCCCGCTCGAGCCTGGGACCGGCGTTCGCGCTGCTCACGGCTTCATCCGGTCGCTCTCCCCAACCGTGCTGGAGGACCGCCCTCTGTCCGGCGACATCGAGGCGGTTGCGGCGGCGATCCGGGACGGCGACCTGGGTGCCGCCGTCGAGCTCGAGATCGGAGCGTTGGAGTGAGCGGCATCGCGGTCGGCGAAGCGCGCGTCGAGGAGCTTTGCGGGGACCTGACCTCCATCCGGGCGCCCCGCGGGCAGGCGCTGAGCGCGCACACGTGGCAGACCGAGGCTCCCCTGAGGATGCTGCTCAACAACCTCGATCCCGAGGTTGCGGAGCATCCGGAGCGCCTGGTCGTCTACGGGGGCTCCGGCAAGGCTGCCCGGAGCCACGACGCGCTCAAGGCGATCGTCCGGAGCCTCCTCGACCTGGGGGAAGACGAGACCCTCCTCGTGCAGAGCGGAAAGCCCGTCGGTGTCTTCGAGACACACCATGGCGCGCCGCGGGTCCTGATCGCGAACTCGCTCCTCGTGCCTCGCTGGGCGACGTGGGACGAGTTCCGGCGGCTCGAGGCCGAGGGCCTGACGATGTTCGGGCAAATGACGGCAGGGAGCTGGATCTACATCGGCACCCAGGGGATCCTCCAGGGCACGTACCAGACCTTCGCCGCGGCCGGCGAAAAGCACTTCGGCTCGTCCGACCTCAGCGGGCGCACGATTCTCACCGCCGGGCTGGGCGGGATGGGTGGAGCACAGCCTCTCGCGGCGACGATGTCCGGAGCCGCGACTCTTTGTGTCGAGGTCGATCCGAGTCGGATCGAGCGGAGGCTCGCAAGCCGTTATCTCGACGAGGCAACGACGTCCCTCGACGATGCGGTTGCTCGCGTCCGCGCGGCGGCGAACGACGGCCGCGCGCTGTCCGTCGGTCTCCTGGGAAACGCCGCCGAGATCGTTCCCGAGCTCGCGGAGCGCGGCGAGCGCTTCGATCTCGTCACCGACCAGACCGCCGCCCATGATCCTCTCAACGGCTACATCCCCGCGGGCCTATCGGTCGAGGACGCGTCCGAGCTGCGAGGCAGCGATCCGGACGAATACCTGCGCCGCGCCTCCGAATCGATCGTGCGCCATGTCGGCGGCATGCTCGAGTTCGTCCGGGCCGGGAGTTATGTTTTCGATTACGGCAACAACCTCAGGGGGGAGGCGCAGCAGGCGGGAGTCGAAGACGCATTCACATACCCGGGCTTCGTCCCGGCATATATCCGGCCCCTCTTCTGCCGAGGCATCGGGCCGTTCCGCTGGGCGGTCCTGTCGGGCGATCCCGAGGACATCGCAGCAATCGACGGGGCGCTCCGGACCCTCTTTCCCGACGACCTCCTGCTCCAGCGTTGGCTCGAGCTCGCACCCGAGCGCGTCGCCTTCCAGGGCCTGCCCGCACGCATCTGCTGGCTCGGCTACGGAGAGCGTGCGAGGGCCGGGCTCGCGATCAACGACCTCGTGCGGACGGGGGCCGTCACCGCCCCGGTCGTCATCGGGCGTGACCATCTCGATTCCGGTTCGGTCGCCTCGCCGTATCGTGAGACCGAAGCCATGCGCGACGGCTCAGACGCGATCGCCGACTGGCCGATCCTGAACGCCCTCCTGAACACGGCGGCTGGGGCTACGTGGGTGAGCGTCCACCACGGCGGCGGCGTCGGGATCGGCAACGCCATCCACGCAGGGATGGTGGTCGTGGCCGACGGGACCGACGACTCGGCCGAGCGCCTTCGGCGCGTGCTCACGACCGACCCGGGCACCGGTGTCATCCGTCACGCCGACGCGGGCTACGACGAGGCGCTCGAGGCGGCCGACGAGCACGGGCTCCGCCTGCCCGGACGCACCTCCTGACCGCGGCCGTGCCGCCGCTCCTGATTCGCGACCTCGCGCAAGTTGTCTCGCCTGCATCGGGTGACGGGCCGCTGCGCGGTCCGGCGCTCGGGGACGTCCGCGTCGTCGAGGACGCCTACGTTCTCTGCGAGGGAGGAAGGATCGTCTCGGTCGGCCCCATGCGCGAGCTCGACCGAATCACGCTCCCGGCGGAAGTCGTGGACCTCGACGGGCGAGGGAGGGTGATCGTCCCCGGGCTCGTCGACTGCCACACCCACGCATGCTTCGCCGGCGATCGTACGGCGGAATTCGAGCTGCGCGCGCGCGGTGCCTCGTATGAGGAGCTCCACGCCGCCGGCGGCGGCATCCTGGCGACGGTGCGTGCGACGCGAGAAGCCGGCGAGGAGGCCTTGGAGGCCCTTGTCGAGCGCCATCGGGGCTGGATGCTCGCTCTCGGAACCACTACCTTCGAGGGGAAATCCGGCTACGGCCTCGACCGGGACACCGAGCTCGCCCAGCTCCGTGCGGTCGCCCGGGCGGGAGGGGTGCCGACCTTCCTCGGCGCCCATGCAGTCCCTCCCGAGTTTGCCGACGGCGACGCGTACCTCGACTTCGTGCTCGCCGAGGTCCTCCCGGAAGCAGCCAGCCTTGCCGAGGCGGCCGATGTGTTCCTCGAGCGAGGGGCGTTCGACGCCCGGCAGGCGCGGCGGTACCTCGAGGCCTGCCGGGAAGCCGGCCTCGCGCTTCGACTGCACGCGGACCAGTTCACGGAAGCTGGTGGGGTCGAGCTGGCCGTGGAGCTCGGCGCGCGCAGCGTCGACCATCTGGAGGCGACCGGGCACGCAGGCGTTCGCGCGCTGGGGGCGAGCGACGTCACCGCCGTTCTCCTCCCGGTCGCGGCCCTCACGCTCGGGAGGCCCATGCCGCCCGGTCGTGCGTTGGTCGACGCCGGTGCGATCGTCGCGATCGCGACCGACTTCAATCCCGGCAGTGCCTTCTGCGAGAGTCTTCCGATCTCGATCAACCTGACGTGCACGCAGCTCGGCCTCGCGCCGGCCGAGGCGCTCGCTGCCTGTACCGCGAATGCGGCGCATGTGCTCGGACGTGCCGACCGGATCGGCCGGGTCGAGAGTCGATATTCCGCCGACCTGCTGCTGCTCGACACCTCGGACTGGCGCCACCTCGCCTACCATCTGGGGGGAGAGCACGTCGCGGTCGTGATCAAGGAGGGAGAGGTCGTATGGGAGCGCTGATCCGGTGAGTTGGTGGGTTCCGCTCGCCTTCGTCGCGGCCGGCCTCGTCGGCGTGGCGATCGCGCTCAGCCTCACTGCCGGTCGGCCGCGCACGGGAACCCCCGGCGAGGTGTCGGACGTGCACGCGGGCCCGCAGAAGTCGCGCTACAGGCAGGACAACGACCTCGTCTGGAACCCGGGCGCCTTCGTCGCCGCGGCCGCTCTGATCGGTGTCGTCGTCCTGATCGGCGTGCTCATGGAGGTGGCGTAGTGCTCGTCTGTGCCGCGAACGCGATCGTCGGGGGGTGCTAGATGGCGAGCAAGAAACAGCGACGTCGGCGCGAGAAGCTCCAGCGGCACGAGTACGAGTACGTGCTCGAGACCGACGAGGGCGAAGAGGTGATCGAGAGCCCGCGTTCGGTTGCCGCCGGGCCGACGAACGGAAAGCCCGCCAAGGAGCCGGTGGGGCCGCTCGGCCGCGACGGGAAGCCGATCCCGAAGCCCTCACTACGCCGCGTGCTCCGAAGGACGGCGATCTTCGCCCCACTGATCGCGCTGTTCATCTACATCGCAGGGTCGGATCTGACCGTCGCCGGTTTGATTCTGAACGTCGCCCTCCTGCTCGCGTTCTTCATGCCGTTCAGCTATCTGGTGGACGTCGTCGTCTACCGCATGCTCTGGCGCCGGTACGAAAAGGACCGTGCGGCGCGTCGAGCGGGCTGAGCATGGCGACCGGCTCTCAGCCCAGCGCCTGCGACTTCTCCTGGCCCCGGTAGTGGCCCGGGCCGGGCCAGGGAGCGAGCAGGAGCAGGAGCTTGGCGCCGGACTCCGTCGCGACGGAGTGGCGCTCGTCGGGCTTGAAGCGGACGAGGGTCCCGGCTCGGGCCTCGACCTCCTCGTCGCCGGCCCGGAAGGTCGCCAAGCCGTCGACGACCAGGATCCAGGCGTGCTCCTTCACCTGGTGGTCGCCGAGCGCCTGGCCGGGGTCGAGGCCGACCAGCACGGCCCGTGCTTCGTCGTCGCTCCGGAGGACGACCGGCGAGCGACTTCCGTTCGGCGTCTCGATCTCGGTCAGCCTCCAGGTTTCCATCAAGGAGCAAGTCTAGTAGCCGCTGCGGCGATGTGAGAGCCGCGGGATCCCCCGGGAACGGCAGTAGACTCAGCGTCCGATGGGCCTCGAGGTCGAGCAGCTTCCCCTGGGCGCGTACCAGTCCAACTGCTACGTCGTCCGGAAACACGCCTTCCCCGAGGCCGTCGTCATCGACCCCGGCTGGCCCGGCGAGTCCGAACGGATCCGCGGGGCGCTCGCGGATGCCGACTGCGCGGCGATTCTCGTCACACACGGCGATCTCGACCATGTGGCGGGCGTCGCCGAGCTGGCCGAGGCGACGGGCGCCCCCGTGTACATGCCGGAAGACGAGCGGGACGCGCTCGAGCGTCCCAACGACCGCCTGCCCGCAGGAATCGACGTCACGATCCGCGCGCACGTGCCCGAGTTTCCGCTGCGCGGAGACGAGCTCCTGGAGCTCGCAGGCATCGCCTTCCAGGCCATGCGTGTCCCCGGCCACACTGCAGGTCATCTCGCCTTCGCTGCGGACGGGTGCCTCTTCTCGGGCGACGTTCTCTTCGCGGGGTCGGTCGGACGTCACGATCGGCCCGGAGCGAGCTGGGAAGCGCTCCTGGCCTCGATTCGGCTGCTGGCGGAGACACTGCCGCCGAAGACGATCGTGTACCCCGGTCACGGGCCGGCGACCACGCTCGAGCGCGAGCTCGCAACGAATCCCTTCCTCGCTGAGCTCCGGCCCGCGACACCGTGAAGATCCAGGCGCCGCGCGGCACCCTCGACGTGCTTCCGGCGGATCAGCCGCGCCGGCTGGCGGTTCTCGAGTCGGCGGCCTCGACGGCAGCGGACTACGGCTACGGCCTCGTCGTCACTCCGACCTTCGAGGACACCGAGCTCTTCGCGAGGACGTCGGGCCAGGGCTCGGACGTCGTCCAGAAGGAGATGTACACATTCGAGGACCGCAGCGGCCGCTCGCTGACCTTGCGACCGGAAGGCACGGCTCCGGTCGCGCGTGCCTATCTCGAGCACGGCCTCCACCGCGAGCCGCAGCCGGTGAAGACGTACTACATCGGGCCCATGTTTCGCTATGCAGCCCCGCAGAAGGGCCGCTACCGCGAGTTCTGGCAGATCGGATTCGAGGCGATGGGCTCGGACGACCCCGCCGTAGACGCCGAGCTGATCCAGGCCTTCACCGAGATCGAGCGGCGCGCCGGGGTGCGGCATACGCGACTCGAGCTCAACTCGATCGGCGACCGTGAATGCCGCCCGGCGTACGTCGAGCGGCTCCAGGCGTTCCTCGCGGAGCGCAGCGACCAGCTCGACGAGGAGACGCAGCGCCGGGCAGCGGTGAGTCCGCTACGTGTCTTCGACTCGAAGAACGAGGCAGTCCTCCGGGTCCTGGCCGATGCACCGACGATCGGGGACTCGCTCTGCGCCGCCTGCAGCGAGCACTTCGCCGAGGTGCGAGGCTTCCTGGAAGGCTACGGCGTCGACTACGAGCTCGTGCCGGCGCTTGTGCGTGGGCTCGACTACTACACGCGAACCGTCTTCGAGTTCGTGAACGAGGAGCTCGACGCAGCCCAGGCAACCACCTGCGCGGGCGGGCGCTACGACTACCTCGTCGAGGAGATCGGCGGGCCGTCGACCCCGGGGGTGGGGTGGGCGGCCGGGGTCGAGCGGATGACCATGTCGCTCGCAGTCGAACCGGAGGGACCGAGCCTCGACGTCTTCATCGTCTGCGACCAGCCCTCCGACCGTCCGACGGTGCTCGCGCAGCTCGCAGAGCTGCGACGCGCCGGCCTCCGCGCGGACACCGACTATGCGGGGCGCTCCCTCAAAGGTCAGATGACGCACGCCGGTCGGACCGGCGCCCGCCTCGTCGTCCGTGTACGCGGAGCCGAGGCGACCCTGCGGGCACAAGGCGCGGACGTCGGCGAGCCGTTCCCCGTCGACCAGATCGCGTCTACCGTCTTGGGGCACCCCGGCCCACCACCCGCTTTTGAGCCTAACGGCGAAAAGCGCGCCCGTGGCGCGCGAGATGTGCCGAATGAGTGACCTGGTCGTGAGATGGCGTGACCTGATGTGCGGCGAGGTCGGGCTCGAGCAGGTCGGGAGTCGGCTGGCGCTCGCCGGGTGGGTCGACCGGCGGCGCGACCACGGTGGTCTCGTCTTCGTCGACCTGCGCGACGCGAGCGGGCTGTGCCAGCTCGTCCTCAACCCCGAGCGGGCGCCGGAGGCGTCCGCGGACGCGCACCAGATTCGCAACGAGTTCGTGCTCCGGGCGGAAGGGGAGGTGGTTCAGCGTGCCCCAGAGAACGTGAACCCGCAGCTGCCCACGGGGGAGGTCGAGCTCCAGGTCGACGAGCTCGCAATCGTGTCGCCCTCGATCCCTCTGCCTTTCCAGCTGGACGAGGACGGCGTCGACGAGACCTTACGCCTCCGCTATCGCTGGCTCGACCTCCGGCGGCCGCGGATGCAGCACAACCTCCGGCTCCGCGCCGACTTGATCTCGACGATCCGCCGGGAGATGGAGGCGGCCGGCTTCCTGGACATCCAGACGCCGATCCTCTTCAAGCCGACGCCCGAGGGAGCTCGTGACTTCATCGTTCCGAGCCGGCTGCAGCGGGGCAGGTTCTTCGCACTCCCGCAGTCGCCGCAAATTCTCAAGCAGCTCCTCGTGATCGGCGGCTTCGACCGCTACTACCAGATCGCGATCTGCTTCCGGGACGAAGACCTGCGGGCCGACCGGGTGCAGGAGATCACCCAGCTCGACGTCGAGCTCGCCTTCCCCGACCAGGAGTATCTCTGCACGCTCATGGAGCGGATGTGCGCGGCGGTCTGGCGCGAGTGCATCGGCGCCGAGATCGAGACACCGTTCCCGCGGATGACGCATGCGGATGCCCAGGCCCGCTACGGGAGCGACAAGCCCGACCTGCGCCTCGGCTTGGAGATCGAGGACGCAACCGAAGCGACGCGGGGCTCCGAGTTCGGCGTCTTCGCCACTGCCGAGGCGGTGCGGTTCATCCGCGTTCCGCAGGCGTTCTCTCGCGCCGAGCTCGAGCGGCTGGAGGCCTTCGCGAAGGAGTGGGGCGCGAGAGGCCTTGCGTATCTCGTCTTCGCCGAGGACGGCGAGGTACGGTCGCCGATCGCGAAGTTCCTCTCCGAGAGCGAGCTCGAGCTCTTCCGCTCCGAGCCTGGTTCCACCGTTCTCTTCGGGGCCGACGAGCCGGCGGTCGTCGCGCGGGTTCTCGGTGCTCTCCGGCTTCACCTGGGACACCAGCTCGGGCTGGTCGACGAAGAAGCGTGGCGATTCGTGTGGATCACCGACTTCCCGATGTTCGAATGGGACGACGACGATGAGCGCTGGCAGGCCGTCCACCATCCTTTCACGCGCCCGGCCCCCGGCTCGGAGAAGCTTGTCGCCACGGATCCCGGTGCCGCCACGGCCCACGCTTACGACCTGGTTGTCAACGGCATCGAGATCGGAGGCGGGTCGTTCCGAATCCACGAGCAGGAGCTCCAGGCGCAGGTCTTCAAGGCCTTGCAGCTCTCGGACGACGAGCAGCGGCGGAAGTTCGGGTTCCTACTCGACGCGTTGGCGATGGGAGCGCCGCCACACGGCGGGATTGCATTCGGCATCGAGCGAATGCTGATGGCGCTCGCCCGCGAGCCGAACCTCAGGGACATGATCGCGTTCCCGAAGAACCAGGCGGGCGTGGATCCGATGAGCGGCGCGCCCTCCGAGGTCGAGGAGGCGCTGCTCGAGGAGCTCGGGATTGAGCTGCGTGCACAGCCGGAGTGAGCAGGCTGGTGAACGCGGTGCTCGCCCGACGCCAGGCCACCCTGGCGGCGGTCGCGGTCGTTGCCGCTCTCGGCGTGATCGCACTCAGCCGGCTCGGCGACGACTCTGATGGCGCAGCGCCGCCGCCGACGGCGGTGGTGGAGTGGGAGACGACGCGGGTTGCGATCTTCGAGCCGGCCGCTGAGCCGACCGCCTGCGGCGTCACGGTCACGCGTCAGACGCAGGGCATCGCGCATCCCGTGCTCCCGTGCGGGGCGAAGCTCCTTCTGGAGCACGATGGGCGGCAGGCGCGGACGGAGGTCGTCCAGCAAGGGCCGGTGGCAGCCGGGCGGGCGTTCGAGCTCTCGCCCGCGCTGGCGCGCGAGCTCGGCGTCACCGGCGAGACGACCGTGCGCTGGCGCTTCGCCGAATAGGCCTCCTCGTCCCTCCGGTAGAGTTGCGTGGAGTGCCCGACCCCGTGCGTGGCGACGTGCGCACATGTAGAACCAACACCTACTGAGAGGGAGCCCGGGTCCGGCCTTCGGGTCGGTAGGGCACCCACCTGGCATTGCCAGGTTCCTCACGCACGAGGCTTCATCGGCGGGGTCGAGCACTCTTTACGTCGATGGCCACCGTAGAGCTGATCGGGAACGCCGCGCGAGGCGACGACCTCGCATGGATCTCCCTCGCCGTTGAGCGGGGGCATGTCGCCTCGGCGCGCGGTGAGGGCGACGGGGCGGCCGACCTGTGCGCGGCCGTCCACGGGCTGACGCTGCTCGAAGCTGCCGCCGTTTCGGGAGCGCCGCTCGCGCTCGACGCACTCCACGACGCCCTCGGCCCGGCCGTGCGGGCACGGCCCGATCCGGGCCGTGTCGCGGTCGCCATGAGCGGAGGCGTGGACAGCGCGGTCGCCCTCCTCGAGGCCCGTGCCGCCGGCACCGACGCGGTCGGCGTCACTCTCCGCCTCTGGACCGACCCGGCCGGCCCCGACAGCGAGCGTGCCTGCTGCTCTCCCGCCGCCGTCGTTGCGGCGCGGGAAACCTGCCACGCGCTCGGGGTACCCCACATCACGCTCGACCTCCAGGAGCCCTTCCGGCGGGCGGTCGTCCAGCCGTTCATCTCGGGCTACGAGACGGGAGATACGCCGAACCCATGCGTCCGGTGCAACGGCAGCTTCCGCTTCGGCGCGCTCTTCGCTTTCGGCCGGCGGATCGGCGCTGCGCGCCTCGTCACCGGCCACTACGCGCGCCTACGGGAGCACCGGGGTCGCCTCCTTCTGGCTCGGGCCGCCGACCCCGCGAAGGACCAAACGTACATGCTCGGACGCCTCGACCCTAGCCTCCTTACCCGGCTCTGGTTCCCGCTCGGCGAGCGGACGAAGGAGGAGACGCGCACGCAGGCCCGCGCGGCCGGGCTCGCGGTCGCGGGCAGGGCCGAGAGCCAGGAGGCCTGCTTCCTCGCCGGCGGCGACTACCGGGAGTTCCTGGCCCGCCACGGGCTCACAGCCGAGGAGGGACCGATCGTTGACACGTCGGGGAGGGAGCTGGGGCGGCACGCAGGGTTCTGGCGTTTCACGCGGGGGCAGCGGCGCGGCCTGGGAGTGGCGACGGGCGAGCCGCTGTACGCGGTCGACACGGACGCACGGACGAACACCGTGGTCGTCGGCACGCGCGAGTCGCTCGCCCGCACGACGGTCGGCGTTCGCTCCGGACGTCTCTACGTGCCCGTGCGCCGCGTGGAGGCCAAGATTCGCTACCGGTCCCCCTCGGCGCCCGCTCGCGTCGAGCCGGCCGGGAGCGGGTTCCGCCTCGCCCTCGACCGGCCCGTCTACGGCGTCGCGCCCGGCCAGGCGGCCGTCCTCTACGAGGACGACGCCGTCGTCGGGGCGGGGATCATCGCCGACTAGGGCCTTTAGACTGCCCGGCAATGCCGCTGGCCTACGAAGCAGTCGACGTCTTCTGGATCGCGCTCAGCGTCTTCTTCCTGGCGTTTGCCGGCGGGTTGACGTACTTCCTCGTCCGCCTCGGCGGCACCGTCGCGCGCACGAGCTCCCTGATCGCGGGTCTCGAGCAAGAGATCCTGCCCGTGATCAACGAGTCGGGAGGGACGCTCCGGCGGGTGAACATGCAGCTCGACAAAGCCGACGTCGTCACCGACAGCGCGGTCGACATCGCCGACAACGTGGACACCGCGGCCCGGGCGGTGTCGCTTGCGATCACACGACCGGTGCAGAAGATCTCGGGGCTCGCGGAGGGCATCGCACACGGAGTCGCCTCGCTGCGGGTCCGCAAGAGCCCGCGCCGGGCGTACCAGACCGGGCGGGAGGCCGCGCAGCGACGGGAGCAGGAGATCGAGGACGAGCTACACAGGGGTGAGCCCGGCGCTGAGCGCTGACTCGATCACACTCTCGATCCCGCACGCGAAGGCGTACCACGGCGTTGCCCGCCTCGTCGTCGGGGGGCTGGCCGCCCGCCTCGAGCTCTCCTACGAGCACCTGGAAGATCTCCAGCTCGCCCTGGAGAGCGTGCTCGACGGGGAGGGCTACGTCCAGGGCGACGAGGTCACCGTCCGTCTGGTGGTCGGCAGCGACTCCGTGGTGATGGAAATCGGCCCGCTCGATCCTGCCCGCCTGCGCGCCGGCCTCGAGCCCGCCTCGGGCGACGAGATTTCGCTCTCTCGGCTCCTTTCGACCTTGGTCGAGGACGTCTCGCTCCGAGAGTCGGAGGACGGCCACCGGCTCAGGCTGGAGAAGCGCGTCCCCATGACGAAGCCCGAGCCTCGAGAGCCCGTGTGACCTCGGCAGGGGGTAGTACCGACCGCGAGCTGCTGCGCCGCTACCACGACGATGGCGACGTCGAGGCGAGGGAGCAGCTGATCGAGCAGCACCTGCCGCTCGTTCGCTCTCTCGCACGCCGCTATGCGAACCGCGGCGAACAGCTGGAAGACCTCGTCCAGGTCGGCTCGATCGGACTGATCAAGGCGATCGACCGCTTCGACGTCGACCGCGGAGTCGAGCTGACCACGTACGCGACGCCGAACATCATCGGCGAGATCAAGAGGCACTTCCGGGACAAGGGGTGGTCGATCCGGGTTCCACGGGGGCTGCAGGAGCTGAACGTGAGGCTGTCGCAGCTCCTCGAGCGGCTGACGGTCGAGCTCGAGCGCTCGCCGACGATCCCCGAGCTGGCGGAGGCGGCCGGCGTCACCGAGGAGGAGGTGCTCGAGGCTCTGGAATCGGGCCAGGCGTACTCGACCGTCTCGCTCTCGGGGCCGACGAGCCAGGGCGAGGACAGCGAGCTCGATCCGCTCGAGGCGCTGGGCGAGCTCGAGCACGAGTACGAGGTGAGCGAGGACCGCGCCGTGCTCACCCCGGGGCTCGAGGTCCTCGACGAGCGCGAGCGACGCATCATCCACCTGCGCTTCTGGGAGGGGCTGACGCAGTCGCAGATCGCCCGGGAGGTGGGCATCTCCCAGATGCACGTCTCGCGGCTGATCCGGCGCTCCCTCGAGAAGGTTCGGCAGGAGATCGGCACGGGCAGCACGCCCGAATAGTCGGCTCCCAGGCCGGTGCCCGCACCTAGAATCGACCCCATGCGCACCACCGCCGAGCTCCGGGAGGGCTTCCTCGCCTTCTTCGAGACGAAGGGCCATCTGCGACTGCCCTCGGCCTCGCTCGTCCCCGCGACCTACGACCCGTCCGTGCTTCTGACGACTGCGGGCATGCAGCCCCTGAAGCCGTACTTTCTCGGCCAGGCAGAGCCGCCGGCGAAGCTGCTCGTCACGGCCCAGAAGTGCTTCCGCACGACGGATATCGACGAGGTGGGCCTGACGGCGCGGCACCTCACCTTCTTCGAAATGCTCGGAAACTTCTCGGTCGGCGAGTACTTCAAGGACGGTGCCGTCGATCTCGCCTGGGAGTTCGTCACCCAGCACATGCGGGTCGAGCCGGAGCGCGTGTGGCCGACGGTCTTCGCCGGCGATCCTGAGCTCGGGCTCGGGGAAGACGCCGTCGCCGTCGCCGCCTGGGAGCGCATCGGCATCCCGCCGGAGCGGATCACTCGCCTGCCGCGCTCGGAGAACTTCTGGCAGGCGGGGCCGACCGGCCCCTGCGGTCCCTGCTCCGAGCTCACTTACGATCGTGGGCCGGAGCACGGCTGCGACCGGCCCGACTGCGCCCCCGGGTGCGAGTGCGACCGGTTTCTCGAGTTCTGGAATCTCGTGTTCATGGAGTTCGACCTCGCCGAGGACGGGACGCTGACGCCCCTCCCGAGCCAGAACATCGACACGGGCCTCGGCCTCGAGCGCGGCGCGGCGATCCTCCAGGGCGTCCACTCGGTCTACGAGACTGACGGCTTCCAGCACCTGATGGACTGGGTGGAGGCCGAGACCGGGACGCGCTACGGCGAGTACGACAAGGCCACGAAGGCGCACCGCGTCCTGGCCGACCACGGGCGGGCGATGACGTTTCTCGTCGCCGACGGCGTGACACCGTCGAACGAGGGGCGGGGCTACGTACTCCGCCGGGTCATTCGCCGCGCGGTCGTCCACGGGCGGGACCTCGGGCTCGAGTCGTTCCTCCCGCGCCTCGCCGGTGTCGTCGGCGAGCAGATGAGCGACGCGTACCCGGAGGTCACGGCGCAGAGCGAGACCATCGCCCGCGTACTTGCCGCCGAGGAGGAGAAATTCGGCGAGACGCTCGCGCGCGGTCTCAAGCTCTTCGCGGAGGCGGCGGCGAAGGGCGCCGTCAGCGGTGCGGACGCCTTCGCCTTGCAGGCGACATACGGGTTCCCGAACGAGATGACGAGCGAGCTCGCCCGCGAGCGCGGCCTGGCCGTCGACCTCGACGAGTTCAGCCGGCTGATGGCGGAGCACCGCGAGGTCTCGCGCGGCGGTGCGGTGGACGGTGCCGGCTTGGAGCGCGCCGCGGAGTTCGCCCGTGCCGCCGGCTTCGAGACGGAGTTCGTCGGCTACGAGAAGCTGGACGTCCTCACGCAGATCGGAGCGCTCAAAGAGCTCGAGGGAGGGCTCTTCCTCGCCAAGCTGCGCGAGTCGCCCTTCTACGCCGAAGGCGGCGGGCAGGTCAGCGACCGGGGCTGGATCGAGAGGGACGGCGCCCGCGCGGAGCTCGTCGCTGCATATCGCTTCGGCGAGGACCAGGCGCTCCTCTTCGAGGGCGAGGGCTTCGCCGCCGGCGACCGCGTTCGCGCGGTCGTCCCGTGGCGGGTGCGGTTCCCGACCATGGCCAACCACACGGCCACCCACCTCCTCCACAAGGCGTTGCAGGAGGTGCTCGGCGAGCACGTTCGCCAGGCCGGCTCTGCGGTGCGCCCGGACAAGCTCCGCTTCGACTTCACGCACCCACAGGCGCTGACCCGGAAGGAGCGGGAGCGCGTCGAGGAGATCGTGAACGAGCGGATCTTCGAGAACCGACCGGTGCGGGCGTTTCTGACCCCGATCGACGAAGCCCGGGAGCTCGGCGCGATGATGCTCTTCGGCGAGAAGTACGGCGACGTCGTTCGGGTCGTCGAGGTGGACGCCGTCTCGCGAGAGCTGTGCGGCGGTACCCACGTTCGCTCGACCGCGGAAATCGGGCCCTTCGCCGTCCTTTCCGAGGGCTCGGTCGGGTCAGGCACCCGGCGGATCGAGGCGGTGACGTCCGGCGAGGCGTTCGCCCTGCTGCGCTCCCGCGCCGCCGAGGTGGACGAGCTGCGCGGCGAGCTGGAGCGCGTGCGCAAGGAGGTGAAGGAGAGGCCGGCTGGGGCCGCTGCCGGGCCGGACGTCGTCGACGAGCGGCGGAGCAGGGCCGGCGACGTCGAGGTGATCGTCATGGAGCTCTCCGACTCCACTCCGGACGCCCTGCTCGAGCTCTCCGACAGCCTTCGCCAGAAGCACGCTCCGGCGGCGGTCGTGCTGGGGACGAGCGAGGACGGCCGCGTCCACCTGATCGTCAGCCTCGACCGGTCGCTCGAGGAGCGGGGGCTCGACGCCGTCCAGGTGGTTCGGAAGGCGGCCGCGCTCGTCGGCGGAGGAGGCGGCGGCCGGCCGACGATGGCCCGCGCCGGCGGCAAGGAGCCGGAGAAGCTCGGCGAGGCGCTGGCGGAGGCCGAGCGGGCCTTGCTGGACGCCCTGGGCTGAGAGCCAGGTTTCCTACGTCGGCTTGTGGCCGCGCAGCGCTTAGATGCCGTTGCGGCGCACTTCGGCGAGGAGCTCTGCTCCCTCGTTGATGCTCCGAACAGCCTCGGCGAGGCCAGCCTCGGCAGAGCCGCTGCGCTTCGCGCGACCGAGGGGCCGGGTGGACCTCGTGGTGGCCGCCGGCGCGAGTACGATCGTCGCCTCGAGTCGCAGCAGCGGAATACCCATTAGACGGGCACGCACGGACGCGTCGACGAGAGCGCCGTGTGCCAGGCTGCTCGGCCGATCGTTAGCTGACCTCAGCGCGATGTCGCCCTCACGAGCCGTCGCTTCGTCCCTCCTGGCGGCGACGGAGCGAAGAGATTCCGGCGCTGGCCGCGGTGAGACCGGCCAGGCCGCCTGCGATCACTCCGGCCTTGAGCATCTTTCCTTTCGTCCATCCGCCGACCACCGCTTCGACGGAGTCGTTGACAGTTTCAAAGAGCCGCTCCCGTTCGTCCTGCCTGTTGAAAAGCCTCATCTCGATTCGCCTCCGATCACCGTTTGCGGGAGGCCTTCGTGATCGCGTCGACGAGCTGGTCCTTGTTCATGTTCGACCGCCCCTCGATGCCGATGCTGGCCGCGAGCTCGACCAGCTCCGGCTTGTTGTACGAGCGGAGTCCACCGTTCGCCGTTTCGCGACTGAGCTCGCGGGCCGTGCGCCTCGCGGCGGCCGCAGCGCGCTCGCGCAGCGAATCGGTTGCCTCGACAAGAGCCTCGGCGTCGCTCGTTTGCTGCTGCGCGTCGCTCGTTAGCTCCTGCGCGCGGCGATTGGCTTCCTCGGCAGCGGAATGCGCAGCCTCCGCCGCTTCGTCGCCAAGTCGCCTGGCCTCCGCCAGCGCCTCCGCCGCGTCCTCGACGAGCTCCTCGGCTCGCCGTTGCGACGCTTCTGCGTCCTCTCGAGCTTCCTCGACCTCGTCTTCGACTTCCTCCTGAACGTCCTGTAGCTCCTCCGCGGCGTCCTCCTGAGCTGCGAGCCGCTCTCGCTTCACGAACTCCTCGGCCGCCTTCTGAGCCTCGGCGACGCGGCGCTTGACCTCCCGGCTAGTCTCGCGCTCTACCTCCTTGATGCGTGCGCGGCCGCCTTCGCTCACCTGTCGAGCGTGGTCGGCCAATGCCTTCGACTCCCGAGCTGCCTCCACCGCCTCTTCCTCGGCCTCGCGAGCACGATCCGCCGCGTCTCGCGCGCGGCGCGCTCGGACCTCGACCGAGTCTCCACCGATCGGAGAGGCGTCGGCCACGGCTGCTCGGAGCTGCCGCCCGCGATCGCGAGCCCCCGCCGCTGCGGACTCGGCCGCTGTTCCGACCCCCTCCGCAGGCTTGAGTACACGCGAAAGCAACCAAGCAGCGTTGGACGGCATCTCGCGCAGCCCGGTTCGCGTTCGTTCCAACAACGTCATCAACCCCCTGATTGAAAATCTCGAAAACTGCTCATAGGTCGAACTTCTCCCTTCCGCGGCGCTGTGAAACCTCTCGCCGCGCTGCCGGCGCCGCACCCATCAGATCGACCCCTAGAATCGCCTCTGGCGTGAAGGTCCTCGCACTCGACTACGGCTCCGCTCGGACGGGCGTTGCGGTGTCCGACCCCACGGGCACGGTGGCCCGGCCGCTCGAGGTGGTCAGGAACGCCGCCACGGACGCCGGGCTCGCCCGCGTGGTCGAGCTGGCCACCGCGGAAGGGGTCGAGCGCATCGTCGTGGGCCTCCCGGTCACCCTTCGCGGCGAGCGCGGCCTGCAGGCGAAGGAGACCGAGCGCTTCGTCGAGCGCCTGCGCCAGGCCACCGAGCTCCCCGTCGAAAGCTTCGACGAGCGATTCACCTCGGCCCTGGCGCGTCAGGCCGGCGAAACGCGCGCGGGGGAAGACGCCGTCGCCGCCGCGCACCTGCTCACCAGCTACCTGCAGTGGAAGGCGAGCGCCCGCCCAGCGTGAAGACTGTCCACGCGAGGAGGCGCGGCAGCAGGATCGCTGCGCTCCTGGGCGTGGTCGTCGGCTTCGGCATCGCCGCCACGATCGCCTGGGCCGTCCTCGGCGCGGGCGCGGACGGGGGAGACGCAAGCGAGGCGACGTCCTCGACCGGCCGCACCGACACGGCGCCCAAGCCGATCCTCCGCATCGTCTTCCCCGAGGGCTTCACGCGCGAGGAGATGGCGCGCCGTATCGCGGCCGTGAACGAGATCGCCGAGGAGGAGCGCGGAATCTCTCCGTCCCTGCGCCCGCGCGCCTATCTCAACTCCACCGAGGACGTCCGGAACCTGCCCGCCGGCTTCAGGAGCGACGACCCGCCCAATCTCGAGGGCTTCCTCTTTCCGGCGACGTACGACTTCACGGAGGACACGACCTCGAGGCGGCTCGTCGACGATCAGCTGCAGGCGTTCGACCGCACCTGGTCGGAGCTGGACCTCGAGTATGCCGACTCCAAGAACTTGACCCCGTACGACGTGCTCATCATCGCCTCGATGGTCGAGGAGGAGGTGGTCGTCTCGCGGGAGCGCCCCCTCGTCGCGGCGGTCATCTACAACCGGCTGCGCGAAGGAATGCCGCTCGGAATCGACGCGACGATCCGTTACGGCCTGGGCATCCCGCCGACGCAGGCGATCCTCCGGAGCCAGCTCGAGACCGACCATCCCTACAACACGCGCACCCGCGTGGGCCTGCCGCCGACGCCGATCGCGAATCCGGGGCTCGCCTCGCTCGCGGCGGCCACCCGCCCGGCCGAGGTCGACTTCCTCTACTTCGTTCGCAAGCCGGATTGCAAGAGTCACTTCTTCACGGCTAGCGAGGCCGAGTTCTTCGACTACAGTCGCGAAGGGACGCGGTGCTGAGAGCTCTCGGCGGGACGACGGCGCTCGTCGGGCTCCTGCGCCACCCGCTCCGGGACTCGCTCTCTCCCCGCATGCAGAACGCTGCTTTCGAGGCGGTCGGCCTCGACTGGGCCTACATTGCCATGGGCGTCGAGCCGGCCCGGCTCGAGGGGGCCGTCGCCGGGCTCGTCGCGCTCGGCTTCCGCGGCGCCAACGTGACCATCCCGCACAAGACCGGGGTACTCGCCTACTGCGACGAGCTCGACCCCGTCGCCGAGCGCGCCGGGTCGGTGAACACCCTCGTCTTCCGCGACGGCCGCGTGCACGGCTCGAGCACGGACGGGCAGGCCGTTACAGACGCTGTGGTGGCGGAGGGAGCGCGCGCGCTCGTGCTCGGCGCGGGCGGGGCGGCGCAGGCCGTTTCCGCGGCGCTCGTGGAGGCGGGCTGCGCTTCGCTCCGTGTTGCGTCTCGGACCCCTGAGCGTGGGCAGGCTCTGGCCCTACGGTTTCGGAACGTCTTTCCCGCGCGACTCGTGACGGCCGAGGAGGCCTGGCCGCCGCCTGTCGGGGATGCCGATCTCGTGGTAAATGCGACGCCGGTGCGCGACGAGCTTCTTGCCGACCTCGCCGGCGTCCGGCAGGTCGTGGATCTGTCCTACCGGCCGGAGGGAGGCGACACCGCGCTGATCCAGGCTGCGCGCTCGGCGGGATGCGAGAGAGTCGTCGACGGGCTCGACGTCCTGGTCGGCCAGGGCGCCCTTTCCTTCGAGCGCTGGACCGGAGTGCAGGCTCCGAGAGAGGTGATGAACGCCGCAGTTCGTAACCTTCCTCCATGACGCTCACCCTCACCACCGCCGGCGAGTCGCACGGGCCCGCGCTCGTCGCGATCGTGACCGGGCTCCCGGCCGGACTCCTGCTCGAACGGGAGCGGATCGAGGAGGACCTGCGCCGGCGCCAGCAGGGGTACGGGCGCAGCCCGCGACAGCAGATCGAGACCGACGAGGTCGAGGTGCTCGCAGGGCTCAGGCACGGGCGCACGCTTGGTACGCCGCTCGCGCTCGTCGTTCGCAACCGCGACCACAAGAACTGGGCCTGGGGGATGAGCCCGTGGCCGCCCGAGGGCGAGCCGACCGGCAAGGGCAAGGAGCCTGTGACGTTGCCCCGCCCCGGCCACGCGGACCTCTCAGGCGTGATGAAGTTCGCGCACGACGACGCGCGCAACGCCCTGGAGCGCGCGAGCGCCCGGAACACCGCGGCGATCGTGGCCGCCGGCGGGGCCGCGAAGGCGCTCCTGCGCGAGATCGGGGTCGAGGTCGAAAGCCGGGTCGTCACACCCGAGCTCGAGGCCCGGATCGACGCGGCGCGGGCCGAGCAAGACACGGTCGGCGGCGTCGTCGAGGTGCGCGCCCGCGGCGTCCCGCCCGGGCTCGGGTCCTACGCCACCAAGGAGGAGCGCCTCGACGCCCGACTGGCCTGGACGCTCGCCGGCACTCAGGCCGTGAAGGGCGTCGAGATCGGGGAGGGCTTCGCGCTGGCGGAGCTCCGGGGCTCGGAAGCCCACGACGAGATCGTCCGCGACGAAGGCGGCTACCATCGGACCACGAATCGCGCGGGCGGCATCGAGGCGGGCGTCTCGAACGGCGAGGAGATCGTCGTCCGAGCCGCGATGAAGCCGTTGCCCACGCTGATGAAGCCGCTTCGGTCCGCCGACCTCGAGACCGGGGAGCCGGCGGACGCCCTCGTCGAGCGCTCCGACGTGGCCGCGGTGGAGGCGCTCGCCGTCGTCGCGGAGGCCTGCGTCTCCTTCGAGCTTGCCCGCGCCGCGAGGGAGAAGTTCGGCGGCGACGCGCTCGAGGACTTCGTCGGCGCCTGGCGCGCCTACGTGGAGCGGATCCCCTGGTCGGCGCGCTAGATCGACACCTCGCGCTGGCCGGCTTCATGGGCGCCGGCAAGTCGACGGTCGGAGAGCGCCTGGCCGAGGCGACCGCTCGGCCGTTCGTCGACCTCGACCGCCTGATCGAGCGCCGGCACGTCCCGATTCCGCAGCTCTTCGAGCGCGGGGAAGAGGAGTTCCGGCGAATCGAGGAGAGCGTCCTCGCGGAAGTGCTCGCCGGGCCGGAGTCCGTGATCGCCCTTGGCGGCGGCACCGTCCTCTCGCCGCTGAACCGCGAGCGACTGCGCGCCCGCGCGTTCACCGTCTACCTCGACGTCGGGATCGAGGCCGCCTGGGAGCGGGTCCGGGGCTCCGACCGCCCGCTCGCGCAGCGCGAAGTCGACTTCCGGAAGCTCTACGAGTCCAGACAGGAGGTGTACGCCGAGGCGGCGGACGCCGTCGCCTCGGATGCGGATGACGTGCTCCTGGCGTCGCTCGCGATCCGTCTGGGCGGAGTGATCCCGCCGCGTGTGCCCGCTGTGATCGCGGACGAAAGAGTCCTCGAGCTCCACGCCCCTCCGGTCGAAGCGCCGGTCCACGCGCTGCCGCAGGGAGAAGCGGCGAAGAGCCTTGCCGTCGTGGAGCGGCTCTGGGGGGAGCTGACCATCGGCCGCGAAGGGACGATCGTCGCCTTCGGCGGCGGCTCGACCACCGACGTTGCCGGCTTCGTCGCGGCCACTCACCTCCGCGGCGTGCCATGGATCGCGGTCCCGACGACGCTCACCGGCCAGGTCGATGCAGCCATCGGCGGCAAGACGGGGATCAACACCGCCGACGGCAAGAATCTCGCCGGAGCGTTCCACTTTCCGGAGTCCGTGGTCATCGATCGGGCGCTTCTGGCCACGCTGCCCGAGCAGGAGCGCCGCGGCGGCATGGCGGAAGTCGTCAAGACCGGGCTCCTCGCCGGCCGCCCGGTCTGGGAGCTCCCCGAGGAGGAGATGATCAGAGCCTGCGCGGCGTACAAGGCTGCCGTCGTCCTCTCCGACCCCTTCGAGACCGAAGGGCGTCGCCCCCTGCTCAACCTCGGGCACACGTTCGCGCACGCCCTCGAGGCCGGGTCCGGGTACCGCGTCTCCCACGGCGAGGCGGTGGCCCTCGGGCTGCTCGCGGCCCTCCGGCTCTCCAGCCGGCCGACGGACGCCGTCGAGGAGATCCTCCACCCGGAGCCCGTCGAGGCCGACCTGGAAACAGCATGGGCCGCACTCAAGCGGGACAAGAAGGGTGAGGGAGTCTTCGTCCTCCTGGAGGCACCCGGGAAGCCCGTCGTCACGACGGTGCCCGATGCAGAGGCACGCGCCGCCCTGGCCTCGCTCCTGCGGCAGTAGACTCGGCCCGTGCAGGTGGCCGTCCTGAACGGGGTCAACCTCGACGTCCTCGCCGACCGCGACCCGAAGCTGTACGGCGGGCTCGGCCTCGGCGAGCTGGAGACGCGCATCTACGACTGGGCTCGCGAGCTCGGGTTCACAGCGCGCTGCTTCCAGACCAACCACGAAGGGCAGTTCGTGGAGTGGTGCCACGACGCGCGCAGGTGGGCGTCGGGCGTGGTCGTGAACCCGGGCGCCTGGTCCCACTACAGCTATGCGATCCGCGACGCGCTCGAACTCTGTTCGGTCCCGGTCGTCGAGGTGCACATGTCGGACATCGAGAAGCGCGAGGAGTGGCGTCGCCACTCGGTCCTCGCCGACGTCGTCACGCACCGCATCATCGGCAAAGGGCCCGAGGGATACCGGGAGGCGCTCGCGTACCTGAAGGAACAGGGGTGAACGCTCGCATCGCGCGGTTGCGCGCGGAGGCGAACGGCCTCGGCGTGGCAACCTTCCTCGTCACCAGGCCCGTCAACGTCCGCTACCTCACGGGCTTCGAGAGCTCGAACGCGGCGCTCGTCGTCGGCCGCGACCTTGTCGTCCTGGCCACCGACGGACGCTACGTAGAGGCGGCCCGCGCCCTCGCAGACGTCGAGGTCGTCCAGGCGGAGAGAAACCTGCTGTCGTGGCTGGGCACGCGGCTCGGGGTGCTGGCGGAGGCGCCCATTGCCTTCGAGGCCGATCATGTCACGGTCGCCGGCCACGAGTCTCTCTCCGTAGAGGGAGTCGAGCTCGTTCCCACGACCGGAGTCGTCGCGAACCTGCGGGCGGTCAAGGAGGAACCCGAGCTCGCGGCGATCCGCCGCGCTGCCCGGGTCACCGACGCCGCGTACGAGCGGGTCGCCCGCGAGCAGCTCGTCGGCCGCACCGAGGCCGAGGTTGCCTGGCGGCTCGAGCAGGTGCTCCACGAGGAGGGGGCGGACGCGCTCGCCTTCCCCGTGATCGTCGCCGCCGGGCCGAACGCGGCGCTGCCCCACCACCATCCCGGTGCCCGAAAGATCGGCGTGGGGGAGACCGTGATCGTCGACGCGGGCGCCGAGGTCGACGGCTACTGCTCGGACTGCACGCGGACCTTCGCCACCGGCCCTCTCCCGGACACGCTGCGGCGGGCTTACGCGCTCTGCCACTCGGCCCAGGAAAGCGCCCGCGTCGCCGTACGCGCGGGAGCCGCCGCGTCCGAGGTCGAGGCGATCGCGCGGATGCGCATCGAGGAGTCCGGTCTTGCGCCGGTCCTCCACGGGCTCGGCCACGGGGTGGGCCTCGAAGTGCACGAGCAGCCGGTGCTGCGGCGCGAGTCGACCGA
>Ga0081538_10001465_pt1 | contig 24226 bp, 21 predicted proteins | sample TabmetS5T2R1_FD_71022 | JGI IMG/M metagenome (GOLD analysis project Ga0081538, IMG submission 71022) | Tabebuia heterophylla rhizosphere microbial communities from the University of Puerto Rico - S5T2R1 | ecosystem: Host-associated > Plants > Roots > Rhizosphere ... | reverse complement strand
CGCTCGTCGTACGCTCGCTCCGCAGGTATCCAGTGCCGTCGTGCTCTCGGTGAGCAGCTGGACGATGAGCGGCCCCTCGGCGCTGGAGACGATCTCGGCGTACGGCGCGCCCCTCGACCGCAGGCGGCGGAGCTGGGCGATGCGCTTCTTGATCAGGCGTGCGCGCGTGTGGTTGTCTGCAAGGGCGTCCTCGAGCGCCCCCAGTGCTTCGAGGAATCGATCTTCAGGCAAGGAAATCTAGCTCCGTCCGCGATGGAAAACCGGTCTTAGCGCAACCCTTATTGCGGCAACCCCTGTTGCAGCAATGACTATTGCGCTATTCTACCCGCGGTGTCGGAAGTTGCGCACATGGTCTGGCCGCCCGAGGACGCAGCGTCCGCCATGGATGGCGACGGGCGGCCTTCCCATCGGGGCGGCGCCGACGGGGCGGCTGCGACGGCGATCTGCAACGCCGTGGTCGGGGCTTTCAAGCGAACCTGCGGAAAGGGCCCGACGAAGGTGAAGGCGTACGGTCTGGACGGTGACGTCGCCGTCGTCGCACGGGACGTCCTGACGCCGCTCGAGAGGGCGCTCGTCCAAAGCGGGAACGAGCAGCTGGTCCGCGAAGCCCGGCACGTGCTCGCCGACGAGGTGGGCAAGGAGTGCCGGGCCGAGATCGAGCAGGCGACAGGACAGCGTGTCGTCGGCTGGCAGAGCCAGGTCGACCCGGGCGCCGACAGCGCCTTTGCGCTGGTTCGGCTCGAATCGCCCGGGACGCCCTGACCCGCGCCTGGGCTACCGCCTCACCGGCTCAGGCGCTCCGGCGAACCTCCGATGCAGTCCGAGCAGGCGCCCCGCGGCCGCGACCACCGGGAACAGGAGGCGCTGGACCCGCCGGGGCACCACGAGCGTCTCGAACTCGCTTCGGTATCGGCGCGACAGGTAGGCCGCGTCGAAGAGCCCGGGGCGGGTGCCTCCGTTTCGCCTCATCGAGGCGAAGACCTCGGTGAGGTAGTACTCGGCGTTGTCCGGCGGGCGGATGGCGCCCGTGCAGACGAGGTCGTCGTCGCCGGCGTTCCAGAAGCGATGCGCGTCGCCGGGTGGGAACGTCACCGTCTCGCCTGGACCGGCGATCTGCTCGGCCTGACCTTGGCGCTGGTATCCCATGGTGCCGCGCTCGACGGTCAGGCTCTCCTCCTGGAGGTGGTGGACGTGCATCGGCGGGCCGGCGCCCGGAGCGACGACGTTGTGCCCCTCGAGGTACTCCCCTCGGTCGTCGCGGCGTAGGGCGACGAAGGTGAGCTTCTCCCCGCCGCCATTCTCGATCGTGTGGGGGTAGGTCATCGCGCCACCGCCAGTCCGACCTCGGAGTCGACCTCGCCGGCGCTCAGCCGCCGGGCCGTGCGGATGCCGGAGACGATGAACCAGATCGACAGACCCGCGGACCCGGCGAAGAGCGCGGACAGCTCGCTGTTCTCGGTTATCGCGATCGCGGGTCCGGCGAGGGCGAAGGCCAGCCCGCCGACGAGCGCGACGGCGGCAGCGATCCTCCCGCTTCCGAGCGAGCGGCTCCGGGCGCTCGCCACCGCCAGCGCGGCCACCGAGAGTCCGACCGCGGGCGTCGAGATGGCCTGCAGGACCGAGTGCAGATCGGTGAGGGGCGTGCTCCCACCGGCCAGCAGCGCATCCGCCTCGGATCCGGCGAGCAGGTGCGGTACCGATTCAACGGCCGCCATGCCGGCCCCGGCCACGGCGGCCCATCCGATCAGGCGCTGACGGGACCCCCAAGCAGGCCCGAGGTCGCGCACCAGCACCGCCAGCGACCCGGCGAGCAGGACGAAACCGGCGATGGTCAGGGCGTGAGAGCTCGCCCAGGCGGCGCTTTCGAACATCCCGGCCAGTCCCTGCTCATACTCCACGCCGGTGTCGACTCGTGGGTGAAGCGCCCCGGCCATGCCGAGCAGCAGTCCGGCTCCTGCCAGTCCGGCCGCGGCGGACCTCGTTCGAGAACTTGACGACATCACGGATTCCCCTTTCATTTCAGAACGTCGTCCTTTATACTGGAACACCGTTATGGCGTCAAGAACGGAATCTCAAGATTCGGTAGGCCGTTCCACGCTTCGCGAACGACACGCGGCGCTCACGCGCTCGGTCATCCTCGAGGTGGCGCGACGGCGATTCGCCGAACAGGGCTTTGCAGCCACCTCCGTCCGGCCGATCGCCGAGGAGGCCGGGGTCTCGGTCCAGACGCTCTACACCGCCTTCGGGTCGAAGCAGGGCCTCCTCCTGGCGCTCGTCGACACGATCCGAGAGCAGACCGACGCACCGGGCACCTGGGAGCGGATCCAGCGAAGCGACGACCCGCTGGAGGTCGTGGGGCTTGCGGCGCATATCCGGCGCCTCATCCTCGAGCGCTGCGGCGACATCGTGATCACCTTCCGTGAAGGCGCCGCCGGGGACCCGGACGTGGCCGGGGCCTACGCCGAAGGCCGGCGCCGCAGCCGGGAGGGGATCACGCACATGTGCAGCCGCCTGCAGGCACTCGGCGCCCTTCGTCCAAGCCTGACGCGGGAGCGCGCCGTCGACCAGGTCGCAGCGCTGTTCGCTGCGGAGGTCTACGAGGAGCTCACGGGCGAGCCGTCGCACTGGTCGCCCGACGAGTACGAGGGCTGGCTGAACGAGCGGCTCCAGGAGGTCCTCCTTGGAGCCACGGGCTAGCGCCCTACGCCGGCTTGTGGCAGACGGCCTCGATGTTGTTGCCGTCCGGGTCGAGCACGAAGGCGCCGTAGTAGTGGGGGTGGTAGAGCTCGCGGACGCCCGGCCCGCCGTTGTCGGTGGCGCCGGCGGCCATCGCCGCCTCGTGGAAGGCGTCGACGGTCCCGCGGTCGCCGACCTCGAAGGCCACGTGCACGCCGGTCTGCGGCCCCCGGCCCCGCTCGCCGATCCAGAAGTACGGCTTCTGGCCGTCGCCGAAGCCGCCGATCCCTGGGGCCGGCTCCATCAGGAGCGTCATCCCGAGCGAGGCGAGCGCTTGCTCGTAGAACGTCTTGCTGCGGTCGTAGTCGGTGACGTCGAGTCCGATGTGGTCGAGCATGGCCGCATCTTCCCAAGCAGGACCGCGCCGGCGCCGGCCACGAGCACCCATGCGGCGATGTAGCCGGCGCTCGCCCCGGCGGGGTCGAGATCCGGCAGGGTCCGGAGCGCCGCGACCACCGCCCCGGCGGCCAAGCCGACCAGCGCCACGGCCGACAGCCGCGCTTCGTCGACGCGATTTCGCATCGCCGCCCATCCCGCGAGCACGGCGAGCAGCGCGACCCACGATCCGGCGAAGCGGCCGCCGAGCGGCGGCAGCTCGAAGGGGACCGGGTCGGCGAGCGCCCCCGGGTCGATCCAGAGCGCCAGCGCCACCGCGCCGAGCGCGACGCACACGGCGGCGAACACCGAGCGGACCCAGGGCGGGAGCCGCACGGCGGGCTCGTCGTCGCCGGCGCCCAGCACGAACAGCCCGGCCATCACGAGCGAGAACCCGGCGAACAGCACGACCCAGGCCCATGCCTGCAGGCGGTCGAAGTCGAATTGGTCGAGGTACGACATCGTGATCGCGAAGACGGACACGGACAGCACGGCGCCGCCGAGCACGAGTCCGCGCACCTCGCGCTCGCTGCGCGGCAGCGCGGCCGCGTAGGCGACGGCCGAGCCGACGTACACACCACCAGCGAACGCCGCGAGCGGCTCGGGGCCGAGGCCCCAGGCGAAGAACTCGCCCGTGGCGCCCGGCACTGCCAGCAGGGCGATGCCGATCAGGCCGGCGGCCAGCACCAGCAGCAGGAAGGCTGCCCGCCGCACGAACGCGACGAAGCCGACCTCCTCGGCAAGGGCGAGCCACATGCTGGTCGCGAAGATCCACAGCGTCTGGCCGGCGAACGCGATTCTCACGGCGACCTCGAGGCCACGCGACTCGGCGATCGCGGCGACCGGCGCGAGCGCGAGCGGTACCGCGAGCCCGCAGGCGAACCAGGCGAGCGGCGACGGCAGCGCCCGTCCGCGGAGCGCCATCGCCCCTACCCCCGCGAGGAGCATCGCCACGAGGAGGCCGGAGACGATCCGCAGGCGCTGGGAGAGGTCGAACAGGTCGCCGATCCGGTCGTTCGAGAGCCCTCCGTCCGCGACCAGGATCGAGGTGGCGACCAGTCCCGCCGCCGCCAGCAGCGGGCCTCCCACGCCCCCGACCAGCGCGGCGACGTACCACCCACGATCCGCGCGTTCGCGCACGAACCGCGCCAGCGCAACGGCGAACACGCCGTACGCCACGAGAGCCAGCGCCCCGGCCGCGGTGGTGACGACGCCCAGCGCCTGGTCCTCGTACTGGGCCCGGACGTCGACGACCGGGCTGGCGAGGGTCGGCGCCTCGAGGATCTCCATGTTCTCGATCGCCACGCCGGCGACGTACGCCAGCCCGGCGATCCCGGCCAGTTGACGCAAGCCACCCACAGCATCCACCGTACGCGCCGACGTGCCCGGCGCGCACTCGTCGGTCAGCGCGACGTGGGGTCGATTCGGATCGCTGGCTGGGGCGGCCCCTACGGCGTGGTGTCCACGTAGATGTTCATGTCGAGGCCACCCTGCGACAGGCACGGATCGTCGATCGTCGGCGAGCTGTACGACGGTGCGTCGATGTCGTTCGGCACCCAGGTGCAGGTCTGGAAGCCGTCGAACCCGTCCATGTCGTCGTCCTCACCGGTCTCGCGCGGGTCCTGCCCCGGCACGAGGTCGCGCGTGTCCGCCCAGACGGAGGCGTCGATGGCGCCGACCGCCGACACGTAGTTGTAGTCGCCGAAGAACGGCGAGCGCATCCCGCTGCGCACCTCCCAGTTCGGGTTGCTGCCCGCCTCGCTCACCTGAGATTCGGTCCACGCCGACCCGCCGTTCGAGGAGCGCGCCACGAACGCGTGCACGACGTCGCCCGAGTTCTGGCCGCTGGAGTTGTTGCCCGGCGGCAGCGCGGGCGAGTACGCCGGGTCGAGGCGAGAGTCCTGGAACACGACCCTTAGCGTCCCGCCGCTGGAGGCGATGTCGGGGAAGAACTGGTGTCCGACCGCGACGGTGTCGAGCGTCGTCGCCGGGGTGGACCACGACAAGCCGTTCGCCGAGTTGCGGGCGAAGATCTTCGCCTGCCCGTCGCCGTCCCTGGCGCTCCAGACGACGTGGACGCCGGTGGCGTCGGCCGCGACGGCCGACAGGCTCGAGAAGCGCGCGTAGGTCAGCCCGCTGGCGCACGCGAACGGGCCATCCCCGCAGGTGTCGGGACCGTAGTCCGTCGAGTCGAACGGGTCGATCGAGGCGACCGTGACCGGGCTGCTGAACGTCTGGCCGCCGTCGGTGGACCGCACGATCCGAATTCGGTTCGTTGTCGGGCCCTGGTGCGCGATCTCCCGGAACGTCACGTAGACCGCACCCTGCGGCCCGACACCGATGTCGGCGAACTGCTCCTCCCCTCGCCCTTGGCTCAGCCGGGCCGGCCTCGAGAATGTACGGCCGCCGTCGGTGGAGCGGGAGAAGAGGATCACGTTGTTGGCGGCCTGACCGGTGTAGCGCGCCCAGGCGACGTACACGTTTCCGGCGGTGGGGGTCCCGACGCTCTGGTCGACGGCGATGTTGATCTTGTCCTGGAAGACGCCCCACACCGAGGGAGTGCCGCGATCGACACGGACCGTGCGCACGTAGCTCGCCCCGTCGTCGTTGTAGCGGGCGACGTAGATCGACCCGTTCGTCGGCTTGGCGCGGTTGAAGCAGATGAAGCCGTAGTAGAGCCGGCCCTCCCCGTCGAAGGACTGGGTCGGATCCCCTGCGGCAGCGCACGACCCCTGCGTCGGCGACTCCGTGCCCGCCTCCGACTCGTCGGTCGGATAGCCGGGGACCAGGCTGTTCGTCCAGGTCGCTCCACCGTCCGTCGACCGGTAGTAGCCCGCCCAGACGTTGCCCGATCCGTTCTCGATCTCGGCGCAGTAATCGTTCGAGCCGGCGACCATGATCGCGGGATTGCGGGGGTCGACCGCCACGCTCGGTTCGTTCTGGGTCCGCCGTCCGGTGCTGCAGGACGCCATGGTCTCGTCGACCTGGCCGTCGTAGCGCGTGTAGCTCCCGTCGGTGTCGTTCGTGACGCGGGTGTCGGCGAGCGCCGCGGCGGGTCCGACCGCCAGCAGTACGACCGCCCCGACGAGCCCTGCGAGCCTGCGCATAGCCCCCTCCTTGTGGCCGGTGTTTCCCCCTGGGGAGCTACCCGGTTCCGCGCCGCGGCCAACCTGCGCGGTGGAGGCCGGTCGCGCTACTCCCGGTCGCTCGCCACCGCCAGCTCCCGGGCCTGCCTGCGGGCGCTGGCGGTGCTCGGCAACAGCCCGGTGGGAGCGGTCTCATACGGGTCGGGGAAGGCCCACTCGTATCGCTCCGCCACCTCGGGGACCTCGGCGGTGACCGCGGTCTCCTCGTCGTAGCTCGCCTCCGCCGGCTCGCTCCAGTCGGGCTCGGGCTCCGGGCGGTGGCGGCGCCGCATTGCCATCACGCGCAGCCGCGCTCCGACCAGGAGCAGCACGACCCCGAGCAGCGCGAGCTGGAGCGCCTCGATGCCGGTCACGGGCAGCCCGCCGCCGGTTTCTGCGCCCGGCGCCTCGCCGCCCGGCGCCTCGCCGGGTACCTCGGGGATGGTGGGCTGCTGAGGCTGGCCGTTCGGTTGCCCGGGCTGCTCCTCGCCCGGGCCCTCGGGCTCGGGCTCGGGCTCCTGGGCGACGACCGCCGCCGGGGCCTCCGCGGCGCCGCTCGCGGCGTCGCCCGCGCCCGCCGACGTGAGGGTGGTTCCGCTCGCCAGGTCCGCCGGCGTCCCGCCGGACGAGCTGCCATCGGTGCCGGCGGGGTCGGCGGGCACGCCGCCGTCGTCGCTGCCCGGGACGGCCGTCAGCGAGGCGGCGTCGTCACCGTCGGCGCACGAGGCCGTGCCGGTGGTGTCCGTGGTCTGCGCCATCGCCGGGACGGCGAGCACGGCGAGGGCAAGCAGGGCGAGGATGAGGAGGCGTCGCATGGCACGCGATTTCGGCCGCCCGAGTCGGCGCCCTCCCCGCTGCACGCGATCCTGCGAGCAATCACCTGGCCACGATCAGGTCGGCCACCCCGTACAGGCCGTTCCTCGGCAGCTCGACCGGCTGCTGCGAGCGGTAGCGGGCCAGGGCCAGGTCGCCGACCCTGTCGCGCTCGACGAGCTCGAATCCCGGCGCCGGAGGCTCGGTGAGCGCCGCCGGGGCCGTGTCAGGGTCGCCGACCACCACGAGCTCCGTCACCGGCACCGCCGGCTCGTCCGGCGAGCCTCCGCCGCCGGGCAGGTAGTACTCCGCCACTCGCTTGTTCTCGAAGCCGCGCAGGACGGCTACGGCGCGACCGGACCCGGAACCCCCCGCGCGCGCCATCAGCTCCTCCCAGTCGCTTCGCTGGAGGCCGTCCTCGAACGGCACGGCGAGCACGATCGCCAGCATCACCGCGGCCAGCGCGCCGGCCAGCGCCGGGCCGGCGCGCCGGGCGCGCTCGGCCCCGAGCCCGGCCGCCGCGACGATCGCCGCGAGCGGCCAGGCCGCGATCAGGTTGCGGGTGGCCACGAGGTTGTCGCCGAACAGCGAGATCACGATCGGAGGCGTCACCACCGACAGGGCGACGACCGCCGCCGGCAGCGCCCCGCGCCGCTCGGCGGCGCTCGCGCGCCAGAGGAGCAGGGCCACCGCGGCGGCCGAGAGGGCGAGGACCGCGAACACGCCCGGGCGATGGACGAGCCAGGTCCAGCGCGGGCCGACCGCGGCCTGCTGGACCAGCCCGCGCAGCTGATCCCAGAGCGTGAACGTCTCCGTCCAGGCGCGCGGCACGTGCTCCTCCTGGTAGGTCAGGAGCGGCAGGAGGGCGGCGCCGGCGAGCGCCGGCACTGCGCACGCCGCGAGCACCCACCCGCGCGCCTTGCGCGCCGACATCAGCAGCCACACGCCCTCGGCGGCGACGGGAAGGACGGCGAAGTAGTGCGTCCCTACGGCGAGGGCGGAGCAGAGCGACCACAGGGCGAGGTCGCGCCGCGCGCCCGTCCTCCTGGCGCGCAGGAAGAACAGGAACCCCAGCATGGAGAGCAGAGCGAGCAGGGAGTAGGCGCGGGCCTCCTGCGAGTACCAGACGAGGAGCGGCGAGACGGTCACCAGGAGCGCCGCGATGAGGGCCGCGCGCTGCGAGAGCGTCTCGCGCGCCGCGGCCCAGGTCACGGGGACGAGCAGCGTCCCGAACAGCGCCGGCAGCAGGCGCATGGCGGTCTCGCCGGTGCCGAAGGGCTCCTCCCAGGCCCAGGCGACGTAGTAGTAGAGCGGCGGGGTGGACTCGGTGACCTTGACGATGTCGTAGAGCCCGCCCGCGCTCCCCGACGCAATCGCCACCGTGAAGGCCTCGTCGTTCGACAGGCTCTGCACGTCCAGCGTGGCGAAGCGCAGCAGGGCCGCGCCCGCCACCAAGGCGAGCAGGATCACCCGGTACTCAGCCTCGGTCCGGCTCGGTCCCCTCGACCCAGCGCTCCTCGCCGCCCGCGACCTCCTTCTTCCAGATCGGCGCCTCGGCCTTGACCCGGTCGATGATCTCGCGCGCGCCGGCGAACGCCTCGTCGCGATGGGGCGCCGACACGACCACGATCACGCTCGGCGCGGTCAGCGGCACCTCGCCGACCCGGTGCTCGACGGCGGCGGCGCACAGGCCGTGCCGCTCGACCGCATCGGAGGCGATCGCGGCGATGCGCTCCTCGGCCATCTGCACGTAGGCGTCGTACTCGAGCCGCTCGACCTCGCGAGTGACGCCGCAGAAGGTCACGACCGCCCCGGCGCGGGCGTCGCGCACGCGGGCGACCAGCTCCTCGAGGGCGAGCGGCGCGGCGCTCACCCGCACCCACGGCGCCGCCTGGGTCTCACCGCCGCTCACGGGAGGGATCAGCGCCAGCTCGTCGCCCGCGTCGAGCACCTGGTCGGCGTCGGCGTACTCGCGGTTGACGGCCATCACGAGCGGGATGCCCTCGGCCAGGCCGGCCAGCGAGTCCAGGGCGTCCCTCACTCGCGCACCGGGCGGCAGGTCGAGGGTGACCTCCGGCGCCCCGGCGCGCTCGCGCAGCATGGCGAACAGGCGAACCGTTACCTCCACGGCTCAGATGCTACGCCCGGGCTGCCCGGCGGCCGGGCGCCGCTCGCTCAGCATCCGGGCCGCGGCCACTCCGCCGATCGCCCCGAACAGGTGGCCCTGCCAGGAGATGCCCTGCTGTGGCTCGAGGCCCGCGAGCAGCGCGCCGCCCCACAGCAGCGCCACCCCCACGCCGATGGCGATCTCGACCGCGCGCCTGTTGAACCACCCGCGGGCGATCAGGTAGGTCGCGTAGCCAAAGACGACGCCGCTCGCGCCGAGGTGGATCGTGTCGGCGGGCGCGATCAGCCAGGTGCCGAAGCCGCTGATCACGGCCACGATCGCCGTCACCCCGAGCAGGCGGATGGCCCCCTCGAACGCGATCACCATGCCCATCGCGACGAAGGGAATGGTGTTCGCCAGGAGGTGGCCGAAGCCGACGTGCAGGAAAGGCGCGGCCACGATGCCGTCCAGGCCGTCCACCTGGCGGGGCTCGATGCCGTAGCGGTCGAGGCGGTTGTCGAGCGCGGTGTCGACCACCTCCAGGCCCCACATCAGCAGCACCAGTGCCAGCAGCAGCTGGAGCGCGCGACCGTATCCTTCCCTGTCGATGGCCACCACCCCTGACCATAGACCGAGCATCGCCCCGATCGTCGGCCCCGACGATCCGCGGCGCTTCACCGACTCCGGGATCGAGATCGACCACGTCTACGGCGAGGAGGACGTCAAGCCGGGGTTGCCGGAGCGGCTGGGCGAGCCGGGGGGCTACCCCTTCACGCGCGGCATCCACCCGGACATGTACCGCGGTCGCAAGTGGACGATGCGCCAGTACGCGGGCTATGCGACGGCCTCGGAGACCAACGAGCGCTTCCGCTACCTGATCGAGCACGGCTCGACCGGGCTGTCGATGGCCTTCGACCTCCCCACCCAGCTCGGCCGCGACTCCGACGACCCCCTCTGCATGGGCGAGGTCGGCCGCACCGGCGTGGCCATCGACACGATCGACGACATGCGGCGCGTGTTCGACCAGATCCCGCTCGGCGAGGTCTCGACGTCGATGACGATCAACGCGCCCGCCGCCGCGCTGCTGCTGCTGTACGAGCTGGTCGGCGAGGAGCAGGACGTGCCCGCCGAGCAGCTGCGCGGGACGACCCAGAACGACATCCTCAAGGAGTACATCGCCCGCGGCAACTTCATCTATCCGCCCGAGCCGGCGATGCGGTTGACGACGGACCTGTTCGCCTATTGCCGCGAGCGCATCCCGAAGTGGAACACGATCTCGATCTCGGGCTACCACATGCGCGAGAAGGGCTGCTCGGCGGTGCAGGAGGTCGGGTTCACGCTGGCCAACGCGACCGCGTACGTGCAGGCCGCGATCGACGCCGGGCTCGAGGTCGACGAGTTCGGCCCGCGGCTCGCCTTCTTCTTCAACGGCCACAACAACGTGTTCCAGGAGGTGGCGAAGTTCCGCGCCGCGCGGCGGATGTGGGCGCGGATCATGCGAGAGCGGTTCGGGTCGAAGGACGAGCGCTCCCAGAAGATCCGCTTCCACACGCAGACCGGCGGCGTTACGCTGGCCGCCCAGCAGCCCGAGAACAACATCGTGCGGGTGGCGCTGCAGGGGTTCGCGGCGGTGTGCGGCGGCACGCAGTCGCTACACACGAACGGGTTCGACGAGGCGCTGGCGCTGCCGACCGAGCGCGCCGCCCGGATCGCGCTCCGGACCCAGCAGATCCTGGCGCACGAGTCGGGCGCCGCCGACACGGCCGATCCGTTTGCCGGGTCGTATTTCGTGGAGGCTTTGACCGACGAGATCGAGGAGGCGGCGCAGGCGCTGATCGACAAGGTCGACGAAATGGGCGGCTCGGTGCAGTGCATCCCGTTCATCCGCGCCGAGGTCGAGGAGTCGGCTTGGGGATACGAGCAGCGCTACAAGCAGAAGCAGGACATCGTGGTCGGCGTGAACGAGTACGTGACCGAGTCCATCGAGGAGGTCGAGACGCTCCGCGTGGATCCCGAGTCGGAGCGCCAGCAGGTCGAGCGCCTGAAGGCGTTCAAGGAGGACCGGGACGCTGAGGCCGTACAGGCCCGGCTCGAGGAGCTGCGAAGCGCCTGCGGGGGCACGGAGAACCTGCTGGTGCCGATGCGGGCGGCTCTCGCCGCCCGGGCGACGCTGGGCGAGGTGTGCGGCGTGATGCGGGAGGAATTCGGGGAGTACAGCGAGGCCTGACGCGGGCCGCCGGCAGGAGTCCGCCCGGCCTGAAGGACTCGGCCGCCACCGGGCGAACCGGGAGGCGATGCAAGACCTCACCGCGAAGCGCACCCTGGTCAAGTCCCCGCCCGAGCTGTGGAACGAGCTGAGCGAAGTCGAACGGCTCGCGAAGCACCTGGACGCCTTCGGCGAGATCAAGATCACGAAGCTGGAGCCGGAGCACACGGTCGCCTGGGAGGGCGAAGGGGCAAGCGGAACCGTGTCCATCGAGCCGTCGGGGTGGGGAACGAAGGTGACCCTGACGGCGCACGTGGAGTCATCGGCGCCTGCTGAGGAGCCCGCTCCGGATCCGGCTGCGGAGCCGGAGGCGGCCGATCCCCCCGAGGCGCCCGAAACGGCGGCAACCGAGGAGGTGCCCGAAGCGGAGCCGCCAACCCCGGAGGCGCCCCCGGAGCCGGAGCCCGAGCCGGAACCGGAGCCGGAGCCGGATCGGGAAGCCCCGCCCCGGCGCGGCTTCTTTGCCCGGCTGTTCGGCCGCAGCACGGTGCCGGCGGCCGTGGCGCCGGCGGCCCCGGCGGCGGAGCCGGCGGAGCCCGCCGCGGAGCCGGAGCCCGTCGTCGAAGCGGGCGCGGCCGCGGAGCCGCCAGAGCCGGCCGCGGAACCGGCCCAGCCCGCGGCCGAGGCGGCGGCCGAGCCGACCGAGCCGCCCGAGCCCTCCGCCTCCGACGGCCGCGACGTTCGCTCCATCCTCGACGACGTCCTCGACGCGCTCGGTTCCGCACACCACCGGCCCTTCTCGCGCGGCTGACCGGCTCAAGTCGCGCGGGGAACGTTGACCGCGATATAGGCGGCAAACGTTCCTCGGGTGGCCGGTGAGGCGGCCTGGGGGGAGAATCGCCCCCGTGGCCCTCACTCGGCGCGAGCTCCTCGAGGCGGCCGGCGCGACGGCGCTGGGAGCCGCCGCGCTCGGTCCCGGCGCCTTTGCCCAGCGTCCCGATGCGCCGAATGTCCTCCTGATCGTCGTCGACACGCTGCGGGCGGATTACGTCGGCGCCTATGGCAGCCGCGTCCGCACGCCGAGCATCGATGCCCTCGCCCGCGAGGGCCTTCGCTTCAACCGCTGCCATCCCGAGGCCATGGCGACCGTCCCCGCTCGTCGCTCGATCCTGACGGGCAGGCGCGTCTTCCCGTTCCGCCATTGGGAGCCCCACCCCGAGCGCGGACTGAGGGACACGCCGGGCTGGGCGGAGATCGCCGACGTCGACCAGACGTTCACGAGCGCGCTGCGTCGCGCCGGCTGGTGGACCGGCTACGTGACCGACAACCCCTTCCTCGGCTTCGCCGAGGGATACGCCCGCTTTCGGTCCACGTTCAACCGCTTCGTGCGCGTTGGCGGTCAGATCGGCACCACCCGCTCGCCGGCCACCGTCTCGCGGGGCGAACTCGACCGCTGGCTCGTGCGCGAGCTGCGCGAGGACCACATCGTCCGCCGCGTGCGCAACTTCCTCGCCGCCGGCCACGGCTACTGGCTCGACGACTCGAGGTCGTGGGCGGCCCGCGTGTTCACGGCCGGGGCCGCCGCGCTCGACGAGGCGGCACAGCGCCGCCCCTTCGCCCTCGTCGTCGACACCTACGAGCCGCACGAGCCCTGGACGCCGCCGCGGTCCTACATCGACCTCTACGGCGACCCCGACCACCGGGGCCCCGAGCCCTGCATGACCCGCTACGCCCGTGTGAGGGACTACATCGAGCCCAAGCGGCGCGACGGGCTGCTCAGGCGCATGCGCGATCTGTACGCGGCCGAGGTGACGATGACCGATCGCTGGCTCGGGGTCCTGCTCGAGCGGCTGCGTGCGCTGGGCCTCGAGCGCGAGACGGTCATCGCGCTCGTCGCCGACCACGGCTACCTGCTCGGCGAGCACGGGTGCACCGGCAAGATCGCCTCGATGCTCCACCCGCCGCTCACCCGCGTGCCGTTCATCCTGGTCGACCCGGCTCGCCGTGCGGCCGGCCAGGCCACCGACTGGTTCGCCCAGACCCACGACATCGGCCCGACGATCCTCGAGCAGACCGGCGTCCGGCAGCCCAAGCCGATGAACGGCGACAGCATGGCCCCGCTCCTCGTGGGCCGGCGGCCGCGCGCCAAGCGGCCGATGGCGTACGGCGGCTACGCCAACTGGCACTACGCGCGCACCGATCGCTGGGCGTTCGTGGCCGCGAACACCGGCCGGGGGCGGCGGCTGTACGACCTGAAGAGCGATCCGGGCGAGCGGCGCAACATCGCGCGCCGGCACCCGCACCTGATCGACGAGCTCGAGGAACGCGTGCGCGAGCAGGCCGGCGGGCGGCTGCCCTCCTATGACGGTCGCGGCCGCCTCCGGCGGGACTAAACGTGCCGACCCGCCGCCGGTTCCTTCAGTCCGGCGCGGCGGCAGCCGCGGCGCTCGGCGACTCGAGCGCCCTCGCCGCCCGGGCCGACCGGGCCGACCGGCCCAACCTGCTCCTGATCGTGATCGATTCGCTCCGGACCGACTTCGTCGGCGCGTACGGGAGCCGCGTCCGCACGCCGAACATCGACGCGCTCGCCCGGCAGGGCCTCCGCTTCACGCGCGCCTACCCGGAGGCCATGCCCACGGTCCCGGCGCGCAACTCGATCCTGAGCGGGCGCCGCACGTTCCCCTTCCGCGGCTGGCACGACCTGCCGGGATTGATCGCCCAGCCCGGCTGGTCGCCCCTGCGAGACGTGCCGGGGGCGCTCCCGGCCCTGCTGCGCCGGGCCGGCTGGTGGACCGGCTACGTGACCGACAACCCCTTCCTCGGGTTCGCGCGCCCCTACGCGGCCCTCCGCGGCAGCTTCCACCGGTTCGTCAAGTTCGGCGGCGAGCTCGGCGGCGGCCGCCCGGTGTCGAGCGTGCCCGACCACATCCTGCGCCACTGGCTGCATCCCGCCATCCGCGGCGACAAGCGGGAGCGCGTCGGCCTCTACCTCGCCAACAGCCGCTACTGGAACGACGAGCGGCGCTCGTTCGCAGCTCGCGTGTTCACCGGCGCCACCCAGGTGCTCGAGGAGGCCGCCCGCCGCCGGCCCTTCGCGCTGATGGTCGACGCCTACGAGCCGCACGAGCCCTGGACGCCGCCGCCGCGCTACCTGCGCATGTACGGCGACCCCGACTGGCGCGGCCCCGAGCCCGCGATGCCGCACTACTCGCGCACCGCGAACTGGCTGTCGCCGGCCCAGCGTGGACCGGTGCTGCGCCGGCTGCGCGCGCTGTACGCGGCCGAGGTCACGATGACCGACCGCTGGCTCGGCGTCATGCTCGACAAGCTCCATGACCTCGGGCTCGAGGACGACACCGTCGTCGTGCTCGTGAGCGACCACGGCATCCTGCTCGGCGAGCACGGCTGGACCGGCAAGATCTCGACCGCCCTCCACCCGGCCCTCGTCCGCGTGCCGCTGATCGTGGTCGATCCGCGTCGCGGGCGGCGGCCCCGCCAGAGCGACTGGTTCGCCTCGACGCACGACATCGCGCCCACCTTGCTCTCCATGGCCGGCCTCCGCGTGCCCGGGCGGATGGACGGTGTCGACCTCTCGAGGCCACTCCGCGGCCGGGCGCTTCCCCGCCGCCCGTACGCGTTCGGCGGCTACTCGAACGAGTTCTTCGTCCGCACGGACCGCTGGGCGCTGTGGGGCAACAACCGGCCCGGGCGGTTCCATCTGTTCGACGTGAAGCGAGATCCGGGCGAGTTCCACAACGTCGCCCACCGGCATCCCGGCCTGGTGGGCGACCTGTACGCGACGGTGCGCGACCGCGCCGGCGGGCCGCTGCCGTACTACGACTACTAGCGCCCCCGATGTAAGAGAATGCGGCGCCGTGCGCACTCGCCGCCAGTTCGTCGCCGCGGGGGTGGGGGCCGCAGCCGCAATCGGCGCCATCGGGAAGCTCAGCTCGAGCTCCCCCGCCGGGGACGGGCCGAACGTGCTCCTCATCGTGGTCGACACCCTCCGAGCCGACCACGCCTACGGCCGCGCGGCGAAGACCCCCAACATCGACGCGCTCGCCAACCAGGGCCTCACCTTCGACCGCGTCTTCCCGGAGGCGATGCCGACCGTGCCGGTCCGCAACGCCATCCTGAGCGGGCGCCGGATGTTCCCCTTCCGCGACTGGGAGGACCAGCGCGGCCTGCTCGCCAAGCCGGGTTGGGCTGCGCTCGAGGACGTCGGCGAGGCGTTCACCAGCGTGCTCAACCGGGCCGGCTGGTGGACCGCCTACGTGACCGACAACCCGTTCCTCGGCTTCTCCCAGCCGTACGCCCCGCTGCGGCGGAGCTTCGACCTGTTCGTCCGCCGCGGCGGCCAGATCGGCGGCGGAGAGGCCAGGGTGCCGGCCGAGCTGCTCGCGCACTGGCTCCACCCCGCCACACGTGACGCCGGCACGATCAAGCGCGTCAGCCGCTACATCGCGAACGCCGACTACTCGAACGACGAGAGGCAGTCCTTCGCCGCGCGCGTGTTCGGCTCGGCCGTCGAGGCGCTCGACGTCGCGGCGCGCCAGCGGCCGTTCGCGATAGTCGTCGACAGCTTCCAGCCGCACGAGCCGTGGACCCCGCCGGCGGCATACCTGGAGCTGAACGGCCATCCGTCGAGCAGCGACCCCGAGCCGGCCATGCCCCGCTACGGCCGCGTCGAGAGCTGGCTGACCGAGGAGGAGGCCGGTCCGGTGCTCGCACGCATGCGGGCCCTGTACGCGGCGCAGGTGTCGCTGACCGACCACTGGCTCGGCAACCTGATCGAACGCCTGCACGACCACGGCCTCGAGCGCGAGACGGTGATCGCACTGGTCGCAGACCACGGCTTCCAGCTGGGCGAGCGCGGCTGGACGGGGAAGATCTCCGTCGCCCTTCATCCCGAGCTGATCCAGGTCCCGCTCATCCTGGTCGATCCCGCCCGCCGCCACGCGGGCCGGACCTGCTCCTACTACGCCTCCACCCACGATCTGGCCCGCACGCTCCTCCACCTTGCGGGGGTACGCCCGCCGGCCGGTGTCGAGGGCGTGGACCTGAGCGCCTTCCTGAGGGGCAGCGAGCCGCCCGAGCGGCCGTTCGTCTACGGCGGTTACTCGAACAACCACTTCCTGCGGAGCGAGCGATGGGCGTACATGTCGGACAACCGGATGCGCTCGCCCAAGCTGTTCGACCTCGAGCGCGACCCGGGCGAGAGGGAGAACGTGGCGGCCGTCCACCCCGACGTGGTCGGCGAGCTGTCGGAGGCGGTGCGCGCCCGCGCGGGCGGGGAGCTGCCCCACTACGACACGTGAGGACGTTCGACGGCCACAACGACGTGCTGTCCCGCCTCCACGAGGCCGGCGCCGGCAACACCTCGTTCCTCGAAGGCGGCGACGGCCACCTCGATCTGCCGGCCGCCCAAGCGGGGCAGCTCGCGGGCGGCCTGTTCGCGGTCTTCCCGCTCAGCCCGTTCCGCGGCCACGATGCGCCGTTCGAGGTCGACTACGACCGGCGCGTCGGGCAGGAGGAGGCCGCCGCCGACACGCTCGCCATGGTGCGGCGCCTGCACGACCTCGAAAGCGAGTCGGACGGCGCGCTGCGCATCGTGCGCGGCTCGGACGAGCTCGACGCCTGCCTGGAGGACGGTGCGCTCGCCGCCGTCCTGCACGTGGAGGGGGCGGAGGCCATCTCGCCGGGACTGGGCGAGCTCGACGAGCTGTACGAGCTCGGCCTGCGCTCAGTCGGCATCGCCTGGAGCCGTCCGAACGCCTTTGGCCACGGGGTGCCGTTCTCCTTTCCCGGCAGCCCGGACCAGGGCCCGGGGCTGACCAGGGCCGGTCACGCCCTCGTGCTCGAATGCAACCAGCGCGGCGTGGTGGTGGACGTGTCGCATCTCAACGAGCGCGGCTTCTGGGACGTCGCCCGGGTCAGCGAGGCGCCGCTCGTGGCCTCGCATTCGAACGCCCACGCCCTGTGCGCCTCGCCGCGCAACCTGACCGACGACCAGCTACGCGCCGTCGGCGCGTCGGGCGGGCTCGTGGGGATCAACTTCTGCGTCGCCTTCGCGCGCGAGGACGGCGCGGACGACCCCGACACGCCGCTCTCCGCGATCGCCGTGCACGCGGCCCACGTGGCTGAGGTGGCCGGCGTGGACGCCGTGGCGCTCGGCTCGGACTTCGACGGCGCCACGATGCCGCACGCGCTGTCGGACGCCTCCCACCTGCCCGCCCTGTTCGAGGCAATGCGCGAGATCGGCTTCACCGAGGACGAGCTCGCCGGAATCGCGCTTGGCAACTGGCGCCGCGTCCTGGCCGCGACCTGGGAGTAACCTGCCGCCTCCGATGCGCCGAACGTCGCCCGAGACCTACGAGGAGAAGCTCGCCCAGCTCCAGGAGCTCCGCGAGCAGGCCGCGCACACGAACCCGCAGGCGGAGGAGAAGCAGCACGCCAAGGGCAAGCTGACCGCGCGCGAGCGGATCGACAAGCTGCTCGACCCCGGCTCCTTCGAGGAGCTCGACACGTTCGTGCGGCACCGCACCGCCGACTTCAACATGCTCGACAACCGCCCCTGGGGCGACGCCGTCGTGACCGGGCACGGCACGATCGACGGCCGGCCGGTGTGCGTCTTCTCGCAGGACTTCACGGTCTTCGGCGGCTCGCTCGGCGAGGTGATGGGCGAGAAGATGGTGAAGGTGATGGACCTGGCGGCGCGGATCGGCTGCCCGGTCATCGGGATCAACGACTCCGGCGGGGCGCGCATCCAGGAGGGTGTCGTGTCGCTCGGCGCGTACGGCGACGTCTTCGTGCGCAACGTGCAGTGCTCCGGCGTCATCCCGCAGATCTCGCTGATCATGGGCCCGTGCGCGGGCGGCGCCGTGTACTCCCCGGCCATGACCGACTTCATCTTCATGGTCAAGGAGACCTCGCACATGTTCATCACCGGTCCCGACGTGATCAAGACGGTGACCGGCGAGGAGGTCGAGTTCGAGGAGCTCGGCGGGGCGATGACGCACAACTCGAAGTCGGGCGTCGCGCACTTCGCCTGCGACGACGAGGACAGCTGCCTCGAGGACGTGCGCTACCTGATGTCGTTCCTGCCCCAGAACAACCTGGAGCTGCCGCCGCGCATGGAGACCGGCGACGACCCGGACCGCCAGGAGACCGAGCTCGACAGCATCGTGCCCGACAGCCCGAACAAGCCGTACGACATGCGCGACGTGGTGCACCTGCTCGTCGACAACGGCGAGTTCTTCGAGGTGCAGGAGCACTTCGCGCGCAACATCGTGATCGGCTTCTCCCGGCTGAACGGACGCCCAGTCGGCGTCGTCGGGAACCAGCCGAGCCAGCTGGCGGGTGTACTCGACATCGCGTCCTCGGAGAAGGCGGCGCGCTTCGTGCGCTTCTGCGACGCCTTCAACATCCCGCTGCTCACGTTGATGGACGTGCCGGGCTTCCTGCCCGGGACCTCGCAGGAGTGGGGCGGGATCATCCGCCACGGGGCGAAGCTCCTGTACGCCTTCACCGAGGCGACGGTGCCCAAGCTGACCGTGATCACCCGCAAGGCCTACGGCGGCGCCTACGACGTCATGAACTCGAAGCACATGCTGGCCGACTTCGTGTTCGCCTGGCCGACGGCGGAGGTGGCGGTGATGGGCCCGGAGGGGGCCGTGAACATCATCCACCGGCGCGACATCCAGTCCTCGCCGACCCCCGAGGAGCGGCGCCAGAAGCTGATCGGCGACTACAAGGCCCGCTTCGCGAACCCCTACTCGGCGGCCGAGCGCGGCTACATCGACGACGTGATCGCGCCGCACGAGACGCGCCCCAAGCTGATCCGCGCGCTGGAGACGCTCCAGACGAAGCGCGTGGACATCCCGAAGCGCAAGCACGGGAACATCCCGCTGTAGGGCTGGCGCCGTCGCGACACCCGTTCTAGTGTGGCCCGATGCGAAGGCTCGCGCTGGCCCTGTGCGCGCTGGTAGCGGTCAGCGCGGCGGCTGTCGCGGCTGCCTTGGCCGCGTTCCCGGTCACCGGGGAGCTCGAGGTCGGCGGCACGGTTGCAGGGCAGGGGGCACGTCCTGCGGTCGCGATGGACGCCGACGGCGACTTCGTGGTCGCTTGGGAGGGGCCCGACACGAACCTCGGAGGGATCTTCGTCCAGCGCTTCAAGGCGGCCGGCGGCGCGGAGGGCGGGGCGGTTCCCGGCAACGAGACGGAGGCCGGCAACCAGACGGACGCCGCCGTCGGGATCTCCGCCGACGGCGACGTGGCTGTCGCGTGGCAAGGCGAGGACACCGACGAAAACGGCGTGTTCATGCGCCGCTTCCCGGCAGGCGGCCCGCCGCTCGGCGACGTACAGGTGAACCCGGTGGACACGGGCGACCAGGACGACCCGGCGATCGCATCCGGTAGCGGGGGGGACGTGGTGGTTGCCTGGGACGTGGGCGACTCGGCGATCAAGGCGAGCGTCAATCCGGACCCGGCAGCGCCGTCCGAGATCGACGTGAACTCCACGACCGGCGGCCTCCATCAAAGTGCGGTCGTCGCGGTGGACGCGGACGGCGACTTCGTCGTCGCGTGGGAAACCGACGACGCGGGTGGGGACACCGGGATCGCGGCTCGACGCGTCAACGCTGCCGGCGTCGCTCAGGGCACCGACATCGCAGTCAACACGACGACGGCCGGTGACCAGGAACGGCCCGCCGTCGCGATGGACGGCGCCGGGAACTTCGTCGTGGCGTGGCAGAGCCCCGATGCGGGCAGCGACGGGGGGATCTTTGCCCGCCGCTTCAACGCCGCCGGGGTGCCACAGAGCGGGGAGATCCCCATCAACGTGACGACAACCGGCGCGCAGGAGCGGCCCGCGGTGGCGATGGACTCCGACGGGGACTTCGCGGTTGCCTGGAGCGGACAAGGGCCGGGCGAGGGGAGCGGCATCTGGGTTCGCGACTTCACCGCGTCCGGAGCTCCGCTGGCGGGCGAGACGCTGGCGAACGTCACGCTCGCCGGCGTCCAGGAGCGGCAAAGCATCGCGAGCGACTCCGACGGTGACCTGGCGCTGGCCTGGGAGACCGACGCCACCGACGTGTTCGTGCGCCGCTTCGCGCGCAGCCCCGGCGGGCCGGGCGGTGGTGGTGGCGGGGGCGGCGGCCCCGGCCCCAGCCAGACGCCGCCAGTGCTCGACGACATGGGGCTCCCGGTCCTCACGGACGCAGATGTCGGCGTCAGAGGCAACGTGGCACGCCTGCGCGGCAGGGTCCTCCTCGGGATCCCGCCCGGCCTCACGACGGCGCGGCAATCAGGGCGCGCGAGCCAGAAGGGCATCGACTTCGTACCGCTCACTCAGGCGCGGCAGATTCCGATCGGTTCCTTCCTCGACACCCGCCGGGGCGCGGTGCGGCTACGAACCGCCACCGGATCGCAGAACGGCACCCAGACCGGCGACTTCAGCCGCGGCCTCTTTCAGGTCCTCCAGTCGAGCCGGCGCTCCGCTCGCGGCCTGACGGAGTTGAGGCTGAAGGGCTCGAGCTTCCGCGGCTGCGCGGCGCGCGGCCGGCGGGGCAAGCGCGCCGGCGCCGCGCAGGTCTCCCGGCGCACCATCCGCCGCCTCCGCTCCAACGCCAACGGCCGCTTCCGCACGCGGGGGCGCCACTCCGCCGCGACCGTGCGCGGCACCGTGTGGCAGACGATCGACCGCTGCGACGGCACGCTGACGAAGGTCTCGCGCGGCTCGGTGGTCGTGCGCGACTTCCGCCGCCGCAAGAACATCGTGGTCCGCGCCGGCAAGCGCACCAAGGGCCCCGGCGGCGGCCGCGGCAGCTACCTGGCTCGCGCGCGCTAGGTCATCCCCCGGGAGGACCCGGGTCCTCCCAAGGGCGACTCCAGATGCTCCCTGGAGGGTCCCCAGAATCCCCGTTTCAGGCGACGACGTAGGCGGCGCCGTGACGCAGCATGACCGCACCGACGAAACGAACCGAAGGAGCGGACATGGCATACGCAGGACAGATCCTCAGCAACCCGGTCTCAGGCGAGCGCCTCACGTTCAGGAAGACCGCGGCCGACACCGACGGCGAGCTGCTCGAGTTCGACTTCGAGCTCGCTCCGGACGGGCACGTGCCCGGCAGGCACGTCCACCCGGTCCAGGAGGAGCGGTTTCAGGTCCTCAGCGGAACCATGAAGTTCAAGATGGGCCGCAAGACCGTGATCGCCGAGGCGGGCGACGTGGTTACCGTTCCCGCCGGCGTGTCGCACAAGTTCGAGAACGGCGGCGACGAGACGGCCCACATGCGCGTGCAGGTGCGGCCCGCGCTCGAGATGGAGCGCCTGTTCGAGACCGCCGTCGCGCTGGCCGAGGAGGGTCGTACGACCGGCAAGGGCATGCCCAAGCCGCTCGACCTGGCGCTCTTCGTGCGCGAGTTCTCGGACGAGGTACAGGGCGCCTTCCCGCCCGTTTGGGTCCAGCGCGCGACGCTGGCTCCACTGGCGTGGCTCGCGCGGAAGCGTGGCCACGGCGAGCGTTACGCCGCGCCGCGGCCGGCCTACGCCGCCTGACAATACGAGCGCGGTCGCTGCTCAGCGGGCGAGGAAGGCCTCGACCTGGGCGGCGGCCGCCTCGTACGCCGTGGTGGCCAGCCCCCCGCCGAAGCTCACGCGGGCAACGCCCAGCTCCGCAAGCTCGCTGCGGCCCAGTCCCTCAGGCCCGGCGGCGATGTTCACCGGCGCGCCGACCTCGGCCACGAGCCGCCGGATCGCCTCGCGGCCGCGCGCGAAGATCGGGTAGACGCAGTCCGCGCCGGCCTCGGCGTAGCGGCGCCCGCGGGCGATCGCGTCGTCAACGACGGCGGCGGGGTCCGCGTCCGGGCCGGAGCGCAGGAACGAATCGACCCGCGCGTTCAGCACCACGTCCACCCCGGCCCGGCGGCCGGCCTCCTTGAGCGCGGCAAGCCGCTCGGCGTGCGAGTCCGGGTCGGCCAGCCCACCCGTGGCGTGGTCGGTGTCCTCCTGGTTGAGCCCGACCGCGCCGGCCTCGAGCAGGCCGCCGATCAGGTCGTCGGGGGAGAGCCCGTAGCCGGCCTCGAGGTCCGCCGTCACGGGCAGGTCCACCGCCGCGGCGATCCGGCCCACCGCCGCCAGCATCTCGGCCGGCGGGGTGCGCTCCCCGTCCTCGTGGCCGATCGCCTCGGCCACGCCAACGCTGGTCGTGGCCAGCGCGACCGCGCCGGTGGCCGCCAGCCGGCGCGCGCTGGGCGGATCCCAGGCGTTGGGAAGCACGACGGGATCGCCGGGCCGGTGTAGCTCGCGGAGAGTGCGCGCGCGATCGGCGAGGGCGCTCACTTCACCCTCACGCCGAAGGCCGAGCGCAGCTTGTCGCCATCCTTGCGCGCGCCGGCCACGATCGCGTCGAGCGGCTCGAGGTAGGGCCTGGCCTCCTGCCAGTCCTCGTCGGCGGCGGCCTCCGTCGAGTCGACCAGCTGCAGGATCGGCGCCATCGCGAGGTAGAACGAGATCGCGTAGTCCCCGCCGAGCGCGTCATCCGCCGCGGCGAAGGACTCCGTGTCGCCGAGCGTCTCGCCCGGGTTCAGCGCGTCGCCCGCCGCGCCGTCGCCATAGGCCGCCACGACCTTGCCGTCTCGCTGGAACAGGTGGATCGGCTTCGGCAGGCTCGGCGAGCGCAGCGTCACTCCCTCTCCCCCGCCGGGGAGCGCGAGCGGCCCGACCGTCACCCCGCCGCCGCTGCGGCGTACCAGGCGCGCGACCGCGTCGATGAAGCGCCCGGAGGCCGCCTCGTCGCTGGTCTCGATCATCAGCGCGCCGTCCACCTCGTCGACGGTGGTGCCGCGGACGAACACGCCCCAGTCGCCCATCCACGAGATGACGTCCCGCTCCAGGTCGAGGCCCGTGGCCGCCCGGAGCTGCTGGGCGATCACGTCACGCCCGCCGACGGTGCCCGCCACGAGATCGACGTAGGCGTCGACCGTCTTGCCGAGCTCGGGCTGCGCCATCGCGAGCCAGGCGTCGGCCGGGAGGCCGGCAACGAGGTCGCTGCCCTCGGCGATGAAGAAGAAACCGGCCAGGTAGGAGGCGGGCACGGTCGCCTCGAAGCGGATCCCCGCCTCGTCGGTGTCGAGCGTGGCGATCACCGGCTCCGCGAACAGCTTGCGGAACTGGCCGAGGGCCGCGCCCGCGGGCGACTTCTGCAGCTGCTCGGCGAACACCGGCGAGTTCACGTACACGAAGCCGAGCCGGTCCTCCGACGCGTCCTCCAAGGCACGCTGGTAGGCGTCGTCGTCGTCGATCGCGTCGCCGCCCTCGGCGACGTCGATGGCCGCCTTGACGCCGCCGGTGTTCCCGATCGCGAGCCAGCCGTCCACCAGCGCGGCAGAGGTCTCGTCTGCCTCGAACACGTACAGGTCGTGCCCGCGGTAGTCGGTCTTCCGCCCGTCCCTGTCCTTCTCGAGCGTCTCGACGGTCGCGTCCTCGTCCTCGGTGGCGACGAGCAGCGCGTAGTCCGCGTCGCCGCCGTCCGGACGGAGGCCGGACACGAAGAAGGCGGCCTCGTCGCCGATCCATGGCTCGAAGTCGCGCTTCCAGGAGAACTCGGGATCGGACTTGGCGACCGCCTTCTCCAGCAGCCGGCTGATGCGCTCGCCGGCGCTGCCTTCGCCGGGGAACTTCGACACCAGCGCGTCGATGCCGGCCTTCTGGTCGCCGTCCGGCCGCAGAGTGGCCTCGCCGTAGACGAGCGCGCGTGCCGGCACGAGCGAGGCCGCGTCCGATGCGGCGGAGTCGTCGCGCCCGCAACCGGCGGCGGCGACGATCGAGGTGGTCAAGACGGCGAGGATGAGGAGAAGTCGTGGC
>Ga0081538_10001464_pt1 | contig 24226 bp, 20 predicted proteins | sample TabmetS5T2R1_FD_71022 | JGI IMG/M metagenome (GOLD analysis project Ga0081538, IMG submission 71022) | Tabebuia heterophylla rhizosphere microbial communities from the University of Puerto Rico - S5T2R1 | ecosystem: Host-associated > Plants > Roots > Rhizosphere ... | reverse complement strand
GCGGGCATGGGCGCAGCGGCGGCTGACGATCGGGGCTGACGGCCCGGACGGCGCGGTGGGCGGGGGGTTCCGGCTCGACCCGGTGGGTGGGGCGACGGTCATGGCCGCGCTGGAGGCCAAAGCCCGAAAAACCGGGCCGGATGATGAGCGGACGTATCCGCAGCGGATGGCTGACGCGATGGTGGAGTTGGCGCAGCAGGCGTTGGACGGCGGCGGGTTGCCGCAGGTCGCGGCGCAGCGGCCGCATGTGATCATGATCGTCCAGCCCGGCGGGCAGGCCAGATTGGACGGCGTCGGCCCGGTCAGCCAGGCCACGGCGGAGATGGTGTGCTGTGACGCTGAGGTGACCGAGGTCACGATGACCCGCAACCATGAGGTGTTAGACGCAGGCCGGACCCGCCGCCAGCCGACCAAGCCCCAGCGCGTCGCGGTGATCGCCCGCGACCAGGCGTGCATCGGCTGCGGTGGGCCGGTCTCACGGTCGCAGATTCATCATGTCCGCTGGTGGACACGGGATTTGGGGCCGACTGACGAGGACAATCTGTGTTTGACGTGTTGGGGCTGCCATTACAAGATTCATCATGACGGCTGGGTGGTGGTCCGCGACGCCAGCAGTGGCAGGTTCAGCATGCATCCGCCCGGCCCGTCGTTGGGTGGCTGGTCTGGCCGGCCGGGCCGGCGGCGAGGCGGCTGACCCGGCCCCCGGCCCGCCACCCGGCCACCGGCCGGAGGTCCCCGCCATGCCTGGGTTGCGCGCCGCGCACACGCAGGTCCGGTCGTCATGCCTCACAAGCCCTGAAGAGGGGAGTTGTGTCAGCGATGTTGCCTCCGAGCGAACAGGGGAGTTCGAGTTCAGACCGTCCGGCGCGTACGCTTCTGCCGTCCGCCAGCCGGGAGGAGGACCGAACCGATGATGGGGGAGATGTGAGCGGCCCGCTCACGGGCATCCGCGTGCTTGACCTGACCCGCGCGCTCGCGGGGCCGTACGCGACGTTGATGCTCGCTGACGCGGGCGCGGACGTGGTGAAGGTCGAGCGACCGCAGTCCGGCGATGACGCGCGGGGCTGGGGTCCACCGTTCGCTCATCCGCCTGGCGATCCCGATCAGCGCGAGTCCGCCTACTTCCTGTCGATCAACCGGAACAAGCGCTCGATTGTCCTAGACCTCAAGACGCCGGAGGGGCTCGCGCGCCTGCATGACCTGGTGGGCAAGACGGATGTGCTGGTCGAGAACTTCCGGCCGGGGGTGATGGAGCGGCTCGGGCTGGCGCAGGAGGCGCTTGCCGAGATGAACCCGCGGCTCGTGACGCTGTCGATCACCGGGTTCGGCGAAAGCGGCCCCGACGGCCATCGAGCGGGGTTCGACCAGATCGTCCAGGGCGAGGGCGGGCTGATGAGCCTGACCGGCCCGCTCGGCGGCCCGCCCATCAAGGTGGGTGTGCCTATCGCGGACATCCTCGCCGGGATGTTCGGGGCATTCGGCGTGGCTGCGGCATTGGCTGAGCGGGCGCGCAGCGGGAAGGGCCAGCAGGTCAGCACGTCGCTGCTCGCCAGCATGATCGGCGTGCACACGTTCCAGGGCGCCCGGTGGCTCGTCGCGGGCGAGGTCCCGCAGCCGATCGGCAACCGCCACCCCACGATCGCCCCTTACGGCGCCTATCCCTGCGCCGATGGCGAGATCACGATCGCCGTCGGGTCAGAGGGGCTCTGGCGCCGGTTCGCGCCGCTCGTCGGCCTCGACCCCGCCGACGAGCGGTTCGCGACCAACGGCGACCGTGTCCAGCGAATCGACGAGCTGGAGGCGCTGCTGGTCTCCGCTCTGGCCAGCGCGACGGTGGAGGAGTGGATCCAGCGGCTCGACACGGTGGGCGTCCCCGCCGGGCGGATCCGCACGCTCGACCAGGTCTACAGCTCAGCCCAGGTCGAGCACCTGGGCCTCGTGGACATCGTGGAGCACGCGACGTTGGGCAAAGTGCGCCTGCCGGGCAGCCCGGTGACCTACAGCCGGACCCCCCGCGGTGAGCCGTCGCCCCCGCCGGTTCTCGGCGAGCACGACGCCGACAAGATCTGGGACGACGAGGAGCGCCCGGCGGCGGGCGGGGATCTGGACGGCTGAGCGCCGCCAAGGCTGAGTTACCCCGTGGAGAGCCGCGCGGCGGCGAAGACGAGCGCCGCCATGCTAGTGAGGGCGCCGAGCATGGCGAACATGATCGTCCGGGTTTGGGTGGTCAGGGCGTTGGCGAGCTCTGCGCGCATCATCGCGATGATCTCGTGCTTCATCGCGACCATCTCCTGCCTCAACGTGTTGAGGTCGTGTTTGGTGGCGACGTCTGCCCAGCCAACTGGGGGGAGGTGCTCCATGAGGGTCACGGCGTGCTCGGCTCCCAGAACGTGTTCGAGCCGGCCGAACAGCTCGTGCCGGGCTCGCTCGTCGATTGCCATGATCCCCCTCCAGGCCCGCTCGGACAACTCACCGTTACTGTGCCCCGCCGGGCACTGATGGGCCAGCGGTCTCCACCAAGGCTGTGGAGAAGTCAGGCGCACTCACCATAGTGTGAGCAGCCACGTGCCGGCGCTCGCCAGGAGCACGAGCAGCAGGGTGGGGAGGAGGCCGGCGCGCAGGACGGCGCCCTCCTCGCCGGGGGAGCCGGCGGCGGTGATGGCGACCAGCGCGTCGACGGGAGCGAGGATCTTGCCGACGCTGCCGCCGACGGTCTGCGCGGCTAACAGGGTGGGCTCGGGTAGCCCCAGGCGTCCGGCGGCGCTGGCCTGCAGCGGGGCAAGCAGCGCGTTCGCGGCTGTCGTGCTGTTGGTCATGACCGTGCCCACGGCGCCGACCGCCGGCGCAAGCGCGGCGTACGCGGGACCGAGCGCCCGGGTCAAGCTTCCCGCCAACGCCTCGATCATGCCGGCGTCGACCATCACCCCGGCGAGCACCGTCAGCCCGATCAGCGAGACCGCAGCCGTGCGCGAGTTGCGCAGCCACGCACGCGCCACCTCGCCCGTTGCGATGGCGCGGGCCTGCCCGCCGAGCCGGCGGTACCCCAGCGCGCTCGCTCCGGCGGCGATGAGCAGGTAGACACCCGGATGGAGGAGCGGCCTCAACGGTTGGTGCTCGGGAACGGCGGCGTTGACGTGGCCGAACGCGGCGCGAGTCAGCGGGAACGCCGGCGCGACCGGCGGGATTTTGCCGGCAAGCGCCTTGACGGGCGGGACGCCGAAGGCGGCGAGGACCAGCGCGCACAGCAGCAGGTAGGGCGCGGTAGCGCGGAGCAGCGTCCCCCAGTCAGGCCTCTTGCCGCGCTCGGGCAGCAGGAGCGCAGCCGCACCCAGCCCCGCCAGGCCCGCGGTCGTTGACGCGAGCGCTGGCTGGGTAACCGCGACACCCACAAGCGTCCCGCCCATGACCGCGCCAATGGCCAGCGCGTGGGGCAGCGCCTGCCGCAGCTCCGACCGCGCACCGCCGGCCAGGAGCCACAGCCCCGCGGCCACCGCATGGACCGCAAGCAGGCCGGCGGCGCGTAGCGCGAACGCGGCGGCCTCGCTGGCGTCGAGCTGCGCCGCCCCCGCCGCAACGAAGAACGACGAGCCCATCGACCCAAAGGTCACCGCCCAGTGGTAGCCAACGAAGCACGCGACGACCGCCGCGACCGGCTGCATACCCGCCCGGACGAGCATCGGGGCGGCGATCACAACCGGCACGCCAAAGCCGGCCACGCCTTGCAGGAACGATGGGAACACCCATGCGACCAGCAGGAGCAGCCGCCCCCGGGTCGGCGCGACCGTCTCGAGCGCCCCGCTCAGCACCTCGAACGCGCCCGAGGACTCCGCCACCTGGAACAGCAGCAGCGCGGGCACGACGATCAGCAAGATCCACACGCCTGTCCAGGCACCCTTCGCCGCTGCGTACGCCAGCGGCCCCGGTCGCAGCCCGAAGGTCGTTCCCGCGAGCGCGGCGGTCGTCGCGGCCACCGTCCACGCCGACACCCCCAACCCCGCGCGGGTCGCCAGGACAAGCGCCGCCAGCAGCGCGAGCGGGGCAGCCGCGACCAGACCTACCCAGGCGGGAGCATCCACGGCGGTGGAGCGTACTGGGAAAGAGTGCGCTGGATCCCGGCGAGCCGCTGCGGGCTCAGCCCACAATGGTGTATGCCTCGCCGCCGGCTTCCCCTCGTGCTCAACGGGTTGCTCGTCCTGCTTGCCGCGCTGCTTGGCCTCGCCTCGGACTATCTGGCCAATGCGGCCGGCGTGCCGGCCCCCTTCAGGCTGTTGCAACAGTGGTCGCTGCCTCTGGCAGGCATCACCCTGGTGCTCGTCATCGGCGTGCAGGTTTGGCTGTACCTGCTGGAGCGACCGCCCTCCCCGAAGCGCGCCTGGGACTCCAGCCGGCCGCCGTATCCGGGGCTTGAGGCCTTCGTCGAGCAGGACGCTGGGGTCTTCTTCGGCCGCGAGCCGCAGATCAGCGAGCTGCTCGACCGGCTGCATCCGACCCTGCCAGACCATGCGCACCGGTTTGTGGCGGTGATCGGCCCCTCGGGGGCTGGTAAGTCGTCGCTGGTGCAAGCCGGTCTGCTGCCGCGTCTCGCGCAACGGCGCCATCGCTGGGTGGTCGTGCCGCCGTTCGTGCCCGGAGAGCAGCCCACTCTGAGCCTTGCCAGCAGCCTCGCGACCGCCTTGCCAGGCACGACGCCCGGTGCGCTGGCAGCGGAGTTCGCCCCAGACCTGGCGGCGCTCATCCGGCGTATCGAGGAGCTACGGGCGGTCTCCAGCGGTCGCTCGGTGTTGCTGGTGATCGACCAGGCCGAGGAGCTGCTGACTCGCGCTGGCGAGCATGAGCGTGCCGAGTTTCTCGCGTTGTTAGACGGCGCGCTGCGGGACGACCCGAGGCTGTGGGTAGTGGCCACGCTGCGGTCGGAGTTTTTAACCGGGCTATTGACGACCGGCTTCGCTGACCTGTTCCGCAACCCGGTCGTGATCGGAGCGTTGGACCGCGCCGCGCTGTTCCAGGTCATCGAGGGGCCAGCGGCGCAGGCGAGCCTAGCCTTCGCCCCCGGAGTCGTGAGCTGGCTGGTCGACGACACCGGCGGCGGGGATGCGCTGCCACTGCTGGCCTACACCTTGCAAGCGCTGTACCTGCGGGTGGGATACGGAGGGGTGGTCACCGCCGAGGACTACCGGCAGCTCGGCGGGGTCGCGGGCGCGCTGTCCCAGCAGGCTGACCGAGTGGCCGCCGAGCTGCGAGCGGCCGAGCCCAGCGCTCCTGTGCTCTCCACATTGCTGAAGTTTGTCACCCTCGACGAGACCGAGCCGTCCCGCCGCCACGTGCGGCGCAGCATCCTCAATGACGCGCAACGCAAGGTCGTCGACGCGTTCGTCGCGGCGCGGTTGTTGACCAGCGATGCCGCAGGCGATGATGCTGCGATCGCGGTTGCGCACGAGGCGCTGTTCCGCCAATGGCCGCCGCTACGCCAGGCGATCGAGGCCCGCGTTGACGACCTGCGGCAGCGCGCCGAGCTGGAGCGTTGGGCGCAGGATTGGGTGCGCTCTGGGCATAAGGACTCCTACCTGCTGCGTGACGAGCGGCTGGAGATCGCGCAGCAGTGGGCTGCTGGCCACGGGAATCTTGCAGCCGAGCTGCCGTTGGTCCACGAGTTCCTCGAATGCTCCCGCCGCTCGGACCATGCGGCTATGAAGCGTCTGTCGGAGGCGGTAGCTAGGCGGGCGCTCGCAACCGTTCACGATGACCCGGAGCAAGGTGTCTTACTCGCGCTAGCCGCCATCGAAGAGTGCACTCCCACGCCGCTCGCCCAGCAAGCGCTCTTTACTACTTTGGCGGCCTCTCGCATCCATGGGGTCTTACGCGGCCACAGGGGTGGGGTACGGGGTGTGGCTTGGTCCCCTGATGGTCAGCGTCTCGCGACCGTTGCAGACGACCGCACCGCGCGGGTGTGGGATGCCGAGGCAGGGATCGAGCTGGTGGTGCTTCGGGGTCATGAGGATGGGGTTTGGGGTGTGGCTTGGTCCCCTGATGGTCAGCGCCTCGTGACCGCCTCGGGCGACCGTACGGTGCGGGTGTGGGATGTTGAGGCTGGGGTCGAGCTGGTGGTGCTTCGGGGTCATGAGGATGGGGTTTGGGGTGTGGCTTGGTCCCCTGATGGTCAGCGCATCGTGACGGTTTCGTACGACCGTACGGTGCGGGTGTGGGATGTTGAGGCTGGTGTAGAGCTGGTGGTGCTTCGGGGTCATGAGGATTGGGTCGAGGCTGTGGCCTGGTCCCCTGGTGGCCAGCGCCTGGTCACGGTCTCGCGTGATTGCACGGTGCGGGTGTGGGATGTTGAGGCTGGTGTCGAGCTGGCGGTGCTCCGCGGCCATACGGACTGGGTACGGCGTGTGGCCTGGTCACCTGATGGTCAGCGCATCGCGACCGCTTCAGGTGATCGCACTACCCGGGTGTGGGGTGCCGAGGCCGGCACTGAGCTGGCGGTGCTTCGAGGTCATACAGACTGGGTCCAAGCCGTGGTCTGGTCGTTTGATGGTCAGCGCCTCGCGACCGCCTCAGATGATCGTACGGTGCGAGTGTGGGATGCCGAGGCTGGTGTCGAGCTGGCGGTGCTCTGCGGTCATGAGGATGTGGTCCGGGGTGTGGCCTGGTCCCCTGACGGCCTTCGCATCGCGACCTCCTCGTACGACCGCACCGCGCGGGTGTGGGACGCCGAGGAGGGTATTGAGCTGGCGGTGCTTCGAGGCCATGAGGATGGGGTCCGGGATGTGGTGTGGTCGCCTGATGGTCAGCGCCTGGTCACGGCCTCGCATGACTGCACGGTGCGGGTGTGGGATGCTGAGGCTGGTGTCGAGCTGGCGGTGCTCCGCGGCCATACGGACTGGGTACGGCGTGTGGCCTGGTCACCTGATGGCCAGCGCATCGCGACCGCCTCGGGCGATCGCACCGCACGGGTGTGGGATGCTGAGACGGGCGCCGAACTCGCGATCGTGGGTGTCCATGAGCACTGGGTGGAAGACGTAGCTTGGTCGCCAGACGGCAAGCGCATCGCCACCGCCTCGCGGGATCGCACCGCCCGAATCTGGGACGCACTCACCGACCTCGATGCATTGCTCGCCAAGGCGCATACACGGGTCTTTCGTCAGCTGACTGTCGACGAGAGGAAGAGCGCGATGTTGCCTGAGCGGCCAGCACCGAGGAGCTAGAGCCAGCCGTTCTGGCGGGCGATCTGGGCGGCCTCGATGCGGTTCCGCGCGCCGGTCTTCTGGATCCCGGCGGAGATGTAGTTGCGCACGGTGCCCTCTGACAGGCACAGGCAGGCGGCGATGTCGGCGATGGTCGAGCCGTCGGCGGCGGCGGCGAGGACGTCGGACTCGCGCGGGGAGAGCGGGTTCGGCCCGAGGCCGAGGGCTGAGGCCGCGAGATCCTGATCGATGACGCGCTCGCCGGCAAGCACCCGGCGGATGGCGCCAGCGAGCACCTCCGGCGGCCCATCCTTCACCAGGAACCCCCGCGCACCGGCCTCCATCGCCCGGCGCAGGTAGCCCGGCCGCCCGAAGGTCGTGAGCACGAGCACCTTGCAGCCCGGCAGCGCCTTGTGCAACCTCCTCGCCGCCGCGAGCCCGTCGAGGCGGGGCATCTCGATATCGAGCAGCGCAATGTCGGGCTTGGCGTCCAATGCGGCCGGCACGACCTGGTCGCCGGACGAGACCTGCGCGACCACCTGCAGGTCCGGCTCTAGGTTGAGGAGCGCCGCGAGCGCGCCGCGCACCATGCCCTGGTCCTCAGCCAGCAGGATCCGGATCATGCCTCGAGCACCGCCTCCGGCCGAGCGACCGGCTCCCGCGGCCCCGCTGGCGCCCTCACTGGCAGGCGTATGGCCAGCCGGAAGCCGCCACCTGGCCGGGGTCCCGCCTCCAGGTGGCCCCCGGCGCTGGCCATGCGCTCGGCCAGCCCGCGCAGCCCGCTGCCGGCGCCCTTGCGCGCAGAGCCTGCGAGGGCGACCCCGTCATCAGCCACCTCCAGCTCGGCGGTCGCTGCGCTGCTGCTGACGGCGATGTCGCAGCGCCGTGCCCGGCTGTGCCGCAGCACGTTGGTGACGCCCTCGCGCACTGCCCAGGCGAGCAGCGCATCGGCCTCTGCGGGCAACGGCGTGCCAGCCATATGAACCGTGGCGTCGATCCCGGCCGCCGAGAGCGCCGACCGGGCGCGGTCCAGCTCAGCCGCCAGGCTCTGGTCCCGGTAGCCGCTGACCGCTTGGCGGACCTCGACAAGTGACTGGCGGCCGACTGACTCGATGTCGGCCAGCTCTGCCGATGCGCTGGCAGGGTCCCGGTCGAGCAGCTTGCGGGCGAGCGTGCTCTTCAGGACGATCAGCGACAGGCTGTGCCCGAGCAGGTCATGGAGGTCGCGGGCGAAGCGCAGCCGCTCCTCGTTGACCGCGAGCCGGGCCAACTCCTCCCTGGCCTCCCTCAGCTCGGCGATCAGCGCGCGCATCCGCCGCACGCAGATCACCAACAGGCTGATCACGAACGTTTGGAACGCGAAGAGGCCCGTGGTGCTCAGGCCCAGGCCGAAACCGAGGCCAGCCACAAACGCGACCGCGGTGACCACGATGATGGCCTGGACCGTCCGTCGCGGAGGCAGGGCCATGGCGCAGGCCACGCTCACGTAGGTGAGCAGCACCAGCCAGTCGCCACCGTAGGCCGCTGGGAGGACGATGGCCAGCGCCGCGAGCACGCCGAGTAACGCCAGCCCGCGCGGCTGCGCGCTGCGGAAGTTCCCCCAGCTCGCCCATATCGTCCGGGCCCACACCGCCGCGAAGGTGGCGAGCCCGAGTGCGGCGACGACGGCCTCGACGCCGCTGGAGTGGTCTTCGAGAATATTGATGATCGGGCCGATGAGGTAGGCCATCCAGAGGGCGCTCCACCCGACACGGCGCAACCAGCGGGGCCGCTCCTCGGCCCCGCTCCCACCGAATTCCGCCCACTTCGGCCAGATCGTGTCGTCGCGCTCCCGCAACTCCTCCACGTACACGACGGTACCGTGCGTCCCGGTCAGCGGGTGGCTCCGCGCCAGCCTGATGCGAGGTGGCGGGCGTTGTGCGCCGGCAGCGGCTGGCCCCGGAGCTGGCGAAGCCAGCCGCTGCCGCGCTCGAGGGCGATCCGCGAGCTGGGGGTGGGGCACGCGGCGCCCATCGTGCAAAATTTCAGTCCGGCACGCGGTGTACCTGTTCCGCGGGCTCCCGCACCCGCGCTCGCCTCCTCATCAAGGTCGTGACAACACACCCCTATAAACGATATGGGCAGCGAGAATCCGCAGGTAGTGCCGCCCATCCGCTCTTTGGCATGACAACTGTCATGCCAAGCGGCGGCTCCCATGCCAGACTCCGGATCGTTCGATGCGAGTCCGTATCCTTCGCCCCACGTGGCAAGGAGGAGGCGTGAGGATCATCTGCCCCGTCAAGCGGGTGCCTGACACGGCTGCAGAGAAGCGGGTCAACCCCGATCACACCGTCGACCGGGACGCGAGCGAGCCCGTGCTCAACGCGAACGACGAGTGGGCCATCGAAGAGGCGCTGCGGATCAAGGAGCGCGCTGGCGCAGAGGTCGTGGTGCTCTGCATGGGTCCGGCAGCGGCTCAGACGACCGTGCGCAAGGCGCTGTCCTACGGGCTGGACGCCGCGATCCAGGTCACCGACCAGGCGATCCACGGCTCTGATGCCGTGGCCACCGCCCGGATCCTGGCCGCCGCCCTCGCCGGCGAGGAGTTCGACCTCATCATCATGGGCAACCAATCGTCGGACGCGCGCACGATGCTGGTGCCGGCGATGCTCGCCGAGCTCCTCGACCTGCCGGCATTGACGTACTGCAGGAAGCTCGACATTGAGGGCGCGCAGCTCACCGCCGAGCGGGAGTTGCCGGCTGGCCACCAGGTCGTCCGCGCGACGGCGCCCGCGGTCGTCAGCGTCGTCGAGGCGATCAACGAGCCCCGCTACCCCTCGTTCAAAGGGATCATGGCCGCCAAGAAGAAGCCCGTCACCACCTATGACCTCGCCGCGATCGGGGTGGGCGCCGCCGAGGTCGGTCTCGGCGGCTCGCGGACCCAGGTGCTCGGCATCACGAAGCGGCCACCGAGGCGCGCCGGGCGCCAGGTCACCGACGACGGCTCCGGAACCGTCGGCGCCAAGGCGATCATCGACTTCCTCGCCGAGCAGAAGCTCATCTCGTAGGAGCCGTGCCGATGGCGGACATCCTCGTGCTTGCTGATCACGATCACGGCACACCGCGCAAAGTCACGAACCAGGTCCTCACCGCCGCGCGCACCGTGGGCGATGGGACCGTGAGCGCCGCGGTGTTCGGCGCCGGCGCGGCCGATGCCGCGGAGCGGCTCGGGTCCTTCGGCGTGGCAACCGCGTACGTGTGGGAGTCTGAGGACGCGGACGCGTACGCGACCGAGCCCTCAACGTGCGGGCTGGTCGCCGCGATCGAGCGGTCTGGCGCAGCAATCGTCCTCTACCCTGCGGACCCATTCCTCACCGATGTTGTCGCCCGCGCGGCGATCAGGGTGGGCGGCGGGGTCATCACCGACGCGGTCGACCTCGAGCTGTCTGGCGACCGCCTGGTCGCGACAAAGGCGATCTTCGGCGGCGACATGATCTCGCGCTGCCAGGTCCGCGGCGATCGAGTCCAGTTCATCGGGGTGAAGGCGAACGCGTTCGCGGCTGAGGAGTGCGATGGCGCGCCCGCCCAGGTCGTCCCGCTCGATGTCGTGCTGCCCGACCGCGCGAGGCGCGCCGCGATCATCGAGGTCGTCGAGCATCCCGCCGCCGGCCGGCCCGAGATGGCCGAGGCGTCGATCATCTGCGTCGGCGGCCGCGGCCTCGGTGAGGAGTCCGGCTTCCGCCTGATCGAGGCGCTCGCCGACGCGCTCGGCGCCGCGGTCGGCGCGTCCCGCGCGGCCACCGACGCCGGCTGGTACCCGCACCAGCACCAGATCGGCCAGACCGGCAAGACCGTGTCGCCCCAGCTCTACCTCGGCGCAGGGATCTCCGGGGCGATCCAGCACCGCGCCGGCATGCAAACCGCGCAGCACATCGTCGTGATCAACAGCGACCCGCACGCGCCGATCTTTGACATCACCGACCTCGGCGTCGTCGGCGACCTCCATAAGGTCATCCCACCGCTGATCGAGGAGATCAACGCCCGCAAGGCCTGAGGGGGGCGGCATGGGCTTCCAGGTTCGTCCCGTCCGGCCCGCCGAGTATGACCGGTTGAGGGTGACGATGCTCACAGCCTATGCCGCCGTGCTCGGGCCGCGGCTCTCCCCTCGCTACCGCAGGGCGCTGGTTGACGTGCCGGCTATGGCCACGCATGGCGACCTGCTCGTCGCCGTCGACGGCCCTGGCTTGCTCGGCAGCGTGACGTACCTCGACCGGCCGAGCCCCCTCACGGAGGTCGCCGGGCCCGGCGAGGCCGAGTTCCGCTTCCTCGCCGTCGCGCCCTGGGCGGGCGGCCGCGGTGTCGGCCGCGCCCTCGTCTGTGCGTGCCTCGACCGCGCCCAAGCGCATCACCGCCGCCGCCTCGTGCTCCTCACCATCCCACGGATGGCCGCCGCCCAAGCGCTCTACACCCGCCTCGGTTTCCGCCGCGCCCCCTACCGCGACCGGCGCCCCCGACCCGGCCTCACCCTCATGTGCTACACCCGGGAGCTGCCCTGACCAATGGTGTCGATGGCCCGCTCGCAAGCGAGCCCCATGAGGGACCTGCCGCACCCACGTCTCGGCGGTCCACCGGGCATGAGGGTCACTGCTCGCGGCTCAACCTGGTGCTTGCGAAAAACTCGGGCACGGGAATGGTCCCGGCCATCATGCTGACGAAGCTGTCCATCGCCCCTTGGTCGCCGTGCATCGCGCCAAGCAGTTGCTGCATTTCCGGTGGAGGAGGCTCCAGCGTGGCGATCTGGCAAGTGAGGTCGAACATCGGCAGTGTGATGTCGTCACGCGCCCGCTGGTAGCCGGCCATCGCGTCGTCGAATCGGCGCCGGCCAGCGAACGAGTCGTCGAGGGCGCTGGCGAGAAGCTCGGCGTCGCGGAAAGCATCGCTGATTCCTTGCCCGGTGACCGGATCCTTGTGGTAGCCAGCGTCCCCGACGAGCGCCCACCCCGGCCCATAGGGCTGCCGGAAGAAGTTCGGCAGATCAGCGGTGCCGGCAAAGCGCGTCTGGCGTTTGCCGGCACGGACGCGCTCTGCGAACTGTGGCGCGAGCTGGAGCGCCTTGAGGTAGTTCCCCTCGACGTCACCCCGGTTGGTACGGAACTCCGAGCGGGGCCAGGCCACCGCGACGCACGTCAGGCCGCTATGTGTGGGGATCGCCGCGCACAGCCGAGACGGACGGTTATAGATTTCGACGCCGTGGGTGGGCACGCCGCTCCAATAGGCGTAGTAGCCAGCCTCCAGTGGAGGCCGCTCGTGATAGCGGGCCGGCCGGACCGTCTTGGCCACCACCGAGTGCCGCCTGTCCGCCCCGACGACCACGCTCGCGCGCTCGATGACGGACGCGCCGCCCCTTGCGTGCCCGCGGATACCGGTGACCCGGCCGTCCTCGATGAGGATCTGGTCGACGGTAAACGCCTCGCGAAGCTCAGCGCCCGCTTCGACCGCGGCGCGGACCAACAGTGCGTCCAGCACGATTCGCCGGGGCGCATACGCCGTGGAGACGCCGTCGATCGGCTTTGGTGAGCCGCAGATCACGAACGGTCCGAAATCGAACGTGTACGTCCGCACGGGCGGGCATCTTGTCGCCGCCAGCTGTCCGAGCAGGCCCCAGCGTTTCAGGGCGGCGACGCCCGGGGGCTGGACCAAGTGGGTGGACATCGTATCGCTGGGAAAGGTCGCCTTGTCGACCACAAGCACCCGGTAACCCTTGCGGGCCAGAAGCATCGCTGTCGGTGATCCAGCGCACCGCGCCCCCACCACGATCACATCATAGCTTGTGCCCATTCGCTTACCTTTGATTGTGCGCATTATAGACAAAGCTGGGCCATTTGGATTGAAGCATTAGAGTTCTTAACCGCCCTGCAAAGCCAGCTGAGTGAGGGGACCCACTTAACGCTCTGGCAACGTTCACGTCCTGCTCAGCTTGTGGCAGATCGACGTGGCTACCAGTCGTGCCGCAAGCCGTGGTGAGGCTGACACGACCCCCTTGAGCGCGGCTCGAACAGGCCTTGAGCGCATCGGCATCCGTAAGAGGAGGCCGCTCTACCGTCCCTCGACCCGTCTTCAAGCGCGCAGCGGCAGGCTTCATCTTGACCGAGAAAGAGGAACTGCAATGGGGCACGATGAGCGCCTGGTCGCGCTGGTGACCGGAGCGACGAGCGGGATTGGCTTTACGGTATCATGGATATCGTAATTCAAAAGTACGGCGGAAGTTCGCTGTCGACCATCGACAAGATAGACCAGGTCGCGGGATTGGTGGCTGAAAAGCATCAACTAGGTCATCCGATGGTCGTCGTCGTTTCGGCATGCGGCAACACCACCGACAAGCTGGCTCAGTTGGCATACGAGGTCGGTGGGGCGGATGCTGCTCGAGAAACGGATCAGTTGCTTGCCACGGGTGAATGCGTCTCAGCCGCGCTGCTGGCGATGGCGTTGAACAAATTAGGCGTGCCCGCGGTCTCGCTCACTGGGGGGCAAGCTGGTATCTTCGCCACCGGGAAACACGGATCCGGTTACATAAGCACAATCGAGGCCGATCGCGTGATCCGGCTGCTGGATGAAGGAAAAATAGCTGTCGTTGCGGGATTCCAAGGAATAAACAGCGACGGTGACGTCATCACGCTGGGCAGGGGTGGATCAGACACCACAGCGGTGGCCTTGGCCGCCAAGCTGCAGGCGGGCCGCTGCGAGATCTATACCGATGTTGACGGAGTGCACACCGCCGATCCGAGGATCATACCCACCGCAAGAGCCTTGCGTGTTGTCGGCGTGGGCCTGATGGCTGAAATGGCATTCGCCGGGGCAAAGATTTTGCATCACCGCTCGGTCGAGCTGGCAGCCATGCACGGGATCGAGATTCATGTCTGCAGCTCGCTCTCACACGGCTTTGGGACTGTCATTCCACGAGGGAGCGACGAGAGCATGCTCGAAAACGATGGTGTTATTATTGCAATCACGCATGACATGGACGTCGCGAAGGTGTCGCTGCATACCGAGCAGGGCGGGATCGATCTCGTAACCGAAGTGCTCGCCACTCTCTCTCGCCACTCAGTCCCATTCGACATGGTGGCGGGATCCGGATCTGATGAGCTCAGGCTCGGCTTCACCGTGCGTCGTAGTGACGTCGACGGCATCCGGCTGCCTTTACAGCGGCACATCGCCTCGCTCGGCGGTGATCTCCACATCGACGAGGGCGTCGGGAAGCTGTCAATGATCGGTATGGGACTGCTCAGCCGACCCGAGTACACGGCGAGGATGCTGTCACTGCTGTCCAGCGCGGGCATCGCGGCCAGTTGGATCTCGACGTCCCAACTGCGCACCTCGATCGTCGTCCCCCTTGACCGGCTCATTGAAGCGGTCGGCCTGCTGCATCACGAATTTCAACTCGAGCGCGACAGCCCCGGCATCGATTCGATGACCGCGGCTTGACGCCAAGAAAGAAGAAGCGCATACGATGGCAGTGAACAGCTCATTCGCGCGCCGGGTCCGTCTCCGGCGCCTGTACCGCCATGGTGATCAGCGGCTTTTTATCGTGCCGCTCGATCATTCGGTCACTACTGGCCCCATCACCATCGACGACCAGCTCAACCGCCTTGTCGGCCAGCTCACGACCAACGGTGTCGACGCGGTGGTCCTGCACAAAGGAATCCTCCGCCGCATCGACCATCACTGGTTCACTCATGCCGCCCTGATCGTGCATCTGTCCGCTAGCACCGTCCATGCTCCGGATCCGAACGCGAAGTATCTCGTCGCCAGCGTCGAAGAGTCCCTTCGACTCGGTGCTGACGCAGTGAGTGTGCATGTGAACCTCGGATCACACGGCGAGATGCGCCAGATTGCCGACCTGGCGGCGGTCTCTGATGCGTGTGACCGATGGAATGTGCCGCTGCTCGCGATGATGTACCCGCGCGGACCCAAAATCGGCAACCCGCAGGATCCGGCTGTGGTCGCGCACGCGGTCACGGTGGCCGCTGACCTCGGTGCGGATATCGCAAAGACCGTTTACGTCGGTGACGTTGGCGAGATGGCTGACATTATACGGGCCTGCTCGATTCCCGTTGTTGTCGCGGGTGGCCCGCGCCTCGATATCACGAGTGAAGTGCTTTCCTATATAGACGACGCGTTGCGGGCCGGCGCCGCCGGTGTTGCGATGGGCCGCAATATCTTCCAAGCGCCGGATCCTGCCGCAATGGCGCGGCAGGTCGCTGACCGCATCCACTGCGGCGTTGAAGCCGTTCAGGATGAGACGCCGAGCAGCCCGAGGTTGCGGCCCGCTAAGGCAGCGTCGCATCTGCGCTGATCTGTACTTGTTACCTGATCGATGCCAATCCATCTAAGGAGAGAGAAACTGTGAAGCTTTGCTGGTTAGACATACGTGCCGTCGATGGCGCCAAGAAGGCGATCCTCGAAGAGGCGGTCCATCAGCGCGTCGATGGGGTCGTCGCATCCACTGTGGCAGACCTCGAATCGTTGCCACCCACCGTGAAGAGGGTCCTGCTCCCCCATGCTGGCGTGTTGCCGGAGGATCTCGGTCCGGCTGATGTCGTGATCACCGATCCCGCGACCCATGGCGAGCCCGCCGCCCTCGCCGGGAAGCACCCACACGTCGAGTTCGGCCGGTTCGTCGAGGTGATCGACGCGGAAAGCCTTGAGTGGGCCTGTGAGGCCGCGCGGCAAGACGCATGGAGCGTGCTGCTTTTCCGTGATCCAACAAAGATCCCGTTGGAGATCGTGCTCGCCGCCGCCGCGAAGGCGAATGGAAGCATCATCACTGTGGTTGCCGATGTCGAGGAGGCCGAGATCGTCTTCGGTGTGCTTGAGCACGGCTCGGACGGCGTGATGATGGCACCCAAGGCGGTCGGTGATGCCACAAACCTCAAGGCCGCCGCGCAGGGCCGGACGGCGAGCCTGGAGCTGGTCGAGCTTCAGGTCACCGAGATCAGCCATGTTGGTATGGGCGAGCGGGCGTGCGTGGACACGTGCACGTACTTCCGCGAGGACGAGGGAATCCTGGTGGGCTCCCATTCCAAAGGCATGATCCTGGCCTGCAGCGAAACCCACCCGCTCCCGTACATGCCGACCAGGCCGTTTCGGGTCAACGCTGGCGCGATCCACTCCTACACGTTGTCCCAAAACGGACGCACCAATTACCTCAGCGAGCTGCACGCCGGCAGCAAGGTGCTCGCGGTGGACTGCAAGGGCCACACGCGTGTGGTCACCGTCGGCCGGGTCAAGATCGAGTCGAGACCGCTCCTGGCCATCGACGCGGTAGCGCCCTCGGGCGAGACGGTGAACCTCATTGTCCAAGACGACTGGCACGTGCGAGTGCTCGGCCCGGGCGGCGTGGTGCACAACAGCACGGAGCTGAAGCCCGGTGACCTGGTGATGGGGTACCTGCCGACCGAGGACCGGCACGTCGGGTATCCGATCAATGAGTTCTGCCTTGAGCAGTGAGCGATTGACCGCAATGGACCAGCAGCCCATTTTCGACTTTCACCTGCGCCTCGTTCCCCACCCAGAGGCGGTGGACCGCCTGTTGGCGGTGATGGACGGCTGCCGGATCGAGCGCGCTGTCGCCTGCGCTGGCGGCGCGATCGACCTCGACCTGCTGTCCCGCCAGCTCATCGAGGGCGGGCACATCGAAGACGACGCGAACAACGACGCGACGCTTGCCGGCTGCAAGCAGTCCGGCGGGCGGCTCCTCCCGTTCTTCCTGTCCAACCCGCACCGAGATGCCCACCACTACCGCAGCCGGGCCGCCGAGTTCCGCGGGCTGGAGCTCCAGCCCGCGGTGCATGGCGTCCCCCTGTGCGACGAGCGCGTCGTGGCGCTGGTGGCAGTGGCCGCCGAGTTCGGGCAGCCGGTGTACGTGGTCTGCACCACCTGGCCGGGATGCGGCGTCGCCGACCTGGTCGAGCTGGCACGTCGGTTCCCCAGCGTGACGTTCGTGCTCGGTCACAGCGGCGTCGGCAGCATCGACCTGTACGGGGTCAGCCTGATCGCCCAGCAGCGCAACATCCACTTCGAGACGTCGGGTGGCTACATGTGCGTGGTGAAAGCCGCCCTGGACCGCCTCGGCGCCGACCGCGTGCTGTTCGGCTCGGAGTACCCCTCGCAACACCCGAGCATCGAGTTGGCCAAGTACCGCGCGCTCGACCTCAGCCCGGAGTGCTGGCGAGCGGTGACGTGGGAAAACGCCCACCGCCTCCTCGGAGAGAGGCGGCCATGACGCATGGCCTGCCGCAGCTCGGCCAGTGGAAGAGCATGGAGGAGCTATGGGATCTGCAGCAGAAGCAGCTGCCGCAGGCCTTGGAGTGGGCCTCGCGCTCACCCTTCTATCAGCTCCGGTTTGGTCCCGGCCTGATCCCCGGCACGCTGGCGGACCTCGCCTGCATGCCGCTGACCAGCAAGCGGGACCTGCGGGACAGTTACCCCTTCGGCATGCTCGCGGTCCCCAAGGAGCGGCTTGCGACCTACCACGAGTCCAGCGGCACCACAGGAGAGCCAACGGCCTCGTACTACACCGCCGAGGACTGGGTGGATGTCGCCGAGCGGTTCGCCCGGAAGTGGACCGGCATCTGGCCGTCGGACACCTTGCTCGTACGCGTCCCGTACGCGCTGGTGCTCAGCGGCCACATGGCCCACGCGGCCGGCCGGCTGCGCGGCGCGACGGTCGTGCCCGGCGACCACCTCTCGGCAGCGATGCCATATTCCAGGGTCGTCCGGGTGCTGCACGACCTGGAGGTCACGCTCACCTGGTCCGTGCCGACCGAGTGCCTGCTGTGGGCCGAGGCCGCCAAGGTCGCTGGCTACCGGACGGCGGAGGACTTCCCCGCCCTCCGGGCGCTGTTCGTGGGCGGTGAGCCACTCAGCCAGGCTCGGCGCGACCGCATCAGCCGGTTATGGGGCGTGCCCGTCGTCAACGACTATGGGTCGACCGAAACGGGAGGCCTGGCCGGCGAGTGCCCGGCAGGCAACCTCCACCTGTGGGCCGACCGCGCCGTCTTCGAGGTCTACGACCCGAGCACCGGCCTGCTCGATCGCCAGGGCACCGGCCAACTCGTGGTCACCACCCTCTACCACGAGGCGATGCCCCTGGTCCGTTACAACATCGAGGACACCGTGGAGGTGTCCTACGCCGAGTGCGGCTGCGGCTGGCATCTGCCCACAATCCGGATACTCGGGCGCACCGCGTCTGCCCTCCACGGTTTGGCGAGCGTCACCCCCCACCGCCTGGAAGAGCTGATCTTTAGCCTTCCCGAGGAGTACGAGGTGCTGTTCTGGCGGGCCCGAGCCGAGCTGGCGGCGCTGCAGATCCAGATCGAGGCTCCTGATCACCACCGAGCCGCGGCGGCGGCAGCGCTGGAGGCTTCCATCCAGCGCGAGCTTGGCGTGGCATGCGAGGTCTTCCCGGTCTCCCCAGGCACGATCGTGCCCCGAGAAGTGCTCACTCGACCGAGCGGTCTGCTGAAGCCCAAAATCCTTCTCCGCTCCGGAGAGGACTGGGGCAAGGCGGTGGTCTCCCGATGAGACGCCCCATCTTGAGCATGGATAAAAGGTGAATCCATGGCTGTTCGTACTCAAGTCGGCATCGTCGGGGCAGGGCCCTCAGGGCTGCTGCTCTCGCATCTGCTGCACCTAGAGGGCATCGAGTCGGTTGTGCTGGAGATCCGCAGCCGCAAGCATGTCGAGAGCCGGGTCCGGGCTGGGGTGCTCGAGCAGGGCACTGTGGACATCCTGCGCGAGACTGGTCTTGGTGACCGGCTCCAGCGGGAAGGGCTCGTCCATTACGGCATCGAGTTGCGGCTTGAGGGCCAGCGTCACCGCATCCCTTTGAGCGCGCTTACGGGAGGGCGCACCCTCACGATCTATGACCAGCAGAAGGTTGTGTACGACCTCGCGGAGGCGCGGCTCGCAGCTGGAGGGCAGGTGCAGTACGAGGTCACAGACGTACGCGTTCACGATTTCGGCTCCGCCGCGCCAGTGCTCCGCTACCGCAAGGATGGCGCAGCCCACGAGTTGCGCTGCGACATTATCGCGGGCTGTGACGGCTTCCACGGGGTGTGCCGCCCGTCAATCCCCAGCGGAGCGCTCACCATCTACGAGCGGGTCTACCCGTTCGCCTGGCTCGGTATCCTCGCAGCCGTCGCGCCCTCGGTCGAGGAGATGGCCTATGCCCCTCACGACCGAGGCTTCGCGTTGCACAGCCTGCGCTCACCGGAGATCAGCCGGCTCTACCTTCAGTGCGCCGTCGATGAGGATCTCGCGAACTGGCCGGACGAGCGCATCTGGAAGGAGCTGGAAACCAGGCTGAGCACCAACGATGGCTGGACGCTTAAGGGCGGGCCAATCGTAGAGAAGAACCTCATCGCACTGCGTAGCTTCGTCGTGGAACCGATGCAGTACGGCCGGCTTTTCCTCGTCGGCGACGCTGCGCATATCGTGCCGGCAACCGGTGCGAAAGGACTGAACCTGGCTGTTGCGGATGCGCAGATCCTCGCCCGAGCAGTCACGGAGTTCTACCGGTCCGGCCGCACCGATGCGCTCGACCGTTATTCCGAGGTCTGTCTGCGCCGCGCCTGGCGGGTACAGCAGTTCTCGCGGTGGTGGACATTAGCGCTGCACCGATTCGAGGGTGACGACTTCATCCGCCGCCTCCAGCTCTCAGAGCTTGAGTATCTGTTGGCGTCAAAAGCTGCGGCCACAAGCATGGCGGAGAACTATGTGGGCATGCCGCTGGAGTAGGCCCACACTGCGGTAGTTTGTCGCGGATCGTGCGCTGCTAGATCACCAAGCCAGCAGCTTTTTGTCTGACCAGTTGGCCCGCCGGATCGGCCGTGTGATCGCCCTCGATTATCCGCTGCGCCAATCCCGCACGGAGACTGCGGGTCTGTCCCTAGGCCGTCAATTGCAAGCTGCCCAACTTCGGGATCAACGCACAGCCCACCGCGACTGCCCATAGAAGCTACCGCGCGCGCCCTGCGGCTGAGGCGGTCGTGATCGCCGACGTATCCACGCTCACGGCCGCAGCCACTCATGGGATCAGATCCCGGCTGAGAGCACGTAAGGCGCCGATCAAATGCTCGCACCGAGTTTTGCTGTAAAATAAGAACAATAGGATCAAGCCATGGTATTGTTTTCGATGTGGTCGTTATAACGCTCACAGCCTGAGTAGATGCTCGGCGTTGCCGTGGGCGATCTTTTCTCGATCGGTGAGACTGATTGGAGCGCTGTCGAGCAGGGCGCGCGCCGGCTGATTAGAAGTGTAGGGGTAGTCAACGGAAAAAATTACTCTATGGGCGCCAATAACTGACAGTGTGCACTGCAGCGGTGCAAACGTCGTGTAGCCGCTCGTGGTAAGAAAGATGTTGGTCTGGAAGTACTCGGCCACTGGTTGGCGTAAGTGTATGGCTACTGGTGTAAGCACCGTGTCGATCCTGGCCAGTGCGAAAGGGATCATTTCGCCCATATGTCCGATGATCATCTGGAGCCTGGGGAATCTGTCAAAGATGCCCGTCAAGATCAGCCGGAGCAGGTGCAGAGCTGCCTCGCAGTGCCAGCCCCACCCGGCGGTCGCCAGGTTCTTGGCCAAGACCGGCGCCAGTCCGCCGAAGTAAATCTTGGCCACGCTTTCCGGCGGAAATGATGGATGCAGGTAGATCGGCGCCCCTAACTCCTCGGCCTGTTCCAGGAGAGGGGCGAAGACTGGGTCGTCGAGGAAACGGCCCTGGATAAGACCGTTGACCATAGCTCCTCGAAAGCCGAGTTCGCTTACGGCCCGTTTCAGTTCTGCGGCTGCGGCATTCGGATCGCGCATGGGCAGTGTCGCAAAGCCAGCGAATCGGTCCGGATGAACCATGATAATCTGCGCCAGGCCATCATTTGCCGCACGAGCCGAAGGCACGGCTTGGGATGGCTCCAATGGGTCAGCGCCTGGCACGGTATGGGAAAGTACCTGGATGTCGATGCCGGCTGCGTCCATGTCCGCCAGCCGACCTTCTCCCACGTCCGTGAGCTTGTTTTGGATACGCGCAGACTGCGGATGTTCCCGGAGCATCGTCGCTAACTCCTTGGGAGTCTGCAAGGTAGGGTGGGAGAAATGTTCCTCGATGGCGATCAGCTTCACTATGCAACTCCAGGTTCAGCGCCCACAGCATCTGGTAGGCTTGTTGTAGAGGTATCAGGTCAATTGCTATCTATCAGATACAGCATAGCGCGCACCGTTAGCCGGCGTCGTGAGAGCAACTACGGAAGCGTTGAGCGGTTGGTTTGCGTAGCACTAATGAGTGATTCTACCTTTGTTCGCGTCGGGCTGAGCAGTCGAGATGTTTGTTTCGGCTACGGCTAGTCAGCTTATTGCCCGCCACGCGGATACCCAGGATTAACTAGCATCTTGATAGATCCGTATCACCCATTCGCCAAACTCATCCGATATCTCCTTGATGGCATGGTCACTCTTTCCAAGAATCAAAGTCTTAGGAAAGAGCCTCCAGGAAGTCCTGGTGGTTAAATGGGCCAGTGTTAAGGTCTGACTGGCTCAACCAACCGTGTCGGGCAACCACAAACTCAATCATGTGCTGCGACCGAGTCCGCAACTAGCCGCTGCTGCCCGCCCCCGTGGCCACGGCGTTAGTGGCCATTGGCCTCAATGAGTGGATGTAGTATTTTCGGCTATCGTTAGATTTGCCATGCTATGAGTGATATTTCAGGAATCAAGTTTCCGCGTGGCAGGTAGTTGTCAGGGTTTTCCCTGACTGCACTTGGATGCTGCGTTTGTTCATCCTAGTGGCTTAGACTGGGGGTGGAACGGCTGCCAATTTATAATAGTTGCAAATATGGAGCTTAGCGAGAAACTTGATGAATAATGCTTTTCTGGTGGTTGGCTTACTCGCTGACCAGCAGTATTGCCGGCTCATAGCCTCGAAGCCGATTTGTTCGGTAGGCTTCCTGAGCATAGTTGAGTCATAAGCTTGGATCTATTGTTTGTATTGTTAGGTCAGTGGACGTGGACGAAATACCTCACAAAGCGACCATGGATCGACCGGAGACCGAAAGTCTCATTTGTGTTTTCATATGCGACCAGCAGCCATTGGTGCGCGCGGGTCTTCGGTCAGTTCTAGAGGGGGCACCAGATATCAAGGTTGTGGGAGAGTTCGACAACGGTTATAAGGCATTAGCCGCAGTACAACAGCTCCATCCAAGGGTTATGCTGACGGACATCCTGCTGCCCGGACTGAATGGTATCGAACTCACACGGCGCATAGCTGATTCTAGCGTAGCCCCGCAGCCGGTACAGGTAATCCTCTTAGTAGAGGCTGAGACGAACGAAACATTGATCCGGGCAATACGGGCCGGCGTACGAGGCATTTTGATCAAGAGTGATCCTCCGAGCGACTTCATCCGCGCGATTAGAGCTGTCGCCGTAGGAGACGCCATGCTCGCGCCACCGATTGCGGGTCACCTGCTGGACCGATTCGCGAGCCAGATACCTTCGTTCGGAACAGAGTCGCTGGCTATGTTGAGCCGCCTCACGAAGCGCGAATTGGAGGTGTTTCGCCTCTTGGCGGATGGTCGATCGAATCCTCAGATTGCTGCAGCGCTCTCAATTAATGCGACTACCGTCAAGTCCCATGTCCATCACTTGTTGCAAAAGCTAGCGCTACGAGACCGCTGTCAAGCAGTCGCCTTCGCCTATAAATCTGGGTGGATACGGCCAAATTTCCCCTGACCTTCGGGCGGCGGAACAGGGCTCTCCTCCCATGGGCGGAAATAAAGGGGTAGACACAACACAAGTTGGAGAAATAGCAGTATAAAAATCAACTGCAAGATAGAGTGCGATAGCCTTGAACATGGCTAGGATTATAGCTTAACAGCGCTGCCCAGCTGAAGGCAATAAACAACACGCACTGGCTCAAGGAGGGCAAGCTAGGGATCAGCAGCTTCATGCCTGACAATGATGGAGCTGTGCCTGCCAAAGTGGACAGCAAACATCCATCTGCTGATCCAGCATAGCGACGCATACGAGTCTGAAGGAGTCGTGGCAACCCTCGCTAGAGTTCTCGAGGGCACAGAGTAACCACGTGTCTATACCGTCATTCGACATGAGCACGAATAGCGAGTAGCTCGTCGGAAGTCTTAAATCTATAGCTTATATTGTTTAGCAAGAATTTCATACGTCATGCAGGGTACTAACCCTGAGCACCTCTATAGCCCCACGGCAGTCCACGATGCAAATGGAGCAGCACAGCGTAGCGGAGAAGAGCATGGAAATTGGCATCCTAGGTCCATTAACAGTGCAAGAAGAAGAGGTATCGGGCATGCTTACTGCCTCAAAACCTCGGAAAGTTCTTGCACTTCTGTTGTTGTACGCCAATCAAGTTGTTCCAACCACGGCGTTGATGGAAGAATTATGGGATGACGAGCCGCCGCTGAGCGCGTTGACGACGTTGCAGACGTATATTTTGCAGCTCCGCAAGCTGCTGAGCCGCATTCTCCGGATGGAAGCATCAGAAATCGCCAGGGAAGTCTTGGTGACCAAGACGTGCGGATACATGTTTAGGGTGCAGCCCGGCAAACTTGACCTGCACGAGTTTGAGCGGCGCGCGGAGGAGGGGCACAAGGCGCTGGCTGTGGGCGAAAATGACCGTGCGGCACGGTTGCTCCGTGAGGCTCTTGAGTTCTGGCGCGGCCAGGCATTGGTCGACGTTAAGGCCGGTCGGCTGCTTGAGATGCACATTAGGCGCCTGGAGCAGAGCAGGCTCAGCGCGCTGGAGCAGCGCATCGAGGCTGACCTAAGGCTCGGGTGGCATCACGAGTTGTTGAGTGAGCTCACCGCGCTGGTGGTCCGATACCCAGGGCCTCGGCAAAGTCCATGCGGTAGCTGCCTGACCTGAGCTAACGCTCCGGTACTGGCTTTTTGCGCGGGTGGCTGGTAGAAGTCTGGTGTGCCGAAGAGCGTGGTTGAGGGTTTAGCAGTGCGGCCTGTCCGCCATGACGAGGTCGACCGGTTC
>Ga0081538_10001463_pt1 | contig 24240 bp, 32 predicted proteins | sample TabmetS5T2R1_FD_71022 | JGI IMG/M metagenome (GOLD analysis project Ga0081538, IMG submission 71022) | Tabebuia heterophylla rhizosphere microbial communities from the University of Puerto Rico - S5T2R1 | ecosystem: Host-associated > Plants > Roots > Rhizosphere ... | reverse complement strand
GGTGGACGTGAACGTGCCGCTGGACGCGTACGCGGGCCAGACCGTCTATCTGCAGCTCTACTACCGCACCGACGGCGGCTTCTCCGCCGGTGGCTTCTTCGCCGACAACATCCAGGTCGTCGACGGAACCACGGTGCTGTTCAGCGACGACGCCGAAAGCGCCACGCCATGGACGCTGCGCGGCTTCACCGTGGTGGGCACCAGCTCCACCGGACAGTACGACAACTTCTACATCGCCGGTCACCGCACGTACGTGTCGTACGACCGGTACCTCAAGACCGGCCCGTACAACTTCGGCTTCCTGAACACCAAGCCGGACTGGGTCGAGCACTACCCGTACCAGGACGGCCTGCTGATCTGGTACTGGGACGAGTCGTTCAGCGACAACAGCGTCGGCGACCATCCCGGCGGCGGTTTGCTCCTGCCGGTCGATGCCCACCCGTCGCACGAGCACTGGGCGAACGGGCAGTACATGCGACAGCGGATCCAGTCCTACGACTCGACCTTCGGGCTCGAGCGGACCGACCGGATCACGCTGCACCTGAACAGCGAGCCGACGACCATCCGGTCGAAGCCTGCGGTTCGCCTGTTCGACGACATGCAGTCCTGGTGGAGCGGAGACGATGGCCACAGCGCCGCGTCGCACGGCCGCTTCCAGCCGGGCTGGACTGGCGTCAACGTGCCGCAGACCGGCACGAAGATCAAGGTGCTGGCGGAAAGCGCCGGCGGTCGGGTCCTGCACGTCGCGGTCAATCCGCGCGGCGGGCGCGGCCACTAGGTCACAGCCCTAGCGCGAACCAGACGGGGCCCGCGGGGAGGCGGCCCCGCGGGGCCCCGGCGCCCCCGGCGCCGGCCAAGCGCCGTGCCAGCGAGCCGCTCACGCGCGAGCGCCTGCTGCGCCTGGCGGTCGACGCCTTCAACGCCAGCCAGGGACCGCGCAAGATCGCGGGCTTGGTGAAGTCGCTGGGCGAGCCGCACGTGGCGATTCGCACCGACGGTCCGGCCAAGGCGCTGGTCACTGTTGCGTGGGAGCTCTCCTGGTACCAGTGGAACGTCGACCTCGACGGAGCGGCCGAGGTCCGAGAGGTCGGCAAGGGCAGCGAGCTGTCGGAGCTCGAGCCCGACGAGCAGTCCTGGAACGCGAGCGTCGACGACGAGGGAAGGGTCCACCTGCAGCTCGCCGCCGCCAGGAGCGCCGGAGGCCAGGACAGTTGAGCGCAGCGCAGGGCGCTCCCGAGCGCCTGCGCGTCTACGTCGACGGTGGCGCCCGGGGTAACCCCGGCCCGGCTGCCATCGCAGCGGTGGTAACCGGCCCGGACGGAAGCGTCCTCGAACAGCTGTCCGAGCGCATCGGTGAGGCGACCAACAACGTCGCCGAGTACCGAGCGCTGCTGCTGGGGATCGAGCGCGCGCGCGAGCTTCGGGCCTCCGAGCTGGAGCTCGTGGGGGATTCAGAGCTCGTGGTGCGTCAGGTCCGGGGCGAGTACAAGGTCAAGGACACGGGGCTCAAGCCGCTTCACGCGCAGGTGATGCAGGCGCTGGAAGGGTTCGACGACTGGTCGATTCGGCACGTTCGGCGAGAGCACAACGCCGACGCCGACCGCCTCGTCAACAAGGCGCTCGACGCCGGCTGATGGTGAGCCGCTGGAGCGGCGAAAGCGACATCGGCTCGGCGTAGGCGACCCGGCGTGAGCGCTCAAGCTGCGCGGCCAGCTGGCGGGCGTTGCCATCGACCTTCACGACATGACCGCCGAGCCGTCGGATCTGGCTGACCCTTCGGCCGAGATCGAGGCGATCGGCGAGGGCCGCCCGTTGCGCGGACGAGGCGCCCTCGCGGTACTTGACGACGACCGTGTCCGTCGCTGACGCCGTGGCCGGGATCGCGACGATGCAGAGTGCCGCAGCGATCGCGAGCACCGACGCCCGAGGCGTGCGGGACATGTATCTGCTCCTTCCCTTTCCCCGATCCGGGGGGCCCGCGCCACGCGCGATCCGGGTCCAGCTGATGAACCGTGCTTGACTACCCGCCGATTGTGGAGCCAAGCCCGAACCCGATCGACTCCGGCGTCGACATCGGTCACGTCCATCTCAAGGTCTCCGACATCGATCGAGCCCTCGACTTCTACTGCGGGGTGCTGGGCTTCGAGCTACAGGCGCGCATGGGCGATCAGGCGGCGTTCATCTCGGCGGGTGGCTACCACCACCACATCGGGCTCAACACCTGGCATTCGCGCGGTGGCTCGCCGCCCCCGCCGGGGACGACGGGCCTCTACCACTTCGCGATCCGGTACCCGACCCGGCGGGCCCTCGCGGACTCCGTGACACGTTTGCGCGACGGCGGCGTCGCGATCGACGGCGCCTCCGACCACGGCGTCAGTGAGGCGATCTACCTGCGCGACCCCGATGAGAACGGAATCGAGCTCTACTGGGACCGCCCGCGGGAGGCGTGGCCGCGCGACGAGCAGGGTGGAATCGCGATGTTCACGGCCCCGCTCGACCTGCCGGATCTGCTCTCGGAGCCCGCCTAGCTCGCTCTATACTCGGCGCCTCGCGCGGCTGTAGCTCAGTTGGCTAGAGCGTCTGCTTGCCATGCAGAAGGTCGTGGGTTCGAATCCCATCAGCCGCTTCCCATAGCCAAGCCATGTTCGGCCCCTGCTCGTCTCGCGCCGTGGCCCGGTAGTGGCCCAAACGCCTCATCCGTCCTTCGAGCGCGCCTCGTCTGCAAGCGGTGCCGACCTGAACTAACCCGGCCGCAGTCGTGCGGCCACAACGACAAAGAGGTTTCGACCCGGCCCGAGCCTGAAACGCCGTGCGGGAAAATACGCGCGCACCCTCGCTGAGGGAAGACTGGAAGTAACCTCGCGCCGCTCCGCTACCTCAAGGCTGATGGCGGGAGAAGAAGCTTCCGGGCTATGCGGAGGCGACGACTTCCCCGGCGGTCACCTCCGGCGGGTTGGGCGAGAGCGACGCGATGGCCTCGCGTACCCACTCGGCGGCCCTCTCGGTGGAGGCCTCCTCTCCGGCCTGGTCCTCGAAGACGCTGATCGTAGCCATCACGCCGTTCCCGGCGTCGATCTCGTAATAGGCCACGAAGCCCGGCATGTCCTTGAGCTGAGGCACGAATTCCTCCCTCACTCGCCGGGCGTCCTCGACGGGGTCGGTGACTCCTTCATAGCGCCGTATGGCCGCATACACGTTGGTCTCCCTCCGCTTCGTGGGACCTTCCCCCAACGTTCCGGATGCTACGCCTAGCCAGCTGGGTGCGCATCGCGATGGCACTGCTCGCAGAGCGTCACGAGGTTCCCGAGCGCGCTTTACGCGACCGCTAGGTCGCTGGTCGCAATCTGCGACATACAACGGTGGGGCTGGTCCTGCTCTGTTTTGGGGTGGCGGCTGTGAGCGCTGCGAGGGTCCCTACTGGCCCTACCAGGCGGCGATCACGCGGCACGGGCCGCCGGATCCCTCGTCCCATGGGATCAGCCCGACGTACGCTGTCGCCCCCCGCGGGGGGATCTCGCCCAGGTTGTTCAGGTTCTCAAGCCCGTAACGATCCGTGGCCAGGAAGTTGACGTGTACCGGGAAGGTGGTCGAGTTGCCCGGGTCGAGGCTAATGGTGTCCACCCCGATAGCACTGACGTCTCGCCGTTCCGCCAGCCAAAGGGCGGCGGCCTGGCTGAAGCCGGGGAAGTGGTAATTGGGGAATGAGTCCCCGCCCTTGAACTGAAGCGGATCGTGCACCTTGTGGGCCCAGCCGGAGTCCATGGCCACGAGAGCGCCGTCCGGGATGCGGCCGTGACGCCGTTCGAAGCGGATCAGGTCGTCCACCTCGACCTCCGCGTCGGGGTCCTGCGCGGCTTTCGCCGAGATGTCGACGACGACGATGGGGATGAGCAGCTCACGCGGCGTGATCTCCGGCGACATGCGGCCACCCGGGACGAAGTGGCCCGGCGCATCCATGTGGGTACCGGAGTGCTCCCCGAACGTCCACCGCTGCGCGTAGAAGCCGTCGCTGGCGTAGTCGGCGATCGTCTCTCGCTCGGGCTCAGTTCCGGGCACGAACACCGGGAAGCCCTGGACGAACGTGTGCGTCAGGTCCCGGAGACGCCTCCCCCTTCTGCGCCCGCCGTTCGCTGCGGTGACGGTTGGAAACGCCATGCCCAGAGCGGCGCCCGCTCCTCCGAGCAGCGCCGTCCGGCGGTTGACGCGCGGTGGGCCCTCCTGCCCGAACTGCTCGCGCACGGCCTCAACGGTTCCTGAAACACACATGGGTCCTCCTCGCTGTTCGCGAGCATGGTGCCACTGAACGATCCACTCCGCAGACCGCTGACCTGACGCCGAAGCCGCGGGCGCGGCGATCCTCAACCTTGCGAATCGAGCGAAGTGGCACGACGGCCATCTCGTTGCTGAGCATCACGCCACCTGTCCGCCGACCGGCGTTTCTCTCGCGGGAAGCCACCCGGCGGTCTTTTGAAGACATTCGCTGCGGCAACCCTCCCCCCGCGAGACACTGAGCAGGCGATGGGCTGTCGGAGTAGCTGGGCTCGCGGCTTTGACAACCCACGTGTCGTGCCTGCTCTCCTCTCAGGTTGGCGGATGCGGGCGTGGGGACACCAGATGACGCGTGGAGAGCCCTGAAACCAGGTATTGACTCCGGGAACTCAGCGGGCGTAGGGTCGGCCGAACCACTCAGGGGACGTGGGTCAGGAGTCAAAAAGGAGTTCCCATGAAGATCCGTCTGTCGCTTGCCCTGGTTGCTTGCGTCGTCGGTGCCGGCGTCATTCCCGGGACCGCCGCCGCCGACCGTCCGCTGAGGGAGGAGTTCTCGCCCGTTGGCGACGAGTGGCTCTGCGGCGAGACAATGCTCACGATCTCGGGCGGCACGGTCGTGTTTCGCACGCACGTGCATGAGCTCCCCTCCGGGCTCTTTCGCGTCATCGACGTCGGTGTGAACCGCGAGGTGACGGCGACGGATGAGGAGGGCACCCTGTACCGAGTGGTCGGCGTGGTTCACTCTAACTTCACGACCCCGGACCCCGAGGAGGAAACCGGTGAAGAGGTCGGGTTCTTCCACGTAAAGCTCACCTTCATCGGGCCCGGTGGTCTGCTCGGCACGCTGGATTTTCTCGAGCGCACGAAGGCGAACGGCGACGAGGTCGTCCGGGACAAGAGCACCTGCGAGCTCGTCGACTAGAACGTCTGGGGCACTCACTTCGCCCTTCGGTTTTTCAGCTTTCGTACATGTTCTGAGCGGCCCCGCTCGACGGTCCTGAGAGCTGACGAATTTGGGGGTGGAGATGGCCCCTCCCGCTCTGGCTCCGAAATACTGCGCAGGCGATGTCGCAGCAGAACGTCGACGTCATGCGCCGGGGGATCGACGCCTGGAACCGCTCCGATCGCGACGGGTGGCTTGCCGTCTTCGCTCCCGAAGCGGAGTGGCATACCACCGGCCGGTTCGCGGATCGGGGCGTCTATCACGGACGTGGACAGCTGGCGGGCTACTGGGCGGAATTCAGGGAGGACATCGAGGAGCTGAGCAGCTCCATCTCGGAGATTCGGGCCATCGGCGACAAGGTGTTTGTCGCCGCGACGGCGACGGGTCGGGGAAAGCGGAGCAAGGCCGGCTTCGAGGTGCCGGTCTGGTTCGTCACGACGTTTCGCGACGGACTGGCCGTGCGCGTCGAGACCTACGACGATCCCGAGCAGGCCCTCGAAGCCGCCGGGCTTGAGGAGTAGGGCGCTCATGCCGGGTTTAATCGACGCAAGGAGGACGCATGGAGGCCGAACGTGAGAACGATCTGCCGCCAGGGCTAGGCGCGCCCGCCCGACGGGCTCTCGTGGGTGCGGGATATGAGCGACTGGAGCAGCTTGCCGGGGCCGACAGAGCGGACCTGTTGAAGCTGCACGGGTTCGGGCCGCGTGCGATACGGGTGCTTGACGAGGCGCTCGCGCAACGGGGGCTCGCCCTCGGCGGGGGAGACGACCGGGAGCGGCGCTCCGAGCCGACCTAGGTTGGACTCCCCTCCCCGCGAGATACTGGGGCAGGCGATGTCGGAGGAGTACGTCGAGAAGCTGGGTCGGGCGTATGAGGCGTTCAGTCGGGGCGACTTTGACGAGGCGCTGACCTTCGCCCACCCGGATATCGAGTTCTTTCCGCAGGGGAACGCAGCTCCATATCGGGGCGTCGAGCAGTTCCGGGCCTGGATGGAGCCCGACGCCTTTGACCGGCAGCTGATCGAACCCGTGGAATTCACCGTTTCGGGCAACAAGGTGCTCGTCAAGCAGCGCGTCAGGTCCCGAGGGGCAGCGAGCGGAATCGAGCTGGAGGGTCACTCCTGGAGCGTCTGGACGGTCAACGAGGATGGCCTTGCGACGCGCGTAGAGGGCTTTATGGAATCCGAGGAGGCCCAGGCCCGAAGAGCTGCGGGACTCTCGGGGTAGGCCGTTCACGGCTTCGCGTCCCCGTAGTTCCGCTCGATGTGTTCGCTGCACTTCTGGACGGTCAACTGCTTCGCCGGCAAAAAGGTCAGCAAAGTGGACATGTTCCCCAGCAAGTCCCAGGCCCTCGAAGCCGCCGGGCTGTCGGGATAGACCACCCGTCGGGACAGCTTGACCCGCGCGGTCGCCGGGGGTACGGTCCGAGCAACGAGAAGAGGAGGAAGGATGGCCTGGCGAATCGCAGGCACCTACGTTGCGAACTGCTCGTGCAACCTCATCTGTCCCTGCCCCGTCGACGGCCCGCCCACGAGCGAGGACGGTCGGTGCAGAGGGAATCTGGTCTTCCACGTCGAGGAGGGCTTCCAGGACGACACCGACCTCGGAGGCGTGAACGTCGGCCTGGTGAACTTCTTCCCCTCGAATCTGACCTCCGGTGGCTGGAAGCTGGGAATCGTCGTCGACGAAGGAGCCTCGGACGAGCAAACGGCGGCATTCGAACGGATCTTCAAGGGTGAGGACGGCGGCCCATTCGCGGACTTCGCCGCGCTCACCGAGGAGTGGCTCGGCACCGAGCGGGGCTCGGTGACGTTCTCGGACGGAGATACGCCGTCCGGGTCGATCGCGGGCGCCGAGTTCACGTTCGAGCCCCTGCCCGGTCCCGAGGGCAGCGGCGCGCAGGCGACCGTTCGCAACGCGATGTTCGGCTTTGCGCCCGAGTTTCGCATCGGCCGGGCCCCGAGCCATCAGAGTGCGCTTGGAATCGAATTCGACGCGATCTACGGCGAGACGGCCGACTACGAGTTCTCTAGCGAGCAGGCCGAGGGCGCACCGAGGGGGCGCGGGTAGCTGCTGACGGCCGCGTCTCGCGGCTGTGACAGCGCGAACAGAGCGCTTCGAGTCCAGCCAGCGCGAATGGCTGGTCGTAGCCGTTGGAGTGATGGACCTCGGTCGCCAGCTCCTCATCGCACCGCTCGCAGATCAGGGTCATGGTCAGCTTGCGGCGGGCACGGTCCATGAGCCGTGAGCGAGCGCTTCTGAAATGGCGAGGCGCGCATCACGCTTCTATCGATCGAGGATCTGGGGGTTGGGGCGGTAGCCCAAAGGCAACGCCCGAACTCCGGTTTGGGTGTTCTCTTTTTGCGCCGCGACTCATGACCCGTTCCACGATTTGCGCGCTCCGACCTGCCCCCACTTCGGAACTGCGTCCCGCCGTCGGCCACCCCGGCGGTCCCAGACAAAGACGGGACTCGGGGTCCTGCTCCGGCGCGGTAGGGTCGTAGGAAACCCGAGGGAGTGGTGGTTCATGCATGCAGTGATAGTCAGCGTCGTGATCAACGATCTCGAGGCGGCGACGAACTTCCTGCGCAGCGAACTCGTGCCAATGGTCAAACAGGCACCCGGGTTCGTCGCTGGATACTGGGTCACTGTCGACGCCGTGAGTGGCCCCGAGGGCCGAGGCACGATGGTCTTTGAGTCTGAGGATGCGGCCCGCGCCGTCGCCGATCAGGTCCGGCAGAACCCCGGCGAGTACGTCACTCTGGCGAGCGTGGACGTCGGCGAAGTCGTAGAACGCGCCTGATTGGAGGTCGCGCCGGGCCGCTCACAGTCGCCCGCTTTCTTGGAGGCGGAGCCACTGGCGGCGGCGCTGGGCGACCGTGTGCGCCTCGTTATCAAGCGCGGCGAATGCCGGATGCTCGGGGATGGTCGCTGGTTTCGGGGTGCGGGCCGTCGGTGGTAACGGGGGCGGCGTCCGGGCCGCCATAGCGCACCCAGGTGCGCCCAGGCGTGAGTGCTTGACTGGTAGCAGCCGTGGTAGCAACCGAGCCGGAGGTCGCATGTTGAAGCCCGACTGGCGGGGTTTTCAACAATCAGCCGCTCTTCACCCTGGCTCGAGTCGCCTGAACGAGAGAGGGCGGCCTGAGCCGCCCTCTCATCGAATCAGTCCGTGCCGATCCGCCTAGACGACACAGTCCGTTGGCGGCTCCACAGGGGTGAGCAGCGGCCCGGCTTCGGGTGCTTCGAAGAACGTGGCCACTAGCACGGTGGGCTCCGCCGTGGGATTGAACGCGGTGTGGACGTGCCCCCGACCCGGGTCGATAAAGGCGGTTCCCACCGGGTAGTCACGCTCCACGCAGTCGTCGGCCGCGACGTACACCAGCAGACCCGCCGCGACGTTGACGATCACCGGGCCCGGGTGAGTGTGCCACGGAAACTGCGCTCCCGGCTGGACCGTAATCCGTGCCACTACGGTGCGCGAAGGATCCTTGGAGTTAATGACCTCGGTTGCCTTGCCGTCCACCTTGTTCTTGAGCTTCAGGTCGACGTCATCGGTGAAGACGGCGCGCTCTGTCAAGAACTCGGTGGCGATAGGCGCCGGGGGCTCCTGCGCCGCCGACGGCAGCACGTTGACGCTGATCAAGAGGACAGCGATCAGCGCAGCCGCCCCAGCGGCTCCTCGCTTCCTACTCATGTCGGCTCCTCTCTCGCCGACCTAGGGACCTCGTTCCGGACCCTCCCTGGGCCGTTCGTCCGTGAACATGGCGATCGTACCGCCGCGGTGGGGGCAGTCAACCTATTTCAGCGACACGTCGATACCGCCCTGGTCCGGCCCAGGAACGGAGCGGAGCGAGCTCCGTGGGCTGTTCAGTCGACGAAGCAGTACGAGTCGCTGGATGCGTCCCCGGCCTGGAGGCGGGTCTGGTGCACCCGGAGACCCCGGAAGTCGTCGCCGTGGGGGAACAGCCGCGGGTCGACGGTCATGCCCCCGGACTCGGTGTCCGCGTCGATGCGGGCCATCCAGGCGCCCACGCCGTCCGGGTAGAAGATGTCGTCCCAGGCGGCGTAGAGCGAGTTCGTGGCGTAGACGCGGCGGCCGTCGCGGCTCACCTCCACCATCTGCGGCGCCCCGCTCAGGGGCAGATCGGGGTCGGCCGGGTGCGGTGTCCGGCTCACGATGCCGCCCAAGCGCACCGACCCCGTCTCTCGTGGGCTGTGGGGGTCGCTCACGTCGTACTGCTTGAGCTCCCCGGTCCCCCAGCACGAGACGTACAACCAGCGATCGTCGACAGAGAGGTCGATGTCGCTGACGAGCGGCGGGACGGCGCCGAAGGGCTGGAGCGCCGGCGGGAGCTGGTCGGTCTCGGCCGGCTCTGCGGGGATGGTGATCACCTTCTTCGCCGTCCAGCGGTCGCCCTCGCGGTGCCATAGCCACACCGACGCGGACAGATCCTCCACGCTGATCACGACCCCGACGAAGCCCCAGGTCTTCCGGGGGTCGTGTGCGGGTCTCAATTCGAGCACCATCTGGTGCTCCTCGCCGAGGTCGATGCGCTGGATGAGTTTGCCCTCCGAGAGGCTCCAGAAGTCGAGGTGGTGGCCGAAGCGCTTGCCCAGCAGGTCCTCGGGGTTCAAGCCGTCCTCGATCATCGACGGGATCGCCCACTCCGAGGTCATCGCCACGTCCTCGTTCAGGTGCCACCAGACGTCGTACGCGAAGAACTGCTCACCGCGGTCGGTCTCCCAGGCGCCAGTGACCTCGAAGGTGTCGTGATCGATCAGCGCCACTCCGCCAGGACCGCCCCCGCCGTTGGCGGCGCCCAGGTTGGACATGAAGATGCCGCCCGGTCCGCAATGCACGGTGTGCGGGCGGGAGTAGCCCGCCTTCTCGGCGAGCTCCTCGGCCTCGATCGTGCGCACCACCTGCGGCTCCCGGGGATCGGGACCCGTGTCGAGCACGTAGGTTCGCGACGAGCGCAGGCCCGGCACGATCAGGTAGCGGCGTTCGAGTGGGCCGTTGTGTGCGTGGCCCTCGTGGCAGAGCGCGCTGGAGCACGCGTTCCAGCCGAAGTGATGGAGCTCGTTGCCCCCGGTCGGCAGCTCCGTCCAGCCGACTACCTCGCCGTAGCTGGGCGACCCGGCGTCGCAGTCGATCACCGTCATCGCGTCACGCTGCTCGCCGGTCGGGTCGAAAGCGGCAACGTATGCGAGCTGCTCAGGGGGAGCGGCAATCGCGGCGGCGGGGGACCGATAGAACGTGGGATCCGTGTTCTCGGCCATGGAACCTCCGATCCTTGAAGTCGCGGCCCTGAGCCCGAGTCTACGCCGGCTCGGAAGCGGTTGCAGCCATCAAAATCGATGCCCAATCCCACCCGAGGAGGTCCCTTGAACTCGCCACACCCCGAAACCGTCTGCGTCGAGGCCGGCGGCCACCGCACGGCGGGCGAGCCGGTCAGCCCGGCTGTTCACCTCTCGACGACTTATCACCACGGCGGCGACTACGAGTACATCCGCGAGGCCTCGCCGACGATCGAGGCTTTCGAGCGGGCCATCGGTTCGCTCGAGGGCGGCCACGCGGTCGCCTTCTCATCAGGGATGGCGGCGTCGTCCGCTGTGCTCGACGGACTCTCCTCGGGCGCCCGTGTTCTGGCGCCGACGGTCGTCTACAAGGGCGTACGCGAGCTGCTCGCCGATCGCGCGTCGCTTGGCGCGCTTGACGTCTCGATCACCGACCAGACCGAGACCGAGTCTGCGATCGCGGCGATCGTGGACGTGGAGCTGGTCTGGGCTGAGACGCCGAACAACCCGCTGATCGGAATCACCGACCTGCCGGCGCTCGCCTCCGCCGCCCACAAGCGCGGCGCGCGGCTCGCGGTGGACGCGACCCTCGCCACCCCGCTGCTGCAGCGCTCGCTCGACCTCGGCGCCGACTTCGTCGTCCACTCGGCGACCAAGTACCTCGCCGGGCACTCCGACTCGCTGCTGGGAGTGGTCGTCACCGCCGACGAGGCCAGCGCACGTACGCTGACCGAACGGCGAGCGATGACCGGCGGCGTGCCCGGCCCGTTCGAAGTCTTCCTCGGCCTGCGCGGCATCCGCACCCTGGCGCTGCGGGTCGAGCGCAGCCAGGAAAACGCCGCCGAACTCGCCCGTCGGCTCGCCGGGCATCCGGCCGTATCGCGGGTCCGATACCCGGGCCTCGCGGACGATCCAGGCCACGAGCTCGCCGCCAGCCAGATGAGCGGCTTCGGATCGATGATCGCGTTCGAGGTCGCTGCCGGCGCCGAAGCCGCCGAGGCGGTCTGCGGCGGCGTCAAGCGGATCGCCAACGCTACCAGCCTCGGTGGGGTCGAGTCTCTGATCGAGCGCCGCGGGCGCTATCGCGAGGAGCAGGGCGTCGTCCCCGCCAACCTGATCCGGTTCTCGGTCGGCTGCGAGCACGTCGACGACCTGTGGGCGGATCTCGAGCAGGCGCTCGACGCGTACGGACATCCCTCCAAGGACGCCGCGTGACAGCGGCGACGTGCCTTCGCATACCCGAAATCCCGTATTGACTCGGGCGCGCGTTCGGCATACGGTGGCGGCGTGGGAGCATCCGTGGGAAAGGGTCCCCTTGGGTTGGCTGTCGCGATGGCAGCGACTCTCACCACGCTGATCGTGGCGAGCGTGTCGTGGGCCGACGCCAGCAACCGAAACGTGCAGATACTCGACGCCTGCGATCCGGAGACGTTCAACGCCGCCCTGGGCGAGGGGGCGTGCGTCAGAAACGGCGGCGGCGTCACCATCGATCGGTTCGTAGATCAGCTGATGAGCAGGGGTGAGGCCCCCGCATGGCGCTTCAGCCCGGAGCAGCTGAAGCTAAGAGCGGGTGGAACGGTCACCGCTACGAACCGCGGCGGCGAGTTTCACACGTTCTCCGAAGTTGCCGCCTTCGGGGGCGGTTGCGTCCCCGACATCAATGAGCTGCTCGGGCTCGAGCCCGTCCCAGAGTGCGCGATCCCGGACATCTTTCCGACCACGGGCGTGCCTCCCGGCGCCAGCCTGACGACCGAGCCGCTGACCGCCGGCCAGCACAGGTTCATGTGCCTGATCCATCCCTGGCAGAGGACGACCGTCGAATCGCGGTGAGGAGTTCCTGATGTCGGTCGTAGTGACGGCCGTCGCACCATTCACCTCCGAGCAGTACGACGCGGTGACCGATCGCGTGATGCCGGGCGGCGAGCTTCCCGAGGGGTGCCAGCTCCACGTCGCAGGTCCCGTCGCCGAGGGCTTCCGCGTGATCACCATCTGGGAGTCGGCCGACACCTTCCACGAATTTCGTCAACAGAAGCTGCTGCCGGCGATTCAGGAGGTCACTGGACAGGGAGCATCGCCTGCCATCCAGCCGCAGGTCGACCCGGTCCACAGGCTGATCACCAGCTGAATAGGTCCCCAGGGGGTTCCGGACAGGCCCCGCCCTAGACAGCGTTTAGGGTCCGTTGGGCTGTCAACGACCCGGGAGGACCCGATGGCCGAGCGCGATAAACACATGCCCGGGCTGGTGCCCGAGCGCGACGGATACATCGACGGGGTCCCGTGCGCGGTCGACACGAGCCAGCCCGACCCGGATGCGGCGGTCGAGTTCTACGGCGGCCTCCTCGGCTGGGAGATGGAGAACGTGATGCCGCCGGAATCGGAGCTCATGTACTTCGTCGCGCGCCTGCGCGGCCGCGACGTGGCCGCGGTTGCGTCGATCCCCAGGGGCGCGCCCCAGACGGCGACCTGGAGAACCTACTTCTGGGTCGATAGCGCTGACGAGACCGCGGCGAAGGTCCGCGACGCCGGCGGCGACGTCGTGGCAGAGCCTTTGGACGTCGAGCCCGACGCTGGCCGGACGGCGGTCTTCACCGATCCCGAGGGAGCGGAGTTTCGCGTCTGGCAGGCGAAGCAGAACAAGGGCGCGCAACTTGTCAACGAGCCGGGCTCGCTGAACCTGAACGGCCTCAACACGCGCGACACAGAAGGCGCGAAGTCGTTCTACGACTCCGTGTTCGGCTGGCGAACGCTCGTCCTGGACGGCGGGCCCGAGATGTGGACGCTGCCCGGCTTCGGCGACTTTCTCGAGCGCGACAACCCAGAGCTCCGCACGCAGATGGCGCAGGCGGGCGCACCGGAGGGGTTCGAGGATGTCGTCGCGAGCATCAACCCGATTCCGGACGATCAGCCCGACACGCCGGCGCATTGGAGCGTGACGTTCGCGGTTGCTGACGCAGACGCCACCGCCGCGAAGGCCACCGAGCTCGGTGGCAGGGTGATCGTCCCGCCCTTCGATGCCCCCTGGGTCCGGATGACCGTCATCGGCGACCCACAGGGCGCGACGTTCATCGCCAGCCAGTTCGTGCCGGAGAACAAGGACCTCGGCCGCTAGCCGGACGCGGCCGGCGCAGGCCGCGGGCGTGTGCCCACGCGCACACATGTGCATAGCTGTTCAGCTGTATAGTCGCTGGCGTGCCACACCCGCTCGAGCACAGCCCGGCCGATCGCCCGCTCGAAGCTGAGGAGGCCTTCGAGATCGCCGAGGACATGCGCGTCTTCTCGGCAGACAGCCGCGTGCGTCTGTTGTTCGCGCTGCTCGAGGGGGACCGGACGGTCGAGGAGCTCGCCGCCGCGGTCGGGATGGAGCCGAGCGCGGTGTCGCAGCAGCTGCGCGTGCTGCGCCACCGCCGCTTCGTGACGCCGCAGCGGGAGGGTCGCAGGATCCGGTATCGCCTGCACGATCACCACGTCGCCGACCTGCTGGCGGCCGTGCGCCATCACCACGAGCACGCCACGCGTGGATGGGCGCAGCCGACCGAGACGGAGTCTGGGGGGAGGGCCCCGGCGAAGCGATGAGCTCCCACGCGCACGCTCACACGCACGCGCTCGGACACGATCACTCGCACGGGCTCGTCGATCCCTCGATCAAGCGCTCGCGCGCCGGCCTACGCGCGGTAGGCCTTTCGCTCGCGGTCCTGGGCGCGACGGCCGCGGCGCAGGTCGCGATCTTCGTCTCCACCGACAGCGTCGCCCTGCTCGCAGATTTGATCCACAACTTCGGCGATGCTCTCACCGCCGTCCCGCTCGGCATCGCCTTCGCGCTCCGGTCCGCGAAGGCTGAGCGGACCGCCGGCCTGTTCGTCGTCGGCGCCATCTTCTTCAGCGCATGCGTCGCCGGCTACGAGGCGCTGCTGCGGATCGTCGACCCTCACGCTCCCGAGCACCTAGGGTCGCTGGCTGCCGCGGGCGTCGTCGGGTATCTGGGCAACCTGATCGCGGCCCAGGTGCGGACCCGCGCGGGGCGCAGGCTCGACAGCGCCGCGCTGATCGCCGATGGCGACCACGCGCGCGCCGACGCGTACGTCAGCCTGGCCGTCGTGGCCAGCGCGGCGGTCGTCGCACTGGGTCTTGAGATCGCCGATCCGCTGATCGGGCTTGCGATCACGGCGTTGATCCTGCGCATCACCTGGCAGTCGTGGCGCACCGTGCGCGGCTATAGCTGAGGGCGAGCTGCCTCCAGGGTGTCCCCGAGGCGGTCGAGGACATTGCTCCAGCCGTACTCGTGGTCGCGCACCGCCTCCTCGTCCCAGAGGCCCCTGTGGGTGAAGGTGACCGTCGTACCGCCGTCGGTCTGCTCGAAGTCGATCTCGATCAACGTCTCCCTCGGGTCGTAGTCCCAGGTCCAGGTGAACGCCAGGCGGCTCGGTCGCTCTACCTCCGTGTAGTGACCGCCGCCTCCGTACGCGGCGCCCTTGTCCGGGTCGTACATCACCACGCGGATCGCGCCGCCCACCCGCGGGTCGACCTTGGCCTCGCTCGTCTCCCAGTTGTGCTCGACTCGCCACCAGCGGCGGATCACCTCCTCGCTGGTCCACGCGTCGAAGACCGCCTCGGCCGGCGCTTCAAAGGTGCGCTCGATTCGCAGCGTTCTGGCGTCGCTCACCTATCGGGCTCCCGTCGCTCTCGCAGGCGCAGCCTAAGCCGCAGAGCCCGTCTTGCCTCCTCCCGAGCGCTCGATCTGCTCGGCCGTGGCGTTTGAGATCGCCGCCTCCATGTCCGCCGACACCTCGTACTCGTCGTGGCGCCTCCACCACTGATACGGCGGGGTCTGCGGGTAGCCTTCGGGCGAGTCCTCCCACTCCTCCTGGCGTCCGAGCGCGGTGATGTCGAGGTACGCCCAGGTGCCGCCCATCACCTCATCGCCACGCGCGTCGATGAAGTACGTGCGGAAGATCCGATCGTCGTCGTCGCGGTAGAAGGCGTTGGTGCCGTGCCACTCGCCGACCTCGAAGTCGGCGTCGAAGCCGTCGGTCAGCCCGTACCAGGGGATCAGCTCCCAGCCCATCCGCGCCTGTAGGCGCTGGATGTTGGCCTGCGGGGCGCGCGATACGAACGCGAGCGAGGTGTCACGGGCGTTGATGTGGGCGGGGTGGGCGACCTGGTCGGCGACCATCGAGCAGCCGAAGCAGCCCTTCTCGGGCCACCCGTCCACGTCCGGATCGAAAAAGAAGCGGTAGACGATCAGCTGACGACGGCCCTGAAAGAGGTCGAGCAGGCTCGCGGGCCCGTCCGGACCGTCGAATCGATACTCCTTCTCGACCGCCATCCACGGCATCCGCCGCCGCTTGGCCGCCAGCGCGTCGCGGGCGCGGGTGAACTCCTTTTCCTCGACGAGCAGCTTCTCGCGCTCGGATTTCCATTCCTCAGCGGAGACGATCGGGGGTGTCTTCATCGGCTCTGTTCCTCCTTCAGGTATTCGTCGACGACATCGAACATGCGCGTCCAGAGGGCGCGCTGGCGATCCATCCAGTCGGCGGCCTCGCTGAGGGCGTCGGGCGCGAGCGAGAGCCGATGCGTCCGCCCGTCGACCACGCGGGTCACCACGCCAGTCTCCTCCAGCACCTTCAGGTGCTTGGAGATCGCGGGCTTTGACACGCTGAAGCCCACCGTAGCGTCCCCGACCGTCGCCGGACCTGCGGCGAGGCGCTCGACGATGCCGCGGCGAATCGGGTGCGAAAGCGCCTTGAACGGATCGTTAACCATAGGGTTAACAATACAGGAAGGCCGAGACGGGCCCTTGCCCACACCTCAGCGGCCTCGCTACCGTGCCTGCCGTGAGTGCCGAGGCGGATGAGCTCCGCCGGCTCGATCCCGAGGCGGCCAGTGACCACATCGACCGCCTCTACCGGATCGCACTCGCGATGTCTGGCTCGCCCGAGACGGCGGAGGATCTCGTCCAGGAGACCTACGTGAACGTCCTCTCGCGACCGCGCTTCCTGCGCCGCGAAGACGACCTCGGCTACCTGGTCCGGGCGCTGCGCAACGTCTGGTACAGCCACCTGCGGGCCAGGCGTTCGCGCCCGCAGCAGGCGGAGCTTTCGGCCGATCAGCTGGTCGCGGCGTCCGGTGATCCGCAACTCTCGCTCGAGGCAGGCGAGGTCCTCGCGGCCATCGCCGCGCTCCCGGAGGAGTTCCGCGACGCCGTCGCGGCTGTCGACGTGGGCGGGCTGAGCTACGCCGAAGCGGCAAAGGCGCTGGGCGTCGCCGAGGGCACGATCATGAGCAGGCTGTCCCGCGGCAGGGCCCGGGTTGCGGAGGCGCTGGCCGTCGAGGAGACGGGATCATGACCACGCCCCTGCACGGCGATGTGGCGGGAATGCCGAGCCGCCGGCAGGCGTCCTTGTTGGTGGGGGGAATCCGATGACAGACTCCCAGTTCCAACCAAGCGAAGCGGACCTTCGCGATCTCGCGGCCCTCGCCGACGGCTCGCTTCCTGAGAGCCGTCGCGCCGAGATCGAAGCGCGGGTTGCGGGATCGGCCGTGCTCAAGGACGAGCTCGATCGTCAGCGCCGGGCACTCGCCGCGGTGCGCGCGGCTGCCGCGGAGACGCGCGCCCCGGCGCGCCTGCGGGAGACGGTCGAAGGGCTGCGGCGCGGCGAGGCACCGGTTCGCACGGAAGCCGGTCGCGCTCCATCCGAGCGACCGTGGTGGGCCCGCTGGCCCGCCGTCGCAACCGCCGGCGCCGTGGCTGTCGCGGCGGCCCTCGCCCTGATTGTGCTCCCTGCCGGAGAGCCAGCGGTCGACGAAGCGGCGGAGCTCGCGGCCCGCCCGGCCAGCGAGCCGGCCCCGCCAACGGAGACCGACCAGCCCACGCTGCTCGCCACGAGCTTCGAGGGGCTCTCCTATCCCGACTGGAAGCGCGAGTTCGGCTGGCGGGCCGTCGGCGAACGCTCCGACGAGCTCGACGGGCGCGCGACCCACACGGTCTTCTACGAGAACCGCGAGGGGCGGCGAATCGGCTACACGATCGTCTCCGGCGACGCCCTCGATCCGCCGTCCGAGGGCGAGGAGAGCGTCGTCGAGGGGGTTGAGCTCACGGCCTTTGCGGCCGACGGCGCCAGCGCCGTGACCTGGCTGCGCGACGGGCACAGCTGCGTGCTCGCGGGGGAGGGGGTCGAGCGGTCGACGCTGCTCGAGCTGGCGGCCTGGAAGGGCGACGGCGCGGTCGTCTTCTGACGCTGGGCGCTCGGTTGGGGCTTCTGTGTCGCGCCTCACATAGCGCTCGGGAATAAGCCTCCGGCGGCGGCGTCCTTGCGCGTGTTGTCCGACACCAACCACGAGGAGGCGACATGCCAAGCAAGCGACTGACAGCAACCCTCGCCGTTGCGGCGGCGGGAGCGGCGAGCGTCGCCGCCGCGCCGGCGGCGAGCGCCGACCCGGTGGTCACCACGGCTACCGGTGCGAATGCGGCGGCCATCCAGGCGGCCGTCGACGCGTACCGGAACTCGCTCGGCGCCAACAACGGCGGCGGCCCGGCGCAGCCGGCCGGGCGCCGGGAGATCAATTGGGACGGCGTGCCCGACGACAGGTCGGCGCCGTCGTTCATGCCCGAGGGCCAGTTCCGCGGCCGCGGCGCCTTGTTCACGACGCCGGGCACCGGGGTTCAGGTCTCCGGCGATGACAACGACGACGGCGGCAACCCGGACGCCGATCCCGACCTGGTCGAGTTCGCGAACCTGAATGCCGGCTACCCGGCGGCGTTCGCGCCGTTCTCCGCCGAGCGGCTGTTCGCGCCGGTCGGCTCGAACGTGACCGACACCGAGTTCGTGGTCCCGGCCACGGACACCCAGGCGCAGACGAACGGCCTCGGCGTCGTGTTCACCGATGTCGATGCCCCCGGCCAGACGACGATCGAGCTGCTCGACGCCGAGGGCGAGAGCCTCGGCGTGTGGGACGCCCCGGCATCCGCCGGCGACGAGGACCTGTCGTTCCTCGGGGTCAAGCTCGATCCCGGCGTCGGCGCAACGTCGGCGCGGATCACGACCGGAGGCGCGGCCCTTGGTGGCGATGACGTCACACAGGGTGGCCCGGCCGACATGGTCGCCATGGACGACTTCATCTATGGCGAGCCACTGCCGGTGCCGGCCGCTGAGCCCGACACCGACGGTCCGCAGCTCACCGTCGATGGCATCGACAAGGAGCTCCGGCCCGGGAAGTTCGCCAAGGGCCTGAGGCTCGAGGTCGAAACCGACGAGGCGGCGACGATCGACGCCCGGCTCGTGGCGAAGACCCGCAGCGTCGAGCTCGCTTCCGGCGAGACGAGGCGCGTCAAGGCAGACGTGCTGCTCGACGAGGAGTCGCTCGGCCTCGACGAGGGGGAGCGGCGCCTGCGCTTGAAGCCGAAGCGCAGCGTGACTCGCGGGGCCGACCGGATCAAGGCCCAGGTCCGCGTCGTCGCGACGGACGCTGACGGCAACAGGACGGTGCTGCGCCGCAAGGTCAGCGTGCGCTGAGCACCGAGGCGACGCCGTAGGCGCGAACCGGGCCCGTCTCTGCGACGGGCCCGGTCGCGTACTGAGCACCGAAGCTCGCGATCGCTAGATTCCCCGCCGATCGCTGGCGGGCGATTAGTTCGAGGGGCGCCGGTGGTCTGAGTACACGCGATCCGAACCGTGCCAGCAGGAGTCGAGATGAATCAGGACCTTGGCGCCCCGGCCGTTCTGGCCGAGGCGCTCGTGAAGCACTACGACGGCCGCGAGGGCACAGTGGAAGCCGTGCGCGGCGTGGACCTTCAGATCCGCACCGGCGAGATCTTCGGCTTCCTGGGGCCCAACGGAGCCGGCAAGTCGACGACCGTGCGGATGCTGACGACGCTGCTGACGATCACCTCCGGCCGGGCTGAGGTGGCCGGCGTTGACGTGATCGACGATCCCGACGGGGCTCGCCGGAGGATCGGTGTCGCCCTTCAGGAGGCGGGTCTCGACCCGCGCCAGACCGGCCGCGAGCTGCTGAACCTGCACGGGCGCCTGTTCGGGCTCGGCGCGACCGAGGCGAAGGAGCGCGCGGAGGAGCTGCTGGCACTGGTCGAGCTCGAGGACGCCGCTGACCGCGTGATCAAGGGCTACTCGGGCGGCATGCAGCGCCGCCTGGACCTCGCGGCGGCGCTCGTGCACGAGCCCGAGGTGCTGTTCCTGGACGAGCCCACGACGGGACTGGACCCGGCGAGCCGGCTGACGATCTGGGGAGAGCTGCGGCGGATCAACGGCAACGGCACGACGATCTTCCTCACGACGCAGTACCTCGAGGAGGCCGACCAGCTCTGCGATCGCCTGGCGATCATCGACGACGGCCTGATCGTTCGCCAGGGCACGCCGTCCCAGCTCAAGGCCGACCTGCGCGAGCGCCGGGGCGACGGCGAGGTCACTCTCGACGACGTGTTCCTCGACGCCACCGGCCGCACGCGCGAGCGGGCCGCGGGCGAGGTTCAGGAGGTTGCGGCATGAGCGCTTTAGCGCGAAACAAGCATGTGTCGTTCGAGGTTCTGGCATGAGCGCCACCTTGGCGCTCGGAAGGCGCTCGTTGCGCGAGGCGCTGCGGCAGCCCGATGCGCTGTTCATGACGATGTTCATCCCGATCTTCTTCCTGGTCGTCAACACCGGCCAGGCGGCGGAGATCTTCCCCTCGGACACGACTGGGTTCCTCGAGGGGCAGGGCTACGGTGCGTTCCAGCTGCCGATCACGCTGCTGCTGGCGGCGTCGTTCGGCATGGCGGCGCTCTTCCTGGTCGAGGAGATCGAGGGCGGCTACTTCGACAAGCTGCGGGCGATCCCGGTGCCCCGCTACTCGATCGTGCTCGGGCGTCTGGTCGCCGAGGCCGCGAAGGGCGTCGTGATCTCGGCCGTGATCGTGCTGATCGCGCTGCCGTTCGGCATCGACATCGCCAGCGGGCCGCTGGGCTTCCTGCTGCTGGTCGCGCTCAGCGCGCTCTGGGGCGTGGTCTACGCCGGGTTCATGCAGCTGATCGCATTGAAGACGCGCAGCGCCGCCGCTACGAACTCCGGCGGCCTGATCTTCTTTCCGCTGCTCTTCCTGACGCCGAACTTCGTCCCGCGCGACCTGCTCACCGAGCCAATGGAGATCGCGGCGACGATCAACCCCGTCACCTACCTGATGGAGTCAATGCGCTCGCTGATCCTCGACGACCTCGCCTGGAGCGAGATCTGGCAGGGGTTCGCGGTCGTCGCCGTGCTCGGCGTGATGATGCTGGTGCTGAGCGTCCGGATGATCCAGAGCTACGACTAGGGCCTTCGCCCGAGCGCTCTAGCTGCTGCCCTGGACCGGCCTGCCCTCGGAGGGCTGCACGAGCGCCCAGCCCTGGCCGGAGAATCCGAGCTGGAAGCTCTCGCCGGAGCCCATCCCGATCAGCGTCTTGGCCTGGACCTCGGTCTTGAGTGTCGTGCTGACGCCGCCCGACCAGGCGATCGCGGCCTGCGGATCGGCAAACGTGGGCGCGCCGCCGATGTCTAGCTTCACGGGCTCTCCGTCGGACACGAGCGCCACCAGCCCGCTGCCACTCAGGTGGATGTTGAACAGGCCGCCCGCGAGGACGCCTGCGGTTCCGCCCTTCACGCGCGTCACGTCCCACTCGATGCCGGTCTCGAAGGCGAGGATGTTCTCGCCGTTGACGGTGATCGACTCCTGCTCAAGGCGCAGCACATGGACGAGCATCGCCTGATAGGCGAGGAACAGCTCACCGGAGCCGGTCGCCTGCATCAACCGCAGCGACTCGCCGGTGGCCGCCTTCTTCAGCAGTCGCCCGAGGCCGCCCCCCTTGTGTTCGAAGCTCACCTCGCCCTGGTAGGCGACCATGGCGCCGTTCTTCGCCATCACCGACGTCTCCGAGAGCTCCACCTTCAGCAGCCGCGGACCCTGCAGCGTGAAAGCCTCACCGGTCTCGATCTCCTGGAACTTGTCGAGTGCTGCGCCGATCTCCGCCATCGCTACGCCTACCTCCGGGTCGGGTGAGGACGACCTTACCGAGTGGGTGCGAACCGGCCCGGGATCCGCCAGGGGCGGATGCGAGCTCCGACTAATCGGCCGAGGCGGTGTCTGCGTCCGACGGCACGTGGTCTTCGATCGCCGCGCGCAGCCGGCGCGAGGCCTCGGGCGCCTCGTCTTCGAGGTCCCAGACGTCGCGCTTGAACAGCGCGATCACCCGCACCGGCGAGGTGGCGACGACCGAAGCGATGCGGCGACCGGACGCGAGCACGGCGACCTCGCCGACGATGTTCCCGGGTCCGACCTCGCCGACCTTCGACCCCTCCGCGAGGACATCTGCCGTGCCTTCCTCGACCAGGAAGAGCGAATGGCCGAAGTCGCCCTCGGACATCAACGTCTCGCCCTCGGCGAACTCACGCTCGGTCGCCACGCGCGCGACGGCGTCGAGCTCCTCCGCGGGCACGCCCTTCAACGCAGACAGCGGTTCGACCTTGCTCCGATCCATCGGCCGATCCTCCCCGCAGCGGCCCCGCCGACTTGTGAAGATTCTGAGATCGGCCGGCGGGGGGAGCGGTACGGCTAACCGTACGTCCGGACGCCGCCAGGCCGCACCGGCGTCCGCATCTCGATCTGCAACCCTGGGCACTGGCGAAGACCGATGACTTTCCGAGCGGTCCGGCGTCCTACGAACGAGGGATGGAAGCTCAGACACAACTTGCGATCGAAGCCTCGGGTCTGGTCAAGCACTTCGGCGAGACGAAGGCGGTCGACGGCGTGGACCTCGCGGTGCGTCGAGGCGCGGTTTACGGCGTCCTCGGTCCCAACGGCGCGGGCAAGACCACGACTATCCGCATGCTCACCACGCTGCTCCGCCCGGACGCTGGCGAGGCCCGCGTGCTCGGTCACAACATCGTGGAGGAGGCGGACGCGGTGCGAGGCGTCGTCAGCCTCACCGGCCAGCTTGCCTCGGTAGACGAGGACCTGACGGGGCGCGAGAACCTGATCCTCATCGGGCGCCTGCTCGGCCTCAAGCACGCGCCCGCGAAGGCGCGCGCTGACGAGCTGCTGGAGGCCTTCGGCATCGCCGAAGCAGCCGGGCGGCTGGTCAAGAACTACTCCGGCGGCATGCGCCGGCGCCTCGACATCGCCGCGAGCATCGTCGTCACGCCCGAGGTCATGTTCCTTGACGAGCCGACGACCGGGCTCGATCCGCGCTCGCGCAACCAGGTCTGGGACATCATTCGGGCGCTCGCTGGCGGCGGTACGACGATCCTGCTCTGCACGCAGTACCTCGACGAGGCCGACCAGCTCGCCGAGGGCATCGCCGTGATCGACCACGGGAAGGTGATCGCCGAGGGGACTCCCGCCCAGCTCAAGGCCTCGGTCGGCGGCGGCGCGCTTCACCTTCGGCTGATGGACCCCGCGCAGCGCGCCGATGCAGCTCGGTTCGTCGAACGCGAGCTCGGCGAGGTGCACCTCGAGCCCGATCCGGCGCGGCTTTCGGTCTCGTGCGCCGATACGGAGCGCGGCGCCGAGGTCGTTGCCGAGCTCTCGCGGTCGGGGATCGCCGTGGCGGACTTCTCGCTTGGCCAGCCGAGTCTCGACGAGGTGTTCTTGGCGCTGACGGGTCATCCCGCCGAGGAGGAGCCCGAGGAGCCCGAAGCGGTTCAGGAGGAGCAGGCGGCATGACGAACGGCCAGCCGGCATCGACCGCAGCCGCGCCGTCGATCGAGGACGCGGCGCTTCAGAAGGCGCTCGCCTCGACGCCGCGTCCGCCGCGCCCGAGCCCGCTCGCTGCCGTGATGGCGTTCGGCTGGCGGGGGATGCTCAAGGTCAAGCACGTGCCGGAGCAGCTGGTCGATGTGACGATCACGCCGGTGCTCTTCGTGCTCATGTTCACCTACCTGTTCGGCGGTGCCGTCGCCGGCTCGACGGGCGAGTACCTCGACTACATCCTCCCGGGCCTGCTGGTGATGTCAGTGCTCTTCACCACCGTCTACTCCGGCATCGCGATCAACACCGACCTCACCAAGGGAGTCGTCGATCGCTTCCGCTCGCTGCCGATCTGGAGCCCGTCGCCGCTCGTCGGCGCCCTGCTGGGCGACAGCGTCCGCTACGTGGTCGCCGGCACGGTGATCATGGTGCTCGGCGTCATCCTCGGCTTCCGGCCCGACGAAGGCGTCCTCGGAGTGCTCGCCGCGATGGGGCTCGTCGTCGTCTTCGCGTTCGCGCTCTCGTGGGTGTTCACCACCATGGGCCTGCTGCTGCGCTCGCCCAACGCGGTCATGAACGCCGGCTTCATGAGCATCTTCCCACTCACCTTCCTGTCCAACGTCTTCGTCGAGCCCGAGACGCTTCCGGCCGGCCTGGAGGCGTTCGTCAACGTCAACCCGATCTCGATCCTCTCCGACGCCTCCCGCGGCCTCATGCAGGGCAACCTCGACGGCAGCGACGTCGCGATCGTGCTGGGCGTCGCGGCGCTGCTGACCGCGGTGTTCGTGCCGCTGACCAACCGCCTGTACCGCACCCGCTAGCCGCGCCGATCAGCGTTACGGTCCACGAACGCCACTACCTCCTGAGCCGTTCGTTCGGGCTCGTCGGCGTAGACGAAGTGGCCGGCGCCGTCGATCACGACCAGTTCGGCGTGGGGGATCAGCTTCTTGAAGCGGTGAGCGCCCCCGATCGGAGCGAACTGGTCGTTTTCGCCCCAGAGCAACAGGGTCGGGACGTCCAGGG
>Ga0081538_10001462_pt1 | contig 24246 bp, 19 predicted proteins | sample TabmetS5T2R1_FD_71022 | JGI IMG/M metagenome (GOLD analysis project Ga0081538, IMG submission 71022) | Tabebuia heterophylla rhizosphere microbial communities from the University of Puerto Rico - S5T2R1 | ecosystem: Host-associated > Plants > Roots > Rhizosphere ... | reverse complement strand
GAGGTGGGCCGCACCTTCAACGTCACGCGCGAGCGGATCCGCCAGATCGAGAACCAGTCGCTGAAGAAGCTGCAGTCGCTGGCCGAGGCGCAGAAGCTGCGCGACGTCGCCTAGGGCGCTCTCCTAGAGCGTCCAACAACCGTCCAGAGGGCTTGAAGACCGGGCCCGCCGTGCCGATGCGAACACCATGTTCGACATCGACGCTGCCCTGATGAAGGTCATTGAGAACGAGGCCTCGGACCTTCACCTGAAGGTGCCCGCCCCTCCCATGATTCGCCGCCACGGCCAGCTGGTGGCAGTGGACGGCAGCGAGCAGCTTCGCCCCGAGGACACCGAGCGCACGCTCTTCCACATGCTCACGGACGAGACGAAGCTCGAGTCCTTCCGCGCCGAGCGCGAGGTGGACTTCTCCTACTCGATCCCGGGCGTGGCCCGCTTCCGCGTGAACGCCTTCGTGCAGCGCGGCTCGGTCTCGATCGTCTGCCGCGCGATCCCCTTCCAGGTGAAGACCGCCCAGGAGCTCATGCTGCCCGACGTGATCGACGAGATCGCCGACGAGGAGCGCGGCCTGATCCTCCTGACCGGCACGACGGGCTCCGGTAAGTCGACGACGCTCGCGGCGATGATCAACCACATCAACTCGAACTACGCGAAGCACATCGTCACGATCGAGGACCCCGTCGAGTTCCTGCACCGCGACAAGAGGTCGATCATCAACCAGCGCGAGGTGGGCGAGGACACCGCCTCCTTCGCCCGCGCGCTGCGCCGCGTGCTGCGCCAGGACCCCGACGTGATCCTGATCGGCGAGATGCGCGACGAGGAGACCGTCCGCACGGCCCTTTCGGCGGCCGAGACCGGCCACCTCGTGCTCTCGACGATCCATACGGTGGACGCCGCCGAGTCGGTCAACCGCATCATCGACTTCTTCCCACAGGCCGAGCAGCGGCAGGCGCGGGCGATGCTCGCGGGCACGCTGAAGGCGGTGGTGTCGCAGCGCCTCGTCCCGACGCCCGACAAGCACGGCCGCGTCGCCACCTGCGAGATCCTGCGGATGACCGGCCGCGTGCGGGACATGATCATGAACCCGGACGAGACCGGCCGTCTCCCCGAGGTGATCTACGAGGGCGCCTACTACGGCATGCAGACCTTCGACCAGGCCCTGCTCGCGCACGTGCAGGCGGGCCGGGTGGCCATGGACGACGCCCTCAAGGCCGCCACGCATCCGCACGACTTCAAGCTGCTCGTCAGCTCGGAGGGCCAGCGCCACACTTCGGTGGAGTCGGTCTTCGCGAGCGAGGAGGAGCCGGAGGCGGAGGCGGCGGTCAGGGCCGTGCCCGAGACACCCGCAGCCTGACCTTCACGCGTCCGTCGAAGCGGACGTCGTCCGAGCGGAACACCACACGCCTGTTGCGGCGGCCGTAGCGCGCCTCGATGCCCAGCGGGCGCTCGAGTGCGCGCACCCGGCGCGCCAGCCGGCGCACCGTCCGGGGCCCTGCCTGGGCTGCCGTGGCCCGGCCCGCGCCGAGCTCGCCGGCCAGCAGCTCGATGATGAAGCCGGGATCCCCTGAGAAGCCGTTCCCGGCCAGGACGACCGTGCGGCGCCCGGGTCGCATCTGGCGCGGCACCGGGACCCGCGCGGTGATCGTGCGTCGCCCTCCGCCGCGGCGCTGGAGCCTCACCCTGACGGGGACTCGCGTGCCCGGTCGCGCGCGGCGCGTGGCGCGGGCGTCCACGAGCACCTCGTCCACGACCCCACGCCGCGCGTCCAGCGACACCGAGACCGAGCGGATGTTCAGCGGCGCGAAGTCGAAGCGGTCCACCATGTCCGAGGCCCGGCCGAGGTGCACCATCGCCTCGAAGCTGTCGAAGTACGGATTGCAGTAGCCGATCGGGCGCCGCAGCTGCTGCACCCGGAAGCGGGCGCAGGCCCTCAGCCTGACCGGCTCGAACGTGCGCAGCAGACGGTCGAGCGCGGTCGTGGCGGCCAGCGGCGCCACGAACGAGATGCCCGCGCCCAGGCCGAGCTCGCGCTCGTCGGCGAGCTGGGAGTCGAGCGTGATCGAGGATCCGCCGCCGCGCTCGCGCGCGGTCACACGCAGTGGGATCGCGGGCGGCCCGGCGCCGAGGCGGCCGCCGATGCCCCCGAACAGGTCGGTCGTGAACTGCCCGACCGGGTGGCCGCTCGACGAGGCCAGCTTGTATGTGACCGCGCCGAGCTCGGGGATGCCGACCGGGTTGCCGATCACCCCGAACACGTAGGAGTCCTGCATGAACAGAGCGCGCCTGCCGATCCCGTCGAGGGCGTGGCCGAAGGCGAAAACCTGATCGCCGTCGCGGTAGGCCACCGTGCCGACCGCGCCGACCGAGACGTCGCCGCTCGAGATCGCGGCGGACACCGCCGCACCGGGCCGCATGTCCTGCACCGGGTAGCCCCCGATCGGACCGGGCGGCGCGGCGAGCACCAGGCGGTCGGCGCGCCGGGCGGCGCGGGCGAGCAGGCGCCGCGTGTTCGCCGAGAGGCCGCCCGTCGTGAGAGGGCCGGCGAGCGAGCGCGCTGAGCGGGCGAGCCGCGGCGCGCGGCGCGCCGTCGCGGGCGTGGGGGCGGGCCGCGCGGTGAGGATCTCCTCGATCGGGGTGGCGAGCACGACCTTGTTGCCGTACTCGCCGACGCCCTCCGAGATGGCGCCGGCGTTGCGCCCGTCGCAGATGATCGGCGAGCCGGAGAAGCCCGGCCCGACGCCGGTCGAGTCCACGGCCGTGCCCGACACGCGGATCAGGATGCGGGGGCCGCCGATCGCCGGGTCGTCCGCGATCACGTCGATCACCTCGACGTCGTAGCTCGAGATCTCGGTGCCGCGGATCACCGACAGGCCGGTGCACCTCATGCCCGAGCGCACCTCGGACAGGGGCATGATCGGCTCCTGGGCGCGGGCCGTCGCCGGCGCGGACGCGCACAGTGTCATGGCCAAAAGCAGGGCGCGCCTCACGAAGTGCTCGTGAGCGTAGCCTGTGCCGCCGATACTTTCGACCGACAAGCCGCCGAACAAGGGAGTCCCGTTGCAGAGCACACTCGCTGAGTTCCAGGAGACGCAGTCGCAGCAGCCGTTCGCGCTCCAGAACTCGAAGCTGCTGAAGGTGAGCCTCGACCAGATCACGATCCAGGCGAAGGCCGGCTCGATGGTGGCCTACCAGGGCGACGTGTCGTTCGAGCACGCCGGATCGGGCGGCATGAGCCGGCTGATCAAGAAGGCCGTGTCGGGCGAGGGCACGACCCTGATGAAGATGTCCGGCACCGGCGAGGTGTTCCTGGCCGAGACGGCGCAGGACATCCACCTGCTCTACCTGGAGAACGACGCCATCACGGTGAACGGCTCGAACCTGCTCGCGTTCGACGCGGGGATCGACTGGGACATCAAGCGCGTCGAGGGCGTGAGCGGCATGATGGGCGGCGGGCTCTTCAACATGGCGCTGACCGGCACCGGCTGGGTGGCGATCATCTCGGACGGGCCCCCGGTGCTGCTCAACACGGGCGACGCGCCCACCTTCGCCGACCCGCAGGCGGCGATCACCTGGGCCTCGAGCCTCCAGACCGGGATCAAGACCGACATCAAGCTGAAGAACTTCATCGGCCGCGGCTCGGGCGAGTCGGTGCAGATGTCGTTCTCCGGGCAGGGCTGGGTGCTGGTCCAGCCGAGCGAGGGACGCGTGTACGGCCCCGCCCAGGGGAGCTCCGGCGGCGGGGGGCTGCTGGGCAACTTGGGGTCCTGAGGGGGGCCGGGCGGCGGCGCAAGCCGCCGCCCGCTTTTACTTCATTTCCTGAAGTCTTGAGATAGACTCGGCGCCATGTCGGACCCCACCTGCCCCGTCTGCGCTACGGCGGACATCATCTGCGGCAAGTGGACGATCCTCGTGATCCGCGACCTGGCCGAGGGGCGGAGCCGCTTCTGCGAGCTCGAGCGCTCGCTCGCGGGGATCAGTCCGCGCACGCTCTCGCTGCGCCTGCGGGCCCTCGAGGAGCAGGGCATCGTGGAGCGCCACACCTTCCCCGAGGTGCCGCCCCGCGTGGAGTACTCGTTGACGGCGAAGGGCGAGGCGCTCGTGCCGCTGATCGAGGACATGCGCCGCTACGGGCGCGAGTGGCTGGGTGTCGACGAGTGCGTCGTCGCGCCCGCCGGCCGGCACGAGCCGGTCGCCGCGTAGACGCTCACATCAGAAGTTGTTGATGAACTCGCAGCCGGAGCCGAAGCTGTCCGGCCCGCCCGCGCCGCCGTCCCGCGGGATCTCGGCGCGCGAGCAGACGTCGTCGGTGCCCGGGCCTCCGTCCATGAAGTCGCTGCCGGGGCTGCCGCCGAGCACCGAGTCGCTGTCCCCGTCGCCGCCGAAGACGCGGTCGTCGCCGCCGGTTCCCGTGACCCTGTCGCTGCCCGGGCCGCCGTCCAGCAGGTCGTCGCCGCTGTCGATCGGGGGATTGGGCCCGAAGCCGTCGTCGTCGTCGCTGTCCGCGAACTGGGAGCCGCCGCGAACGTCGTCGTCGCCGGGGCCGGAGCAGACCCGGTCGTCGCCCTCGCGTCCGGCGATGCGGTCGTCGCCGTCGCCGCCGACGATCACGTCGTTGCCGGCGGTGCCGATGATCACGTCGTCGCCCGACGTGCCAATGATCGTGGCCGTCTGGCCGAAGGCCGTGGTGGACGTGCAGTTCTGGCTCTCCGGCGGCTCGGGTGGGGCCCCGCAGCCGAGCGCCGTGCCGAGCAGCTGGTCGCGCTGCTCCGTGTTCCCCGTGTAGAGCGCAGAGCGCGCGTAGAAGCAGAGGATCTGCACGTCGGTCACGCCGTTCTCGTCGAACGAGAGGTCGCTGCCGTCGATGGTGGTCGCGGTCCCGAGCTGAGGCGCTCCCGCCCTCGGCGAGCCGTTCGGGTCGAGGTCGAACGGCGCGGTTCCGAGACCGCCCGTGAACCCGTCGCCATTTAGGTCGGAGCGCGACCAGTCGCGCGGCCCTTCGCCCGACAGGCGGCGAGCGCCCGCGTGGGCCACGAGGTCGGCCTCGGTGAACGCGCCGTCCCCGGTGCGGTCGAGGATCGCGAGCCGCACGGGGGCCGATGCGGGCGTGACCGTCGCTCCCTGGTCGAGGCTCAGCACCGCGCGGTAGGCGTCCAGGCGGGGAGCCGACGGCGCCTCGGTTCCGCAGTTGGCGGAGCTCGGGAGCGGCGGCGCAGCGGTGGCGACCATCAGGTTCCGGAGCTGGGGCGCCGTCAGGTCGGGGGCGATCGACCACAGGTACTCCGCGAGGCCGGCCACCTGGGGAGACGCCATCGAGGTGCCGTTCCTGTTGCCGGCGGCCGCCCCGAACAGGTTCGAGAAGACCTGCTGCCCCACGGCGCCGATCGTTCCGCCGTGGTTCGAGCTGAACGACAGGCAGCCGGAGTTGAACTCGGGCGCTCCGGTGTCCACCAGGTTCTCGACGGCGAGGGTGTTCGTCAGCCTTCCGACCGGGCTGCCGTCGATGGGATCCCGCAGGTCGGTCCTGAGAGTGGCCGACACCCAGGGGCTGTTGCGTGACGCCTCCGCCCCGTCGTTGCCGGCGGCGCCGGCGTGCAGCATCCGGTTGATGTAGCCGCGCGTGAGGACCTCGAAGGCCCAGTCCGACCCTTCCTGGCGCGCGTACGAGTCCGTCGTCCCGGGGTTGTGGCCGAGGCTCGTGTTCACGACCACGCGTCCGGGCTGCGCCTGCACCGCCTGGAGCACCCGCACGGCCGTCGCGTCGAGCGTCTCGCCGGTCACGTCGACGATCTTCAGCCGGGTGGTGGAGGGGAACACCCCGGTCACCCGGCCGGCAGGCGTCGCGCTGCCCGCGAAGTTGGCGGCGATCGTCCCGACCACGTGGTAGCCGTGCGCCCGCGAGCTCTGGGGGATGATCGGCACGAGGCCGGTCAGCAGGTCGGACTGGGCAAAGGCGGCGTCGACCTGCGAGGACAGCGTGCCGTTGCCGAAGATGTCGGCCACGATCACGATCGGCCGGTTCGCGGCCTGGACCGCGGCGCGGGCGTTCCACGCCGCCGGCATCCGCATCGCGAGCAGGTGGCTCAGCTCGGCGGCGCGCGCGCCGGAGGGCGGCGAGCCCGCGGCGGGCGGCAGCTCCTGTGCGGCGGCCAGCTCGGTGCGATCGGCACGGCGCACCCCCTTGCGGCGCTCCAGCCCGGCGAGCACGGCGTCGAGCGCGTCGAGGCCGCCGGGATCGGGGATCGCCACGACCAGATGGGTCGAGCCGTCGAGCGACCCGGCGATGCGCCCGCCCACGGACTGGATTGCGCCGTTCACCTGGCCGACGGTCGCGTTCGGCGCGAAGCGGAGGGCGATCTCGGTGCGGGGCACGAGCGTGCCGCCGCGGGCGCGCGACACCTCGGCGTCGGGGTGGCGCTGGAGGCGGTCGACGTCCCGCACTGCGCCGGTGGCCCGCGCGGACCGCCGCCCCTTCAGCAGCCGCCCCGGCGAGGGGTCCAGCCTGGCGCGGAAGCGGCGCGTCCGCTTGCCGCGCGTGGCGGTGCCGCGCATCGTGGGCCCGCGGACCGTCGCCTTCAGCCGCAGCGTGCCGGGGATGCCCTCGCAGCGCGCCGCGGCCGATATCGCGACGCGCCCCCGGCGCATCCTTACGCGCTGGGAGCGGGAGCGGCAGCCGTCGACCGTCACGGCGCGCGGGCGCACGTACACGCTGATCGAGCGCCCGGCCACCACCCCCTGGCGCTTGGCGAGCGGCCCGCCGCGCACGTCGAAGCTGCCCGGCAGCCCGGCTCGCGCCTCGGCCTGGGCCGGGAGTGCGAGCAGCGCGAGCGCGAGAAGGGCGGCGAGGAGGGCGGGGCGGCTGGGAGCCACGAGGGCATCCTCCGCCGGGCGGGGTGGATCCGCCATGGGTAATCCTTCCCTCCCTGACCCGCGGCAGGATCGCCGCCGCGCGGCTCGAATCCGCGCTTCATGCGCAACCGCGTTCTCCACGACGCGCTGCGGGACTTCGCGCTCGAGTCCGCGGCGCTCCTCACCGACGACCTGCGCGACGGGGCCGAGCTCGAGTTCGACGTCATCGACGAGGCCGCCCCCGGGACCCGCGGCGGGCCGGTCCTCTACCGCTACCGGCCGCGCATCGAGGGCTTCATCGCCGAGCGCTGGGAGCGGCTGCGCGAGCTGCCCGCCTGCGCCCGCGCGGCCGGCGAGCTGGGCGCCGGGGCGACGATGTGGCTGCGGGTCAACGGCCTTCGCGGCGAGCAGGCCGAGCCGGCGCTCCGGGCCATGCTCGAGCGGCTCTACGAGGACGCCACCAGCTTCGGCTTCCCCGAGGAGCGCTTCGAGCGCGTGTACCGCGAGCTCGAGCTGACCCTGTACCACGACGCCGTGCGCGCGCGGGTGGTCGCGCCGCTGCGGGGCGCCGCGATGGACGCCGAGCGCGTGGACCTGGGCGGAGGGCTGTCGCTGGTCCGCGGCGACGTGGCCGACGCTCCGCCCGAGGCGGTATGGCCCGACCCGCTCGACCGCGGCGAGGCCGCGGAGGAGCCCGCGGTCCTATGCGTGCTGGAACGCGACGCCCCCGCCGACGAGGGCATCCCGGCCGCTGACGCGGCGAGCCGCTTCGCGAGCATCGTGACCGCCCTGCGGCTGTGGGCCCCCGGGGCGGTGAGCCTCGGGGCGCCCGGCTGGCGCCGGGCCGACGAAGGCCGCTGGCAGCCGCTGCCGCTCGGCGCGGGCGGCGAGCCCGTGGGCGGGGAGGCCACCTGGATCCTGCCCGCCGGCGAGGAGGCCGGGCTGCGCGACCTGTTCGCGTCGATCGACGGGGCCGACCCGCCGCGCACCGTGGCCTGGGCGCTGGCCCGCTACGAGATGGGATCGGCGCGGACGAACGACGCCGAGGCCCTGTCCGACTACCTGCTGGCGCTGAGGGCGCTGCTCGACGCGAACAGCGACGCCGGCCAGGCGAGCCTGGCGCTGCGAGTGGCCGCGCTGTGCGCGGAGGAGGGCCGGCGCAAGGTCGTGCAGCGGCGGGTCGAGGCGGCGATGGCCCTGGAGCGGCACCTGATGGGAGGCAGCCTGCGCGTGCGGCTCGACGGCGACACCCCGCGCGACCTCGTGGCCGAGGTGGAGGCCCACCTGCGCGCGCTCCTGCGCGACGTGCTGTGCGGCTACCTCGACGGCGACCTGAAGGGCGTGGCCGACGAGATCTTGTTGGAGGCCCAGCCGCAAGCGCCCGGCTCGGCCGGGTGCGCGCGGATCGCTTTCGCGGAGCCCTTCGTGGAGATCCGCGCGCGCGACCTGCGCAAGGAGGCGCCGCCGCCCCGGCCGGAGGAGCCGCCGGCGCCGGAGCCGGAGCCGGAGGCCGAGCAGGACACATCGGAGCTGCCCGCGGTCGAGCCCGAGCCGCCGGCGCAGGCCGAGCTCGAGGGCGTGACGGCCTCCGCCGACTGGTCCTGGGACGACCCCGAGGACTTCTCGGCGCCCGTCTGAGCGCCGACCGTCGAGTTAGTCGGCCCCACGCCGACAAAGTCGACACTCGATGGGGTGGGTCGCGCCGGCTCGGCGTTAGCGGCCGAACAGGAACTCGTCCATCTGGCGCAGGCCGTCCAGGTCGTGCACGTCGTCGTGGAGGTGCGGCACCTCCACGATCGGCTTGCGCCCGATCCGCTTTCTGAGCTCCTCCAGGCCCGCCCGGTCGCGCTCCGCCAGGCGGCGCTCGTCCTCGTAGGTCCGCAGCACCTTGCGCGCCAGCTCCGGGCCGAGGAGCGACTCGAGCGACGCCGGGTCCGCCTCGCCGCCGGCCTGGTGCACCCGGTTGGCGACGACGCCCGCGAACGGCATCCCGCCCTCCATCAGCCGGTGGTGGAACCACACCGCGTCCTCGAGGGCGTGGCGGCGCGGCGAGGTCACGAGCACGAAGGCGGTGCGGCTGTCGGCGAGCAACTCGTTCACGAGCGCGGCGCGCTCCCGGAAGCCCTCGGTCATCCCGGCGAACGAGCGGAAGAACTCGCCGAGGTCGGCCAGCAGGTCGATGCCCGTGGCCCGCTTCATCACCGAGAACACCATCCCGGTGCCGCGCCCCAGCAGCTTCAGGCCGAGGCCCGCCGGCGCGGTGAAGAGCTGCAGGGCGCGGGAGTCCACGAACTCCGTCAGGCGGCGCGGCGCGTCGAGGAAGTCGAGCGCGTTGCGAGTGGGGGGCGTGTCGAGCACCAGCAGGTCGTAGCGCCCCTCCTGGTGCAGCTCGTGGAGCTTCTCCATCGCCATGTACTCCTGCGAGCCGGCCACGGCGTTCGAGAGCTCCTGGTAGATGCGGTTCGAGAGGACCGCGTCGCGGGTGCGCTCGTCCGGGGCATGCCACGCGACGATCTCGTCGAAGGTGCGCTTGGGGTCGAGCATCATGGCCCACAGCTCGCCCTCGAGGCCGTCGACCTTCACCTGCCGCTCCTCGTTGCCGAGCTCGCGGAGCCCGAGCGAGTTGGCGAGGCGGCGAGCGGGGTCGATCGTGAGAACGGCCACCTTCTTCCCGCGCGCGGCCATGCCGAGTGCGATGGCCGCCGAGGTCGTGGTCTTGCCCACCCCGCCGGAGCCGGCGCAGATGCAGACCTCCTTGCGCTCGAGCCAGCGCTCGATCACAGCGCCCGCTCCAGCCGGCGGGCGAGCTCGCCGAGCTGCTCGACCCCCAGCTCGGGCTCGAAGCAGAACGGCAGCGTGGCCACGGGCGCCTCGAGCCCGCGCCGGAGCCGCCGCAGCTGCGAGCGCTGGCCGCGTACCCGCTCGTGCTCGGCGAGCGCGGCGCGAACGGCGGCCGAGGCCGTGCCGTCGGCGGCAGCCGCCCGCAGCCGGTCCGCGTCCTCGCGGGTGAACCGCTCCGGGTAGAGCCCGTTCACCACCGCCCGGTCGATCCCCATCTCCATCTCCTCGCCGAGCCGGCGCTCCAGGTCGAGCGTCTCGTTCACCGGCATCTCCTCGGGGAGCGCCACCACGACCACCCCGGTGCGCTCCGCGTCGCGCAGGAAGCGATCGATCTGGAGCGCCTGCCGGCGGATCGGCCCGACCCGCGCCACGCCGGCGTACGTGGACGGAGCGCGCAGCATGGCGATGCCGTGTCCCGTGGCGGGGGCGTCCACGATCGCGAGGTCGAACACCGAGCCGCCCGTGCGCCGCTCGAGCTGCGCCAGGTCCCAGACCTTGCCGATCGTGACCAGCTCCGAGAGCCCCGGGGCCGCCGCGCTCAGGTAGCGGAAGATGCTCGACCCGCCGAGCACCCCGGCCAGCGTGCCCGACTTGAGCTGGTAGCGGAGCCACTCCTCCTTGGCGAGCTCCGGATCGACCGAGACCGAGTGCAGGTTCGGCGCCAGCTCGCGCTCCTCGTGCCCCGAGGCGTCGACGCCGAACAGCTCCGCCAGCCGCTCCTGCTCCGCCACCTCGCAGATCACGGTGCGCTTGCCGGCCCGCGCGGCGGCCAGTCCGAGCGCCGCGGCAACGGTCGTCTTGCCGACGCCGCCCTTGCCGGTCACGACGACCAGCCGCTTGTCGAGGAGCGCGGGCACGGCTATCCGAAGCTGACCCGCAGGCGCCGGTCCTGCGGACCCAGCACCCAGTGCTCCGACGCGGTGGCGCGGTAGAGGCGACGCCGGGCGGGCGACTGCACGTCGGGCAGGGTCCATACGCCGAACCCCTGCTCGACGGACCGGGCGGAGAAGGCCTCGATTCCCTGCTCGAGCTCGGTCCCGGTCAGCTCCTCCGCGAGCCCCGACATGTACACGCTCCTGAACGTGCCGGTCTCATGCGAGTCGAAGATGACGATGCCTACCCGAGGGCGCTCCACGAGGTTCAGCGAGTGCTTCGCCTCGGGATCGGAGACCCAGAGGAACTCGCGGTAGTCCCGCGGCGCGTACCAGACCGGAGAGGCCCAGGGCCCGCCGCTTCCGTCCGCGGTGGCGAGCGTCATGAAGCGGTTGCCGTCGATGACGGCCCGGGCCGTGGCGGCGAGGTCGGGCTCGTCCGTCATCCGCCGCAGCGTAGCCTGCTGCCGGTGACCGAGCTCGAGCGCGCCATCAGGGCCCAGCCGGACGAGCTGCGCCGCCTCGCCGGGTTCGAGCTGCCGCCGCACGCGCGCCGGCTGGCGGCCGGTGAGCGGCTCTGGCTGGCGGGCACCGGCACGAGCCTCCACGCCGCTGAGCTGGGCGCCGCGATGATGGCGCGGGCCGGGATCGACGCTCGCTTCGCGTCCTCGATGGAGTTCGTCCGGCGCGCGCCGCTGCGCGCCGGGGACGGCGTGATCGTGCTGTCGCACACCGGCGAGACGGCGTACGCGCGCGCCGCACGGGCTCGGGCGCTCGACCTCGGCGCCGAGACGCTCTCGATCACCGCGACCGGCGTGGGCTGGCCGGAGGCGATCGAGGCCACCGAGCGCGAGCGGTCCGAGACCTATACGCGCAGCTACACGGCCGCGCTGGCGCTGCTCGCCCTCATCGCCGGCGAGCTGGGCGCCGAGGGGCTCGGTCCCGAGGCGGTGCTGGCGGCGGCCGCCGCCACGGAGGCCGCGCTCGAGGAACCCGGGCTCGGCGACGTGCCCGAACCTGAGCGGCTGCTGGTGCTGGCCGGCGCCGGCCCGGCCGCTGTGACGGCCCGCGAGGGTGCGCTGAAGCTGCGCGAGGCGGCCCGCCTGACGGCGGAGGGCTACGACGCCGAGTACCTCCTGCACGGCTCGGCGGTGCCGCTCGACGGGCGCGACGCCCTGGTCGTCCTGGGCCGGGACGAGGACGGCCTGCTCAGCGAGCTGGCGAAGGCCGGGCGAGCCGAGGGAGTGGCGGTGGCGGAGATCGAGGGGGAAGCGGCCGAGGATGAGCTCATGGCCCAGATCCCGCTCACGGTCCGCCTCCAGCTGCTCGCCCTCCGGCGGGCCGAGGCGGGCGGCCACGACCCGGACACCGTCATCACCGGCGCCTGGGGCGCGGATGCGCTCTGGAACGCGGGCTCTCCGTAGCACGCCGGGCCGCAAGCACTCGGCTCGGCCGAGTGCGCGCGGATGCTGTCCCTGGAAGGAATACCTCCCGCGCGTGCGAATACGCACTGCGTATGGAGCCTACGGCCAAGGTCATCGCCTTCACGAATCAGAAGGGGGGTGTCGCCAAGACGACCACCACCCTCAACCTCGCGGCCGCGTTCGTGGAGCGCGACCACCGCGTGCTCTGCGTGGACCTCGATCCGCAGGGCAACCTGACGATGAGCCAGGGCATCGACCCCGACTCGCTCGAGGTCTCGATGTACGACGTGCTCGTGCACCAGGTCTCGATCCGCGAGGTGATCCGCAAGCGCGAGGTGGACGTGGCCTGCTCCTCGATCGACCTGGCCGGCGCCGAGATCGCGATGTCGACGATGATCGGCCGCGAGCGCGCCCTGAAGAAGGGCCTCGCCCCGATCCTCGAGGACTACGACTACATCTTCATCGACACCCCGCCGAGCCTCGGCCTGCTCACGATCAACGCCCTGACGGCGTCGCACAAGGTGATCGTCCCCGTGCAATGCGAGTATCTCTCCATGCGCGGGCTGATCCAGCTCCAGAACACCCTGGCGATGGTTCGGGAGGAGCTGAACCCGGAGATCGAGATAGAGGGCATCCTGCCGACGCTCGTGGACAACCGGACGGTGCATGCGAAGGAGGCGATCGAGATCCTCGAGGAGAACTTCGGCGACCGCGTGTTCGCCTCGCGCATCAACAAGACGGTCCGCTTCGCGGAGGCTCCGGTGAAGGGGATGTCGGTGCTGAAGTACGACCCGGACGGCAAGGCGGCCTACGCCTACCGTCAGCTAGCGGAGGAGGTCCTGGCGAATGGCAAGCGGTAACCGGGCGAGCATGCGCGAGGGGCCGCTGGCCCAGCTCTTCCGCAAGACGGAGGACGACGAACCGCAGCAGGAGCGCCGCGAGGAGCCGCGCCGCGAGGAGCCGCGCCAGGAGCCGCGCCGCCCCGAGGACGCTCAGCCGCGCGCCGGCCGGCCGCTGCCCGAGGGCGGGCCGTCGCCGCAGATCACCCGCGGGCGCCCCGAGGGCGCGTCCCCGCAGACGAGCGGTGGGCGCCGCGACCTCACCGAGGCCGCCAGGCGCGCCCAGCAGCGCGCCGAGGAGCGCGCGCGGCGGCGCGAGCGGGAGGCGGAGCAGGAGCCCTGGAGCCGCTACGACGGCGTGCCGAGCCCGGAGGAGCGCCTGCGCTCCGTGTTCTCCTCGGACATCCCCGAGAACATCATGGAGCGCGCGCCGGAGCCCGTGCCCGAGGCCGCGCCGTTTGCCATGCCGTCGGCCGGCAAGGTCACGGAGCCCGTGCTGCGGGTCGTGGGCGTGGGAGGCGCCGGCGTGAACGCGGTCAACCGGATGATCGAGGCCGAGGTCGAGGGCGTCGAGTTCATCGCGGTCAACACCGACACGCAGTCGCTCGAGCAGTCCGCGGCGCACAACCGCCTGCACATCGGCGGCGACATCACACGCGGCCTCGGCTCGGGCTCGAACCCGGAGCTCGGCCGCCTGGCGGCGCTCGAGGACTACGACCAGCTGAAGAGCCACCTGCGCGGCTCCGACATGGTGTTCATCACCGCCGGCGCCGGCGGCGGCACCGGTACGGGCGCCGCTCCGGTGGTGGCCCGCATCTCGCGCGAGGTCGGGGCCCTCACGGTGGGCATCGTCACCAAGCCGTTCTCGTTCGAGGGGGCCCGTCGCGGCGAGCAGGCCGACCTCGGCGTCGAGGAGCTCGCCCGCGAGGTGGACACGCTGATCGTGATCCCCAACTCGCGTCTGCTGACGGTGCTCGACAAGCAGACCTCGATGGTCGAGGCGTTCCGCGTGGCCGACGACGTGCTGCGCCAGGGGGTGCAGGGAATCTCCGACCTGATCACGCTCCCGGGCCTGATCAACCTCGACTTCGCCGACGTCCGCACGATCATGTCCGAGGCCGGCCAGGCGCTGCTCGGGATCGGCATGGGCACGGGCGAGCACCGGGCGATGGACGCGGTTGCGCACGCGATCGAGTCGCCGCTGCTCGAGACCTCGCTGGAGGGCGCGCGGTCGATCCTGCTGTCGGTCACGGGCGGCCGGGACCTGTCGCTGTGGGAGGTCAACGAGGCTGCGAAGGCCGTCACCGAGGCCGCTCACCCCGACGCCAACATCATCTTCGGGGCGATGGTCGACGAGAAGGTCGTGGACCAGGTCTGGGTCACGGTCGTGGCGACCGGCTACGGCGACCGGCCGCAGGTGCGCGCCGCGCCGCGGGGGGAGCCGCGCGAGAGCCGCATCCCGGCCGACCACGAGCCGCGCGTGCGGCGCGGCCGCGAGCGCAGCTCGACCCTGACCGACATCGACGTGCCCGAGTTCATACCGCGGTAGCGTCCGCGCCATGAAGGGGGTGGTCGCAGCCGGCCATCCGGTCACGGCGCGCGCCGGAGCCGACGTGCTGCGCGACGGCGGCAACGCCGTCGACGCCGCCGTGGCCTGCGTGCTGATGTCGTTCGTGGCCGAGTCGCCGCTCACCGGGCCGGGCGCGGGCGGCTTCATGCTCGTGCACACCGCCGGCGGCGAGGACCATCTGCTCGACTTCTTCGTGGCGGCCCCCGGGCGTGGCCTGAACGGGGTGGAGCCGGCTGCGCTGACGCCGATCGACGTCCACTTCTCGAAGGACGCGGTCCAGCGCTTCAACGTGGGTCCCTCGTCGTGCGGCGCGTACGGCACCACCCTCGGCCTGGCCGCGGCGCTCGAGCGCTTCGGCACCGCGCGCCTCGGCGACCTCACCGCTGCGCCGGCCCAGGCCGCGCGCGATGGCGTCGAGGTCGTGCCGATGCAGGCCTTCCTGTTCGAGGTGCTGGAGCCGATCTTCCGCTCGACGCCGGAATGCTCGGAGATCTACGCGCCGGGCGGCCGCCTGCTGCGCACCGGAGAGACCATCCGGCTCCCCGAGCTCGGCGACCTGCTCGACAGGCTGGGCGCCGAGGGCCCGGGCTTCCTGTACGCCGGCGACGTGGCCGAGCAGGTGAGCGACTGGGTGCTCGAGCGCGGCGGCCTCCTCACCCGGGCCGACCTCGAGTCCTACGAGGTCGTGGAGCGCGAGCCCGCAAGGGTCCTGTACCGCGGCCGCACGGTGCTGACGAACCCGCCGCCCTCCTCGGGCGGGATCCTGATCGCCGACGCGCTCGGCATCCTCGAGCGGCTCGACCTCCCGCACGACCCGTACGTGATCGCGGAGGTGATCGCGTCGACCAACCGCGCGCGGGACGAGGAGTTCCTCGAGGGGCTCGCGACGGAGGGCTACCTGGAGCGCTTCCTCGCCAAGGACGCGCTCGACCACGTTGCGGTCGACGTGCGGTCGCGGCTTGGCAACACGACGCACCTCGCGGTCATGGACGCCGAGGGCGCGTGCGCCTCCGTGACCTGCTCGAACGGCTCGTGCTCGGGCGTGGTGGTGCCCGGCACCGGCATGCACGTGAACAACATGCTGGGCGAGCAGGACCTCAACCCGCTCGGCTACCACCGCCACGAGCCCGGTGCCCGCGTGCCCAGCATGATGGCCCCGACGGTCGTGTTGCGCGACGGAAGGCCCGAGATCGCGCTCGGGTCGGCGGGCTCGAACCGCATCCGCTCGGCGATCCTGCAGACGATCCTCGCCGTCGTGGACCACGGCCTGCCGGCCCAGGAGGCGGTGTCGAGCCCCCGCATCCACGTCGAGGGCCGGGAGGTGGAGGCGGAGCCGGAAGTGGACGAGGCGGCACTCGCCAAGCTCGAGCAGAGCGACTGGACCGTACGCCGCTGGGCGGAGCAGAACCTCTTCTTCGGCGGGGTGCAGGCCGTGGCCCGCAACCCCGAGACCGGCGAGCTGAGCGGGGGAGGGGATCCGCGCCGGGGCGGTGCGGCGACCGTCGTCGCTTGACCTGACGCGTTCGCACACCTACCGTTCGGCCGACCCCCGTGGACGGCCGGACCCGCACACAGGCGCTGGCGACCACGGCGACCGTGGTCTGCGTGGGCATCGACTGTTCGCCGGCGGCGCTCCGCGCCGCGGTCACGGGTACCGAGGGCGAGGTCGAGCGGGTCGACCGAATGCTGGTCGGCGTGTTCGGCAGCCTGGCCTCCGCGCTGGCCGCCGCCACGCTGGCGGAGCGCCGCGGAAAGGGCGGCCGGGCCCCGCGCATCGGCATCGCCCACGGCGACGTGCTCAGGCGCGCGGGGACGCTCGAGGGCTCCGCGGTCGAGCTGGCCGTGGGGCTCGCGGAGCGGGCCGAGCGAGGCCAGGTGCTCGTGGGGGACGCGGTCGAGCTGCTGGCGCAGCCCGGGCACCACTTCGCGCGCAGACCGGACGGAGCGGTGGAGCTCGAGTGGGAGAGCCACTCGGCGCTGCCCCTGCCCGACGGGCTCGTGGCCGCGACCCGGCGTGGCTCCTGCGTCGGGCGCGGGATCGAGCTGCAGGCGCTGCTGCGGGCGTTCGAGGCGGTGCGCTCGGGCGAGCGCCGGGTGGTGCTCGTCACCGGCGAGCCGGGCATCGGCAAGACGCGCCTGGCGGCCGAGGCCGGGCTGGCCGCGCACGCCCAGGGCGCGGCGGTCCTCTACGGCCGCAGCGACGAGGGGCTCGCGCTCCCCTACCAGGCCTTCGCGGAGGCGCTCGACCATCTGGTGTCGAGCGCCCCGGCGGAGCTGCTCGACTCCGCCGGGCCCGCGCTCGGGAAGCTCGCGAGCCTGGTGCCGGCCGTACGGCAGCGGGCGCCCGCCGCGGCCGCGCCCGACGAGGGGCACGGGGGAGAGCGCTACGTGCTGTTCGGCGCCGTGGGGGCGCTCCTGTCGGCGGCCTGCGCGCGCCAGCCCGTGGTGCTCGTGCTGGAGGACCTCCACTGGGCAGACGTGCCGTCCGTGCTCCTCGTGCACCACCTGCTCGCGGTGCCGGGCCGCCCGCGCCTGCTCGTGATCGCCACCTCGCGCGCCACCGACGCCTCGCTGGACCCGAAGCTGTCCGCCTCGATCGCCCAGCTGCGCCGCGACGAGCGCGTCGAGGACGTGGAGCTGGGCGGGCTCGGCGAGCGCGACGTGCTCGAGATCGTCGAGGAGCTGGCGGGGGCCGAGCTCGATGAGGGCGAGAGGAGCTACGCCAGGGCTCTGCACCGGGAGACAGACGGCAATCCGCTGTTCGTGTCGGAGGTGATCCGCGGCCTCGGCGGGCGCGAGGAGATCGCCGCCGCGGCGGCGGCGCTCGGCCGGCGAGGCGTGGCCGCGCCGGCCTCCCTGCGCGAGCTGATCGTCGCCCGCGTGGCCGGCCTGGGCGACGACACCCTCGCGGTGCTCCAGGCGGCGGCCGTGATCGGGCGCGAGTTCGACACCGGTCTCCTGACGTGGGTGACGGAGCTGGACGACGCCCGGATCGCCGACGCCCTCGACGGCGCAGAGCGGGTGGCGCTGATCGTGCCGGTGGAGGGCCGGCCGGGCCGCTACGCATTCCACCACCTGCTGATCGCGCACACCCTCTACGAGCACCTCGGCGCCGCCCGGCGGGCGCGGCTGCACCGGGGGGTGGGGGAGGCGCTGGAGGAGCTGGCGGGCGACTCGCCCGGGCCGCGGGCGGCCGAGATAGCCCGTCACTGGGTCGAGGCGAGTCCGCCCGACCGCGAGCGGGCTCTGCGCTACGCGGAGCTCGCCGGCCGCCATGCGCTCCGGGAGATCGACCCCGACGCCGCCCTGCGCTGGCTCGAGCAGGCGCTCGAGCTGCAGGGTCCGGTTGAGGACCGGCGCCGCTGCTCGCTCCTGATCGGGCTCGGCGTGGCGCAGCGGAAGCACGGCGACCCTGGATTCCGCGAGACGCTGCTGGAGGCCGCGCGCCTCGGCCGAAGGCTTGGGGAGCCCAAGCTGCTCGTCCGCGCGGCGATCGAGAACACGCGCGGGTTCGTGAGCGACGCCGGCGAGGTCGACACCGAGCGCGTTGCGATGCTCGAGGCCGCGATCGAGGCCGTGGGGGAGGAGGACTCCCGCGAGCGCGCCGTGCTGCTCGGGATGCTCGCCTCCGAGCTGACCTTCGCACCCGATCGCGAACCGCGCGTGGCCCTTGCCGACGAGGCGCTCGCGCTGGCGCGCCGGCTCGGGGACCCGCGCACGCTCTGCTACGTCCTGGGCGCGCGCTCGATGCCGATCTGGTCGCCCGAGACGCTGGACGAGAGGATGCGCTGCTCGGACGAGAGCGTGCGGCTGGCGGACGGCCTCGGCGACCAGCTCGCCCGCTTCCACGCCCTCCACTGGCACGGGGTGGTGCTGGTGCAGGCCGGGAAGCTGGACGAGTTCCAGCGTGTGATCACGCGCCAGCAGGAGCTGGCCGCGCGGCTGGGCGAGCCGTCGGCGCGGTGGCTCGCACGCTACGACGCGGCCACGGCGGCGATCGTGGCCGGACGCCTGGCGGACGCGGAGCGGCTCGCCTCGGAGGCGCTCGAGATCGCCACCGACAGCGGCCAGCCGGACGCGCTCTCGCTCTACGCGAGCCAGCTCACAAACATCCGCTACGACCAGGGCCGCCTGGCGGAGCTCCAGCCGATGATCGCCGAGACGGCCGCCGCGAGCCCCGGCATCCCGAGCTTCCGGGCCCTCCTCGCAATGGCCTATCTGGAGGGCGACCTGCCGATCGAGGCGGCCGAGCTGCTCGCCACCGAGCCGATCGACACGCTGCCGCGCGACATCACCTGGCTGGCCTGCGTGGTGCTCTGGGCACACGTCTGCGCCTCCGTCGGCGACGCCGCCCGGGCGCAGGCGCTGTACGAGACGCTGCTCCCCTTCGCCGACCAGGTGGTCTACACCGGCATCAGCGTCTGGGGCGACGTGGACCACGCCCTCGGCCGGCTGGCCACGGTCACCGGGCGCTACGACGACGCCGCCCGTCACCTGGCCGGCTCGGCGGCCCGCTACGGCGCCATCGGCGCCCCGATCTGGATGGCGCGCGTGGCCGTGGACGAGGCCTCGCTCCGGCTCGCACGCGAAGGACCGGGCGACCGCGAGGGCGCGCGCGACCTCCTGGCCCGGGCCGAGGCGGATGCACGGCGCCTGGGTGCGGCGGGCATCGAGCGCCGCGCCCGCGTGCTGCTCGGCCACGAGCGCGCCACGGAGGTCATGGCGGCGCCGGCGCTGCGCACGGTCGCTCCGCCGGCGGCGGCCGAGCCAGCCGCGCGGGACGACAGCCGCCGCGCCGGTCTCGCGCGTGTGGGCGAGCTGTGGACGCTCACGCACGCCGGGGGCTCGTTCCACCTGAAGGACAGCAAGGGAATGGTCTACCTCGCCCGTCTGCTCGCCGAGCCGCACGCCGAGGTGCACGTGGTGGACCTTCAGGCGGGCGCCCCGGCGCCGGAGCTGCGCGCCGCCGCCGAGCCCGCCGGCGCCTGGCTCGACGAGCAGGCAAAGCAGGCCTACCGGGCACGCCTCGCGGAGCTGGAGGACGACCTGGCCGAGGCCGAGCGCTGGGGCGACGTGGAGCGCGTCGCGCGCGCCCGCGAGGAGCGCGAGCTGATCGGCCGCGAGCTGGCCCGCGCCGTCGGGCTCGGCGGGCGCGATCGTCCGGCCGGCTCGCCCGCCGAGCGCGCCCGGGTGAACACCACGCGCGCGATCCGCACCGCCATCCGGCGCATCGAGGAGTGCGACAGGTCGCTCGGCCGCCACCTCGACCGCGCCGTGCGCACGGGCACGTTCTGCGCCTACGACCCCGCTCCCCAGGACGAGCTCACCTGGGCGGTGAACATCGTTCAGGCGGAAGGAACGCCTACCACCTGACGAGTGTCCCAGCGGGCGAGCACCACGCCCCGAACGTCAGGAGGAAGTGCATGCATGCGGATCTGGCCCGGGTCGAGCGCGCCATCACGGCGGTGAAGGCGGGCGACCCATCCGCGCTGCACTACCTCTACGTGCGATACGCGGACGTGGTGTCCTCGTACGTCGCCAGCATCGTCGGCGGCCGCCGCGACGCGGAGGACGTCACGCAGAGCGTGTTCCTCAAGCTGCCGCAGGCGATCGCGGCATACGAGGCCGGCGGGCTCCCGTTCGAGGGCTGGCTGCTGCGGGTCGCGCGCAGCAGGGCCCTGGAGTTCCTCCGCACGCGTCGCGAGATGTCCCCTGAGCACCTCGAGGTGCTCGCGCTGCGGCACCTCGCGGGTCTCGACACGTCCGAGATCGCCGCACGCCTCGACCGCCCCGTGTCCCTGGCCTGACCGAGGAGATGAGATGAGCGCCCCACTCCCCCTGAGCGCACCAAACGTCCGGATCACTCGTACCGGCCTGGCTGCGGCCGGAAGCGTCGTGCTCGCCTCGGTGTCGATCGCCGTCACGCTGGCGGTCTCCACCGGTGGGTCGGCTGACGAGCCCGCCGCGCCTGGCGGCGCACCCACTACAGCGCAGCCGGACGCGGCGAAGACCTACCACCACGCCATGCGGGCACGGTAGGCACGGGGCACCACCGATTCCTCTCCCCCGGGTTTCGGTTCCTCTCCCCGGGCACGCGGAAGGCCGGCGTTCGATTTCCCCTCGAACGCCGGCCTCCGCATTTCGCCGACGGGGCAGCGGCGTCAGTCGCCGCCGCCCGCTAGCAGGCTCCGCCCGCTGCCTTGCAGAGGTTCACGCGACCGAAGCCGAAGCTCGAGTCGCGGCCTGCGGGCCCGCGGTCGTCGACGGCGGCGGTCAGCCGGCCTCGGATCCCCGCTGCGGTGTCGCCGGGGAAGAGCTGCCACAGCACACCCGCGACACCTGAGGCGTGGGGGGTCGCCATCGAGGTGCCGGACAGGCGCGCGTACTGACCGCCTGGAATGGTCGACAGCACCGAGACTCCCGGTGCCGCGACCTCCACGTCTGCGTTCGTGTTCGAGAACGACGCCCGGGCGTCGTTGTGGTCGGTGGCCGCCACGGAGACGACCTCCGGGTAGCCGGCCGGGTAGTTGACGGTCGAGTCGCCGTCGTTGCCGGCCGCCGCGACGAGCACCGAGCCGTTCGCCGCGCCGTTCTTCCAGGCGTTGGCGACGGCGTTCTTCAGGGTCGTCGACTCGCCGCCGCCGAGGCTCATGGAGATCACCTTGGCGCCGCGCGCGTGGGTCCAGTTGATGCAGTTCGCCACGTCCGAGGTCAGGCCGGTCCCGGCCGCCGTCTTGAGCGCCCTGCAGATCGCGAAGTTCGCGTTGAAGGCCACGCCGGCCACTCCGGTGGCGTTGTTCGCCTTCGCCGCGATCGTGCCCGCCACGTGGGTGCCGTGCATGTTGTCGTCGACGCAGGTGCCCTCGATCAGCAAACCGCCCGTGGACTCGGCGCAGTTGACCGTCTTGCCGCTCAGCTCCGGGTGGGTCTGATCGATGCCCGTGTCGACGATGCCGATCTTCACGCCGCCGGTGGCGGGGAAGGCGCCGAGCCCCGCGGCGTCCCAGCCCTCGGGGGCGTCGATGTCGGCGTCGCTCGTGCCGCCGGTCTGGCCCGTGTTGTGCAGCCCGTAGAGCTGCGAGAAGAGCGGGTCGTTGGGGGTCGCCTGGGTGCGGAGCACGAAGTTCGGCTCGGCGTATGCGACCAGCGCGCTGCGGTTGAGCCGCCTGGCCACGGCCGCCGGGTCGCCGTCGACCTTCACGACCCTCGCTCCCACTCCCTTGACGGCGCCGATCGTCTCGACCACGCCGGTCCGGTCGAAGAGACCGGCACGCTCGGCGCTCGAGACGCCGTCGGAGTACTTGACGATCACCTCGTTGCTGTCGTACTGCGCGGCCTGGGCGCTGCCGGCACATACGAACAGCGCGGCCAAGCCGGCCGCGAGGGACACGGTCCTTCGCATCGTTGCCTCCCTGACGAGAAAGTTCCCCTGCCCCATGAGGGCTATCCGGGGCCCGAGGCGACGAAACGTCAGCCCCGGACGCTGCCGTTCCCCTGGGCGCGCTCGGCCGCCCGCTCGGCGTGGCGGATGCGGGCCAGGGCCTCGGCAAAGAGCCCCTCGAGCTGTTCGAGGCGCCCCCGCTCGGAGCGGAGCTCGAGCAGCATCTGCTTCGCCTCGAGGGCGACGTCGAGCGTGGCCGCCATCCCGTACGCGTCGAGCTTCGCCAGCTGGTCCGGCTCGGGGCGCTCGTCGGTCACCTGGGCTACGAGGTCGGCGTAGCGGCGCCGCGCCGCCTCGGCGTCGGCGTCGGCGGCCTGGTCGTCGCTCGAGTCCTCGAGCAGCTCGATGTCGCCGGCCGGATAAGGGAGGTCGTCGATGCGGCGCAGCAGGCGGAAGGGCGAGCTTCCCTCGACCAGCACGTTCATCCGGCCGTCCTCGAAACGCTCCAGCACCCGCGCGATGCGGGCGGAGCAGCCGATCTCCTTGAGGCCGTCGTCGGCGAGCCACACGATGCCGAACTCGCGCTCCTCCTCGATGCACTCGCCGATCATCAGCTTGTAGCGCTCCTCGAAGATGTGGAGCGGCACCAGCTCGTGGGGGATGAGCACGAGCCCCAGCGGGAAGAGCGGAAAGCGCTCGACGGTCTCGGCCATCGCAGGGAAAGGGTAGGCAGTCCGGGCGTACCTGCGCACGATCCGGCGCGAATGGGTACAACGCCGTCGATGAGTCGGGTCAGCCGGCGGCAGCTGATCGTCTCCGGTGCGCTCGCGGCAGGGGCGCTGGCGGGGTCACCTCGCGTCCTTCGGGAGGCCCTGGCGGCCCCAGCGCGCGCGGGCGCGAGCCCCTACGGCCCGCTCGGCCCGCCGGACGCCAACGGGCTCATGCTGCCGCCGGGGTTCAGCTCGCGCGAGATTGCGCGCGGGCTCTCGCAGGTGGCGGGCTATCCGTATCCGGTGTTCCCGGACGGCCAGGCGACCTTCCCGACGGCGAACGGCGGGTGGATCCTCGTGACCAACTCGGAGTCGCTGGCGCCGACCGGCGCGGGCACCTCCGCGATCCGCTTCCGCCCCGACGGGTCGATCGCCCGTGCCTACCGGATCCTGGGCGGCACCAACGCGAACTGCGCGGGCGGTCCGACGCCCTGGGGCACCTGGCTGTCCTGCGAGGAGCACGCCTCCGGGCTCACCTGGGAATGCGACCCGGCCGGGCTCCTGCCGGCCCAGCCTCGGCCTGCGCTCGGCGTGTTCAATCACGAGGCGGCCGCGGTAGAGCCGGCCGGCCACCAGGTCTACCTCACCGAGGACCAGTCCGACGGCGGCTTCTACCGCTTCACGCCGTCCGCCTATCCGAGCCTCGCGGAGGGCCTGCTCGAGGTGGCGGTTGTGGCGGCAGACGGCCGCGTGACCTGGCGGAGGGTCCCCAACCCGACGCCCACCCCGCTCGAGACGCCCACGCGGCAGCAGGTGCCGGAGATGACCCGCTTCGACGGCGGCGAGGGCATCTGGCACGACGGCGGCATCCTCTACTTCACGACGAAGGGCGACAGGCGGGTGTGGGCCTACACCGCGGCGGCGGCGACGCTCGAGGTCGTTTACGACCACGCCCTGGCGCCCGACGCATCGCTCGACGCGGTCGACAACGTCACGGTGTCCGCGGCCGGCGAGATCTTCGTGTGCGAGGACGGCGGCAACATGGAGATCGGGCTCATCACGCCAAGGCCCGAAGCAGCCGGCTCGGCCGGCTGCGCAGGGTCCGGCATCTGCGAGGTGTCGCCCTTCCTGCGCTTCACCGGTCCGGCCCACCCGACCACCGGCGAGTTCAAGTCAGAGGTGTGCGGCGTGATCTTCGACCCGTCGGGCACGCGCATGTACTGCACCTCGCAGCGGGCCCATCCGCAGACCGCGAGCGCGCCCGGTCCTGGCGCCGTGTACGAGATAAGCGGGCCGTTCGCGCAGCCGGCCGGCGGCGCGCGGAGCCCGTTCGGGCGGCCGGCCGGCGAGCGGCGTGGCCGCTCCTCGCTGCGCGAGCGGCCGGCGATCTCCGTGGAGGTGCAGCCGCGCATTGGGCCCCGCGCGCTGATGGCATCCGGGCTCGAGGTGAGCGTGCGCGCGCCGGTGGGGGCGGGGGTGGCGATGCGGCTCGAGACCGCCGACCTCCTCCGCACGCCCGGCCCCGACGGCACGACCCCCCGTCCCCGCACCGTGCTGCTCGCCCAGCGGCGCTTCCGTGCCACGCGCCGCCGCCGCGCCCGCCTGCGACTCACGCCGAGTGCGCGCCGCCGCCTGCGCCGGCGCGGCAGGCCGTTCACGGCCCGCCTGCTCGTGACCGCCCGCCTGCCGAACGGCCGCCGGCTGAGCACCGTGCGCCGGGTGCGGGTCACGCGCGCCTGACCTCGGCGTCCACAAGGTCCGTG
>Ga0081538_10001461_pt1 | contig 24255 bp, 19 predicted proteins | sample TabmetS5T2R1_FD_71022 | JGI IMG/M metagenome (GOLD analysis project Ga0081538, IMG submission 71022) | Tabebuia heterophylla rhizosphere microbial communities from the University of Puerto Rico - S5T2R1 | ecosystem: Host-associated > Plants > Roots > Rhizosphere ... | reverse complement strand
AGCAGTACGCGGCCTATCGCCGGGCCGTCCCGGCGTGGCATCCGCGACTGCATCCATGGCGCGCTGAGAGCCCGTAGACCGTTCGGCGAGAGCGGTCGAATCTGCCGGATCCCGAATGATCTTCGAGGATCCGCGGGGCCCGCCGAATGTTCGGGCGCACACCAGGGCGCCAGCCGGATCGGCAAGTAACGTCTGTCTCATGGAATTCATCACGATCTTCTTCATTGCCATGGTCCTTGGCACGATCGTGCTGGCACCCAGGATCGGTGCGGAGAGCCGCCAAGCGTTCGTCCGGCCGGATCGGAGCACGCCCGCACGGCTTTGGGACTGGGACCCCCGCTAACGCCTACTCGAGCGCGCCCTCGAGCCGCAGCACCCGCCGCAGGATCGCGAGCGAGGATGCGTAGGTCGAGTCCATCCCGTAGTAGGAGAGCCCGCGCGCCCCGAGCGTGCGGGCCTGCGTGTACGGCGTATCCGAGGCGTAGTGGATGATCCCGAAGTCGATCGGGAGCTTTGAGAAGTTGACGGCCTCGCCGACCGGATGCCGATCGGCGTCGGCGATCTCGTAGATCGCGTCGCAGTAGGGCCCCGCCTCCATCTCCACGACCGTGAACGCCTCGCGGTAGTAGAAGTCGAGGTAGGCGCGGTTCTGCAGGAAGGTGCTCTTGACGGTCACCGCGCGCTGGTTGTCGAGCCCGGTGCCGAAGCGCAGGTCGCCCATCAGGTCCTCGACGCCGAAGGCATTGTCGAGCCAGTAGGTGGAGCCGGAGTGCTCGTCATGCACCACGCTCGACAGCATCACGTCGCCGACGTCGGCGTTCAGCGTGGCCGCCTTGCCGAGGACGTAGACGCCGCGCAGGGCTGCGCTCGATACGGCTACCTCGCGCAGGATGTTGTACGCGGCCACGCCGAGGGGATAGTCGATGTTGACGATCACGGCACCGCTCTCGGCGAGCGCCTCCGCGTCGACCGCGCCGAGCCGTGGGTCGAGCCGCTCCGGCAGCAGCTTCGCGAGCGGGATGATCTGGGCGGGCACGCGCAGCGCGGTGCGCGATGGCAGGTGGGCGACGCCGCTGCGCGCCTCGGACTCGCGCCGCACGCGACGGCCCTCCTCACCGTGGCTGTCGAAGTAGAGCCGCGCGACGAAGTAGAGGAAGTTGTCCCAGGAGCCCTCGGCGCGGCCCTCGCGGAAGGCATCGAGCTCCTCGCGGAGGATGTCGTCCTCCGGAAGGGTCTCGACGAACTCGATCAGCCGGTCCTCACGCTCGCGCGCAGCTCCGGTGACGATGTTGACGAGGCTGTGCGTGTTCGAGCTGACGAAGTAGGTGGGCGCGTCCGCGAGCCCTTGGGCGTTCAGCTCGTTCTGGACCGGCATCCACCAGCGCCGCGTCATGCGCGCGTAGCCGACCTGGGTGCCGCCCAGCATCCGCACCCGCAGCGACATGCTGCGCTCGGCGATCAGCTGCAGGCGCTCGAAGAAGCGGTCGCCCCAGGCCTGGCGCAGCCGGCCCCAGTCGTCCGCCGAGCCGCCCAGGACGGCGGCACACTCTTCCGGCGTCGGCTCGGTCTCGGGCGGCCAGCCCGCGGCGCGCTGGCGCACGCGGATCTTGTTCCACTCGATCTGCATGGCGACGAGCGTCGGAATCAGGTCGTCGACGTCCGAGGCGCTTGCCAGGAGGACCGCGTGCACGCCACCGCCGCTGTCGTGCCAGCGCCGCCGGCGCGCCGGCGCGTCGGCCTCGTCCCACTCGTCGATCACGATGCCGTTGCGGGCGAAGACCTCGGCCTCCTGACCCATGATCACGAGCTCGGCGCCCGCGATCCCGTCGGGGAGGCGCCGGATCGCGTAGATCAGCGCTCCGAGGTCCGGCTCGTCGCTGGCGGCGAGGGGATGCAGGCTCGAGCCCATCGCGCGGTGCGAGGACTCGAGCACGCGCAGGGCCGTCTCACCGCTCGACCGCAGCAGCGTGTTGTAGGTCCGCTGGTAGAGCTCGACCTCGTCGCTGAGGCGCCCGGCTTCCTCCGGCGGGCTGGTGAGGACGAGCCGCGAGATCGTCATGCCCTCACTCCTTGACGTATGGGATGCCGATCGAAGCGGGCGGCCGCGAGCGCCCGACGACGCCGGCCACGACGACGAGCGTCAGGACGTATGGAAGCGCCTGAAAGAGGACGGCCGTCGACTCGGAGAACTCGGGGAGGCGCTGGGCGAGCGCGCTCGAGAAGCCGAACAGGAGCGCTGCGACGAGCGCGCCGAACGGCCGCCACGCCCCGAAGATCACGGCGGCGAGCGCGATGTAGCCGCGTCCGGCGGTCATGTTCTCTGTGAACGAGCCGAGCAGGGCGATCGAGAGGTAGGCGCCGCCCAGTGCGGCCAGGAAGCCCGAGACGATCACGGCGATGTAGCGCGTCCGGATCACCGACACGCCGACGGTCTCCGCCGCGCGCGGCTTCTCGCCCACCGAGCGCAGCCGCAACCCGCGCGGCGTCCTGAACAGGAACACCGCGGTGAGCACCACGAGCAGGAGCGCGACCCAGGTGAGCAGGTTCGCGTTGCCGATCGCCTCACCGAAGAAGCCGACATCCTCGATCCCGGGAAGCGACACGTTGGGCACGCGCGGGACGTCGCCCGGTGTGCCCTGATCGCCGTAGTGGGCGACGAACACGTAGCCGGTGATCCCGAGCGCGAGGAAGTTGAGGCCGAAGCCGCTCACCACCTGGTCGGCGCGAAAGCTGACCGACAGAACCGCGTGTATGACCGCCAGCGCCCCTCCGGATGCCATGCCGATCAGGCAGCCGAGTAGCCAGGAGCCGGTCAGGTCGGCGCCGAAGATCCCGAAGAAGGCGCCCATCAGCATCATGCCCTCGAGTCCGATGTTGATGACCCCGCTGCGCTCACAGAGGAGTCCGCCGAGTGCGGCGAAGGTGAGCGGGGTGGCGAAGCGCAGCATCGCCGCGAACAGCGCCGACCAGACGAACACGGCGTCGAGGCTCGACTCGTTCGTCTGTGTGGCCGCCACCGCGCCGACGCCCGCCAGGACGGCGACGACGATCGCGATCCAGCCGAGCCGCTTCTCGCCTTCGCGCACCACGAATATACCCCCGCCGAGCGCCGCGACAGCGAGTATCAGCGAGGGCACGGGCGTGCGCAGCATGATCGGCGGCAGGGCGATGAAGGCAGCGAGCACGCCCAGCACAAGCGCGCCCCAGGCAATCTCCCGTGCCCCAACCCGACTCGGCGCGACGGCTTCGGCAAGCGCGCTCATGGACCCGGCTCCGGAGGTGGCGCACCGTCGGAGCGAGCAGCCGCCGTCGCGGGCGCAGGACCGGATCTGCCGGTGCCGCGGCCGATGAACCCCCTGCCTCTTCGCAGCAGCCCGAGCACCAGCACGTCTGCGCTCACGATCACGATGACGAGGCCCTGGATGATGTAGGTGAGGTTCGCGGCGAGCTCCGGTTCGAAGACCGATGCGTCGAGGTTCCGCTGCGATGTGCCGCTGAGCAGCGCGCCGAACAGCAGCGCCGCCGCCGCGGTCCCGAGCGCGGTGTTGCGCCCAAGCAACGCGACCGCGATGCCGATGAAGCCGGCCTGAGCGATCTGGATGTCATTCGTGGCGAGCCGGAACTGCCAGCCGAGCACGTCGAGCGAGCCGGCCAGGCCGGCGAAGGCGCCACAGGCGGCCATGACGAGCACGTAGTTCTTGCTGACGCTCATGCCGCTGTAGCGGGCCGCCTCGGGGTTGAGCCCGACGGCGCGGACCTCGTAGCCGGTCGTCGAGCGGTTCAGCACGACCCAGAACACGAGCAGCGCCGCAATCGCGATGAAGATGCCGATGTGCAGCCCCTGCAGGACCGGATCGCCCCAGAAGACGGGCAGCTTGGCCCCTTCCACGATGTCGTTCGACACCGGCACGCTGCGGTCGGTGTCGCTCTGCAGCGGCCCGCCGAGCCCGAACAGATACAGGCCGATGTAGATCGCCGTGTAGTTGAGCATGATCGTCGTGATCACCTCATGAGCGCCCACCGTCGCCTTCAGGAAGCCGGCGATTCCGGCCCAGAAGGCGCCGGCGGCAACCGCCGCCACCATCGCCAGCAGGACGTGGAGGACGGCCGGCATGCCCGCGAACGAGGACCCCACCCAAACGGCCGCGATCGAGCCCATGATGTACTGGCCGTTGCCGCCGATGTTGAAGAGTCCCGCGCGGAAGGCGAACGCCACCGCCAGTCCCGTCAGGATCAGCGGAGTCGTGATGAGCAAGGTCTGCTGCAGGTTGATCGCGGCAATCGCGCGGTCGTCGCCGGTCGTCCACGGGAACAGCCACTGGAGCCCGGTGCCCTTCCAGATCGCCTCGTAGGTGGCGATCGGATCCTTGCCGGCGAGCAGCACGACGAAGCCGCCGATCACGAAGGCGAGCACCACCGTGATCAGCGGGACGATCAGTCCGCCGCCGCGCACGTACGCCGCCAGCCGCGCCGCCGGCGTCTGCGAGGTTGCGATGACCTCCTCTTCGCTCACGCGGGGGTCTTGCCGGCCTTGCCGCCGGTCATCGCGATGCCGAGCTCCTCCTCGGAGGCGTCGGGCGAGAACTCACCCACTATCTGGCCTTCGTAGATCACGAGGATGCGGTCCGCGAGCGACCGGACCTCTTCGAACTCGAGCGAGACGAGCAGGATCCCGCGGCCGCTGTCGCGCTCCGATACCAGTCGCCGGTGCACGAACTCGATCGCGCCGACGTCGAGCCCGCGTGTGGGCTGATGGGCGATCAGGAGCTGCGGGTTGGAGGCGATCTCGCGGGCGATGCAGACCTTTTGCTGGTTGCCCCCGGACAGCGATGACGCCGGCAAGTCCGCGTCCCGGCCGCGGACGTCGTATTCCACGAGCAGTTCGTTGGCGCGCCGGCGCATGTTCTTGATCGAGAGGAAGCCGTTCTTCGACAGCGGCGCCTCGCGGTACTCGCGCAGCGCCAGGTTCTCCGTGAGCGTGAAGTCGAGCACGAGCCCGCGCAGCTGGCGGTCCTCCGCGATGTGGGCAACGCCCGCCTCGGTGGTCGCGCGCACGCCGCGCCCGGTCACGTCCTTACCCGCGACCCGGATGTGGCCCGCCTCGGGCACGCGCAGCCCCGCGATCGACTCCACCAGCTCCTGCTGGCCGTTGCCGTCGACCCCGGCGAGCGCCACGATCTCTCCCCCGCGCACCTCCATCGAGAGCCCGCGCACGGCCTCGAGCTCGCGGTCGTCGAGCACCCGCAGGTCCTCGACCTCGAGAACTGGATCGGCCGGCTTGGCCGAGGGCTTGTCGACCCGCAGCAGCACGTCGCGGCCGACCATCAGCCGCGCGAGACTCTGCTCGGTGGCACCCTCGGTCGACACCGTGTCGATCTTCTTGCCGCGCCGAAGCACCGTCACGCGGTCGGCGATCTCCAGCACCTCGCCCAGCTTGTGGCTGATGAAGACGATCCCGACGCCGGCCTCCTGCAGCGTCTTCAGCACCTTGAACAGGTCGGCCGCCTCCTGGGCCGTGAGCACGGCGGTCGGCTCGTCGAGCACGAGGATGCGCGCGCCCCGGTAGAGCGTCTTGAGGATCTCGACGCGCTGCTGGGTGCCGACCGTCACGTCCTCGATCACGGAGTCCGGGTCGACCGCGAGGCCGTAGCGCTCGGACAGCTCACGCACCCGCGCGCGCGCCTCACGCACGTCGAGCATGCCGCCACCGCTGCGCGGCTCGGCGCCGAGCACGATGTTCTCGGCGACCGTCATCACCGGGACGAGCATGAAGTGCTGGTGCACCATGCCGATGCCCAGCTCGATCGCCTTCGACGGCGAGTCGATCTCCACGCGCTCGCCGTCGACGTAGATCTCGCCCTCGGTAGGGCTGTAGAGCCCGTAGAGGATCGACATCAGCGTCGACTTGCCCGCCCCGTTCTCACCGAGCAGGGCGTGCACCTCGCCGCGGCGCAGATCGAAGTCGACCCGGTCGTTCGCGACGACCGGGCCGAACCTCTTGGTGATTCCGCGTAGCTCGAGAGCGTTGTCGGTGCTCAACGAGGCGGAACTTATCTCTTAGTTGACGGTGTCGGGGATGTTCGTGATCTCGCCCGACGCGATCTGATCCTGGATCTGCTTGATCTGATCGGCGTACTTCTGACCCTCGGCGCTGATCTTGCCGATACCCACGCCGCCGTTCTCAACGGTCGCGATCACGTCCGTGCCGCCCTTGAACTGACCCTCCTGGGCCCGCTTGATGGCGTCGAAGACGGCCACGTCGACCTTCTTCAGGGCGCTGGTGAGGATGTGGTCGCCGAGGTACGCCTGATCGGCGTCGACGCCGATGCCCTGGACGCCCTTCTCCTTGGCCGCGTCAAGCGCGCCGAGGCCGCAGCCGCCGGCCACCTGGAACACGACCTTCGAGCCCTTCGAGATCTGGTCGAGCGCGATCTCCTTGCACTTCGCCTGGTCGACGAAGTCCTGCGAGTACCCGTTGAGGGTCTGGATCCCGGGGTTCGCCTTCTTGGCGCCGGCCTGGAAGCCCGCGATGTAGTGGTCGACGGGCGGGATCTTCTGGCCGCCGACGGTCGAGACGACCTTGGCGTTGTTGTCCTTCGCCCACAGACCCGCGAGATAGCCGGCGAGATAACCCGCCTCCTGCTCCGCGAAGAGCAGGCCCTGGACGTTCTTTGGCTTGTCCTTGAGCCCTGTGGCCGAGAAGTCGACGATCGCGAAGTTGGCGTTCGGCACCTTGCTCGCGACCGTGTTCGTCGCGTCCGCCATCAGGAACCCGACCGGAATGATCAGGTCGAACTGCTGCTGGGCGAGCGTCGTGAGGTTGGGGATGTAGTCACCCTGCTGCTTCGAGAGCAGCACACGCTCCTCGATCCCGAGCTCGTCCGCCGCGCGCTTGATGCCGGCGTTGGCGAGCGCGTTGAAGGAGCGGTCGTTCAGGCCGCCGATGTCGGTCACGACACCCGCCTTGATCGACTCCTCCTGGGCGGCCTGGTCGCCGCCGCCGCCACCGTTGCCGCCGTCGTCGTCGTCGTCGTCGCCGCACGCCGCGATCCCGAGCATGAGCGCCGCTACGAGCGCCAGCAGGATCGCGCGAAGCTTCCTATCCACGCTTATTCCCTCCTGAGTCTGGGCCGGGCCTGACTGCCCGTGACCGGGCCACCCTATACCGATCAGAGTAGGGCCATTATTAGGTTCTCTTTGAGCTTGTCTTCGCAGAATGCGGCTTCCAGAGCGGTCCGCGTGAGCTCGCGCAGGTCTTCGTCGCCGAAGCCGAGACGCTCGGCACAGACGGCGTACTCGCCGCCGATCGAGGCGCCGAACCAGGGCGGGTCGTCCGATCCGAGCGTGACCTGCACACCAGCCGCGCGCAGTCGCCGCAGCGGGTGCTCCTCGTAGTTCGGGTAGATGCCGAGCACGACATTGCTGGTCGGACAGCACTCGAGGACGACCCCCCGCTGGGCGAGCTCCTCGACGAGCGCCGGGTCCTCGATCGAGCGCACGCCGTGTCCGATCCTCGTGACCGGCAGCGTGAGCGCGGCGCGCACGCTCTCGGGCCCTCCCCACTCGCCCGCGTGGACGCTGCAGCCGAGCCCGGCGTCTGCCGCAATCCGGTAGGGCTCCGCGAAGTCGCTCGCGGGATAGCCGGCCTCGTCGCCGGCGAGCTGGAACCCGACCACGTATGGGTGCGGGCACGAGGCCGCGTAGCGGGCCACGCGCGTCGCCCGCTCGGTGCCGTAGTTGCGGATCGCGGTGACGAGCATGCGCGCCTCGATGCCGTGCTCGGCGCGGGCGTCGTCGATGCCGCGGCCGACGCCGTCGAGGTGCTCCTCGTCGCTCAGGCCCACCTGTGCGACGTGGTCCGGCGAGACGATCAGCTCCACGTAGACGGCGCCCTCGGCGGCGCAGCGCGCGAGGTACTCGAACGTCAGATCGCGGTAGTCGTCGCCGCTTCTGATCACTCCGGCGGCGACGTCGTAGGCGCGCAGGAAGTCGAGGAAGTCCGTGTAGGCGTAGGTCTCGTCATCGGCGAAGAGCCCCTCCGGCACCGGCAGGCCGTTGCGCTCGGCGAGCCTGCGGACGAGCTCCGGCGTGGCCGTGCCCTCCAGGTGGACGTGCAGCTCGGCCTTGGGGACCATCAGCGCAGCAGCTCGAGGACCGGGTGAGGAGCGGGGCCGGCCTCGCCCAGCGTGTAGGCGGCCCGTAGCGAGCCGGCTGCCCGCTCCGCCGCCGCCTGGTCGGCCGCGTGCACCAGCGCCAACGGGCGGCCGCCGGGAGCCACCTCCTCGCCGGGTGCGGCGACCTCGGTGAGCCCCACGGCGTGGTCGACGGGATCCGTCTCGCGCGTGCGCCCGCCCCCGAGTGCCACCACGGCGAGCCCGACCGCGCGCACGTCGACACGGGCGACCGTCGCGGGCTCATCGGGCTCGGCGGCGAACGTCACGGGCGCCTCCGCGAGGTGGCTCCCTGGCGACTCGAGTAAGTCGGCGGGTCCGCCGAGCTCATGCGCCATCGCCGCGAAGTGCTCCGCCGCCGCGCCGCTCGCGAGCGCGCGCTCGGCGGCCGCGCGCGCCTCGTCCTCGTCCGACTCGAGGCCGCCGAGCCGCAGCAGCTCAGCGCTGAGGGCGAGCGTCACGTCGAGCAGGCGCTCGTCGCGCGCCGCGCCCGTGAGATGGTCGAGCGACTCGCGCACCTCGACCGCGTTGCCGGCGGTCCGCCCGAGCACGCGGTCCATGTCCGTGAGCAGCGCCGAGGTGGGCAGGCCGTTGCCGCGCGCCACCTCGACGATCGAGCGCGCGAGCTCGGCGGCCGCTTCGCGCCCCGGGAGGAAGGCTCCCGAGCCGACCTTGACGTCCATGACGAGCGCGCCCAGGCCCGCGGCCAGCTTCTTCGACAGGATCGAGGCGACGATCAGCGGGATCGACTCGACCGTGCCGGTGGCGTCGCGGATCGCGTACAGGCGACGATCCGCCGGAGCGAGCGCGGCCGTCTGGCCGACGATCGCGCAGCCGGCCCGCGCGACCGCGTGCCGGAACGACTCCGGGTCGGGCGCCGTGTTGTAGCCGGGGATCGACTCGAGCTTGTCGAGCGTCCCGCCGGTGTGGCCTAGCCCGCGGCCCGAGATCATCGGCACGGCTCCCCCGCAGGCCGCGACGATTGGGGCGAGCAGCAGGCTCACCTTGTCGCCGACGCCGCCAGTCGAGTGCTTGTCGAGCGCAGGGCCGGGCAGCCCTGCGTGGGACCAGTCGAGCACCTCGCCGGAGCGGGTCATCGCGCCTGTCAGCGCGACGCGCTCGGCCGCGTTCATTCCGCGCAGCACGATCGCCATCGCGAGCGCGCCCACCTGCGCATCGCTGACCGAGCCGTCCGCGATGCCCTCGACGAGGAAGCGGATCTCGTCCTCACCGAGCTCGCCGCCGTCGCGCTTGGTGCGAATTAGCTCCGGGACGAGCACATCAGGCTCCCAGCCGCTCGACGAAGCGGACCAGCAGCGGCGCCAGGTTCTGCGCCGCCCGGGCCGCGTCGCGCAGCGTCTGGTCGTGGCTGAGCGCCTCGTCCGACATCCCCTCGGCCAGATTCGTGATCGCCGAGAGGGCGGCGACGCGCAGGCCGCAGTGGCGGGCCAGGATCGTCTCGTGGACCGTCGACATCCCGACGGCGTCGGCGCCGAGCGTACGGAATGCGCGGATCTCGGCGGGCGTCTCGAAGCTCGGTCCCTGCACCGCGAGGTAGACGCCTTCTGCCAGCGCGATGCCGAGCTCGTGCGCCGCCGTCTGGAGCTCGCTCCGCAGCGCCGGGTCGTAGGCATCGCGCAGGCTCGGAAAACGCGGCCCGAGCTCGTCGTCGTTGCGACCGGCGAGCACGTTCCTCCCGCTCAGGTTGATGTGGTCGGTGATCAGCATCAGCTGGCCGGGGCCGACCTCCGGACGAAGCGAGCCGGCCGCGTTCGTGAGCACGAGGATCTCGGCACCGGCGGCCTTGAGGGCGCGCACGGGCGTGCGCACCTCCTCGAGGTCACCGCCCTCGTAGACGTGCGCCCGGCCCTGGAGCAGCGCCACCGAGACGCCGCCGATGTCTCCGAGCACGACGTTGCCGCCGTGCCCCTCCACGGTCGGCTGCGGGAAGCCCGGCAGCTCCTCGTACGACACCTCGATCGGCTTGCGGACCGCCTCGGCGACCATGCCGAGCCCGGAGCCGAGGACGACGCCGACGCGCGGAGGGGCGGCGGCGCGGCTCACGAGCACGGCGCCCGCCTCGCGCCAGCTCACTTGGCCTCCAGGTCGAACGCGAGCGGCAGCAGCGCGCCGAGCGTAGTCGTCTCGAGGGGGCCGCCGGGGCGCCCCAGGTACACGGGCGTCTCAGGGCCGCCGAACTCCGACAGGCGCTGCCGGCAGCCGCCGCAGGGAGGGCAGATGTCCATCCGTTCGGCGCTCACGGCGACCGCCGCGATCCGCGTCTCGCCCGAGGTGATCAGCGCCCCGATCGCCGAGGTCTCCGCGCACTGCCCCTGCGGGTAGGAGGCGTTCTCGACGTTCGCGCCAGCGAAGATCCCGCCGCCCGCGCCGCGCAGGGCCGCGCCGACCTTGAAGTTCGAGTAGGGGGCGTAGGCGTTCTCCATCGCCTCGGCTGCGCGGCCGAGGAGCAGCTCGGGCGAGTCGAGCAGCAGGTCCGAGTAGCTCTCGCCGACGAGGGCGTCGTCGCCGATCTCGAGCCCTGTCCGCAGGTCGCGGACCTGCGCCTGTTCAGCGGCCAGGTCCGACCTCGGGCTGGCCACCGCCTCGAGCTCGATGAAGCTGCCGAGCCCCTCGACCTCGTCCAGGTGAATGCGCACGTTCTCCGTCAGAAGCAGGCGGCGCTGCTTCGTCACGACTACGAGCGTCCCTAGCGCGGCGTCGAGCGCTTCACGCAACTCCGGCGCCGAGCTCACGCCGACGCGCCGGTAGCTGCTCGCGCGCGCGCCCGCCTCGTCGACCCGCCGGTACTCGATCAGCTCGTCCTCACCGGGCTCCTGCTCGCGCAGCTTGAGCCGGCCGCGCGCCCTATCGAAGTAGGTGTCGCGCTGCGCGATCACGCCCTCGTCGCTTGCGCCGAGCCCGAGCGCCAGCTCGAGCGTGCGGGCGGGATCGGGGTCGCGCGCCTTTATCTCGATGTTCTGTTTGCTGGCCGGCAAGGCGGCTGCGAGGTTATCTTCGCGTTGTGGCCCAGCGCCTGATCGTCGTCGAGCATCCCGTCCTTGCCGACCGCCTCACGGTGCTGCGCGACCGCAACACGGGCCACGGCGAGTTCCGGCAGGCGCTGTTCGAGGCCTCGGCGATCCTCGCGGTCGAGGCGGCCCGCGAGCTCCCCGTGGTAGAGGTCGAGATCGACACGCCGCTCGAGCGGACGAGCGGCAGTCGGCTGCCGAAGGAGATCGCCGTTGTGCCGGTGTTGCGCGCAGGCCTCGGCATGGTGGATGCGTTCCTGCGCCTGCTGCCAGACGCGCGCGTGGGCCACCTCGGCCTCTACCGCGACGAGGAGACGCACGAGCCCTTCGAGTACTACGAGCGCCTGCCGGCGCGGCTCGACGACGCCCATGTCTTCGTAGTCGACCCGATGCTCGCGACCGGCGGCAGCGCCGTGCACGCACTCGACCGGCTGAAGGCGCGCGGCGCCACCCGACTCTCGCTCGTGTGCCTCGTCGTGGCCCCCGAGGGCCTTGCCGCGGTCGAGGAGAAGCATCCCGAGGTACCGGTCTGGACCGCTGTGCTCGACCGCGAACTGGACGACAACGCCTACATCAGGCCCGGCCTCGGCGACGCGGGCGACCGCGTGTTCGGGACGACGTAGCGCCGAACACGCCTGCGGCGGAACGGCGCAGCGACCAGGACGCGTGGTGCGTTGGCGTTGATTATCAACGCCAACGCACCACGCGCGGTCCTGACGGGCGTCAGCGAGCCCGGGCCGTCAGGCCGACGCTCGGCTCGCCCGGCCCGGCGGCGAAGCGCTCGTCGAGCGCCACGCCCGCCACCCAGGCGACCTCACCGCCCACCTCCACGACCGGCAACGTGCGTCGCAGCGCGCGCGGGATCTTGCGGTCCGTGAACAGGTCCTGGAGCGACTTGCTGCCGCCGACGCCGACGGGGCGCATGCGATCGCCGTCGCGCCAGGCTCGCACCGTGGCGGAGTCGCCGATCGCGGCGGCCGACACGGCCACGTCCCCCTCCGCCTCATGCGCGGCCTCGAGCTCCCAGCTCCCGAAACGCGCCCGCCCCGGCACGGGCAGCTGGACTGGCTCGGGCTCGCGTGGGTCGCCGACGCTCGTGAAGCGCAGCGTGCCGTACTCGACCACCGCACGCAGACCTTCGCCGAGGTCGAGCGAGCTGCTGCCGCGCTCGCTGAGCTCGAGCACCTCGTCCGGCACCGGGCGGTCGCCTGCGAGCCGGCGCAGCACGAGTCGCTGCAGCGCCGGCGGCTGCTCGCGGAGCGCCGCGAGCGAGATGGCCGGTCCGCCGCCGAGCTCCTCGAGCGACGCGTCGACCGCGCGATCGAGGAGCTCCGCCTCCTCGCGCAGCTGGGCGGCGGTCGCGGCGATCGTGCGCTCGGGGGCCGGCCCGATTTCGCGCAGCGCACCCATCAGGTCATGACGTACACGCGCGCGCGCGAAGCGCCGGTCCGCGTTGGACGGGTCCTCACGCCACTCGAGCCCGCGCGCCCGCAGGTAATCCCGAACCTCGTCGCGGGTCACGCCGAGCAGCGGCCGCACCAGCCGCCCGCGCCGCGCGGCCATCCCGTGGAGCGCACGCGAGCCCGGCGACACCGCCAACCGGTACAGGACCGTCTCGGCCTGGTCGCTGGCGGTGTGCGCGGCCGCGTAGTCGCCCTCCGCGAGGCGCTCGGCGAGCGCGTAGCGGGCGTCACGCGCCCGGTCCTGGAGGTTGCCGCTCTCGGGCAGTGAGACGCGCTCGGCGTGGAGCGGCACCCCGAGCCGCTCGCAGAGCGCGCGCACGAACGCCTCGTCCGCGTCGGCGCCGTCGCGCAGGCCGTAGTTGACGTGCAGCGCGGATACGTTCGCCTCGAGCCGCACGGCCACGTCGAGCAGGCAGACCGAATCGCCGCCGCCCGAGACCAGCACCAGCAGCGGCTCGTCCCAGCGCACGAGGCCGCTCGCCCGGGCCGCCTCGAGCGCTGCCTCGCTCACGACCCCTCGCGAAAGGTCGCGCGGCGAAGCTGCCGCGGCTCGTCGAAGCCCTTCAGCTTCACCTGCCCGATGCCCTCGAAGCCGAGCTCGGAGGCGTCGCGCACCGCGTCCACCACCGAGTCACTCACGAGCACCTCGCCGCCGCGCGCGCGAGCCACGATGCGCGAGGCGAGGTTGACCTCGCGTCCGTAGTAGTCGCCGTCGCGATAGAGCGCCGTGCCGAGGTGGATGCCGATCCGCGGCTCCGGGCGCTCCCGCCAACCGCCCGTGAAGCCAACCGCCCAGTCGACGAGCGCGCGCACGTCGTGGCCGACGAGCATCACCTCGTCGCCGATCGTCTTGACGACGCGCGCGTCCTCGGGCAGCGAGCTCGACACGCCCTCGACGAAGCGCTCGACCGACGAGAGGGCTTCCTCCTCGCCCTCCTCCTCCGTGAAGCGCGTGTAGCCGGCGAGGTCGGCGAAGGCGATCGCGACGCGCACCCGCCCGAGCGCAGACGCCTCCTCCTCGAGCTCCGCCTCCATGTGGCCGACCACGTCCTGCTCGACGAAGTGACCGAGGTAGCGCTGGTGCATGTAGTCCATGAGCGGCGAGGCGACGGGCAGCAGGTCGCGCGCGAGGCCCTCCATCTCCTCGGCCATCTGCAGGCCCGGGACGCCCTCACGCATCAGCGGCTCGTGGACGTAGAGGTGGAAGAGCCGGACCTCGGCGTCGGCGATCTGGGCGAGCGCCTGTCCATACACGCGCAGCAGCTGCAGGAACGCCACGAGCGGGAAGCCCGCCTCGAGCACCGAGGCGACATAGCGAAGCGCCTCGACGTCGTCCTCGGTGAGTCGCTCGAGCCCTTCCGCGGGGAGCCCGAGGCTCATCCAGCAGCGCTCGATCAGGTCCTCATCGAGCCCGGTCTCCCTGGAGGCCTCACGCAGCGTGACCGTGCGCTCGGGGCGGCTGAAGATCTCCTCGACGTAGCCGTAGGCGAGCCGGCCCTGGCGACCCGCCTCGCGGATGTGCTCGAGCTTGTGGCCGCGCTGGCGCAGGCGCGCGACGATCCGGGCGTGAGCGACCGCAGCCGGCGTCCATTCGCCGCCGCCGTCGACCTCCGGGATCAATCCGGACTGGGCCCAGCGCCGCAGCGTCGCGGGCGTCACACCCACGCGCTCGGCCGCTTGTCTCAAGTTGACAACGTCCTCCACTGTTTCCGGAGAGAATAGGATCGGCGCGGCTGACCACAGGAGGAGTGGAGGGATCTTGAACTACTTCGTCACCGGCGCGACGGGCTTCATCGGACGGCATCTCCTGGCGGAGCTCCTAAAGCGCGAGGGGACGATCTACGTGCTCGTACGCGAGGGCTCGCGCGGCAAGCTCGACGCGCTGCTGCAGCGGCTCGGCACTCCCGATGGCCGCGTCCATCCCGTGTCGGGTGATCTGGCGCGAGCCGGTCTCGGGGTTGACCTGTTCGACGAGCCGATCGACCACCTCTTCCATCTCGCGGCCGTGTATGACGTCGAGGCCGAAGAGGAGGCCTCCGAACGAGCGAACGTCGAGGGCACGAAGCACGTAATCGAGTTCGCGAACGCGCATCAGGTTGGGCGCTTCCATCACGTCAGCTCGATCGCGGTGGCTGGCGAGTACCACGGTGTCTTTCAGGAGGACATGTTCGACGAGGGGCAGCGCCTGCCCCACCACTACCACCGCACCAAGTACGAGTCCGAGCGACTGGTGCGCGAGGGTGTCGAGACGAAGACGCTCATCTTCCGGCCCGGGATCGTCGTCGGCAACTCGGAGACCGGCGAGATGGACAAGGTCGACGGGCCCTACTACTACTTCAAGCTGCTCCAGAAGCTGCGCCACGCGCTGCCCGAGTGGTTCCCGCTGGCCGGCCCCCAGGGCGGCGAGACCAACATCGTCCCCGTCGACTTCGTGGCCAGGGCGATGGATCACATCGCTCACCTGCCGGACGACGAGCTGCCCTCGGACACGTTCCACCTCGTCAACCCGGAGCCGATGAAGGTGGGCGAGGCGCTCAACGAGTTCGCCAAGGCGGCGCACGCTCCGCAGTTCGCGATGCGAATCGACCAGCACATGACGAACGCGATCCCGAAGCCGGTGCGCGCCGGCGTGATGGCGCTGCCGACCGTCAAGCGGATCCGCGAGCAGCTGCTCCACGACCTCGGCGTGCCGCCCGTCGCGATGGAGCTGAAGGACTTCAACTGCAAGTTCGACGCGCGTGACACCCAGCGCGCGCTCACCGGCACCGGCATCGCGGTGCCGCCGCTGTCGAGCTACGCCCCGCGTGTCTGGGACTACTGGGAGCGCAACCTCGACCCCGACCTGTTCCGCGAGCGCTCGCTTTCGAGCGCCGTCCGCGGGAAGCGCGTCCTGATCACCGGCGCCTCGAGCGGCATCGGGCTGGAGACGGCGCTCAAGGTCGGCGAGGCCGGCGGCGAGGTGCTGCTCGTCTCGCGCACGCGCGAAAAGCTGGAGGAGGTCGCGAGGCAGATCGAGGAGGCCGGCGGGATCGCGCACGTCCATCCCGCGGATCTCTCCGACCTTGCCGACATCGACCGGCTGGCCGCCGAGGTGCTCGAGACGCACGGCGGAGTCGACGTGCTCGTCAACAACGCGGGCCGCTCGATCCGGCGCTCAGTGGCACGCTCGTACGACCGCTTCCACGACTACGAGCGCACGATGCAGCTCAACTACTTCGGCGCGCTCAAGCTGATCTTGGCGTTCCTCCCCGGCATGCGCGAGCGCAAGTCCGGCCACATCATCAACGTGAGCTCGATCGGCGTGCAGACGAACACGCCGCGCTTCTCTGCCTACGTCGCCTCCAAGGCCGCGCTCGACGCATTCTCACGCTGCGTCGCTCCCGAGTGCGTTGGCGACAACGTCAAGTTCACGACGGTCTACATGCCGCTCGTGCGCACGCCGATGATCGCGCCGACGGACATCTACAAGGCCTTCCCCACGCTCACGCCCGATGAGGCGGCGCAGATGCTGACCGACGCGATGATCGACAAGCCGAAGCGGCTCGCCTCGAGGCTCGGCACCTTCGGCGAGGTGCTCTACGCGGTATCGCCCAAGAGCGTCGACATCGTTCTCAACACGGCCTACAACCTGTTCCCGGACTCGGCGGCCGCGAAGGCGAAGACGGACGGCAAGCCCGCCCCCGCGGACGAGAAGAAGGGGAGCGAGGAGATGTCGACCGAAGCCGTGGCGATGGCGTACCTACTGCGGGGCGTGCACTTCTAGGGGCAGCAGCGGGCGGAGCGCTCTCCGCCGACCGTGCCGGGCTGGGGAAGGGGGACGGAGGCTCGGCCCGCCCGGCGGACGCGTGTGGCCGACCGCTGCTGGCCGCGGTCCCGGCCCGGGTCGCACTTGACGCGCGCTGCGTTGACGGCGCATATCGCTGTCAACGCAACCCGGACCGGCTCACCCAAGCCACCGCGCGTGGTCACTTTGCGTTGATAATCAACGCCAACGCACCACGCGTCCCGGGCAGCACAGCGCCACCTTGTCATCCCGACCACCGTATGGGTGGGTAAGCCAGCAACGTAGGTGCCCGGTGCGGCCGACCAGGGCACTGCCCCACCCCTTCCCCAGCCCAAGCCCGAGCTGGCCTATCAGCCCCTACCGCGCCACGTGCACCGCGCTGAAGCCCGCGATGCGCCGCCGCGACGGGTTGCCGACGGCGTCCTTCGCTGTCGCGACCGCGCGGTAGCGGCCGGCGCGCAGCGCGCGCCCGCGGACCTTGCCGGAGAAGCGCACGCTGTTCGGCCCGCTCGTGCCCTTTTTGCGAAGCGTGGTGACACGGCGCCAGCGCGTGCAGCGCTTCGCGCTCTTGCGCGCCTTGGCGGGAGCGACACAACGGCCGCGCTTGCGGCGCCCCGCGAGGGCACGTTCGATCGCGATCCGGACGCGCGCCGATTCGGACAGCCGGAAGCGGAAGCGCACGCTCCTGCGCCGCGCCGCGGCGCTCGCCTTCGCGGAGATCGCGATTGTGCGCGAGGAGCCGCGAAAGCTGCTGATCACGGGGCGAATCGTGTCGACGACGAGCGCGCTGCTCGCCGCTGCGACCGCCTCGCCACCGTGCGGGTCGAGCACGCGCACGCGCGGCGTCATCGTGGAGCTTTGCTTGAAGCTCTTGGTTGCCCGCGGCACGCCAGCCGTGGAGAGCTCGAAGCTGCCGTTGCCGTCGAGATCCCACGCGTAGCGCAGGCCGAGCCCCTCCGGATCAGTGCCCGACACCTGGTAGGTCACGGGCTTGTCGCCGGCCACGCGCTGCGGGGAGAAAGTGATCGCAGCGGACGGCGGGCGGTTGACGACGGTCGTCACGCCGAGCGGGTTGTTGAAGAGCGTGCCCTGGCGCATGATCCGCGCCGCGCCCGTGGCACGGTCGACGCTCACGAGACCGCCCTCCTGGTCGTTGAGCGCGTAGTCGGCGACGAGCAGGTTGCCGTCAGGCAGCACGGCGACGCGCTGGGGGAGTTCGAAGGCATCGGCCGTGCTCGAGTTGGGCGTGACAACAGTCTGGCTGCCGTTACCGGGGTTGATGGCTCCCACGGCGGCGTCTCTGCCTGTTTGATTCACCACGAGGATCCCGCCGCCGGCCTCAATGGCGGCACCGAACGTTCCGCGCAACGTGTTGCCGGGATGGGGCACGTCGTTGAAGGAGAGCAACGACTGGCCGCCGGCCGGCGTCACGCGCACGACCGAACCGAAGTCCTGCGGGCAGTCGATCTGAGTGGCCCCGCCCACCACCAGATCGCCGAAGTCGGTGACGATCAGGTTGCCGCTCGGCTCGAGCGCGATCCCGAAGGGGTAGCAGAGCTTGTCCCCACGCGTGAGCACGCTCTGCGCGCCGCTGGCGGGGTCGATGCGGATCACAGCCGGGTCCTGGGCGGGGCCCACGCCGACGTTCTCGACGACGAACAGCGTGCCGTCGGGCGCGACGGCGATGCCCGCCGGGTCGACGAGCTCCCCGCCCTGGGAGACGAGCGTCTGAGCGCCAGTCGCCGGGTCCAGGCGGATGATGCGGCCGTCCGCCGCCGGGTTGGCGCCGGAGGCGAACGCCCCCATGTCGACGACGTAGAGGCTGCCGCCGCCGGGGGCCACGGCGATGTCGTACGGGTGCTCGAAGAGACTCCCCTGAGTGCCGTTCCGCGAGACCTCCTCGAGGGCGCCCGTGACAGGGTTCGAGCGCAGCACCACGGCGGACGGCTGGCCGCCGCGCGTGACCACCGAGTTGACGACGTAGGCAACCCAGGGATCATCGGCCGCGGCCGCGGCGCCGCTCGCCGGCATCAGCAGCGCGACGAGCACGACGACTCCGAGACCCAGGCGGCGCATCCCTCTCCAAAGTAGGGAACCACCGCTGACGGGGCAACCGCTGCATGCGGACCCCCGGCTCAGACGAACGCCGGGCCGCGCTTGACGAGGTTCGCGTAGAGCGCCTCCTGAATCGTCGCCCGCACGCGCTCCGAGAGCTCGAGCACGAGCGCCCGGTCGGACGTCGCCTCGGGACCGTAGGAGGCGGTCTCGATCGGGTCGAGGAACTCGATGCGCCAGCGCGAGGGCAGCGGCACGACGCCGAGCGGCCCGAGCCATGGGAAGGTCGGCGTGACCGGGAAGAAGGGGGCGCCGATCACTCGGGCGAGCGCCGGGAGGTCGGCGAGCATCGGATAGATCTCCTCGCTGCCGACGACGGCGACCGGCACGATCGGCGCTCCGGCGCGCAGCGCCACCTCGACGAAGCCGCCGCGACCGAAGCGCTGCAAGCGGTAGCGCTCCGAATAGGGCTTACCCACCCCCTTGACCCCCTCGGGGAAGACCGCGACGAGCTTCTCCTGCTCGAGCAGCCGGAGCGCGTTGTAGGGGGAGGCGACGACACCGCCGACCCGCCGGATGGCGGTCGAGATCCAGGGCAGCTCGAACGCCCAGTCGAGCACGAGGAAGCGCGGGTGGCGCGGCAGCGGGTGCTCCCGCAGCAGCGCCAGCGAGATCATCGTCGCGTCCCAGGGCAGGATGCCCGCGTGGTTCGCCGCGAGCATCGCCCCGCCGTGCGCCGGCACGCGCTCCGCGCCCTCGACCTGCACGCGCCACCAGCTGTCGTAGAGGAAGCCGAAGAAGGGCTCGACGAGGTCCGCGAATTCCTCGTCGAAACCCCACTCGTCCTCGCTGTAGTTGCCGTCCATACGCTCGACCAGCCGGCTCACCGTGGCGCGCGCGTCGCGCGGAAGCGTGGTCGCCGCGCGGGTGAGAGCCTCGGGGACATCGAGTCCGGCGTCGAGCCCCTGGCGCAGCCGGCGCATGAACGCAAGCGCGTTCTCGTTCATGCCGCCCGGACTCCCTCGGCGCGTCTCGCCACCCAGTCCTCCACCGCCGCGACCGTCGAGAAACGCGGCTCGAAGCCGACCTCGTCGACGAGCCGATTGATGTCGACGCCGCGGCCGTAGCGCAGCAGCCGTCGGAAGTCGTCGGAGTAGCCACCGGCCCCGAGCCGCCGCGCCGCGCCCGTCAGCGGCCCGAACAGCGGGCCGGCGATCGGAATGGTCACGCGCCCGGCCAGCCTGATCATGCGGCTCAGCCCGATCGTTCCCGGGGCCGCAACGTTGACCGCACCGCGCACGGGCCGCCTGACAGCCGCGATCAGCGCGTCGAGCGCGTCCTGCTCGTGGACGAGCTGGATGCGGGGGTCGAAGCCAAGATATGTCGGACACGCCGGCTGCGAGAGGTAGCGGCTGATCTGCGTGTCGAGCTCAGGCCCGATTGCGGGCTGGTAGCGCAGCATCGTGCAGCTGATGTTGTCGTGGCGGCGGGCGTAGGTTTCGAAGTAGTTCTCGATCTCGGCGACGTCGCGCTGGAAGCGCGTGCGCAGCGGGAACAGCCGGGTCAGCTCCTCGCTGAAGAACTGGGGCGCCCGCGGCTCGGCGCCGTAGATGCCGGCAGAGCCGCGAACGACGATCGTCGTCAGCGTGCGCGCCCTCTCGCAGGCCGCCAGCAGCTGGAGGGTTCCAATCACGTTGATGTCATGCATGGACCGTCCCGACATGCCCGCCGACGGCTGCCGGACGATTTGCTCGTGGACGAGCGTGTCGACCTCGAGCCGCGGCACGACCCGCACGATCCCCGGGTCGCGGATGTCCGCCTCGATCCACTCGACCCCTTCGAGCCGCCGCCTTGGCGCTCGGGTGTCGAGTCCCGCCACATACTCGGACTCGGGGTCGGCCGCCAGGCGCTCGGCCAGCAGGGTGCCGAGGTGGCTGCCGACGCCGGTGATCAGGACCCGGCGGCCCGCCACTAGGAGGAGCGCTTGGTGGCGGTGCGCTTAGCCGGTGCCTTGCGCTGCGTGGATGCCTTGCGCTTGGCCGGGAGACGCTCCTCGATGGCGTCGAGGCGCCGCACGATCGCGCGCAGCTCCTTCCTCAGCTCACGGATGTCGTCGAGGTTCGCCGGCCGGCGGCCCTCGATCGCGTCGGTCATCGAGCGCCGTCCCTTGGCGAGGCGCTGCTCGGCGCCGCGGCGCAGCTCGTCGACGGACTGGACCATGTCGTCGAGCGCGCTCTGGGCGGCCTCACGGCTGCGCCCGGCCGAGCCCAGGGTGGCGTCGACGGTGCGCTCGACCGCCTCGCGCAATGAGTCCGGTAGCTCCGTGGACCTGCTGGGCCGCCGCGCCATCGATCCGAGACTACCCCCTGCCTTCCCTATCCTGCGCCGCCCCGTGTCAACCACGGCCGTGACCCACCTGAAGCCCAGCGACGAGCTCGCCGAGCGCGTGCTCCTGCCGGGCGACCCACACCGCGCCCTCGCGGTCGCGCAGGCGCTGCTCGAAAAGCCCGCGCGCATGTTCAACCACAGCCGCGGGTTATGGGGCTACAGCGGGATCGCCGCCGACGGCGAGCTGCTGACGATCCAATCGACCGGCATCGGCGGCCCGAGCGCCGCGATCGTCTGTGAAGAGCTGATCGCGCTCGGGGCTGGCCGGCTCGTGAGGATCGGGACTTGTGCTGCGCTCGATGAGCGCGTGGAGCTCGGCGCGCTGCTCGCGGCCGAGACCGTGCTGGCGCTCGACGGCGCGAGCGCGGCGCTCGGAGCCGACGGATCACTGGCGCCGGACCCGCTGATGCTCGCCCGCTTGGTCGAGGCCGGTGCGGCCCCTGCGACCGTGGCGAGCCGGGACCTCTTCTATGACGGCGGCGACGCCCCGCCGGCGCCTGGGGCAATCGCCGTCGAGCTCGAGACGGCGGCCGTGCTCGGGGTGGCGGCGCGTCACGGAGTCCCGGCCGCCGCCGTACTAGGCGTGGCGCGCCGGGCGGACGCGAACGGCGCCGCTCGCCTCGACGGCCAGCAGCTCGAGGCGCTCGGGTTGAGACTCGGCGACGCCGGCTACGCGGCGCTCAGGAGTCGCTGACGGTGAGCCGCTCCTGCGCACGCGGCATAGGCTCGTCGCCCGGTGCGACCGCGGCACGGACCGCCGCGAGGTCGCGTGCGATGTCGTCGAGGCGTTCCTCGAGTGAGGCGATCCGATCGCGCTCGGCCGAGCGCGAGGCCGCCTCGACGCGCTCCTCGAGCCTGTCGATCGCGTCCTCGATCCCCTCCAGCCGCTGCGAAAGAGAGCGCAGGCGGCGCGTGACCCGCTCGATGTCGGCCGCCGACGGGAGGTTGAGCGCCCCCATCGCGGTTACCTGGGCCTGGATCGCCTTCTCGCGGGCCTCGAACGCGCGCGAGATCGCCCCATTCACGACGGGGTTGGAGATCAGCTCCTCGGCGACCTTTGCGAGCGCCTCCTCCGCGCGGGCGCTCAAGCGCTCGAGGAAATCCTCATCCTGCCTGGGCTCAGTCATGCGGGAGCAGGGTAGCCGAAGGCCGCTGACAACGAGGGTAAAACCATGTCTAACCCTCAACTTTAGCCTGATGCCAGGTTTAGCCGTCGGCCAGGTTGGCAGAATGAAGCATCTGGACGCGGCCGGCCGGGCGGGTGATGTGTCCAGTCACGTGCGTCGTCTGATTGAAGAATGAGCCGGGACGGTCGATACAAGGACGTGATCTCGCATAACCGCCCCGGATGCGGCGTGCGGGGAGAGCTCTCGCCCACTTCCCACGGTTCCCCGTTGCACACCAGAAACCCAGCAAGTAGCGTTAGCCCCGAGGCAGGCGGCGAACGCCTGCGCGCGTCCGCTCCCAACCGGATGCGGGCCGACGAGGGAGGACCTGGACCAGCACGGATGAAGAAGCGGCTCCTCACCGTCCTGCTTGCCGCGGGCGTGCTCGTCTCCGCCGCCTTCACCGCCTGGACGATCCCGGCGGCCGCGCAGCAGGTCCATGTGCAGCTGCCGACCGGCGAGGTTGTGCCCGTCGACGTCCCGCCCGGCACCGACCCGAACGACGTCCAGCTTCCAGGCCCGATCGTCCAGCCCACCACGCCGGCGCCGACCACTCCGGAGACCACTCCCAAGCCTAAGCCCGCCCCGGCGCCCGCGCCCGAGACCACGCCCGCCCCGAAGCCACAGGAGCCGGACTCCGGCCCGACCGCCGGCGGCGGCTCGCCGCAGGAGCGCTCGAACTCGGGCGTGCGCGTGCGACGCGAGGAGGGCGACAGCGAGCGCAAGCTCAGCGGCCGCATCAAGACTCAACCCAAGGATGAGCCTTCTCGGGATCGCAACAAGAACGGCGGCGGCGGTCGCGCGCCGCTCCGCAACGACGACGGCACGCCGTCGCGCAGCAACCCCGGGTTCATCGACGCGCTTCCCGGTCCGTCGATGACGACGGGTGTGCCGAACTTCATCATCCGGAAGTTCCGGGTGCCGCCGTTCCTGCTGCCGATCTATCAGGCGGCGGGGATCGAGTACGGGATCCGCTGGGAGATCCTGGCGGCGATCAACGAGATCGAGACCGACTACGGCCGCAACCTGAACGTGTCGTCGGCTGGCGCGCTTGGCTGGATGCAGTTCATGCCGCCGACCTGGGAGGCCTACGGTGTCGATGCCAACAAGGACGGCCGTAAGGATCCGTACAACCCGGTCGACGCGATCTTCGCCGCGGCCCGCTATCTGAAGGCGGCCAACTATGAGAACGACGTGCGCGCGGCGATCTGGGCCTACAACCACGCCGACTGGTACGTCGACAGTGTGCTGCTCCGCGCGCGCCTGATTGCGGGCGTGCCGGCCGACCTGATCGGCTCGCTGACCGGACTCACCGAAGGCCGCTTCCCCGTCTACGCACGCGCGACATATGCCGACGACCTCGCCGAGAAGGAACTCCTCAAGCGCGTGCAGCGCGGTGAGAACGCCGCCAACGTGATCGAGTCGAGCGAGGACCGGCGCAGCATCGACATCTTCGCGAAGGAGGGCGCGCCGGTCGTGGCGGTCAATGACGGCGTCGTCAAGGCCGTCGGCCGCTCCAAGAAGCTCGGCCGCTACGTGGTCCTCCAGGACGTGTACGGCAACCGCTACACGTACGCCCACCTCGGCGAGGTCTCGAAGTACTACCCGGTCCCGAAGAACGACGCCGACAGCGGGCTCGCGCGCACCGCCAAGGCCGTGCATGCGAACGGCGACGGCGCCGACCCGCGGCCGCGCCTGCCCGCCTCGGCCGGGCGCCAGTTCGACGACTCCGACACGGCCCCCGCGCGTGACCGCGGCGGGAACATCGAGTCACACGACAGCACGCAGGCCTCGGCGCCGGTCAAGCAGCGCCTGTTCGCCCACCCGGACCTCCCGGGCGCGCGCGAAGCCGGTGGCCTCGAGCAGCAGCTGGAGGCGCTTGCGCGCGAGGGCGGCAAGTTCGAGACCTACAAGAACTTCTTCTCGCGCCCGTTCGGCCTCGATCCGAGCAAGGTTCGCCTGCGCGCCTTCAAGAAGGGCGCGCGCGTGATCGGCGGGACGATCATCGGGCGCGTCGGCCAGACCGTCTCCGGCAAGGCCGCCCCCCTCGACTTCTCGATCCGCCCGGCTGGGCGGGGCGCGCCGGTGATCGATCCCAAGCCGATCCTGGACGGTTGGAAGCTGCTCGAGGCGACCGCGGTCTACCGGGCCTCGGGCCGCAACGTCCTGTGCGGCGACGATCCGGCCGGGGGGCTGGCG
>Ga0081538_10001460_pt1 | contig 24256 bp, 26 predicted proteins | sample TabmetS5T2R1_FD_71022 | JGI IMG/M metagenome (GOLD analysis project Ga0081538, IMG submission 71022) | Tabebuia heterophylla rhizosphere microbial communities from the University of Puerto Rico - S5T2R1 | ecosystem: Host-associated > Plants > Roots > Rhizosphere ... | reverse complement strand
CTTCGCCCGGTCGTAGCCGATCTCGTGCAGGCGCGACCGCGCGAGCCGCGGGATGTCGACGTAGATCTCCGTCGTGATCTCGCCGGCGACGACGACGAGACCGGTCGTGACGAGGGTCTCGCAGGCGACCCGGCCGTTCGGGTCCCCGGCGATCACCGCGTCGAGGACGGAGTCCGAGATCTGGTCGGCAACCTTGTCGGGATGGCCCTCGGTCACCGACTCCGAGGTGAAGAGATAGTCGCGCACCGCCATCGGCGGAAGGCTACCGACGCGGGCTACTCGACGCTGACGAAGAGCGAGAAGTCCTGCACGCTGCCCGACTTGCCACCCCAGAAGACGACGCTCCCGAGCGGCTCGAGGTACGCCTTCACCTCGGCGGCCTCCGCGGCGTCGGCGGGCGGGAGGAAGCCCAGGAAGAGCGGGATGACCGACTCAAGGTCGACGTAGCCGAAGCCGGTCGTCTCGTCCGGAAGGCCGGCCTCCTCGGAGGCCCGCTCGAACGCGTCGTCCTGGTCGAGACGGGGCTCGTCGCTTCGGAGCGCGTCGATCTCGGCCTGCGAGGTCGAGACTGCCAGGAGCCCGCCGAAGGCGTCGTACGCGATTGACCGGGCATCGGGCCCGGCGAGCCCCACGAGACCCTGCACGGCCCGGAGCGCGGCCGCCTCGTCGTCCACCTCGGTCACGAGCGTGATCGTCGGCTGCGGGGTTCCGGGCCGGACGTAGACGGCGGTCTCACCCGCGAAGAGCTTCGCGATCTCGTTCAGGTCGAAGGGGAGCAGTCCCTGGAAGCCTCCGGCGCCGCCGGTGAGGCTCTCGCCCAGGCCGTTGAAGGAGAGGAACGCGAGGACGCCGCCCGGGATCTCTTCGGGAAGCTCGGCGGCGTACGGCTCGGAGGTCGGCGCGCCCTCGGCAGTGACCGCCCGGCCCTCGACGCGGACCCCGTTCCCCTCCGCCTTGAGGACGGCGCCGACCGACCCGATTTCGCCGCCTCCGGCCAGTGGGAACGCCCCGGCCGGGAAGCCCGGCTGGGAGGCGAAGGCCTGCATGAGCGCCTCGCCGTTGACGTAGGCGTGGACGAGGCCGTCGTCGAGATCGTCCATGGTCTCGTCGAAGTCGGCGGAGTCCTCGAGCGACGGGCCTTCGAGCGCCTCCCGGTACCGGTCGAGCGTCGCCTGGTCGCCGGCGGCCACCTCCCAGCCGTTCACCTCGCCGAAGGCCGCGTCCTGAGCCTCGAACAGCTTCCTGAAGGCGTCGGGGTCGTCGGGCTGGGAGAGGAGGACCACCTGGGGCTCCTCGTTGTGCCCGAGAGGGATGTCGAGCACGGCGACTCCGACCTCGGAGCCGAGCGCGTCCTTGAGGCGCTCGGTGGAGAGACCGGCGCCGTCGGAAGCCCTGTCGAGCAGCTCGTCGATGGCGCCCTGGCCGTCCGGGAACTTCGCGAGCAGGTCGCGCACCGCGCGCCACTGATCTCCCTGGAAGGACGTGTCCACCGAGAGGTAGACGGCGACGTCCTCGGGAACGGCCGAGGCAGCGCTCCCCGCCGCGCCCGTGCTGCCGCAGCCGGCCACGAGCGCCAAGAGGAGCGCGGCGAGCAGGGCTGGGAGGGCGCGCACGACCTTCACGATACTCATCTGTCGGCGTTCGGCCACGCGAACCTGAGACCAAACCGGGGGCACGAGGGACGTACACTCCGGCGCGATGCGTGGTCCACCGCTCGTGCTCCTGCTCCTGACGTACTTCCGCATCGTGTCGGTCCCGGTCGTCATGGGCCTCATCCTGCTCGGCCCGGACGAGGACTCCGCCTATACGGCGGCGGCCGTCCTCTTCGCGCTCGCCGCCGGCACCGACTTCCTCGACGGCTACCTCGCGCGCCGGTGGGCGGTGACGACGACCCTCGGCTCCTTCCTGGACACGACCGCCGACAAGCTCCTCGTCTCGGGGGCGCTCGTCGCCCTCGTCGCGGTCGACCGCGCGTCGGCGTGGATCGCGATGATCATCATCGGACGCGAGCTCGTGATCCTCGGGCTGCGCGGCGTGGTGGCGGCCGACGGGACGGTGTTCGCGCCCTCGCTCGCCGGCAAGCTGAAGGCGAACGTCCAGTTCGTCGCCATCTTTCTCGCCATCGTCCGGTGGGACGTGTCGCTGGGGCCGCTGCTCCTCGACGAGTGGGCGATGCTCGCGGCGGCGGTGATCACCGTGCTCTCGGCCGTGGAGTACCTGGCCCGCTTCTCCTCGGCCCTCACCGGTGCCCGGAGCTAGCGTCTTCGTCACCGGGGGAACCGGGTTCCTCGGCAGGTCGATCGTCGAGCAGCTCGTGGCCGCCGACCGGCCGGTGCGGGCGCTCGCGCGATCCGACGACGCGGCCGAGGCTCTCGCTGCGCTCGGCGCGGAGCCGGTGCCGGGCGATGTGCTCGACCGGACGTCGCTCGAGGCCGGCGTCGCCGGGTGCGAGGTCGCCTACCACGTCGCCGGCGCGAACGCGTTCTGCCTTCCCGATCCGAGCCCGCTTTACGAGGTCAACGTCACCGGCTCGCGCAACGTCGTCCTCGCCGCGTCCGCCGCCGGCGTCCGGCGGCTCGTCTACACGTCGTCGGCGGCGACGCTCGGTGAAGAGCGCGGGGCCGTCGGGAGCGAAGAGTCCGTGCACCGCGGCCGGTTTCTCTCCGACTACGAGCGGTCGAAGTACGAAGCCGAGCGGACCGTCCTGGACGCCGCCGGGGAGACCGGGTTGGAGGTCGTCTGCGTCAACCCGTCCTCGGTGCAGGGCCCCGGCCGCACCGGCGGGACGGCGCGCCTCCTGCTCGGCTACCTGAACGGCACGCTCAGATCGGCGGTCGACACGCGCCTCAGCGTCGTCGACATCGCCGACTGCACCCGCGGGCATCTCCTGGCCGAGGAGCGCGGAGCGGCGGGCGAGCGCTACGTCCTCTGCGGCGCATCCCTGACCGTGCGCGAGGGGCTGGAGCTGCTCGGCCGGGTCACCGGCCTCGACGAGCAACCACGCTTCCTCCCGCCGCGGCTCGCCCTCCTGCTGGCGAGCGGCGTCGAGACGGTGGGCCGCGTCCGCCGCCGCAGGCCCTCCGTCTGCCGAGAGATGGTGCGGACGCTCCTTCACGGCCATACCTATGACGGCTCGAAGGCCGCGCGCGAGCTCGGGCTCGTCTACACGCCGCTGGAGGAGACGCTGCGCCGCACCGTCGCCTGGTACGTCGAGGAGGGCCTCGTCCGCCGCCCGCTGCCCGGCTTCTAGCCCCCCACTCCGGCCACGTCCAGGGTCTGCCCCCGGACGTGGCGGGAGAGGACGGCCTAGTCACGAGGAACCTGTGGATACCGCATGCGGGCACTGGGCGGCCGAAGACCGACGGAAGCACGAGGAACGCATCCACAACCCGTCCGCATCGGCTGGTGGAAGGGGTCAGACCCCCGGACGTGGCTCGTGGGGCGAGCAGCGCCTCGCCCGCCCGCGGCCCGCCGGCCTTCGCCTCGGGCTAGACCGCGCGCGGCCGGCGCCGGCGGATCTCGAAGCGGTTCTCCTCGCCGCGGACGAGTCGCTTGATGTTCGCGCGGTGGAGGACGAGGATCGCCAGCGCGGCTCCCAGCGCGAAGGCGAAGACCGGCCAGGAGCCGCCGAACACGAGCACGAGGACAGGCAGCGACACGGCGCCGGTCATGGACGCGATCGAGGTGAAGCGGGTCGCGAGGAAGACCACGATCCAGACGAGCGACGCCGCCAGCGCGGCAAGCGGCGCGAGCGCGAGCGCCACGCCGCCCGTCGTGGCGACGATCTTCCCGCCGCGGCGGAAGCCCATGAACAGAGGCCGCCAGTGGCCGACCATGGCGCCGATCCCGGCGAGCAAGCCGGCGAGCTCGCCGTCGACGAGGAGGCCGAGCACGGCCGCCGCGGCGCCCTTGGCCATGTCGAGAACGCCGACGGCGAGGGCGATCTTGAACCCGACGGTCCGCCAGACGTTCGCGGCGCCCGTGTTGCCGCTCCCGACCTGACGGATGTCGACGCCGGCGAGCAGGCGCGGAAGCCAGTAACCCCACGGGATACTGCCCAGCACGTACCCCGCGAGAACGAGCAGGAAGATCGTCATGGCGGCGTGCGCCTCATTCTAGGAGGCTCGCAGGCCGACGACCGCCCGACCGTCACGAACGGCGGACGAAGTCGATGATCACCGGCACGCCCTGGAGGTCGAGGCGGTCGCGCAGCTGGTTCTCGACCCAGTAGCCGTAGTCCCGCGTCAGGAGGCCCGGATCGTTCACGAACACACGGAAGCGCGGCGGCCGCGTGGAGACCTGCGTCCCGTAGAGGAGGTTGAGGCGGCGGCCGTTCTTGCTCGGCCCCGGCCGCAGCTCGCGCAGCTCCTGGAGGATCGTGTTCAGGCGGGCGGTCGGCACCCGCGCCGTGTGCTTCGCGTAAAGCTCCTCCACCCGGTCGAGGAGCTTCTCCACCCCGCGGCCGGTCTTCGCCGAAACCGCGGCCAGCGGCGGCCGCTGCCGCAGGCGGCTCTCGATGCGCGGGCGCACGTCCTCGATCCCCACGGCGGCAGCGTCCCACTTCGAGAGGACGACGAGCGTGGCGTCCCCCGCGACCCGCGCAACGTCGGCCACGGCGAGGTCCTGATCCACGAGGCCCTCGGTCGAATCGACGAGCACGAGGGCGACGTCCGCCCGCTCGGCGGCCTTGATCGCGCGCAGCTCCGAGAAGTACTCGATCCCCTGCCGATGGCGGCGCTTGCGGCGCAGGCCGGCCGTGTCGACGAGGACGAACGTCGTCTCCCCGCGCTGGAGCACGGTGTCGATCGAGTCCCGCGTCGTCCCCGGCTGGTCGGAGACGATCACGCGCTCCTGGCCGACGAGCGCGTTCACGAGGCTCGACTTGCCCACGTTCGGGCGGCCGAGGACGGCCACCCGGATGGCCTGGTCACCAACTTCGGGCCAGCCCTCGCCCGGCAGCCGGGCCACGATCTCGTCGAGCAGGTCCCCGGTCCCGTGCCCGTGCAGGGCGGAGATCGGCACCGGGTCGCCCAGGCCGAGCCGGTGGAACTCGAGCGCCTCGTCGTCCCTCGAGGGGTCGTCGATCTTGTTGGCCGCCACGACCACCGGCTTGCCGGAGCGACGGAGGATGTCCGCCACCTCCTCGTCCCCGGGTGTGACCCCGGCCTTCGCGTCGACGACGAAGACGACGAGATCCGCCTCCTCGACGGCGCGGCGTGCCTGCTCCGCCACCTGCTGCGTCAGCGGCGAGGAATCGGCGACGTCGACGCCGCCCGTGTCGACCAAAACGAATCGCTTGCCGGCCCACTCGCAAACGACGTCCTTGCGGTCGCGGGTGACCCCCGGCGTCTCGAAGACGACCGCTTCCCGCGTCGCCGTGAGGCGGTTCACGAGAGTCGACTTCCCGACGTTCGGGAACCCGACGACGGCGGCCGCGCCGAGGAGCGGCGCGTCGGTCATGACTAGACGACCTTGGCGGGGACGTCCGCGCGCCGGGGCGGCGTCGCCTTTCGCGGCCGCCCGAGCTCGTGCACGTGGACGAGCCACTCCCACAGCCGGGTGATCTCGGCCATGATCTCCTGCGAGGCGGCCGCGTAGCCCTTGGAGTTCCGCGGGTGCTCCGGGAAGCGCATCGGCTCGCCGAAGGCGACCGACACGGCCGCCCGGTTGCCGAGCTTCCACGTCTGGGAGCCGTGGACCGCCGCAGGGATGACCGGCACTCCCTCCGAGATGGCGATCATCGCAGCGCCGGGCTTGGGCTCCCCTGGCACGCCGCTCTTCTGGCGGGTGCCCTCGATGAAGAGGCCCAGGAGGTCGTTTTCGCGAACCGTCTCGCGCATGCGCCTGAGCGCCTCCCGGTCGGACTCGCCGCGCCGGATTGCCAGCGCCCCGTGCGCGCGAATCAGCTGGGAGAGGCCGGGCTGCTCGAACAGCTCGCTCTTGCCGACGAAGACGATGCGCCTCGGCACGACGGTGCCGAAGACGGGGATGTCGATGAAGTTGAAGTGGTTCATCGCGAGAACGCCTCCGCCCTCGCGGGGGATGCGCTCCTTCCCGTAGGCGCGGATCGACGCGGCGGCTCGCGTCATGTTCGCGAGGACGCCCTTGCCGACGGGCCAGTAGAAGAGGTCGACGGCCTTCATGCGCTCGCCCTCGCCTCCACGAGCCGCCCGATCTCCTCCAGGACCTGGTCGACGGAGAGCTCGGTCGTGTCGATCTTCCTGGCATCGGGCGCGGCCTGCATCTGAGCGGCGTCACGCTCGTCCCGCAGGCGCAGGTCGGTCGCGAGCGCCTCGGCGCCGATGTCGGGGTGGTCGGCCTGGCGACGGCGAGCGCGCTCGGAGGGCTCGGCGACGAGGTAGACCTTCACCTCCGCTTCCGGCCAAACGACGGTGCCGATGTCACGCCCCTCGATGACGGCGTCGCCCACCGCGGCGAGCTCCCGCTGCCGCTCGCGCATGATCGAGCGCACGCCGGGATGCCGAGCGAGCATTGAAACGACCCGGTCGATGCGCGGCGCCCGGATCCGCTCCGTGACGTCCTCCCCCCGCACGAGCACGCGGTCACCCTCGAAGGTCACCGGATTGGCGGCCGCGAGCTCCGCGAGCGCGTCCCCGTCGTCCAGGCCGACCCGATCCTCGAGCGCGAGCCAGGTGAGCGCCCGGTACATGGCGCCCGTGTCGAGGTAGCGGAAGCCGAGCCGCTCGGCCAGGCTCCGGGCGACGGTGCTCTTGCCGGACCCGGCCGGGCCGTCGATGGCGACGATCATCTGAGGGCGAGCGAGTCGAGCATGGCGAAGAAGTCGGGGAAGCTTACAGCGACGGTCTCGGCGCCCTGGAGCTCCACGCCCTCGCGGGAGACGAGGCCTGCGACGGCGCCGAGCATGGCGATCCGGTGGTCGCCGCGGGCGTCGACTACGCCCCCGCCCCTGGGGCGGGAGGGGACTCCACGGACCCGGAAGCCATCCCGACGGGTCTCGATGTGGATGCCCAGCGGCCGGAGCGCATCCTTGACGCTCTCGACACGGTCCGACTCCTTCACGCGCAGCTCCTGGGCGCCCGTCACGACGCTGTCGCCGTGCGCCATCCCGGCGGCGAGCGCGAAGAGCGGCAGCTCGTCGACGAGCGCCGGCACCTCCTCGGGCCCGATCGAGGTGGCGACGAGCTCCGCAGCCTCGATCTGAAGGTCGGCGACCGGCTCACCGCCCGTGAGCCGCCGGTTGAAGACCGCGATGCGCGCCCCCATGCGCTCGAGGACGTTGAGAAGCCCGGTGCGGGTCGGGTTGAGGCCGACGCCGTGCAGCCGGAGCTCCGAGCCCGCGAGCAGCGTCGCCGCGACGACGAACGGTGCCGCCGAGGAGACGTCGCCGGGGATCGTGGTCGAGAGCGACCGCAGCTCGTCCACCGGTGAGACGGCGGCCTCGCCCGGCTTCCGCCGCACCCGCACGCCCATGGCCTCGAGCATCCGCTCCGTGTGGTCGCGGCTCGGATGCGGCTCGACCGCGGTCGTCGCGCCGCCTTGTGCGTAGAGGCCGGCGAGGAGGACGCAGGACTTCACCTGCGCGCTCGCCACGGGAAGCTCCCAGCGCACGGGCTGCAGCTCGCCCCCTCCGATCGTGACCGGCGCGTGGCCCGCTGAGGTCTCCACCTGGGCGCCCATGGCGCGGAGCGGCTCGGCGATGCGCTCCATCGGCCGCGAGCTCAGCGATTCGTCACCCACCAACTCGAAGCGCCCCTCCTGTCCGGCCAGGATCCCCGGAAGGAGCCGCATCAGCGTCCCGGCGTTGCCGCAGTCGAGCGGCCCGGCAGGCTCCCGCAGCCCGCGCAGGCCGGCTCCGCCCACGCGAACGCGATCGCGGTCCACCTCCACCTCCGCGCCGAGGGCGCGCACGGCGGCGGCCGTCGAGAGCGTGTCCTTCGAGACGCCGAAGCCCTCGATCTGGCTCTCGCCGTCGGCGATCGCACCGAGGAGAAGCGCGCGGTGGGAGATCGACTTGTCGCCAGGGACCGCGATGTCGCCGCGGAGCGCCGCGGCCGGGTCGATCCGCATTAGTGCTCCTTCAGGTGATGCTGCTGTGCTTCTGCGTCGCGAGCACCAAGCCAGAGGTCGCGCTCGACCGAAGCCAAGGCTGAGCAAGCCTTGATGAGGGCGAGCGTGGGCTCTGGCGCAGCGTGATCGCGGGGCAGAAGTGCGGCGTGCATTGCCTGGAGGGGCACTTAGTCTTCGAAGGCGGGCGAGACGATCACGGAGTAGCCCTGCGCCTCGAGCAGGTCGGCGGCCTTGCGGGCGGCCTCCTCACCGGCGACGAGCACGTCAAGCGTGCCGCCGCGCTCGGGCGAGAGGTGGTCGAGCTCGAAGTCCTCGATGTTGATCTTCTCGGCGCCAAGCGCTTGCGTGATGCCGGAGAGGACGCCCGGGCGGTCGGGAACGTGGACGCGCACGCGCTGCATCGCGCCGGGATCTTCGTAGGCCTCCGCGAGGAGACGGCGCCTGTTGCCGCCGGCCTCCCCGATCCACCGCGCCAGCCAGCCCGCGTCGCGCGCCTCGAGGGCGCGCTCGAGCTCCTCGACGCGGCGCCGGTGCTCGGCGAGCGAGGCGCGGAGCTCCTCGGCGTTGTCGAGGAAGATGTCGATCCAGATGCGCGGGTTTGCGCCGGCCACCCGGGTCATGTCGCGCATCGATCCGCCGGCCGAGCCGAGCGGCTCATGGCCGTCGACCCGCACCGAGCCCGCATGGTTCAGGACGACATTCGCGAGCGCGTGCGGCAGATGGCTCGTGATCGCCATTAGCCGGTCGTGCGCGGTCGGGTCGATCGCCACGGGCACGGCCCCGAGCGAGGAGACGAAGCCGTGCACGAGCCGGTAGCGCTCCGGCTTGGTCTCGGCCACAGGTGTGAGGAACCAGGTGGCGCCGACGAAGAGCTGCTCGCTGCCGCTTGCGGGCCCCCGGGCCTCCGATCCGCACACCGGGTGACCGCCGATGAAGCGGGCCCGATCGGCGACGGCGGCGCAGAGCGCCGACTTCGTCGAGCCGACGTCGGTGACCGTCGAGCCGTTGCCCGCGGCGGCGAGCGCCTCGCCGATCCGGTCGCCGAGCGAGGCCACCGGCGTCGCGATCACGACGAGCTCCGCCTCCTCGACAGCGGCGACGAGGCTCTCGGCAGGCTCGTCGACGGCACCCCGCTCGGCCGCGACAGCGAGGAACTCTGGGTCGGCATCGTAGCCCGCGACGTGCTCGACACCGACGTGCTTGGCGGCGAGGCCCACCGAGGCGCCGATCAGCCCGGTGCCCACAATGCCGAGCTTCGCCACGGCCATTAGGGCAGGCGCTGGAGCTCGGCGAGGCGGAAGGCGAGGTCGAGGGACTGCCTCGCGTTGAGCCGCGGGTCGCAGAGCGTCATGTAGCGGACGTTCAGCTGGTCCTCGAGCACCGCCTCGGAGCCGCCGAGGCATTCGGTCACGTCTTCGCCCGTGAACTCGAGGTGGACGCCGCCGGGCCAGACCCGTTCCTTGCGGCAGGCGGCGAAGAAGCCCTCGATCTCGGCCATGATCGCATCGAAGCGGCGCGTCTTGTGCCCGGACTCGGTCCTGAAGACGTTGGCGTGCATCGGATCCGAGGCCCAGAGGACGGGGTGCCCCGACTCGCGCACGGCGCGGAGGATCGGGGGCAGGAGGTCGAAGACCTTGTCGGCGCCCATGCGGGCGATGAGCGTCAGCCGGCCGGGCTCGCGCCCGGGGTCGAGGCGCTCGCAGAGCTCGACGATCTCATCCGGGGTCGCCGTCGGCCCCACCTTGAGCCCGAGCGGGTTCAGGACTCCGGAGAAGAATTCCACGTGCGCACCGTCGGGCTCCCGCGTCCGCTCCCCGATCCAGAGCATGTGCGCCGAGCAGTCGTACCAGTCGCCGGTGGTCGAGTCGCGGCGGGTCAGGGCCTCCTCGTAGTCGAGCACGAGGCCCTCGTGGCTGGTCCAGACGTCCACCTGGTGCAGCTGCGACTCGGCCGAGAGGTCGATCCCGCAGGCCGCCATGAAGCGGAGCGCGCGCTCGATCTCCGACGCCAGCTGCTCGTAGCGCCGGCCCTCCGGCGAGGAGGCGACGAACTCCTGGTTCCACTCGTGGACGCGCATGAGGTCGGCAAAGCCGCCCTTCGTGAACGCGCGCACGAGGTTGAGGGTCGCGGTCGCGTGGTTGTAGGCCTGCACCATCCGGTCGGGGTCGGGAATCCGTGCCTCGACGGTGGGGGCGTCGTCGTGGATCATGTGGCCGCGGAACGAGGGGATCTCCGTCCCCTCTGCGTCCTCGGTCGGCGACGTGCGCGCCTTGGCGAGCTGGCCGGCGATCCGCCCAACCTTCACGACCGGGAGCGTCGCTCCGTACGTGAGGACGGCCGCCATCTGCAGCATGATCTTCAGCTTCTCGCGGATGTGTACGGCCGAAAGGTCGTGGAACGACTCGGCGCATTCGCCGGCCTGAAGCAGGAACCCGCGCCCCGACGCCGCCTCTGCGAGCGCGGCCTTCAGCTGACGGGCCTCGCCCGCGAAGACGAGCGGCGGCACGCTGGCCAGCCGCGCTCTGGCGGCCTCGGCGCGCTCCTCGCTCGGCCACTCCGGCTGGTGGAGGGCCGGCTTCGAGCGCCACGACGACGGCGTCCATACGGGCCTGGTGACCGCCATGGGCTTCAGTGTAGTTAGGGATAATCGGGCCAACGTGCGCGTTCTCTCCGGAATCCAGCCGACGGGCGAGAAGCACCTCGGCAACTACGTGGGCGCCATCCGGCGCTGGGTGGAGGAGCAGCACGAGCTGGACGCCTTCCACCCAATCGTCGACCTGCACGCGATCACCGTCCCGCAGGAGCCCGAGGAGCTGCGCGAGTCCACCCTCGACCTCGCCGCGCTCCTGATCGCCTGCGGCCTCGATCCGGACGTCTGCACCCTCTTCGTGCAGAGCCACGTGCCCGAGCACCCGCGGCTCTCCTGGGTGCTGGAGTGCATGACGCCTTACGGCGAGGTCCGGCGCATGCCGCAGTTCCGGGAGAAGTCGGCGGCGCAGGAGAGCTTTTCGGTCGGGCTCATGACCTATCCGGTGCTCCAGGCGGCGGACATCCTCCTCTACGACGCCGACGTCGTCCCGGTCGGCGAGGACCAGCGCCAGCACGTCGAGCTCGCGCGCGACCTCGCACAGCGCTTCAACCAGCGCTTCGGCGAGACGTTCGTCGTCCCCGAGGGCACGTACGGGGAGGTCGGGGCGAAGATCATGGACCTGCAGGAGCCCGAAAACCGCATGTCCACTTCGCTCTCCTCCGAGCTCGGCCTCGTCAAGGTTCTCGACCCGCCCGACGTCATCCGCCGCAAGGTCCGCTCGGCGGTTACCGACTCGGGCCGTGACGTCGTCCGCTCCGAGGACAAGCCTGGGATCACGAACCTGATCGAGATCATGTCCGTCGCCACGGGCCGGCCGCCCGACGCGATCGAGGCGCGCTACGACGGCGCCGGGTACGGCGCGTTCAAGCAGGACGTCGCCGAGGCCGTCGTCGAGCTGCTCGATCCGATTCGGCTTCGCTACGGGGAGCTCCGCGGCTCCCCGGACCGCCTGAGGGAGATCCTCTCGCAGGGCGCCGAGAAGGCCCACGCGATCGCGGCGGCCACGCTCCGCCGCGCGTACGAGAACGTGGGCTTCGTCCCGCCGTAGCCCAGCGCCGTGTACATCGCCCCGGACGGCTCCTACTCGGCGACGTACCCGAGCGTCCGGCGGCGCCTTGCCGCCGGGACGGTCGACTGGGTGCTCTGCTGGGTGATCTTCCTCCTGGCGTCGATTGTCGGCGGGATCGTCCAGGGCGTCGGGGTCGCGAGCGTCGATGCACGAGGCCCGGGCGTCGTCCTCGGCGTGGCCCTGGTCGTCCTCTCGCAGCTCATGATCGCGGCGCCGATCGTCGCCTACTTCGCCGTCTACTGGTCGCTCGGCTCGACCCTCGGCATGCGGGCGCTGGACATCGAGCTCGTGGAGGACCGCGCCGGAGTCCCGCCGACGTGGAAGCGGACGGTACCGCGGGCTGTGATCGCCTTCCTTATCGCCCTCGCCCTCCTCAACGTCTACTTCGCATACTCGGGCGGCGTGGACGAGCTCAACGCCTTCGAGCGCGCCCTCGTCGCGGCCTCGGTCGCGGTTGCGGCCGTCGGCGTCGCGGCGAAGGCGTGGCTGCTGATCGACCCGCGCCGCCGCTCCGCCTTCGATCGCCTCTTCGGCCTCGTCTACGTGGAGGAGTTCGTCTACTCGGACGCGCGCCCCTCGCCCTGGGTCGACGCGGGGCGGTAGCCCCTTCTAAGTAACAGACTGTTACTTGGCGTCGCCGCGGCCTGCAGGGACGCGACCTCCTCGGACGTGAGCTCGCGCCAGGCGCCCTCGGGCACGCCCTCCAGGGTGAGCCCCGCATAGCCGCTCCGATGCAGCCGCTGCACCGGGTGTCCCACCGCCTCGCACATCCGCTTCACCTGGTGCTTGCGGCCCTCGTGCAGCGTGAGCTCCAGCCGCGACGGGCCGAGGCGACGGACGGAGGCGGGCGCGGTCCGGCCGTCGTCGAGCTCCACGCCCTCGGAGAGCCGGCGCAGCGCCTCGTCGTCCGGCTCGCCCGCGATCTCGGCCTCGTAGACCTTGTCCACCTCGTAGCGCGGGTGCGCGAGCCGGTGTGCGAGCGGCCCGTCGTTCGTGAGCAGGAGAGCTCCGGTCGTGTCCGCGTCCAGCCGCCCAACGGGGACGACGCGCTGCGGAAGGTCGACCAGCTCCACGACCGTCGGGCGGCCGTGCGGGTCATTGGCCGTCGTCACGACGCCGGCAGGCTTGTGGAGAAGCACGTACGCGAGCGGCTCGGGCGCGAGCGGGCGTCCGTCCAGCTCGACCCGATCGGAGGGCTCGACGAAGGTCGCCAGGCCTGCGACCTCGCCGTTCACGCGCACCCGGCCGGCCCGGATCAGCTCCTCGGCGCCCCGGCGGGAGGCCACGCCGGCCCGCGCGAGGTAGGCGTTCAGGCGCATTCGTGTTCCTTCCGGTGATGAAGCCGAGTCTCTGGGTCGTGAGCACCAAGCCAGAGTTCGCACTCGTCCGAAGCCAAGGCTAAAGCCTTGGTGAGGGCGAGGGCGGGCTCTGGCGCCGCGTGATCGCGGGCCCGAGGCCGGCTCTCATCGCCGGGAGGAACACTGATGTCATTATCTCGGTGTGCCGATCTACATCACCCTCATGAAGTTCACGTCCCAGGGGATGACCGGCATCCCGGCTTGGCGAGATCGGGTCGAGGAAGCCGAACGGGCGATCCAGGAGCGCGGCGGCAGGCTGATCGACGCTTACGTCACGCTCGGCCGCTACGACGTCGTCGAGATCTTCGAGGCCCCCGACGACGAGACCGCCTACCAGGTCCTGATCGAAGTCGCCAAGCACGGCCAGGTGACGACCGAGACCCTCCGCGCATTCACGCGCGAGGAGGCGGAGCGGATCGTCAAGGGCAGCTAGGGCGACGCTCGTGATCGAGGTGCGACCGCTCCGCGAGGAAGATCGCCGGTGGGCGGTCGAGGTCGAAACGGAGAGTTGGGGCGAGCCGTTCGCGGCGCGGCGCGGCGAGCTCGTCGACCTCGCCGCGCTCCCGGCGATGGTCGCCTTCCTCGACGGTGAGCGGGTCGGTCTCGCCGCCTACGAGATCCGAGGCGGAGAGTGCGAGGTCGTGACCATCACCAGCCTTGCCGAGGGCCGCGGCGTCGGCCGCGCGCTCCTCGACGCGGTCCGCGAGGCGACCCTGGAGGCGGGTTGCCGCCGCCTCTGGCTCGTCACGACGAACGACAACACGCACGCGCTCCGCTTCTTTCAGCGCTGGGGGCTCGACCTCGTCGCCCTCCACCGCAACGCCGTCAACGACGCACGCCGCACGGTCAAGCCATCGCTCCCGGAGCGCGGGGACGACGACATCCCGCTCGCGCACGAGCTGGAGCTCGAGCTCATCCTCTAGGAGGGCTTGGCGGAATATCGCTCGTCGCCGGGTTGCGATGGTCGTTCCGAGACAAGGACGCAGGGAGCGCTCGTAGCCGGAGGCTACGGTCGCGACTGAGGACGCAGCTCTCGGGGCGAGCAGCGCGGCCCGGCGGCACAGCCGGTATTTCGCCAAGCCCTCCTACTAGGCCGGGCGACGCGCGACGTCCTCGAGGCGGGAGCGCAGCTCCTCGACGTCTCCGGCGAGCGCCTCGAGGTCCGGGAGCTCTGAGCGGTCGGCGAGGCCGAAAACGCGCTCGAAGTGCGGCGTCGTCTCGTAGCGAACGGCGCCTCCTTCTCGCTCGCGTCCGGCCTCCGCGATGAGGCCGCGCTCGACGAGGCCGGCGACCGCCGAATCGGCGGCGACCCCGCGGATGCGCGCGATCTCCGGCCTCGACACCGGGCCGAGGTACGCGACGATCGCGAGAGTCTCGAGCGAGGCCTGCGTCAGCCCACGCTGGACAGGGCGCTCGACCAGGCGGGCGCACGCCTCGGCCGCTTCCCGCGCCGCCCGGAAGGCGTAGCCGCCGGCGACGTGCTCGAGGACCACGCCGCTGCGACCCTCGCGGAACCGGCCTGCGATCAAGCCGAGCGCGGTCTCGACCCGCTCCTCGTCTTCCTCGGTGACGGCCGCCAGCTCGGCGACCGAGAGCGGCTTCGAGGCGATGACGAGGAGCGCCTCGACCGTGCGAGCGAGGCGGTCGACGGGGTTCTCTATGAGGCGGAGGTGTTCCATACCGTGATCGGCTCGAAGGGGCCGGCCTGCCCGATCCGCGCCTCGTCCCGCTTGCGCAGCTCGAGGAGGGCGAGGAAAGCGACGATCTGCTCCACGCGCGAGAGGCGGTCGACCTCGTTGTCGAAGGCAAAGCGTCCACGCGAGGCGAGGAGCGAGCGAAAGCGGTCGAGGAAGCGGGAGACCGGCGGGTAGCTGAGGACGAGGTGGCCGAGCGACGGCTCCGGCCGCGCGGCGGCAAGGGCGCGCAGCGCGGCGGCCAGCTCGGCCGGCTCCTGCTGGGCCAGCGGACGCTCAGGCACCGGCGCGAGCGGAGCCGCGCCGAGGCGGAAGTAACGGTCGGACTCGGCCGCGAGGCGCTCGTCGAGCCAGGCTGCCGCCGCCCGGAAGCGCCGGTAGGCCGCCAGCCGCGCCGCGAGCTCCTCGGCCGCCTCCTCCGGGTCGAGGCCCTCCAGGTCGAGGTCCTCGTCCGGGAAGAGCCCGCGCGCCTTCAGCTCGAGAAGGGCCGCGACAAGCACGAGGAACTCACCGCACGCCTCGAGGTCGAGCAGGCCGCGCTCCGCGCGCGATTCCACGAACGCCAGGACGATCTCGGCCACGTCGACGTCCATGAGCTCGAGCTCCTCCCTGAGGACGAGCGTGAGCAGCAGGTCGAATGGGCCCTCGAACGCGTCGAGGTCGAGGCGTAGCTCGCGCACCGCGACCGCCATGGGCGCGATGCTAGTCGTCCTACCGGACGCGGCCCTTTGGGATGGCCATCGTCGGGCCCTCGGGCGGCGACGGCGGCGGCGGTGCCGCCGGCCCGCGCTCCGCGCCTTTGCGCCGCTGCGACCAGATGAGCGCTATCAGCGCGAGCACGAAGACGCCGATCGACACCCACGCGTTCAGACGCAGGCCGAAGAACTCGTGCGCCTCGTCGATGCGCAGCAGCTCCATCCCGAAGCGGCCGACGCAGTACCAGAGCACGTAGAGGGCGAAGAGGCCCGGCGGCTTCAGCTTGAAGTACCTGTCGACGAGGAGCAGCACGAAGACGCCGAGGAGGCACCAGAGCGATTCGTAGAGGAACGTCGGGTGGAAGGTCTGGGAGAGCGCGTAGTCGGGAGGGCGGTTGTCGAGCGAGATCTCGACCGCCCAGGGCAGGTCGGTCGGCTTCCCGAAGAGCTCCTGATTGAAGTAGTTGCCCCAGCGTCCGATCGCCTGCGCGAGGAGGAGGCCGGGCGCGACCGCGTCCATGAAGGCGTAGACGCTCTCGCCGGCCCGGTGCACGATCCACGCCCCGACGAGCACGCCGGCGGCGATGCCGCCCCAGATCCCCAGGCCGCCCTCCCACACGGCGAACGGCTCCCACCACTCGTCGTTGACCGTGCTCCAGCTCGTGACGACGTGGTAGAGGCGGGCGCCGACGATGCCGGCCAGCACGCCCCACATCGCGACGCGGAAGACGAGGTCGCCGCGGGGATCGCTCCAGAAAGCCCAGCGGCCGGTCCAGCGGCGGCCGGTCAGCCAGGTGGCCGCGACGATGCCCAGCAGGAGCATGAGCCCGTAGGCATGGATCTGGACGGATCCCAGATCGATCTCGCCGCTCGACGGGCTCGGGATGGAGCCCAGGAGAGCTGTCCCCAGCACGGGCCAGAGCCTAGCGGCTCACCCGGGGGCGTTGGCCGAGAACGGGCTAGGAGGGCTTGGCGGAACGTCGCTCGTCGCCGGCGTGCGATGCTCGTTCCGAGGCAAGGACGCAGGGAGCGCCCGTAGCAGATTGCTACGGGCACGACTGAGGACGCAGTCCTCGGGGCGAGCAGCGCGGCCCGGCGGCACAGCCGGTGTTTCGCCAAGCCCTCCTAAACCAGGATCTTCAGCGCCAGCTCGGGCGAGCAGCCACGGCGCAGGAGATCGGTGGCCAGGTGCAGGTCGACATACGTCAGGTCGGCCAGCTCGCTGGCCTGGGCGGCCGGATATCCGGCCCGCTCGAGCTCCTCCAAGCGCCAGCTCCTGACGAGCTCCGCTTCGGCGTCAAATTCGAGATCGAGTTCAACCGCAGGCATCGTGTGGTTCCTTCCGCTGATCTACTTCAGCTTCGGCTACAACGCGGAGGCGGTTGTCCCCTTTCCGGGGGAAGTCCCCTGTTAACGCCGCCTTAATACGCGATTCATACGCCCGGCCCCCGAGCGGGAAGATCGGAGGCCGCTCGGGAGTCCTGTAGGCATGGGCAATCACAAGAACGATCTGTTAAACCTGCACCCGCTGGCGGTCGTCGGCTCGCTCCTGGGCGCGCGGCCCCTCGAGGCTCGCGCGGCGCAGAAGGACGCCGAGCCTGAGGCCTACGAGCCCCGCGAGAGCCTGCTCCGCCGCCTCGCCGCGACCTTCCGGACCCGCCGCGAAGCCGCAGCCCGCACGCAGACCGGCCGCGCCTAGCGAATCGCAGCTTCGCCGAGGAGGGCCTTCACCTCGGCGTGGAAGTCCGGCTCGGGCCGGACGCGGAACTGCGGGCCGAACGCGTAGACCTGCGGGCCTCCGGAAGTCTCCAGCTCCAGTACCACCTCGGCCTCGCCGGGGAAGCGCAGGACGACCTCGGCCAGCTCGCGGATCGTCCCGGCCGGCGCCTTGCGGGCGTCGAGCCGCAAACGCACCTCGCCCTTGTCGGCCGAGGCTTCGAAGGGAGCGATCTCGAGGGCGATGAGCTTCGTCTCGCCCTCCTTGTGGTCGACGCGGCCCTTGACCACGAGGACGCGGTCGACCTCGAGCAGCTCCCGCGCGGCGGCGTAGACGGAGTTGAAGACGACCGTCTCGAGCGATCCGGACAGGTCGTCGAGCCGCAGGAACACCATCGGCTCGCCCTTCTTCGTCGTCAGCTGCTTGATGGCGCTGACGATGCCGCCCACAGTCACGACCTCGCCGTCGCGCCGGCGCTCGACCTCGGCCATGCGGCAGTCCGTCTTGCGCCGCAGCTGGTCGCGCACGGAGTCCAGCGGGTGCTCGGAGACGTACAGGCCGAGGCTCTCCTTCTCGAGCGCGAGGAGCTGCCGCTTCTCGAACTCGTCTTCGGGGATCGGGCGGTGGTGGGCCCGCCGGTCGCCCTGCTCCTCCTCCGAGCCGAGATCGAAGATTGAGCTCTGGCCCGCCAGGCGGTCGGCGATCAGCCGCCCGCCCGAGACGAGCGCGTCCTCGAGCACGTCGAGCATGCCCATCCGCGAAGCGCCGGTCGAGTCGAGCGCGCCCGCCTTGACGAGGCTCTCGAGGGCGCGCTTGTTCACCTGCTGCGGGTCGACGCGCTCGCAGAAGTCCCAGATGGACGAAAACGGTCCGCCCTCCTCGCGCGCGGCGAGGATCGAGCGGACCGCGCTCTCCCCGACGTTCTTTACGGCGTTGAGCCCGAAGCGGATCTTGCCGTCGACGACGCGGAAGTCCTCGGCCGAGACGTTCACGTCCGGCGGCTCCACGGTGATGCCCATCTCGTCACAGGCCGCCACGTAGAAGGGCACCCGGTCCTTCGTGCTCATGACCGACGAGATGAGCGCCGCCATGTACTCCGCCGGCCAGTTCGCCTTCAGGTAGGCGGTGCGGTAGGCGATCAGCCCGTAGCAGGCGGCGTGCGACTTGTTGAAGGAGTAGTCCTGCGCCTGCTCCATGTCCTTCCAGAGCTGGTTCGCGACCGCCGGGGTCACCCCGTTCGCGGCGCACCCCTCCAGGAACTTGTCCTTCAGGGACGCCATCAGCGCGTGGATCTTCTTTCCGATCGCCTTGCGCAGGTCGTCGGCCTCGGCGGGCGAGAAGCCGGCGAGCTGCTTGGCGATCTCCATGTACTGCTCCTGGTAGATGCAGATGCCGTACGTCGGCTCCGTGATGGGGCGCAGGCGGTCGTCGAGGTACGTCGCCTGCTCCTGGCCGTGCTTGCGCTTCGCGTAGACGGGGATGTACGCCATCGGCCCCGGGCGGTAGAGCGCGACGAGCGCGATCATGTCCTCGAACTCGGTCGGCTTCACTTGCCGCAGCGCCTCGCGCATGCCGGAGGACTCGAACTGGAAGACGCCGGTCGACTCCCCGCGCGCGAGCATCTCGTAGGTCTTGGCGTCGTCGAGCGGGATCTTCGCGATGTCGATGCCGCCGACCAGCTCGACCGCCTTGTCGATCACGTCGAGGTTCCGCAAGCCAAGGAAGTCCATCTTCAGGAGCCCCAGCGCCTCGACGTCCTCCATCGCGAACTGCGTTACGACCTCCTGGTCGGCCCCCTTCTGCTGGAGCGGTAGGTACTCCGTCAGCGCCCGGTCGCCGATGACGACGCCGGCGGCGTGGATCGAGTCCTGGCGGACGAGCCCCTCGAGCGGCTTCGCCAGGTCGACGATCTGGCGGACGATCTCGTCGGCGTCGTAGGCCTGCCGGAGCTCGGCGCCCGGCTTCAGGCACTCGTCCAGGTAGACCTTCGGGCCCTCCGGGATCAGCTTCGCGACCTTGTCGACCGTGCCGTACGGGATGTCGAGCACGCGCCCGGCATCCCGCACCGCGGCGCGCGCCATCATCGTCCCGAACGTGATGATCTGCGCCACCTGGTCGCGGCCGTACTTGTCGGCCACGTAGTTGATGACGTGGTCGCGCCCGTAGACCGAGAAGTCGATGTCGATGTCCGGCATCGTCTTGCGGCCCGGGTTGAGGAAGCGCTCGAAGAGGAGGTCGTACTTGATCGGGTCGATGTCCGTGATCTCGAGCGCGTAGGCGACGATCGAACCGGCCGCCGACCCCCGCCCCGGCCCGACGCCGATCCCGTTCGTCTTCGCAAAGCGGATGAAGTCCCAGACGATCAGGAAGTAGTCGGCGAAACCCATCTCGCGGATCGTCTTCAGCTCGAACTTGAGCCGCTCCTGGAGCTCCGGCGTCACCGTTCCATAGCGCTTTTGCAGGCCTTTCTCGCAGAGCTCGACGAGGTAGTCGAAGGCGTCGCGCGCGTCCGGCGTCGGGAAGCGCGGCAGGCGGATGACCCCGAGCTCGATCGAGACGGAGCAGCGCTCGGCGATCTCGAGCGTCCGTCGCAGCGCTTCCGGATAGGCCGCGAAATCCTGCGCCATCTCCTCCGGCGACTTGAAGTAGAACTGGTCGGTCTCGAAGCACCAGTGGTTCGGGTTGGCCAGCGTATCCCCGGACTGGATGCAGAGGAGCGCCTCGTGCGCCCGCGCGTCCTCGTGGCGGAGGTAGTGAACGTCGCCGGTCGCGACGAGCGGGAGCCCGCTCGAGGCTGCGATCTCCGCCAGCGTCGCGTTGATCCCCTTCTGCACGTCGAGCCCGGCGTCCTGCACCTCCAGGTAGACCGAGTCGCGCCCGAAGATGTCGGCGAGGCGCGAGACCTCCGTCTCGGCCTCGGCGCGGTTGCCGTTCTCGAGCGCCTTGCAGACCCGCCCCGACAGGCAGCCGGTCAGCGCCACGATCCCCTTCGCGCGCGAGGCAAGGAGGTCCCAGTCGACGCGCGGCTTGTAGTAGTAGCCCTCGAGGAAGCCCGCCGAGGCGAGCTTGATCAGGTTCGCGTAGCCCTCGTTCGTCTCCGCGAGCAGCGTCAGGTGGGCATAGCCCTTCGTCTGCGCGCGCCGGTCGTCGGCGACGTAGACCTCGCAGCCGAGGAGCGGCTTGACGCCCTGCTTCCCCGCCTCGCGATAGAGCTCGACCGCTCCGGCGAGGCTCCCGTGATCGGTGAGCGCCACGGCCGGCATCTCTAGCTCGGCCGCCCGCGCCGCGAGCTCAGGAATCCGGCAGGCCCCGTCGAGGATCGAGTACTCGGAGTGGACGTGGAGGTGGACGAACTCGGCCATGCGCGCCGGGCCATATTACGTAGCCGGTCCGACAGTTCTCCCTTCGGCGATTCGGAATAGTCGGAACGCGACGAGCCCGAGCCAGATGAACCACGTGATGCTCCCCGCGCGCGTCGCCGCGCCGTCCCCGACGATGCTGAAGAGGACGTTCGCGGCGACGACGACGGGCACCGCCAGCAGCGTCGGAAGCCACAGGTCTCGCCATTCCGGGAGGCCTCTGAAGGCGAGGGCCAGGAGCGGCGGCGCGAGGAAGAACAGCGCGGCCGAGATCCCGGACTCGATCCCGTGGCCGGTCGACTGCCACGAGTCGTTCTCGCACCCGACGTCCATGCCTCGGCAGTCGAGGCGGAGGAATCCTTCGAGAAATCTCGCGACGCCCAGACCGGCCAGGCAGAGAACGCCCAAGCGGGCGAACCAACCCGTGCCGAGCGCGCTCCACAGGCCCAGCGCGAAGCCGAGGATGAGGAGGCCGTTCAGGTTTGCCGCGATCTGGTTGTAGAGCCATGCGCTGTCCGCGGTGAGCGCGCCGATGTCGCTAACGTCGTCGTTCGCCGGGCTAAAGGCGTCGGCCTGGGCGAGGTCGCCGAGCACAAGGCCGACGACGAAGGCCACCGTAGCGAGCAGCCCGCAAATCGCGGCAGCGCGGAGCGGCACCCGGCGAGTGTCTCAGACGTCGCGGTGAACCGCGACCCCGCCCACGACGAGGGCCACGCCGGCGACCTCGGCCGCGGTCGGGACCTGGCCGAGGACGAGGATCCCGATCACGGTCGCCGTGGCCGGCAGGAGCGAGACGAGAAGCGCGTAGGTCGCCCGCGGCATCCGCGCCATCGCCAGCTGGTCGCAGACGTACGGGATCACGGACGAGGTCACGCCGACGCCGATCCCAGCGAGGAGCACGACGGGGCTTGCGAGCGCGGGCACGGCGACCCAGCCGCCGAGCGGCGTCGCGACGACCCAGGCGATCAGCATCGCAGCCGCGAGCCCGTCGATGCCGGCCATCGCGCCGTGCTGGGCGACGCGGTGGGCGAGCACGATGTAGAAAGCGAAGAGGGCGGCGTTCAGGAAGGCCAAGACGAGGCCGACGGGCTCGGCGGCGAGCTGAACGTCGGTGAGGAGGTAGACGCCGCCCAATGCGAGCGCGAGCGCGGCGCCGTTCCTCGCCGTCCGCGCCCCGAGCGCGGCGAGCAGGATCACGGGCACGAACTCGATCGCCGCCACCGTCCCGAGGGGCAGCCTGTCGATGGAGACGTAGAAGCAGACGTTCATGAGAGCGAGCACCGTCCCCATCGCGACGACCAGCCGCCTCCCGGAGGCCTCAAGCGCCGCGAGCGTCCGCCAGGGTCGCCGCCACAGCGCAAAGATCAGCGCGGCGCTGGCGATCCGGAGCCACGCGACGCCGAGCGGCTCGACGAGCACGAAGAGGAGGACCGCGAAGGCGGGCCCGAGGTAGTGGAAGACCGCGCTTCCGACGAAGTACGTCGCGGGCGGAACGCGGTCGAGGCGACGGAGATCGAGAGCCGTCTCCATGGAGAAAGTGTCGCCGCAGCGCTACGATTTCGAAATGGCCGACCGAAGGCATTTAACGCGAATCGCCTGCGCATGGAAGGAGTTCTGAGCCGATGGCCTCCGAAGCGCAGCTCCTGGACGAGACGAACCGTCGGATCATCGTGGAGCTCCAGGCGGAGGCGCGCCTCTCCATGGCGGAGCTCGGCCGCCGCGTCAGCCTCTCCCCGCCGGCCGTCGCCGAGCGCGTGCAGCGCCTCGAGCGCGCGGGCGTCATCACCGGCTACCAGGCGACCATCGACCCCAAGGCGATCGGCTTTCCGCTCGCGGCAGTCGTCCGCGTCCGCCCCGCCTCGCGGCAGCTGCACAAGATCCCCGAGGTCGCGCGCGAGATCCCCGAGGTGGTCGAGTGCTACCGGATCACCGGCGAGGACTGCTTCTTCGTGAAGCTCCACCTGCGGGCGATGGAGGACCTGGAGCCGATCCTCGATCGCTTCGTCCTCTACGGGCAGACGACCACGTCGATCGTCCACTCGGCGCCGGTGGGACCGCGGCCTCTGCCGGTCGATTAGGCGCGCTATTCTCCCGCCCGGAAAGGGGGTGACGCGATAGCCACCAAGGAAGAGAGCTCGAGATGGAGGGCGAGGTCGTCGAGGCCTTCCCGAACGGGATGTTCAAGGTGAACCTCGACACTGGCCAGGAAGTGCTCGGCTACACGGCAGGCAAGATGCGGCGCTTCCGGATCAAGATTTTCCCCGGCGACCGGGTCAAGGTGGAGATCTCTCCCTACGACCTCACGCGCGGCCGGATCGTCTACCGGTACCGCTAGACCAGGCGCCGGAGCCGCGCGAGGCCCGCGTCGAGGCGTTCGTCCGGCGTCGCCAGCGAGATGCGCGCCCAGCCCGTGCCGCTCGGCCCGAACCCCTCCCCGGGGGCGACGGCGACGCGAGCCTCGGCCAGGATACGCTCCGCGGTCAGCCCGTCAGGCAGCCGCCACCAGACGTAGAACGTCGAGTCCGAGCGCGTGCCCGGCACGGCGGCGACAACGCGGTCGCGCCGCGCCTCGTAGATCGCGCGCCGCGCCTCGACGGACTCCTGCGGGCCCGTGAGTGCGACGACGCCGGCGTCCTGCACGGGCCGGAAGACGCCCGCGCGCACGTGGTCGGCGAGGAGGTTCACGCGCTCGACGAGGTCCGCGTTGCCGACGACGAAGCCGAGCCGCCAGCCGGCCATCCCGTAGCTCTTCGACATCGAAAAGAGCTCAGCGCCGACCTCCTTCGCGCCCGGCTCGGCCAGGAAGCTCTGCGGCTCGAGACCGTCGAAGACGAGATCGGCGTAGGCGAAGTCGTGCAGTACTCCGGCTCCGGCCTCCTCAGCCCAGCGCACCGTCTCCGCGAACAGGCCCGGAGGGGCCGAGGCTGAGCACGGGTTCGAGGGGTAGTTGAGGTAAAGCGCGGCCACGTCCTCGCGCGGCGCGCTCCCGAGGTCCGGGGCGAAGTCGGCGTCAGGATCGAGCCGCACGCGCGCTTCCCGCGCGCCCGCCAGCGCGACGCCCGACGTGTAGTCCGGGTAGCCCGGGTCGGGGAGCAGGACCGTCGAGCCGCGCTCGGCAAGGCAGAGCGCGACCTCGACGATCGCGGTCTTCGTCCCGGGGACGACGGCCACCTCGCGCTCGGGGTCGAGCTCGACGCCGTAGACGTCGCGGTAGCGTGCTGCGAGGGCTTCCTTCAGCTCCGGGATGCCGCGGAAGGGCGGGTAGCCGTGGGCGGAGCCGTCGTTCGCGGCGCGGTCGAGCGCGTCGACAACGTGCTGCGGCGGCCCGATGTCCGGGTTCCCGCGGCCCAGGTCGAGGACCTCGTCCCCCTCCTCGGCCGCAGCGGCCGCAACGCGCGCCAGGAGGCGCGCGAAGTACTGCTCCGGCAGGCGCTCGATCCGGTCCGGCCGTGGGCGCACGCCGCGATGCTAGAGCCGGGGGTTGATATTCGCGCCGATCCTGCCGATGAGGGCAGGGCCGGCCCCGAATGCCCATGCCCGGAATCAGCGACCACAACGAGCGCGCCCCCGACACGACCGCCGTGCTTCGCCGCGTCGCCGGGACGGTCGCCATCCACCTCTACGAGATGGAGTCGCTGCCCGACGGCACCTACGTCTGCAACACCTTCATCGGCGCCGGCCTGGAGAGCCTGCTCGGCCCGCTCCCCGACGACCGGACGCCGGAG
>Ga0081538_10001459_pt1 | contig 24258 bp, 25 predicted proteins | sample TabmetS5T2R1_FD_71022 | JGI IMG/M metagenome (GOLD analysis project Ga0081538, IMG submission 71022) | Tabebuia heterophylla rhizosphere microbial communities from the University of Puerto Rico - S5T2R1 | ecosystem: Host-associated > Plants > Roots > Rhizosphere ... | reverse complement strand
CGGCGGCCCGGCCGCCGGCGACATGTCCCCGCCCGAGCGGCGCGCCCGCGGCATCGCCCTCGTGCTGTTCGGCGCGGTATTCGGCGCCCTGCTCGGACCAGCCGTGTTCAGCCCGCTGCTGGCCGGGCGCGACCTGGACGGCGAGGCACTCGCGCCGCTCTGGCTGGCCGCCGGCGCCTTCATGCTCGGCGGGCTCGCCCTGGTCTCCGCCGTGCGGCCGGACCCGCGGCGGATCGCAGCGCTGATCTCGCCGGCGGACGAGCACGAGTCCCCGCCGGCCGCGCCTCTGGGCGAGCTCATCCGCAGGCCGGGCGTGATCCCGGCGCTCCTGGCGGCGCAGGCGAGCTTCGCGGTGATGGTGGCGCTGATGACGCTCACCGGCGCGGTGGTGGTGGACCACCACGGGCACGAGGGCCACAACGTGTTCCCGATCATCGGCGCGCACGTGATCGGCATGTACGCGCTCGTGATCGTGGTTGGCGACCTGATCGACCGGATCGGCCGCACGCCCGCGCTCGCCGGCGGCCTGCTGATCATGATGGCGTCGGCGATCAGCCTGGTCTGGATCGAGAGCGTGCCCGCCATATCGGTCTCGCTGTTCGGGCTCGGACTCGGCTGGAACTTCTCGTTCGTCGCGGCCACCGCGGAGCTGGCCGACCGAACCCTGCCGGCCGAGCGCGGCAAGATGCTCGGCTTCAACGACCTGCTGTCGGGGGGCACGGGCGCGGCGCTCGCGCTGATGGGCGGGGTGGCGCTCTCCGAAATCGGGGTCACGGCGCTCGCCGTCGGAGGCTCCGTGCTGCTCGCGCTGCCCGCGCTGTGGATATGGCGGGGCTCGCGCCGCGTGGCGGTTCAGTCCGCGCCCTGAGCGGGTCGCGGCAGCTCCACCACCCGCTCGAGCCGCAGCGCCTCCCGCAGCCGGCGGTCGTGCGTTGCCACCACCAGCGCGCCCGGCCAGTCCGACAGCGCCGACTCGAGCACCTCGAGCGACTCCATGTCCAGGTGGTTCGTGGGCTCGTCGAGCAGCAGGCACGTGGCGCGCCGCCTCGCGAGCACCGCCAGCTCCGCGCGGGTCCGCTCTCCAGGCGAGAGCGTGGCCGCCGGCCTCACCGCGGCCTCGGCCTCGAGCCCGAACGCCGCCAGCGTGGTGCGGGCCGCCGTCTCGTCGATCGCCGCCAGCGCCCTCACCACGTCGACCAGCGGAGCGTCCTCCACGAGTGCGTCGCGCGCCTGCCCGAGCTCGGCGATCACCGCGCGCGCGGCCACCCGCCGCGCGCCGGCGTCCGGCGCCACGCGGCCCGCCAGCGCCGCCAGCAACGTGGACTTCCCGCTCCCGTTCGGCCCGGCGAGCAGCACCCGGTCGCCGTGGGCGAGCGCCAGGTCGACCGGCCCCAGTTGCCACCCCCCGCGTCGCATCACCGCCCCTTCCAGGGCGACGACCTGTCCGCCGCGGCGCTCCCCGGTGCTCAGCGAGAGGCCCAGCGGGCGCGGCGTCCAGGGCCGCTCGGGAACCCCCTGCCGCTCGACGCGTCCGGCGACCACGCGGGCCCGCCGCGCCACACCGTCGGCGCGCGCGGTCACCCACTCGCGGGCGAACTTGTCCCCGTCGTTGGGCCGGCGCCGCACCCGGCGCGAGCTCTCCGCCGCCCGCCGCCGAGCTTCCTCCTCGGCGGCCCGCAGCCGCTCCCGCGCGGCCACGGCCTGCTCGTACTCGGCGACCGCCCGCCGCCGGGCGCCGTCGCGCTCGCGCTCGTAGGCCTCCCAGCCGCCGGCGTACACCTTGGCCCGCCCGGTGTGGGCGTCGAGCTCCCACACCTCGTTCACCGTGTCCGCGAGCAGCGCCCGGTCGTGTGAGACGAGCACGACTCCGCCGGCATGCTCGGCGAGCAGGCTTGTCAGGCGACCGAGTCCGTCGTCGTCGAGGTGGTTGGTCGGCTCGTCGAGCAGCACCACGTCGTAGCGCGCGGTGCGCAGGGCGGCGAGCCCGGCGCGCGCCGCCTGGCCGCCCGACAGCGTGTCCAGAGGACGGTCGAGCAGGGCCCCGTCCAGCCCCATCTCGCTCGCCGCCGCGCCCAGCCGCGCCTCGGCGTCGGCGCCGCCAAGCGCCAGCCAGCGCTCGAGCGCGGCGGCGTGCGGCTCCACGGCATCGAGCGCGCCGGCGGCCAGGCGCCCGGCGAGCCGGTCGAGCTCCCTGGACGCGCGTCCCACTCCGATTCGCTCGAGGATCACCTCGCGCACCGTGGCGTTCCCGCCGCTGTCGGCCAGCTGCGGCAGCCAGCCGCTCGTCCCGCGCCGTACGACGCGGCCGTCGTCGCACGGCTCCGCCCCGGCCAGCACGCGAAGCAGGGTCGACTTGCCCGACCCGTTCGGTCCGACCAGCCCGACGCGGCTCCCGGTGTGGACGCGCACGTCGACCGAGTCGAGGACGACGCGGGCGCCGCGGCGGCGGACCACTCCGCGGGCATCGATGAGTATCGACGGCATGCGATGGCTCCTCTCGTACGCAGGACTGGCGCGAGGGACAGCCGCGACGACCGGATCCACCCGGTCGGTCACTCGTGGCGGCTGTCAGCGAGAGGCGCGCATGGGAAGGCCCCGAGGGCCACGACCGAAGATAGCACCGGTGCATTCCTTCCAATACCGCCGGACGGGCGCGGCGTAGCCTCGCACCCATGGAGAAGATCTATCCGGTCCTCAAGTACGAAGACGCCCAGGTCGCGTTCGACTTCCTGGAGGGGGCCCTCGGGTGCGAGCGGCTCGCGGTCCACGAGGGCGAGAACGGCGGCGTGGCCCACGCAGAGCTCAGGTTCGGCGACGAGGTGCTCATGTTCGGGACCACGAACGAGGGCGACCCGACGTACAACCAGGGCGCCGGGCGCACCGCCGTGTATGTGGTCGTCGACGATCCCGACGCGCTGTTCGAGCGGGCCAAGGGCGCCGGCGCCGAGGTCGTGATGGAGCCGACCGACCAGGACTACGGGTCGCGCGACTTCACGGTCCGCGACCCGGAGGGCAACCTCTGGAGCTTCGGGACCTACGCGCCGAAGCTCGACGCGTAGGCCGGCCCGCGGGTCCGCGCCCGCAGCACCGTCGTCGCGCCCCGGCGCGGGCTCAGCGTGATGCTGCGACGACGGGCGCCCTCGGTCACGCCCGAGGTGGGCACGGGCTCGGCCCGGGCGAACACAGAGCGCAGCACGACCTTCATCTCGAGCATCGCGAAGCTCGCGCCCAGACAGCGCCGGCGGCCGCCGCCGAACGGGATCCAGGTGTAGGTGCCGGGCGGCTCGTCGAGGAAGCGCTCCGGGCGGAACTCATACGGCTCGGGGTAGATCGCCGGGTCGTGGTGGATGAGGTACGAGTTGGCGGCCAGGCAGATGCCCTCCGGGTAGGCGAACCCGCCGATCTCGACAGGCTGTGTAACCAGGCGAGGGGCGGCCTGGGGCAGTACGGGGCGATGGCGCAGCGTCTCCTGGGCGGTTGCCGTGAGGTAGGCGTCGCCGTCGCCCGAGTCGACCGCGGCCTTCAGCTCTCCGACCACGCGTGGCGTCCGGGCCAGCCGTTCGAAGGCCCAGGACAGCTCGGATGCGGTTGTCTCGTGGCCCGCCACCAACAGCGTCATGAGCTCGTCGCGCAGCTCCTGTTTCGACATCGGCGAGCCGTCGTCGTGGCGGGCGGCGAGCAGCATGGTGAGCACGTCGTCCCGCTCGTCCCCGTCCGCGGCGTCGCGGCGCTCGTCGACGAGCTCGAAGAGGGACGAATCCACCTCCGCGCGGCCGCGCACGAACTCGTTCCAGACCCGGCCGCGCTGCAGGAGCGGGATCAGCGAGGCCGGATGCGACCCGAACTCGAGGATCCGGGTCAGACGCTCGCGCAGCTGGTCAAGACGCTCGCCCTCGTCCAGGCCGAACACCGCGCGGAGGATCACCTCGAGCGTGAGCGCCTGAAGGCGCGGGTGAAGCTCGAACGGCTCGCCCACCGGCCATGCCGCCACCTCCCGCTCGGTCACCTCCTCGAGCAGGCCGGTCAGCGCCTCCATGCGCTCGCCGTGGAAGGCGGGCAGCATCAGCTTGCGCTGCGAGAGGTGGGCGCTCTCGTCCAGCAGGATCACCGAGTTCGCGCCCACCACCGGCTCGAGCGCTTTCGCCCCCTCGCCCGGATGGAGCACGTCGGGCGGCGCCCTGAAGACCTCCTTCACCTCCGCCGGATCGGAGAGGTGGACGAACGGCGGCGTCTGGAGCAGCCGCAGGGTGAAGCGCTTGCCGTAGCGCGCCCGGCAGCGCTCGAAGAGCGGAACGCTGCGGGTCCACCATGCCAGCGTCTGCACGGCGCGGGGCGCCCTCGGGCCAGGAGGCAGCTTCGCCATCGCGAGGCGCAGCCTACCGGCCGCGCGCCGGATCAGAACACGAACGCGATAAGCAGGATGATGATCAGGATCAGGACGAGCGTTCCGACACCGATGTACATGGCTTACCTCCCTGAGGGTCGACTACAGCCACCTCATTCCCGCCCGGAGGGGCGCTCAATCTCGTTGCGGCGACTGACAGTTCCGGCCATCGTAACCATCAAACTCGTTTAGTCAGTAGGATGGCGGAGGCGTGAACCGCCTCGCCCCGTACCAGGCCGGTCTCAAGGCCGGGATCGGCTTCGGCATCGCCGCCCTTCTGCTCGGCGTGTCGTTCGGCGTGCTCGCCGAGCCGCTGATGGGCCCTGTTGCGCCGGTCGTGATGTCGGTGGTCCTGTTCTCCGGGGCGGCCCAGTTCGGCGCCACCGCGGTGCTCGCCGCCGGGGGCGATGCGGCCACGGCGATCGCGGCGGGCACCATGCTGAACGCGCGCTTCCTGCCGATGGGGGTGGCGGCGGCGCCCGCGCTTCGGGGGTCCCCGTTGCGCCGCGCCATCGAGGGCCAGGCAGTGGTGGACGCGTCCTGGGCGCTCGCGGTGCAGCACGACGGCGGCTTCGATCGCGAGGTCCTGATCGGCGCGACGATCCCGCAGTACCCGGCCTGGGTGGCGGGCACCGTCATCGGCGTGCTCGGCGGCGGCGCGATCGGGGACCCGGCCGCGCTCGGCCTCGACGCGCTTTTCCCGGCGTTCTTCCTGGGCCTGCTGGCCGCGGAGCTGGGCCGCCCGCGTGCGCTGCCGGTCGCGCTCCTGGGGGGCGCGATCGCGCTCGCCCTCACGCCGGTCCTGCCGCCTGGATTGCCGGTGCTGCTGGCGTCGGTCGCATCGCTGATCGGACTGCTGGGAGAGCGTTGACCGAGGTGTGGATCACCATCGCGGGCCTGACCGCGGCGACCGTGGCCCTCAAGGCCGCCGGGCCGCTCATCGTCGGCGGCCGCGAGCTGCCGGATCGCGCCCTCGCAGTGATCGCGCTGCTCGCCCCGGCGCTCCTCACGGCGCTCGTCCTGACCGGGACGTTCACGGACGACGGGGAGCTGACGGTGGACGCCCGAGCCGCCGGGCTGGGCTGCGCGGCGGTCGCCGTGGCGCTGCGCGCCCCGCTCCTCGTGACCGTGCTGGTGGCGGCGGCGGGCACCGCGGCGCTTCGGGCCGTTATCTAATGGTCTAGCGCGCATATGCTGCGCCACCGTGCGCAGGCGCCTCCGCGAGCTCGGCTACGCCGTAGGCCGGTTTCCCCCGGGGGATCGCAACGCGCTGGTGGACGTACCGGGCGTGCTGGTGGGCCACCGGACCCTGAACGAGGGCGACCGGCTGCGCACCGGGGTCACGGCGATCCTGCCGCACGGCGGGAACCTCTACGCGGAGAAGGTGTTCGGTGCCTGTCACGTGGTGAACGGCTACGGCAAGGCCGCCGGGCTCTCGCAACTGGCCGAGCTCGGCACGGTCGAGAGCCCCGTCCTCCTCACGTCGACGCTGTCGGTCGGACCGGTCTGGGAGGGCGGGCTGCGCCACCTGCTCGAGCAGAACCCGGACGCCGCGCGCGACCGCGACACGCTCAACGTGATCGTGGGCGAGTGCTTCGACGGCTGGCTCTCCGACGCCCGCGCGCTGCCCGTGAGGGCCGAGCACGCGCTGGAGGCGATCGCGGCCGCGGATGACGAGGTGCGCGAGGGGGCGGTGGGCGCCGGGACCGGCACCACGTGCTTCGGCTACAAGTCGGGCATCGGCGGGGCGTCGCGCCGCGCCGGCGGGCATGTGCTCGGCTGCCTGGTGTGCTCGAACTACGGCGCGCGGCGCGACCTGCACCTGCTCGTGGGCCCCGTTGACGCCGACGAGGCGGCGCCGGAGCCGCCGGCCCAGGGCGGCTCGATCATGATCGTGGTGGGCACCGACGCGCCGCTCTCCGCCCGGCAGCTCGGGAGGCTCGCGGCGAGGGCGGTGTTCGGGCTCGGCCGGGCCGGCAGCTTCGCCTCGCACGCGAGCGGGGAGTACGTGATCGCGTTCTCCACGGCGCACCGGGTGGCCCACCGCACCGACTCGCCCGAGCTCGAATTGCGGCTGCTGCGCGACGACGCGCCCGCGGCGCGCGAGCTGTTCGAGGCGGCGGGCGAGGTGGTACACGAGGCGGTGCTGAACTCCCTCTGCACGGCGGACGCTATGACCGGACGCGACGGTCACAGGGTGGAGGCACTGCCGTACGAGTTGCTGGCGACGGCGCCGGGAGTGCGAGCCCGCCAGTGACGAGGGGCTCCCGAAGGAGCCCCTCGTCCCGGCCCGCGGTCGGCATCCGTACGCCGCGGGCCCCCCCTTTTCGGGGAACTAGCCCCCCTGGGCCCTGCGAGACACGCACCTGCCGAATGCGTTCCTCCCGCTCTTGTTGCCGTATTTCTCGGCGAAGGCGTCCCTGCCCATTTCGCTGCGCTCCGCTGCGCACGCCTTCGCGGCGTTCTTGGTCTCGGCGATCTGCTGGGCGTCCGCGGCGTCCATCGCGGCCTTCTTCTCGGCGGCCTTTCCGGAGACGCACTTGCCGAACGCGTTCTTGTCGTTCTCGTTCGTGCCGTACTCCTCGGCGAACGCCTCGCGCCCCATCTCGGTGCGCTCCGCCTTGCACTCCTTGGCCGCGTTCATGCGGGCCTCGTCGTTCTCGGCCTCTTCGTCCGCCGCGGCCTGGCGCACGCAGTCGGCGAATCCGTCGTAGTTCGCCTTGAACGCCTCCCGTGTCGCGCTCGACTTACCGCGCTCGGCCCTACACTCCGCCTTCGCCGCGTCCTTCTCGGCTCGATCCGGCTTTGCCACCACTCCGGTCGGGAGCAGGAGCACGGCGGCGAGCCCGGTTGTTGCCAGGATGGTCTTCATGCTCGGTGAAACGCAGGAGAGGCGACAAGGTTCGGGGGTTATGAGCGAACCTCTGGCTGCCCATGACGTTCCTGTGTGTGATGTGGGCGGCATCGACACCCCGCCGAGCGGGTAGAGGTTCATCGTCATGCGCGCGGCATCGATACCCGCACGGACTGCGTCGGCCGTACCGCTGCGATCTCGCCGGGTCCTCGCCCTGGCAGGCGACGGGCGGCTCGTCGACCAGGTCAGGCGCGGCAACGACGCGGCCTTCGAGGTCCTCTTCGAGCGGCACGCGGCGGCGATTCTCGGGTTCTGCCGGCACATGCTGGGCTCGCCGGAGGAGGCCGAGGACGCCGTGCAGTACACCTTCGCCGCCGCCTACGGCGACCTCCAGCGCGGCGGCGACCGGGAGATCGCCCTCAAGCCCTGGTTGTTCACCATCGCGCGGAACCGCTGCCTGTCGGTGCTCAGGGCCCGGCGCGAGGCGCCGGCCGACGCCGACACGCTGCAGTCCGGCGCACCTTCCGGAGCGGTGCTCGCCGAGCAGGTCGAGGAACGCGCGGACCTGCGCCGCCTGCTGGCCGACGTGCGTGAGCTGCCCGACCAGCAGCGGGCCGCGCTCCTTCTCACAGAGCTGGGCGACCTCTCGCACGCCGAGGTGGCGGACGTATTGGACTGCGAGGTCTCGCGCGTGAAGGGCCTTGTCTTCCGTGCCCGCTCGGCGCTGATCGCCCGGCGCGAGGCCCGCGAGACGCCGTGCCAGAACATCCGCGAGCAGCTGGCGAACCTGCGCGGAGGAGCGCTGCGGCGCACCGAGCTGCGCCTCCACCTGCGCGAATGCCCCGGCTGTCGCGCCTACCGCGAGCGGGTGAGGGAGCAGCGCCAGATGCTTGCCGCGGCGCTGCCGGTGGCGCCCGCGCTGGGGCTCAAGTCGAGCGTGCTGGCGGCGATCGGGATCGGAGGCGGCTCGGCGGGGGGCCTGACGGCCGCCGGTTCAATCGGCGGCGCCACGGTGGCGAAGGTGGCCGTGGCCGGCGTGCTCGCGGGCGGCGGCATGGTGGCGGGCGATGCCGTGGTGAACTCGGAGCGGAACGCCGCCGTGCCGCCGGCTCCGTCCCAAGCCGCGGATGGAAACGCATCACCCGCCGACGGAGACAGGTCCGCTGCGGTCGGCGCGGGCGCGCACCGCGCGGCCGGCCCGCCCACGTCCGCCGCCGGCGGCGCTGCGCGGGGGGCCGAGACGCCGGGCCGCGACACGCTCGAGCGCGCGGCGCGGCAGCGCGGTCGTGGGCCGATCGAAGCGCCGCCCGCAAGCACGCCGGTGAGGCGCGGGCCGCCCGACAAGCCCCCGAAGGCGGAGCCCGGGACGAAGGCCGAGCCGCGAGGGCAGGCGAACGGACACACGACGCCCGCGCCGGGGTCGCGGGGGCGCGAAAACGCGAAGGGCCGCTTAAAGCAGGCGAAGCCGAACGGAGGGCCGCCGGCGAACGGTCCGAAGGCCCAGGGCGGCCCGAAGACCGAGGCGAACGCGCAGCGCGGCTCGGGGCCGAAAGCCGGCGCGAAACCGAGCATCGGTACGAAGCCGAACGGCAGCCCGAAGCCATACAGCGGCACGAAGCCGACAAGCCGCCCGCAGTCCAGCGGCAAACTGAAGCCGGACGGCCATCCCGCCCCGCCGGCCCGTCCCAAGGCGAAGGCCGACAGCGCACCCCTGGCCACGAAACCGGATCCGGCGGGCTCGCCCCCCGAGCCCAACCAGGACTGAACGATCTCCTTCCTGGTGGAGGAGCTCGAACGCACCGCGGCACGCCTTGGCAGCCTGCTCGGCGAGCCGAGAGCGGCCGTGCAGCCCGGCCGGCGCATCGCGACGCTTCAGGAGGAGGCCGGCCTCGGCCCGGTGGTCGCGTTCATGACCCCCGGCCCTGGGGCAATCCCGGTCTGATGCGCTACCGCAGGCTGGGCAGGACCGGGCTCGAGGTGTCGGAGATCGGCTACGGCGCCTGGGGCATCGGCGGCGCTCAGTGGGGCGGGGCAGACGACGACGAGTCGATCCAGGCGCTGCACCGAGCCATCGACCTCGGCCTCAACTTCGTCGACACCGCGCTGGCCTACGGGGAGGGCCGCAGCGAGCGGCTGGTCGGCCGGGTCGTACGTGAGCGCGAGGAGACGGTTCACGTCGCGACCAAGGTGCCTCCCAAGAACCGCATCTGGCCGGCAGAGAAGGGCTCGGCGCTCGCCGACGTCTTTCCGCCCGGCTACGTGAGCGAGTGCGCGGAGCGGAGCCTCCGCAACCTCGGGACGGACACCGTCGACGTGCTGCAACTCCACGTGTGGAACGACGAGTGGGCGGACAGCGCCGAGTTGATCGACGAGGTCGACGAGCTGCGCTCCTCCAGGAGAATTCGGTTCTTCGGCATCTCGATCAACGACCACCAGCCCGACAACGGTTTGCGCCTGATACAGCGCGGCGTGGTCGACACCGTCCAGGTGATCTACAACGTGTTCGACCAGTCGCCCGAGGACGAGCTGTTCCCGGCCTGCCGCGAGCACGACGTCGGCGTCATCGCCCGCGTGCCCCTCGACGAAGGCGGCCTGACCGGCCGGATCGATCCCGACACGGAGTTCGAGGGAGACGACCACCGGGCGCACTACTTCCGCGGCGACCGGAAGCGCGAGGTGCACGAGCGCGCCACCGCGATCGCCTCCGACCTCGGCATCGACGAGAGCGACCTTGCAGATTCGGCGTTGCGCTTCATCCTGAGCGAGCCCGCGGTCTCGACCGTGATCCCGGGGATGCGGTCGCTTCGCAACGTCGAGCGCAACGTGGCGGCGTCCGATGCGGGTGCCCTGGCCGATGAGCAGCGCCAGCGACTGCGCGCCCACCGCTGGGTGCGCAACTTCTACGAGTAGGCGGCCTGACCCGGCCGGCCCAACGGCTGGGCTGGCGAAGGGGTGTGCAAGGGGGGGGGCCGCCTTCGGTGCGGTCGTTAGACGCGCGCGCCGACGCTACTTCGAGGGACCCCGAACCCACATCAAGCCTTTAGCTCAGGACAGCGGGTGGTCGGTCGTCTCGTCGAGCACGGATCGGCCGCCGACCTCCGCCCAGCCGTCCGCCAGCGGGCGCGCCAGGACGCGCGAAGCGTGGCCCTGACGGATGTCCAGCGAGCGGCCGAGCGCCGTGGCGAGCCGCACCGCCGCGCTGCCCGTGGCCTCGTCCTCCGCTATGCCGATGCGCGGCCCGAACACGCGGGCCCGCACGATGCCGGCCTCCTCGTCGACCCAGGCCCAGGGTGCGATCAGGTCGTGCCCGCCGGGCGGCCCGTCGAGAGCCTCCACCTCCTCGGCCGAGTCGAGCTGCTCGAGCTCCCATGGCGGTCCCCACTCCGGCCGGCCCGCCACGAACGAGGCGCCGCCCTCGTAGCGCACGGCCGCCTCACCGGCGGCCACGCGAAGCGTCTCGACCGGAGTCTGGTGCTCCGCCAGGAGCCACGCGGTGCCGACCGCGGGGTGGCCGGCGAAATCGAGCTCCACCGCCGGCGTGAAGATCTGGATCTCGCCGCGAGCGGCGTCGTCGACGAACACCGTCTCGCTCAAACCGAGCTCCGCGGCCACGCGCTGGCGCGCCTCCGGCGGCACCGATTCGCCGTCCAGAAACACGCCGAGCGAGTTGCCCCCGGTGTCGCGCTCGCCGCAGAACACGCGAAGGAGATGCAGTATTGGCACGCGATCAGGGTACGGTCTTGGCGTGGGAAGCGCCCGAATCGCGGCGCTCGTGACGTTCATCGCCGCCGCCTCACCTACCCATGCGTTCGCCCAGGAGGGCGCGCCGGAGACCCCTGGCTCGCTCGCCGAGGCCTTCGAGGCGCTCGTCGAAACCGCCGCCGAGCTGGAGGTCGAGCCGCCGGAGCCGAAGACCTGGTTCCCGGTCCGCGGGACGATTGACTTCGGCGCCTACGACGCGCGGTTCGGCGCCTGGCGCGGCTCGCGCCGCCACGAGGGCCAGGACGTGTTCGCGGATGCGGGCACGTCGCTGGTCGCGATCCGCGACGGCACCGTCGTGGAGACCGGAGACGACGGCGGCCGCGGCAACTACGTGGCGATCTGGAGTCAGGAGGGGGACCGCACCTTCGTCTACCTGCACATGCGCGCGCCCACGCCGCACGCGGTCGGCGACGCCGTGCAGGGCGGCGCCCGCGTGGGCGCCGTGGGTTGCACAGGCTCGTGCTGGGGCGACCACCTCCATCTGGAGATGCGAGCGGGCCGCGGCACCACCGGCAGGCCGCTGGACCCGCTGCCGCTCCTGCGCAGGCTCTCGCTTCGCGCGCGGTAGTACTAGCCTCCTCCTCGCCGTGGACCAGATGCAGTTGCGCAACCGTCTCGTGATGGCCACTCAGATGTGGCGCGAGGGGACTGACGAGCCGCTGCCGCGCATGGCCCCCGGCGATCCGGCCGACCAGTTGCAGGAGTTCGAGCTCAAGCTCGTGGACATGCTGTGCGCGCGGGCGACGCCCGACACCGCCCGTGACGTGGCGGACAAGACCTGGGACCTCGTCCACGACCGCGCCGACGAGGACCCGGTGAAGCGCCGTGTGGTCGAGTGCCACGAGGCGCTCGCTCGGCTTTCGGCGCGCGGCGGGGGGCTGGAGGCGTAGGCTTTCGGTCTCGGTGAGGCCGTTGCCCGAGCTGTTCGATCTGGGCGTCAAGGCGAGGTCGCTCGCCTATCTGTTCCTCGCGGGCGCGCTGCTCGGGCTGCTGACTCTCCTGCTGCCCCACGACCAGGGCGTGCGGGATGCGCAGCTGTACGTGCTCGCCGCCATAGCGATCGCGGTGGCGGTGCTGATCTACGCGCAGGCCGAGCGAGTCAGCGAGTGGCAGCTGCACGTGGTGCTGGCCGCGGGGACCACGATCCTCAGCTTCGCGAACTACTACGCCGGCCCGTCCACGCTCTACCCGCTGCTCTACACGTGGACGGCGCTCTACGCGTTCTACTTCTTCGGCCTCCGCGAGGCGCTCGCCCACGTGGCCTACATCGGCGTCGCCTATGCCGTGGTGCTCGCGATCCAGGACCCGAACAGCCCGGCGATCCGCTGGCTGCTCGCGGTCGGCACCCCGCTGATCGTGGGGCTCCTCATCTCGAGAATGCTCGACCGCCTCCGTGCCCAGCAGATCGAGGCGGCCGAGAGCGCGCGCCGGCTGAGCCAGGGCGAGGCGCGCACCCGGCTGGTGCTCGACAACTCGCCCGACGCCTTCGTCACGCTCGACCGTGACGGGATCATCCGGAACTGGAACGTCGCCGCGGAGCGGATGTTCGGGTGGCCGGCGAGCGAGGCGATCGGCAAGCCGTTCCGATCGCTCGCGACGCCGGCCGAGTTCCGCGAGCGCCATGACACCCGCCGCCAGGCGCTGGTCGACAGCAGAGACCCGATGGCGACCGAGACCTACGACGTAGAGCTGCTGCGGCGCGACGGCACGCGCTTCCCGGCGGAGGCGACCGTGTCGAAGGTGGACGTGCAGGGCGAGACGCTCCTGGCCGGCTTCATCCGCGACGTGACGGATCGCCGGCGCCGCCTGGAGGAGCGCGAGGCGCTGATGCGCGAGCAGGCCGCGCGGGAGGAGGCCGAGCGGGTGGCCGAGCTGGTGAGCGGCATGCAGCTGCTGGTCGACGCCGCCCTGGTGCATCGCACGCTGGACGACATCCTGTCCGACCTCGTGACGCGCGTGCGCGGCGTGCTCCAGGCCGACGCCGCGTCGATCCACCTCGTAGAGGAGGGCCGGCTGGTCCTGCGTGCCGCCTCCGACGGCAGCCCGGGCGCCCCGTTCACGGGTGAGGCCTTCGCGGGCCGGGTGGCGGAGGCCCGGGAGCCCCTGCTCGTGCAGGACCCGGGGCCCAGTGAGGTGGCCTCGGTCATCGGTGTCCCGCTGCTCGCGGAAGGGGAGGTCGGCGGGGTGGTGGTCACCTCCGCCGCGCCGCCTCGGCGATTCACCGCCGACGACCTCAGCATCCTGCGTCTCGCCGCCGACCGCGTCGCGCTCGCGATCGACCACGCGCGGGTGTACGAGCGCGAGCACAACATCGCCGTGACGCTCCAGCGCAGCCTGCTGCCGGAGCACCTGCCGACGTTGCCCGGGCTCGACGTGGCGGCGCGCTACATCCCCGCCGCCGACGAGGCCGAGGTGGGCGGCGACTGGTACGACGTGCTCACGGTGCCGGGCGGGGGGGTGGGACTCGTGATGGGCGACGTGGCGGGCAAAGGGCTGGCGGCGGCGTCGATGGTCGGGCGCCTGCGGAGCGCGCTGCGCGCCTATGCACTCGAGGGCCACGCCCCGGCCCGCGTGCTCGATCAGCTCAACCGCCTCATCTGGACCGAGGCCGAGGAGAGCCAGATGGCCACGCTGATCTATGTAGTGGTCGACCCGGGCGAGGGCGAGGTGCGCTGGGTGAACGCCGGCCATCCGCCGCCGCTGCTGCTGGACGGCAAGGCGCCCCCTCAGTACCTCGAGGGCGGCAGCTCGGTGCCGCTCGGCGTGCTCCCCTTCCCCTCCTTCGAGGAGGCCGCGGTGCCGATGGAGTCCGGGGGCACGGTGGTGCTCTACACCGACGGGCTCGTCGAGCGGGCGGGCGAGCACATCGACCGCGGCCTCGGACGGCTTGCGGAGGCGGTGCGGGATGCCCCGACCGAGCCGGAGCAGCTATGCGATCACGTGCTCGGTCAGCTGCTTCCGGACGGGGGCACCCCCGACGACGTCGCCCTGCTGACACTCCGCACCATCCCGATGACGGACCGCTTCCAGGTCGAGTTCCCCGCGGTGCCGGAGGCGCTCGCGCCCATGCGCGCCGTCCTGCGGCGCTGGCTGCGACACGTCGGCGGCGACCACCGGGAGATCGCCGAGATCGTGACCGCTTGCGGCGAGGCGGCGACCAATGCCGTCGAGCATGCCGGCGCCGGCGGCGGCGCTCCCTTCGAGGTCCGCGGGCAGGCGGAGCGAGGCCAGGTGCGGATCGCCATCCGCGACCACGGGGTGTGGCGTGCCCCCCGCGCAGGCGACCAAGGCCGGGGACTCGCCCTGATGCGCGCGTTGATGGATAGCGTTGAGGTCACGCCGACCCCAGGGGGGACGACCGTACGGCTGGAGCGCACGTTGCAAGGGGTGGAGTCGACGGAAAGGGAGGGGCCGAGTGACGGAGCTGGTCGAACTCGAGATCGAAGAGCGGGGTGAGGTCGTGATCGCGCGCGTGCGCGGTGAGCTCGACATAGCGGTTGCACCCGCCATGGGCGACCGCATTCAGGCCGGCGTCCCGACCTCGGCCCGCACGCTCGTGATCGACCTGAGCGACCTCGACTTCATGGACTCGAGCGGCGTCGCGATGCTCTTCTCCGTCGCCCGCCGGCTCGACAGCCGTCGTCAGGAGCTGCGCGTGGTGTCGGGCTCCGGCCACCCGGTGTCGCGCGTGCTCGAGATCGTGGAGTTCGACCGCGCGGCCCCGGTGCACGAGTCGCTCGACGAGGCCCTGGCGGATAGCCAGGGCTAAGCCGGGGCGGCCGCCCTCTCCGCGATGAAGTCGAGCACGGCGCGGTTGAACTCCTCCGCGCGCTCGACGTTGAGGCCGTGGGGGCACGCCTCCAGGACCGTCAGCTGAGATCCCGGGATCAGGGCGGCGACCTCGCGCGACTTCCAGACCGGGACGAGGATGTCGTACTCGGCGCCGATCACGTGCGTGGGCATCGACAGCTCGCCGAGCCGCTCCGCCGCGCTGTGCCGGCTCGCGGCGTCGAGCTGGCGCGCGAACGCCTCCGCCGGCTGCGGGTTCGGGTTCTCGAGCATCATCTCGCGGAGCATCGCGATCACCTCCGCGTTCTCGAAGAACGTGTCGGAGAAGCTGAGCAGCATCATCTCGTCGACCCGCTCCTCGCGCGACATCCGGTGCACACGGGCTCCCCAGACGGAGCTCAGCGTGCGGTTCCAGCGCGCGCCGGTCGCCCAGGTGACCGCCAGCGTCAGCGTGCGGATGCGCTCGGGGGCCGCCAGCGCCATCTCCTGCGCGATCGCGCCGCCCATCGACACGCCCAGGAGGTGGAACGAGTCGATGTCGAGCGCGTCCGCCAGGGCGAAGGTGTCCTGTGCCAGGTCGGCGATCTCGTAGCTTTCCGTGGCCTGGGAGGACCGGCCGACGTCCCGGTTGTCGAAGATGACGGTCTTGTGCCGCTCCGAGAAGGCGGGCAGCTGAAGCGTCCAGGCGAGCGTGTCGGCGGCCAGGCCCATCACGCACACGAGCGGCTCGCCCTGGCCGTGGACCTCGTAGTAGATGTTCTGGCCATTCGCTTCGATGGTCGGCATGGGCGGAGTCTGTCATCCGATCGAAAGCTTCGTCGCGAATGATGTAGCCGGATGGTGCTGCTGACCTTGTTCGCCTTCGTGGCCGGCGCCGGCACGGCGCTGTCGCCGTGCGTGCTGCCGGTGCTCCCGGCGCTGCTCGCCTCGGCCGGCAGCGGCGGACGCCGGCGGCCACTCGGCGTGATCGCGGGACTCACCGCCACGTTCACCCTCGCGATCGTGGCGCTGGCCTCGCTGGTGGACGGCGTCGGCCTGCCCGGCGGAACGGTGCGCACGCTCGCGGTGTTGGTTCTGCTGGGCTTCGGAGTCGCGCTGCTCGCGCCGCGGCTCGCCGCCCGGGTGGAGGCCCCGCTCACCCGGCTGGCCCGCTTCGGCCCGCGCCGGCGCGGCCACGGCTTCTGGTCCGGCCTGTTGGTCGGCGCCGGGCTCGGCTTCGTCTACGCGCCCTGCGCCGGGCCGATCCTGGCGGCCGTGGTGTCCGTGTCGGCCACGCAGGGGGCGTCGGGGGAGCTGGTGGCGGTGGCGCTCGGGTACGCCGCGGGCTCGGCGCTCGTGTTGCTGCTGGTCGCCTACGGCGGACGGCGGGTGCTCGACCGGCTGCGGGCCGCGGGTCGCGGCGCGGCGGTGCAGCGGGTGCTGGGCGCGGTGATGGTGGCCACCGCCGTGGCGGTTGCCGCGGACCTCGACGTCCGCTTCCAGACCGCGCTCGCCGACGACTTCCCGGACGTGGTGGTCAACCCGACGCGCGCTCTCGAGCGCTCGGACGCGGTGGAGGACCGCCTCGCCGATCTGCGCGGCCGGCCGCGCTTCGAGGAGACCGAGGTGGTCGAGGCGGATCGCGGCCGGCGCACCGCCGGGCTGCCCGTGCTCGGGCGGGCGCCGGACTTCACGGGCAACGATCGCTGGTTCAACACTCCGGGGAACGCGCCGCTCGACCTCGACGGCCTCCGCGGGCGGGTCGTGCTGATCGACTTCTGGACCTACACCTGCATCAACTGCATCCGCACGCTCCCCTACCTGCGCGCCTGGGACGGCCGTTACCGCGAGCGCGGGCTCACGATCGTGGGCGTGCACACGCCCGAGTTCACCTTCGAGCGCGAGGCGGGGAACGTGCGCGGCGCGATCGCCGCCAACCGGCTGCGCTACCCCGTGGCGCAGGACAACGAGTACGCCACCTGGAGCGCCTGGGGCAACCAGTACTGGCCCGCCAAGTACCTGATCGACGCCCGCGGGCGGGTGCGCTACGCGCACTTCGGCGAGGGCGCGTACGAGGAGACCGAGGCGGCGATACGCGCGCTGCTGGCCGAGGCCGGGGCGGACCGGCTCGGCGAGATGGCGAGCGCCCGGGTGGAGACGGCCGACCCCGAGCTCGCCACGCCCGAGACCTACCTCGGCCACGAGCGGGCGGAGGGATTCGTGCCGGGGCCGCTGCATCCGGGCTACGGGCGCTACGAGGGGGTGGACGAGCTGCCGCCGGTGAGCTTCGCGCTGTCCGGGGAGTGGTACGTCGGCGCCGAGTCGGCGACCGCGGTGCGCGACGCCCGGATCGAGGCGCGGGTGACCGCCCGCAAGGTGTTCCTCGTCCTGAGCTCGAAGGGCGGGCGGCGGCGGGACGTGGACGTGCTGCTGGACGGGCGTCCGGTCACCGCCGCCGAGGCCGGGGCGGACGTGAGCGACGGCGGGGTGACGGTGCGCGAGGAGCGCCTCTACCGGCTGGTGTCCCTGCCCCGCGTGGAGGACCGCCGCCTGACGCTGCGCGTGCCGCGCGGCGTTACCGGCTACGCCTTCACATTCGGCTGATGGCGCGGTCCGGTTAGAGTTGGCCGGCTGGCCAAAGCGAAGGAGGGAGACCACGTGTTGGAGACGGCGACCCGCCAGATCGAAGTGCAGAACCCGGCCACGGGCCAGGTCATCGCTTCGGTCCCTGCCCTGTCGGTCGACGAGGTGGGGGGCGTGGTGGCCCGCGCCCGCGCCGCGCAGCCCGGCTGGGAGGCGCTCGGGTTCGAGGGCCGCGGGCGGATCCTGCGCCGCGCCCAGAAGTGGGTGCTCGACAACATCGACCGCATTTCACAGACGATCGTGTCCGAGAACGGGAAGGCGTACGAGGACGCCGGGCTCGCGGAGGTGGGGTACGCGGCCGGCGCCTTCGGTCACTGGGCGAAGCGCGCCCCCAAGTACCTGGCCGACGAGAAGGTCCGCACGTCCTCGCCGTTCGTGAAGGGCCGCAAGCTGATCGTGCGCTACGCGCCGGTGGGCGTCGCGGGCGTGATCGGCCCCTGGAACTACCCCCTCACCAACTCGTTCGGCGACTGCATCCCGGCGCTCGCGGCGGGCAACTCATGCGTCCTGAAGCCGGCCAGCCTCACGCCGCTCACCTCGCTTCTCATGGCGGAGGGCCTGCGCGAGTGCGGCCTGCCCGAGGATGTGTTCATCGTCGCGACGGGCAGCGGCGAGGTCGGCGCCGAGCTGATCGACCACGTCGACTACGTCATGTTCACCGGCTCCACCGAGGTCGGCAAGAAGGTCATGGAGCGCGCGGCGCGGACGCTCACCCCGGTCGGGCTCGAGCTTGGCGGCAAGGACCCGATGCTCGTGCTCGCCGACGCGGATCTCGAGCGGGCGGCCAACGCGGCGGTCCACTACTCCATGCAGAACGGCGGCCAGACCTGCATCTCGGTCGAGCGGGTCTATGTGGAGGAGCCCATCTACGACGAGTTCATCGCCAAGGTCGAGGAGAAGATGCGCGGCCTCCGCCAGGGCGTGCCGGGCGGGCCCGGATCGGTCGACATAGGCGCGATCACCTCGCCGCCCCAGATGGACCTGATCGACGGGCACGTGAAGGACGCCGTGGCCAAGGGCGCTCGCGCGCTCGTGGGCGGCAAGCGCGGCGACGGGCCGGGGGACTTCTACGAGCCCACGCTGCTGGTCGACGTGGACCACACGATGAAGTGCATGACGGAAGAGACCTTCGGCCCCACGATGCCGGTGATGAAGGTGCGCGACGCCGACGAGGGCGTGAGGCTCGCGAACGACTCCCAGTACGGGCTGCAGGCCTCCGTGTGGACGAAGGACACAGCGAAGGGCGAGCGCCTCGCGCGCATGATCGAGGCGGGCGTGGTGACCGTGAACGACGCACAGATCAACTACGTGGCGCTCGAGCTGCCGATGGGCGGATGGAAGGAGTCGGGCCTCGGCTCGCGCCACGGCGCCGACGGGATCCGCAAGTACACGAAGCGGCAGGCGCTGCTCGTCACGCGCTTCGCACCGAAGCGCGACCTCCACATGCTCCCCTACAAGGCCAAGACCACGAAGCTGATCGAGCGGATACTGCGGCTCGCCTACGGGCGCGGCAAGCGCTGACGCGCAACCCGAGGGGGCCCCGCTAGGGGTACAGGTCGCCGTCCTCGCCGATGACGAAGATCGCGCTGACCGGGCAGTTGCCCGCGGCCGTCAGCACGTCGTCGAGCGGGGCGCCGTCGGGGTCCACCACCACGGCCTTGTCCTCGTCGTCGAGCTGAAACACGTCGGGGGCGGTGTCCACGCAGTCGCCCGAGCCGATGCAGAGCGAGCGGTCGACGGTCACCTCGATCCTGTTCTCCTGTGACAGCTCGGCCACGTCAGGTGCGGCGGCGCAGCAGCAGGAAGGCCGCCAGCGCGGCCAGCAGGACCAGCGGGATGAGGGTGCGCGGATCCGGGCGGCCGCCCTCGTCGTGGGGCTCGGCGCCCGCGGGCATCGCGAACTCCTCCGCCGCCAGCACGTCGTGGGGCTCCTGGATGCCCGTCGGGTCCGGCGGGAGGCGCTCGTCGCGCGTCCCGATGCCGAACTCGTCGGCGGCCAGCACGTCGTGCGGCTCCTCGATCCCGCTCGGGTCGGCGGGCACCCGGGGCTGCCGGGGTTCTCGTTCGGTCATCGTCCCTATGGTTCCAGATCGATGGATGAGCACACCGGAAAACCGATTCGCGCGCACCCGGCCGAGCCGGGTGCTTGCGACCCGACGGAGCTCGAAGCGGCCGCCTTCAGGCAGCTGGTTCAACATCTGCGCGAAAGAGCCGACGTACAGAACATCGACCTGATGGAGCTGGCCGGGTTCTGCCGCAACTGCCTGTCGCGCTGGTATCGCGAGGCGGCGGAGGAGCGAGGGATCGACCTGCCCGACGCGCAGGCCCGGGAGATCGTCTACGGAATGCCCTACGAGGAATGGAAGTCGCGACACCAGTCCGAGCCCGAGCGGCCGCCCGCGGCCTGATCGTCGCCGGCTGCCTCCTGGCGCTGGCGGGGTGCGGGAAGGGCGCCGGGGGGGAGGCCGACCGCGGGGAGCCCGACCGGGGGGAGCCCGAGGCGGTCGAGGAGGTCGTGCTCACCCCTGAGGCGGCCGCGAAGGCCCGCGCCGTTCAGCGCGACGACCCCGCGCCGCGCTCGAAGGCGCGCGTGGTCGAGCTCGAGGGAGCGGGTGCCGAGCCGGACCTCACGGGGGTGTCCCCGTCCGAGGACGCCCCGAGCCCCGGCGCCCCCACCGATGCCGAGGTGCGAGCCGAGCTGCGCGAGGCACGCGCCGCGCTCAGCCGCTTCAAGCGATTCCTCGACACCACCGCCTACCTGGCCACGGGCCCGCGCGCGCGGGTCCTCCCGGACGGCACCGCCCAGGCGCCCGACAACGCGCCCGAGGTCGTCAAGCGCGTGATCCTGGCCGCCAACCAGATCGCCAAGTTCCCGTACAAGTGGGGCGGCGGCCACGGCGCCTGGCGCGACACGGGGTACGACTGCTCGGGCTCGGTCTCGTTCGCGTTGGCGGGAGCCGGGCTGCTCGACAGGCCCCTTACCTCGGGACTGCTAGCGGGCTACGGCCAGCCCGGTCCGGGCCGCTGGATCACGATCTACGCGAACAGCGGCCACGTGTTCATGGTGGTGGCGGGCCTTCGCTTCGACACGAGCGGTCAGGGCCGCGCCGGCACACGCTGGCAGGAGGCGCCGGCCCCCACCGGCGGCTACGCCGTGCGCCACATCCCGGGGCTCTGAGCCACGGCGTTCTGACCGCCGCCGATCAGCCCGTGTAGGGCGGCGCCTCGCCCCAGCCCCAGCGGGGCACGGGCGCCTTGGGCGGCGGCGTCGCCCCCGGCTGCGAGTTCGCCACGGCCAACCGCGTGCCCCACTCGACATACGCGAGGAACGCCGAGCGGAACTCCGGGTCGTTCGGCAGCTCGGCGTCGTCGGCCGCGTCGCAGATCAGGTTGACCCAGCGCCGCCGCTGCTGCTCGGTGAGGGCGAGGCCGCGGTGCTTGGAGAGCATGTGGGGGTAACCGCCGCGCTCCTCCGTGTAGCGCTTCGGGCCGCCGAACACCTCGGCCAGCCATGCGGCCACGTGGCTCGGGTGTCCGGGATCCATGTGGCGGAAGAGCGGCTCGAGCAGGTCGTCCTGCCGTACCTTGCCGTAGAAGACTTCGGTCAGGCGCTCGAAGGCCTCGCCCCCGCCGGCCCAGTCGTAGAGGGTGGGCGTGGCGTCGGCCACCGTCTCAGTCGAGCTCCGCGGGCACGAGGTCCAATTCAAGCGGACGGCCGGCGCGCAGCAGCCTCACCTCGACGGGCACGCCGATCAGGTCGGCCACCATCAGGCGCTGGAGGTCCTCCACGCGGGCGGTGGCGGTGCCGTTCACCTCGAGGATCAGGTCCTCGGGGCGCAGGCCCGCGCGGTCGGCGGGGCTCCCCGACACCACCTCCACGACCTCTATGCAGGTGGAGGTGCCCGCGGCGGCACGTGCCTGGGGCGGCACCGGTCGCGGCCCGCCGGCCACGCCGATGTAGGCGCGCCGCACGCGGCCGTCCCGCATGAGCTCGGAGATCACGCGCTGGGTGGCGTCGTTTATCGGCACCGCCAGGCCGAGGCCGACGCCGGCCACCGCGGTGTTGATCCCGATCACGCGCCCGCGCGAGTCGGCGAGTGCGCCGCCGGAGCTGCCGGGGTTGAGGGCGGCGTCGGTCTGGATCACGTTGTCGATGATGCGGCCGCCGCGGCGGGTGCGGGCGGGCAGGGAGCGGCCCAGAGCGGACACGACGCCGGCGGTGACCGAGCCACCGAGGCCGTGCGGGTTGCCGATCGCCACGACCAGCTGGCCGACCCGCAGCCGCTCGGCGGTCCCGAGCGCGGCCGCCTCGAGCGACTGGCCCTCGGCACGCAGGACCGCGAGGTCGGAGAGCGGATCCCGGCCGACGACCTCGAAGCGCTCCTCGCGGCCGTCGGCGAAGGCGGCCCGGCCGCTGCGGGTGCTGCGGCCCACGACGTGGGCAGAGGTGACCAGGAAGCCGTCGGGGGTCAGCGCGACGGCGCTGCCCGAGCCGGACGGCAGCTGCCCGCCGCGGACGCGCCGCATGATGCGGAGGCTGGCGACGGAGGGCCCGACCCGCTCGGCTACCGCCACGACCGCCCGTGAATAGGCGTCCAGGGCCTCGGCCTCGCTGGGGTCCAAGGGCGGCGGCTGGGAGACGACGGCGCTCATGCCGCCGCCTCGCTCGTCTCGAACTCGACCGTCACGGGACGCTCCTCCGTCCCGCGGACGATCGTGAGGTCCAGCGTCCCGCCCTCGGGCGGCACGGAGTCGAGCGCCTCGTAGAGCGCGTCCACGCCCTGGAGGTCACGGCCGCCCGCGCCCACGAGCAGGTCGCCGCGCTCGATGCCCGCGCCCGCCGCGGGGGAGCCGTCCTCCACCGCGCGCACGAGCAGGCCCTCGCGCTCGGGGAGCCCGACCGCCCGCCGCATGCGCCGAGCCACGCGCGGGGGAGCGACCGCCACGCCCAGCCGCGGTGACGCGGGGGCCTCGCCGCGGGCGAGTCTGGACGTGCGCTCCTTCACCGCCGCGGTGGCCGGCACCGCGAGGATCAGGCCGCCGTCGAGCCGCAGGGCGTTCAGCCCGAGCAGCCGCCCCTCCACGTCCACGAGCGGGCCCCCGGACGAGCCGCGCGGGAGCGGCGCCGAGTGCTCGATCGCGCCGCCGATGCGCCGTCCCCGCGGCCCGCGAAAGCTGCGGCCCTCCGAGGAGACGAATCCGAGCGTGACGCGGAGACCGCGCCCCCCGGGGTTGGCGAGTGCCAGAACGGGCGCGCCGATCGCCGGTGGGTCGCCGGGCTCCCAGGTCACTGCGGGCGAGTCGCCCGTGTCGACCTCCACGACCGCGAGGTCCAGGTCGGGGTCGGCTGCCGCCACCTCGCCGGTCGCGCGCCGGCCGTCGGCGAATACGACGGTCACCTGGTCGCGGCGGAGGTTGTGGGCGTTCGTGAGCACGCGTCCTTCGCCGATGACGACGCCGGACCCATGACTCCATCCACGGCCGAGCCCGACGACCGATGGGCCCACTCGGGCGGCCGCTCCCGCGATGGCCTCCTGCAACGAAGCTACTGCTTCCATCTCAACCACTCCCTACTCACTTGCGAATTGCAAGTGAGTACCATACCAGGACCATGCGAAGTAGGCTTCGAGGGGTGACCCCACGCTCGGCGCGCGACCGGTCTGCCGCTCCCCGCGAAGCGTCGGCCGCCAGACCTGCGGCGGCGCGCGACCCATCCGCCCCTCCGCCCGAGCCCTTGCCGTCGCCCCTCGCGGCGGCGCTCGACAGCGTGGGCGACCGCTGGACGCTCCTTCTGGTCGACGCGCTTCTCGGCGGCCCGCGCCGCTTCGGCGACCTCCAGGAGGGTCTCGGCGGCATCGCCCCCAACGTCCTCAGCCAGCGCCTGCGCCGACTCGAGAGCGAGGGTCTCGTGCTGGCCCAGCCCTACTCGGAGCGGCCGCAGCGATATGTCTACGAGCTCACGTCTTCCGGGCACGAGCTCGCCGGCGCCCTGCGGCTGCTGTCCGACTGGGGCGCGCGCCACGGCGAGAGCGCGGAGCCGCCGCGCCACGAGGCGTGTGGCACGCCGGTGGAGGTGCGCTGGTGGTGCCCGACCTGCGAGCGCCCGGTAGGGGACGACGAATCCGCGGACCTGCACTACGCCTGACGGGCGGGCTCGCCTTCGCGGGCAAGTGCTAGGTTCGACAGCCCTTGGATGACCAGCCGACACGTCTCCTCCCTCCGGAGAGCCGGCCGCCGGGGCGCCCGCCGCGCGGACCCGATCGCCGCGAGCAGGACGCCGTCTACATGCGGCGACGCATGGTGGCCGCCGGAGCGGTCGCGGTCCTGCTGCTGCTCGTGATCGTGGTGATCGCGGGGACGGGCGGCGGCGACGACGACCCCGAGACGACGCCCGCGGACCTCGGCGTGCCCACCACCTCGGACAGCCTGGGCGACCGCAGCGGGGACAGCGACCGCACCACCACGAGCGGCGAGAGCGACCTGCAGGAGCCCGGCGGGACCGCCGGCGGGGCCCCCGCGCCCGCCCCCGCTGCGCCGGTGACCCCGGTGACCCCACCGACCGCAGAACCGGGAACACCCGTGAGCCCGGGCACCGAACAGCTCGCGCCACCCGCCCAGGGTCAGGGGGGCGGCGCCGTGGAGCCCGCGCCCCAGCCGGCGCCCGAGCCCGCTCCGCCGCAGGGCGAGGGGGGCGGCGCGGTGGCGCCGTCCGGCGACGGCAACTAGCGGGCGCCGCCCCCTTGCTTATCGGTGGGCTCTGAGCCGGCGGCGCCGCGTCCGGGCAAGCGTCCGACTTTGGTGTTGGCGGCTTCAGGCGGTCATCGCAACAGCTCCAGCATCGTCTCGG
>Ga0081538_10001458_pt1 | contig 24309 bp, 22 predicted proteins | sample TabmetS5T2R1_FD_71022 | JGI IMG/M metagenome (GOLD analysis project Ga0081538, IMG submission 71022) | Tabebuia heterophylla rhizosphere microbial communities from the University of Puerto Rico - S5T2R1 | ecosystem: Host-associated > Plants > Roots > Rhizosphere ... | reverse complement strand
ATCGCCGGCGGGTCGGGGAGGGTGACGGCGATGGCGTCGACCTTGGCGTCGATCGCGTTCTGGATCAGGGTGGCCTGCTTGCCGGAGTCCGGGTCGGAGGCGTACTGGAACTTGACGTTGTCCTTGGCCGCGGCGGCCTCGGCGCCCTTGCGGATGATGTCCCAGAAGGTGTCGCCGGGCGCAGCATGGGTGACCATCTGGACGGTCATCTCGGGCGTGTTCGCCTGGCCGGCGTTGGCGCCCGCCGCGGGCGCCTCCTCCTGCCTGCCGCCGGTCTCGCTGCAGGCGGCGGCCGCCAGCAGCAGCATGGCCAGCAGCGCCACGCGGAGGGGGTGCCTACGAAGCTGGATCATGGAGATCCGCCTTTCTGCTCGGTCCAGCCGTGGGGGGACCGGACGCGGGCGGCGCCCGCGAATCGTGCCGCTGGTCGTGGTTCATCCCACCTCCTCGGTCACCGTGACGTGGGGAAGCCGAGCTCGACCGCGGAGTCGCGCGGGACCGGCCAGCGGGTGGTCACGACCTTGCCGCGGGTGTAGAAGGCGACGCCCTCCGGCCCGTGCACGTGGAGGTCGCCGAACAGCGACTGCTTCCAGCCGCCGAAGGAGTAGAAGGCCAGCGGCACCGGGATCGGGATGTTGACCCCGACCATCCCGGCCTGGACCTCGCTCTGGAACTTGCGGCCGGCGGCCCCGTTGGAGGTGAAGATCGCGGTGCCGTTGCCGTAGGGGTTGTCGGACACCATCCGGATGGCCTCGTCGATGTCGGCGGCGCGCAGCACGATCAGCACCGGCCCGAAGATCTCCTCCTTGTAGATGGTCATGTCGGTGGTGACCTCGTCGAACAGGCTCGGCCCCAGGAAGAACCCGTCCTCGTGGCCCTCGACGCGCAGGTCGCGGCCGTCCAGGACGAGCTTGGCGCCCTCGTTGACGCCGGTCTCGATCAGGCCCGTCACCTTGTCCCTGGCGGACCCGGTGACCAGCGGGCCCATCTCGGAGGCGGGGTCGCCGGCGGGGCCGGTGCGCAGCCGCCCGGCCCGCTCGACCACCCTCTCGACCACGGCGTCGCCGGCACGGCCCACGGCCACGGCGGTCGAGATGGCCATGCACCGCTGGCCGGTGGAGCCGTAGGCCGCCGAGACCAGCGCGTCCGCGGCGGAGTCCATGTCGGCGTCGGGCATGATCACGGCGTGGTTCTTGGCGCCGCCGAGGGCCTGCACCCGCTTGCCGTGGGAGGTGCCGCGCTCGTACACGTAGCGCGCGATCGGGGTCGAGCCGACGAACGACACCGCCGCGATGCCGGGATGGTCCAAGACGGCGTCGACGGCGACCTTGTCGCCGTGGACGACGTTGAAGACCCCGTCGGGCAGGCCCGCCTCGGCGTACAGCTCGGCCACCCGCGTCGACACCGACGGGTCCCGCTCCGACGGCTTGAGCACGAAGGCGTTGCCGCAGGCGATCGCCATCGGGTGCATCCACATCGGCACCATGATGGGGAAGTTGAACGGCGTGATCCCGGCCGCGACCCCGAGCGGCTGGCGGATCGAGTAGAGGTCGATCTCGGTCGAGACGTTCTCCGAGAAGTCGCCCTTGAGCAGGTGCGGGATGCCGCAGGCGACCTCGACGACCTCCATGCCGCGCTGGACCTCCCCCGCCGCGTCCGGCACCACCTTGCCGTGCTCGGAGGCGATGATCTCGGCCAGCTCCTGGCGGTGGCGCTGGAGCAGGGACAGGAAGGCGAACATGACCCTGGCCCGCTTCACCACCGGGGTGTCCCGCCAGGCGGGGTAGGCGGCCTGCGCGGCCCGCACGGCCGCGTCGACGTCCTCCCCGGTGGCGAAGGCGACCTGGGCGGTCTGCCCGCCGGTGGCGGGGTCGTACACCGCGCCGGTGCGCTCGGGCGCGCGGTCGACGGTGCGGCCGTTGATCCAGTGGTTGATCGTCCGCATGAGCAGTCCTCCCGCCCCGGTGTCCTACAGGTAGCGCCGCTGGTCCTGCCGGCCGCGCTCGTACTCGGCCCGCGCCCGCCGCACGGGCTCGGAGGTGGAGACCTCGGCGACGGCAACGTCCCACCAGGCGCCGCCGACGGTCACGTACTCGGTGGGGTCGGTCTCGACGTGGATGACGACGGTCCGGTCGCTGTCCCTGGCCGCCTTGAGCGCGTCGGCGACCTCGCCGACGGAGCGGGCGCTGAACACGCGGGCGCCGAGGCTGGCGGCGTTGGCGGCCAGGTCGACCGGGAGCAGGTCGCCCTCGAAGCGGCCCTGGGCGTCCCGGTAGCGGAAGTCGGTGCCGAAGCGCCCGGAGCCGGTCGCCTCCGACAGCGACCCGATCGACGCGTAGCCGTGGTTCTGCACCAGGACCACGACCAGCTTGACCCGCTCGGCGACCGCGGTGACCAGCTCCTGCGGCGCCATCAGGTAGGAGGCGTCGCCGACCATGACGAACACCTCGCGGTCGGGCGCGGCCAGCTTGACCCCGAGCCCGCCGGGGATCTCGTAGCCCATGGTGGAGTAGCCGTACTCCAGGTGGAAGCCCTTGGGGTCGCGGGTGCGCCACAGCTTGTGCAGGTCGGCGGGCATGCTCCCGGCCGCGCACACCACCACGTCGCGGGGCTCGGCGGCGTCGTTGACCGCCCCGATCACCTCGCCCTGGCTGGGCAGCGGCCCGTGCCCGGCCCGGTAGACCCGTTCCACGGCGGCGTCCCAGGCGCGGTTGTGCTCGGCGGCGGCCTGCCGCCAGGCGTCGTCGGCCCGCCAGCCCGCCAGCGCCTCCTGCAGGGCCTCCAGCCCCACCCGGGCGTCGGCCACCAGCGGGGTGGCGGCGTGCTTGAAGGCGTCGACCGGGGTGACGTTGAGGTTGACGAAGCGGACCCCGGGGTTGGCGAAGATGGTGTGGGAGGCGGTGACGAAGTCGCCCCAGCGGGTGCCGACGCCGAGGACCACGTCGGCCTCGCGCGCCATGGCGTTGGCCCCGTCGGTGCCGGTCACCCCCAGCGCGCCGAGGGCCAGCGGGTGGTCGTAGGGCAGCGAGCCCTTGCCGGCGTAGGTCTCGGCCACCGGGACGCCGGTCGCCTCGGCCAGCGCCCGCAGCGCGCCGGTCGCCTCCGCGTAGACGGTCCCGCCGCCGGCCACGATCAGCGGGCGCCTGGCCGAGCGCAGCACCGCCGTGGCCCTGGCGAGCACGGCCGGCTCCGGCACGGGCCGGGCGACGTGCCACACGCGGCGCTCGAACAGCTCCTCGGGGTAGTCGAAGGCCTCGGTCTGGACGTCCTGCGGCAGCGCCAGGGTGACCGCGCCGGTCTCGGCCGGGTCGGTCAGCACCCGCATCGCCTCCAGCAGCGAGCCGGGCAGCTGCTCCGGCCGGTTGATCCGATCCCAGTAGCGCGACACCGGCCGCAGGCAGTCGTTGACGGTGACCTCCGGCCCCCCCGCCGGCTCCAGCTGCTGCAGCACCGGCGGGCCGACCCGGGAGGCGAACACGTCCCCCGGCAGCAGCAGCACCGGGAGCCGGTTGACGGTGGCCGCGGCCGCGCCGGTGACCAGGTTGGTGGCGCCCGGCCCGATCGAGGTGGTGCAGGCGAAGGTCGCCAGGCGGTTGCGCTGGCGGGCGTAGCCGGCGGCGGCGTGGACCATGCCCTGCTCGTTGCGGGCCTGGTGGTAGCGCAGCCGGTCGGCGTACTGCGCCAGGGCCTGGCCGACGCCGGCCACGTTGCCGTGCCCGAAGATCCCGAAGCAGCCGGCGACCAGGCGCTGCTCGTGCCCGTCGCGCTCGCTGTACTGGCTGGCGAGGAACTCCACCAGGGCCTGCGCCACGGTCAGCCGACGGGTCCGCCCGCTCATGAACGCCCTCCAGGTCCGGTCATCGGCAGGCGCGGGTCGACGGCCTGGCCGTCCCAGGTCCCGCGCACCCAGGCGTGCGCCGGGTCGTCGCAGAAGCGCCAGGCCCGCTCCTCCCCCGGGCCGGCCATCACGTTGAGGTAGTACAGGTCGTAGCCGGGGGCGGCCATCGACGGCCCGTGGTAGCCGTAGGGGACCAGCACCACGTCGCCGCCGCGCACCTCGGCGCAGACGTCGATGCGCCGGTCCGGCCCGGAGCCGTAGACGCGCTGGTAGGCCAGGCCGTCGCCGGCGGGCCCGCCGGCGACCTCGAAGTAGTAGATCTCCTCCAACACCACCTCGCCCTCACGCTGCTGGTCGTGCTTGTGCGGCGGGTACGACGACCAGTTGCCGCCAGGGGTCAGCACCTCGACCGCGATCAGCCGGTCGGCCTCGAACGCCTCGGGGGTGCAGAAGTTGTTGACCTGGCGGCTGGCCTGCCCGGCGCCGCGCAGCTCCACCGCCACGTCCTCGGCCGCGCCGTAGGCCGGGTCGAGCCGGCGGCCGGCCAGCGCCGACGGCAGCGCGAAGCGGCCGCCGGCCCGGCTGGAGACCCGGACCTCGGTGTCCAGCGGGACGTAGGCGAAGTCGGTCACGCGGGCGAACACGCCGTCGCGGCCGGCCAGCTCGAAGCGGCGCGACCCGCACTCGACCACGCAGCCGCCGGCGAGGGGGAGGACCAGCAGCTCCTCGCCGCCGCTGCCGAAGGTGTGGGAGGCGCCGGGGGCCAGCTCCAGCACCCGCAGGCCGCTGAACGCCCAGCCGGCCCGCTCCGGCGTGACCCGCAGCGAGAACGCGCCGTCGGCGGTGCTGCCGGCGCGCAGGTGGAGCTTGCCGTCCATCAGCCGCTCCCCTCCCGCAGCAGGCCCACCGCGGCGTCGACCGCGGCGGCGACGTCGTCGTCGGGCGGGTACAGCAGGGACCGGCCGATGACCAGCCCCTGCACGGTGGGCAGCGCCAGCGCCTTGCGCCAGCCCTCGAAGGCGGCGTCCTGCTCGGCGCCGACCTCACCGCCGAGCAGCAGCGCCGGCAGGGTGGTCGCCGCCATGACGCGCTCCATGTCGTCGACCACCGGCACCTTGAGCCAGGTGTAGGCCGAGGTGCCGCCGAGCCCGGCGGCGACGGTCATCGCGCGGATGGTCGCCTCGGGGCTGAGGTCGATGCGGACCCGCCCGTCGGCCCGGTGGGCGACGAACGGCTCCACCATCGCCATGAGCCGGCGCTCGGCGAGCGCGCTCACCGCGTGCGCGCAGGCCTCGACGGTGGCCACCGTGGCGGGGTCGTCGGGGTCGATCCGCAGCAGCATCTTGCCGCCTTCGAAGCCGGCGGCGGCCAGGGTCCCGGCGTCGTAGCCGGTGAAGCGGTCGTCGATCTCGAAGACGGTGCCGGCCAGGCCCCCGCGGTTCATCGAGCCGATCACCACCTTGCCGTCCAGCGCGCCGAGGACCAGCAGGTCCTCGACGACGTCGGGGGTGCCGAGCACGCCGTTGACGCCGGGCCGGGACAGCGCCAGGCAGAGCCGGTCCAGCAGCTCGACGCGGTCGGCCATCGCCAGCGCCCGCGGCCCGGCGCGCAGCGCGCCGCGGGCCGGGTGGTCGGCGGCGATCACCATCAGCTTGCCGTGCTCGTTGAACAGCGAGGCGGGACGCGCCCGCCGCACCGCCGCCTCGGCGATCGACTCGGGCCGCCGGGTGCGCGCCTCCAGCAGCGCCCGGTACCGCTCAGCGCGCATCGACGGCCTCCTGCAGCAGCGCTTCCACCTCGGCGGCGTCGGGCATGGCGTCGGCGCAGGCCAGCCGCGAGGCGACGATGGCGCCGGCGGCGTTGCCGAAGCGCATCACCCGCTCCAGGTCCCAGCCGGCGAGCAGCCCGTGGCACAGCGCCCCGCCGAAGGCGTCGCCGGCGCCGAGGCCGTTGAGCACCTGCACCGGCACCGGCGGGACCTCGACCTCGGCGTGGTCGTCCCTGGCCAGGACCCCCTTGGGGCCCTGCTTGACCACCACCAGGTCGGCGCCGCGGTCGCGCAGCGCCTGGGCGGCGGCGCGCGGCTCGCGCTCGCCGACCGCGGTGTCGCACTCGTCGAGGTTGCCGACCACCACGGTGGCGTGGGGCAGCGCCCGCTGCACCCAGGTCCTGGCCTCCTCCCGGGACGGCCAGAAGCTGGGGCGGTAATCCAGGTCCAGGACGGTGATGCCGGACCTGGCCCTGGCCTCCAGCGCCCCGAGGGTGGCGCCGCGGCTGGGCTCCTGGGACAGCCCGGTGACCGTCACCCAGAACACCCGGGCCGACCGGACCGCGTCGAGGTCGAGCTCGCCGAGGGCGATCTCCAGGTCGGGCGCCTTGGGGAAGCGGTAGAAGTAGATCGGGAAGTGGTCCGGCGGGAAGATCTCGCAGAAGGTCACCGGCGTCGGCAGGCCGGGCACGGCGGTGACCCAGCGGTCGTCGACGCCGAACCGTCGCAGCGCGTCGTGGAGGTACTGGCCGAAGGGGTCCTCGCCGGTGCGGGTGATGACCGCGCTGCGGCGGCCGTAGCGGGCGGCGGCGACCGCGACGTTGGTGGCGCTGCCGCCCAGGTACTTCCCGAAGGTCCCGACCTCGCGCAGCGACACCCCGACCTGCAACGGGTAGAGGTCGACGCCGATGCGACCCATGGTGAGCACGTCGAAGGGCCCGGTCATGTCGGGAGCCGCCTCCCCCCGTGCCTGCCGCAGGGTGCTGGCTTGTCAGAGGTTGAAGCGTTATTGTTGTAATGACATAGCTACTGCGTTTCCGTGGGTGCTGTCAACCCCAAGGTCAGGTGAGGAGGCCATGGCGTTCTCCCCGGCGTCGATCACGGTGGACCGCACCAGCCCGGTCCCGCTGTACTACCAGGTGGCGCAGCGGCTGGAGCACGCCATCGAGTCGGGGGAGCTGCCGGCCGGCACGCGCCTGGACACCGAGCTGGTGCTGGCCGACCAGCTCGGCGTGTCCCGCCCGACCCTGCGGCGCGCGATCGAGTACCTGGTCGACCGCGGCTACGTGGTGCGCCGGCGCGCGGTCGGCACCCAGGTCCTGCACCCCAAGGTGCGGCGGCCGGTGCAGCTCAGCAGCCTCTACGACGACCTGGCCACCGAGGGCAAGAACCCCGGGACGGCGGTGCTGTCGCTGCGGACGGTGCCGGCGGCCGACTCGGTCGCCCACGCGCTCGGCCTCCAGGAGGGCAGCCCCGTGGCGGCGCTGGAGCGGCTGCGCTACGCCGACGGCAAGCCGCTGGCGGTGATGCGCAACTGGCTGCCGCCCGGGCTGGTCGAGCTGGGCCCGGAGGCCCTGGAGCGGACCGGGCTCTACCAGCTGATGCGCGCCGCCGGCGTCGGGCTGCACCTGGCGTCGCAGACCATCGGGGGGCGGGCGGCCACCGCGGCGGAGGCCAGGCTGCTGCAGGCCCGCAGGGGCGAGCCGCTGCTGACCATGCAACGGACCACCTACGACGACACCGGGCGGGCGGTCGAGCTGGCCGACCACCTCTACCGGGCGTCGCTGTACTCGTTCGAGATCGTGCTCGCCACCCGGTAGCCGGTAGGGCGTAGGCTCGACCGCATGCAACTCGGCATGATCGGCCTGGGACGGATGGGGACCAACCTGGTCCGGCGGCTGCTGCGCGGCGGCCACGACTGCGTGGTGTACGACGTCAACCCCGCCTCGGTCGACCGGCTCCGGGCGGAGGGGGCCGTCGGCGCGTCCTCCCTCGACGACCTGGTCGCCAAGCTCACCGTGCCGCGGGCCGCCTGGGTGATGGTGCCGGCGGGGGTCGCCGGCGCGGCGGTGGACGAGCTGGCGGCGCGGATGCAGCCCGACGACGTGGTGATCGACGGCGGCAACTCCTACTACCGCGACGACGTCCACCGCGCCCAGGCGCTCGGCGCCAGGGGCATCCACTACCTGGACATCGGCACCAGCGGCGGCGTGGCCGGCCTGGAGCGGGGGTTCTGCCTGATGATCGGCGGGGAGGCCGAGGTCGTGCGGCGGCTGGAGCCGATCTTCCGGACGCTGGCGCCGGGGGTGGAGGCGGCCGGGCGCACCCCGGGCCGCGAGGGCGAGCCGGCCCCGGAGGAGCACGGCTACCTCCACTGCGGCCCGGCGGGCGCCGGCCACTTCGTCAAGATGGTCCACAACGGCATCGAGTACGGGATCATGGCCGCCTACGGCGAGGGCCTGAACATCCTGCGCAAGGCCAACGTCGGCAAGCGCACGGAGGCCACCAGCGCCGAGACGGCGCCGCTGCGCGACCCCGAGTTCTACCACTACGACATCGACACCACCGCGGTCGCCGAGGTGTGGCGGCGCGGCAGCGTGGTCGCCTCCTGGCTGCTGGACCTGACCGCCCACGCCCTGGTGCAGGACCCGGACGTGGCCGGCTTCAGCGGCCGCGTCTCCGACTCGGGCGAGGGCCGCTGGACGGTGGCCGCGGCGGTGGAGACCGGCGTCCCCGCGCACGTGCTGACCACCGCCCTGTACGAGCGGTTCACCTCCCGCGGCGAGGCCGACTTCGCCCAGAAGCTGCTGTCGGCGATGCGCAAGGAGTTCGGCGGCCACGAGGAGCTCCCGACCGGTGAGTGAGCCCCGGGCCGGCACGGGCCCGTCGGTCGGGTTCGGCCGCTTCGACGGTGAGCCCGCCGTGACCCTGGCGGCCGGCGAGCTGGAGGCCACCTTCCTGCCGGGGCTCGGCATGCTGGGCGCGAGCCTGCGCCACCGGGGCGAGGAGCTGCTCGCCCTGCCCGGCGGGGTCGCCGGCTACCGCGGCGGCCACGTCACCGGGCTGCCGATCCTGGCCCCGTGGGCCAACCGGCTGGGCGGCCGCCGCTACCAGGCGGCCGGCGTCCAGGTCGACCTGGAGGGCGTGGCGCTGCACACCGACCCGGCCGGCCTGCCGATCCACGGCACCCTGACCGCCCACCCGGGATGGCGGCTGGAGCTGCTGGCCGCCGAGGCCGACCGGGCGGTGCTTCGGGCCGGCTTCGACTACGGCGCCTGGCCGGAGCTGCTGGCCGCCTTCCCGTTCCCCCACCTCCTGACCGTGGAGGCGTCGCTGGCCGGGGCGGCGCTGGAGGTGGCGACGACCCTGCGGGCCGGCGGCCCGCGGCCGGTGCCGGTCGCCTTCGGCTGGCACCCCTACCTGCGGCTGCCCGGGCCGCCGCGGGCCTCGTGGCGGCTGCTGCTGCCCCAGCGGCAGCACCTGGAGCTGGACCGCGGCGGGCTGCCGACGGGGCTCGCCGCCCCCGAGCCGGCCGAGGCGGACCCGCTCGGCGAGCGCACCTTCGACGACCTCTACGCGCTCGGGCCGGACCGCACCCTGGGGCTGGAGGCGGACGGCCGCCGCCTGCTGGTCGCCTACGGCGCCGGGTACCGGCACGCCCAGGTGTTCGCGCCACCGGGCGGCGGGTTCGTCTGCCTGGAGCCGATGGCCGCGCCGACCAACGCGCTCGGCGCCGGCACCTGCCCGCTGGTGGAGCCGGGCGGCGCCTTCACCGCCCGCTTCACCCTGCGGGTGGAGGAGCTCTAGCGCCTTGGCGGACGAGGAGCTGCGGGTCTCGACCCTCGAGCTCTTCTTCGACCTGGTGTTCGTGTTCACGCTCACCCAGCTGACCGCCCTGCTCGCCGACGACCTCACCGTCGAGACCATGGCGCGGGTGGTGCTGATCTTCGTGGTGCTGTTCTGGATGTACGGCGCCTACGCCTGGCTGACCAACCAGGTCCCGCCGGACCGGCCGGCCCGGCGGCTGCTGCTCGTCCTCGGCATGGCGGCGTTCCTGGTCTGCGCCCTCGCCGTCCCCCGCGCCTTCGACGGCGGCGGCGTCGCCTTCGGCCTCGGCTACCTGCTGGTCGTCCTGGTCCACGGCGGGCTGTACGCCGAGGCGTACGGCACGGTGGCGCTGCGGTTCGCGCCGCTGAACGTGGTCGCCGCCCTGGTCATCACGGTCGCCGGGCTGCTGGACACCCCCGCCGCCTACGGGCTCTGGGTGGCCGCCATCCTCGTCGAGGTCCTCACGCCGAGGGTGTCGGCGCGCGCCGCCGACCGGCTCCAGGTCCGCCCGGCGCACTTCGTGGAGCGCCACGGCCTGCTGCTGATCGTCGCGCTGGGAGAGTCGGTGGTCGCCATCGGGGTCGGGCTCGGCGACGTGCCGCTGGACCTCGGGCTGGCCGTGGCGGCGGTGCTCGGCCTGGTGCTGGCCGCCGCGCTGTGGTGGTCCTACTTCAGCGGCGACGAGCAGGCCGCCGAGCGCGCCCTCACCACCGCGTCGGGCCACCGCCGCTTCCGGCTGGCCCACGGCGCCTACTTCTACGCCTACGTCCCCATGCTGGTCGGCGTGATCGTGATCGCGGCCGGGGTCAAGCAGTCGATCGGGTCGATGGCGGACCGGCTGGACACCGCGCCGGCGCTCGCGCTGGCCGGCGGGGTGGCGATCTACCTGGCCGGCGACGTGGCGTTCCGGCTGGGGCTGGGGATCCGCCCGGTCGGCTACCGCGCCGCGGCGGCGGTCGTGGCGCTCGCCACGGCGGTCCTCGGGACCTCCCTCGCCGCGGTGGTGCAGCTCGTCGGCCTGATCGGGGTCCTGGTGGCGGCGCTCGCGGGCGAGGAGCGCCACCGGCGCCGCGCGGCGGCCCGCAGCGGCGCGGGCTGAGCGGGCTACTCCAGCAGCCAGGCGCCCTCGTCCAGCTGCAGCCAGGCCATGCCGCGCAGGTCCAGCCACCAGCGGCCGCCGCCGCGGGCGACCCGCAGGACGATCTGGCCGCAGCCGGGGCAGCACAGCACCGCGCCCATGCCGTGCGCGTAGGCCTCCATGGCACCGAGCTGGTTGCGGGCGCCGCAGTTGGCGCAGCCAGCCCACTCGGACGACATCTCGAACTGGAACACCTCGGACAGCATCCCGGCGGCGTGGTTGCCGTCCAGCCGCAGGTCCCGCTCGTCCATCACTGCACCCCCGTCGGTCCGAAGCGCTCGGTCCTGACCCGGAACGGGTCGTGGCCGAGCGTGACCAGGTCGCTGGCGACCGCCTCGACCAGCCGGGTCGGGCCGCACACGTAGGCCAGCGGCCGCTGCTCCGGACCCCAGCCCACCTCCTTCAGCAGGGCGGCGTCGATCCGCCTGGCGGACCCCTGCCAGCCGGTCGGCTGCGCCCGGGTGAGCGTGTGGATGACGGTCAGGCTTTCGTCGGCGGCGGCCAGCCGCTCCAGCTCGTCCCGGTAGATGACGTCCTCGAGGGTGCGCGAGGAGTACAGCAGCCGGGTCGGCACCCGGCTGGCGGTCGCCGCGCGGTGGCGCAGCATCGCCATCAGCGGCACCACCCCCGACCCGCCGGCCACCAGCAGCAACGGCCCGCCGAGCTCCGGCCGCCAGACGAAGTAGCCGCCGATCGGGCCGCGCAGCTCGACCCGGTCGCCCTGGTGGGCCTCGCCGACCAGGTAGGGCGAGACCTCGCCGTCCTCCAGCCGCTCCACGGTGAGCTCGAGCCGCCGGCCGTCGGGCGGCGAGGCGATCGAGTAGCTCCGCTCGGCCTGGTAGCCGTCCTCGGCGGTGAGGCGCAGGTCGACGTGCTGGCCGGCCTGGTGGCCGTCCCAGCCGGGCACGTCGAGGAACAGGCTGGCGACCCTCCGGGTCTCCGGCCGGACCTCGGCGATCTGCGCGACCTGCCAGCTCAGTCGCCCCAATAGCGCTCCTCCCGCCACGGGTCGCCACGGTTGTGGTACCCGAGGCTCTCCCAGAATCCGGCCTGGTCGTGGTCGAGCAGCCGCAGCCCGGTCACCCACTTGGCGCTCTTCCAGAAGTACAGGTGCGGCACCAGCAGCCGCGCCGGACCGCCGTGCTCGGGCGGCAGCGGCTGGCCCTCGTGCTCCCAGACCACCCAGGCCTTGCCGCCCTGGACGTCCTCCAGCGGCAGGTTGGTGGTGTAGCCGCCGTAGCTTGACGCCAGCACGTGGGTCGCCGACGGGAGCGGTTCGGCCAGGTCGAGCAGGGTGTCGACCGACACCCCGGTGAAGCTGGTGCCGAGCTTGCTCCACTTGGTGACGCAGTGGATGTCGCCCTCGAAGGCGGAGCGCGGCAGGGCCTGGACCTCCTCCCAGGTCCACTCCTGCGGGTGGGCGACCAGCCCCTCCACCCGCAGCCGCCACTCGGCCAGGTCGATCCGGGGGGTGGGCCCGGCGGTCAGCACCGGGAAGCCCGGCTCGGCGTACTGGCCGGGGGGCAGGCGGCCGGCCTCCTCGTCGCCGGCGCGCCGGCGTCTCCTGAAGCCCCGCGACACGAACCCGGCCACGCCTGCCTCCTCTGCCCTCGGCCGCACCCGTTGCGGCGACTACACTACCGCGGTCTCGCCCGCGCCTTCCTCGTCACGCCGGCGGCGGCCCGAGGCGGTCCAGGGTGGCGGCCCCGGTGCGAGCCGAGCGCTGCGGGCTACGCGGGGGCTGAGGGTCACACCACCAGGCCGCGGCGGACCGAGACCCCGAGCGCCAGGGTGGCCACGCCGATCCCGGTGAGGGCGAGGAAGGCCGCGGTGAAGCCGCCGGTGGCGTCGTAGAGGCCGCCCACCGCCGGCGGGCCCGCGGCGGCCAGCAGGTAGCCCACCAGGAACGCCATGCCCGACAGCCGCCGGGAGGCGGCCGGGTCGGCGGCCACGTCGACCAGCAGCGTCAGCGCCATCGCGAACTGCCCGCCGACCCCGAAGCCGATCAGCGCGGCGACCGGCCACGGCGCCGCCAGCGGCGCCACCGCGAGCAGCAGCAGCCCGGCGGTGCAGGCGCCGACCGACAGCGCGATCCAGGGCCGCCGGTCGCCGGTGCGGTCGGCCAGCACCGGCAGCCCCAGGGTGGCCACCAGCTGGGCGAGGCTGAACACCGCCAGCAGCGCGCCGGCCCGCTCCGCGCTCCAGCCGTGCGCCTGGTACAGCGGCGACAGCCAGGTCAGCGCGGCGTAGAACAGCAGCGACTGCAGGCCGGTGTAGAGCGTCACCCGCCAGGCCAGGCCGCTGCGCCACGGCAGCCCGCCGCGGTGGCCGCCCGGCGCCCGCTCGGCGGGGTGGGGCGCGGCGGCGGGGACCTCGGCCGGCCCGGCCTCGGCGGGGCCGGGTTCGCCGGGTGGCGGGTCGGCGCCGACGATGGCGACCCGGCGCCAGACGGCCAGCGCGGCGACCGCCGGCAGCGCCCAGACCGCCAGGGCCGGCGCCCAGGACCCGCCGAACAGGTTGCGCAGCGGGACGGTGAGCGCGGCGGCCAGCAGCGCCCCGCCGGCCAGGCCGGTGGTGTACAGCCCGGTGACGGTGGCGGCGCGGTCCTCGGGGAAGTGGGCCTTGACGATGCCGGGCAGCAGCGCGCCCCCGACCGCGAGGCCGGCCCCGGCGACCAGGGTGGCGGCGAACAGCCACGCGGCCCCGCCGGCGGCCCTGGCGAGGGTGCCGGCGCCCAGGACCACTAGCGACGCGGCCACCACCCGCCCGACCCCGAAGCGGGTGGCGAGCCACGCCGCCACCGGCGCGAACACCCCGAGGCACACCACCGGCAGGGCGGTGAGCACGCCGGCGGCGGTGCCCGAGAGCCCGAGGTCGCGCTGGATGTCAAGCAGCACCGGCGGCACCGAGGCGATCGGCGGCCGCAGGTTGAGCGCGACCAGGACCAGCGCGGCGGCCAGCACGCCCCCGCCCGGCCGCCGCCGGCCGGGCGGCCGGGCGGTGTCCGGGCCGCCCCTCACGCCCTCGGGATGCGTTCCGGTGCCGGGCGGCCCTGCTTGGCCCGCTGCACCAGGGCGCCGAGGTGGGCGCGCGGCCTGGCAAGCCGGGGCGCCGACCGGGCGCTGCGCCGGTCGCGCTCGTCGGGTAGGCCGAGCGCCAGGTCCTCCGGGTCGGCGCGGGTCTGGGCTGGGGTCGCACTCCGGCGACCCGGCCCGATGCGTCCCGGAGGTTGTTCGCGATGCGAACGAATGTTCACCTTCCGGAACGTACGCCGCTGGGCGATCCGGCGTCAATGGCGCCGCCGGCCCGTCAGCCGCTGGCGATGCGGGCGGATGCTACCGCTTGGTCCCTGCTTGCCGGCAAGACCCTCCTTGGGTGGGCGCTAGGATCGCCGCGCCGGAGCAGAGGAGGGAGCCGATGCCAGCGCCGTCCGGCGCGGCGGGCGTGCGCGCCGTCGTCTTCGACGTCGGCGAGACGCTCGTCGACGAGACCGCCGAGTACGGCGGTTGGGCGGACTGGCTGGGGGTTCCGCGGCACACCTTCTCCGCCGTGTTCGGCGCCGTGGTCGCGCGGGGCGGCCACCACCGCGAGGCCCTCCAGCACTTCCGTCCGGGGTTCCAGCTGGCGGCCGAGCGGCTCCGCCGCGAGCGGGCGGGCCTCGCCGAGCGGCTCGGCGAGGGCGACCTGTACCCCGACGCCCGCGCCTGCCTGGAGCGGCTGCAGCGGCTCGGCCTCCTGGTGGGGGTGGCCGCCAACCAGACCGCGCAGGCGGAGGCCCGGCTGCGGGCGCTCGGCCTGCCGGTCGACTTCATCGCCACGTCGGCCGGGTGGGGGGTCGAGAAGCCGGACCCGGCGTTCTTCGACAGGGTCGTCGCCGCCTGCGGCTGCCCGGCGGGCGAGGTCGCGTACGTGGGCGACCGCCTGGACAACGACGTCCTCCCGGCGCTCGCGGCCGGCATGGTCGCCGTGTTCCTACGGCGCGGGCCGTGGGGCCACCTCCACGCGGCGCACCCCGACGCGGCCCGCGCGCACCTGCGCGTGGCGTCGCTGCAGGAGCTGGCCGACCGCCTGGCGGACCGCGGCACCCCGCTAGGCACCCGCTAGCACGATCCGCACCCCTCGGGCGGAAAGCAGAGCGAACTGGGGATTGACCGAATGCGGGCGGTCTGGCAGAGTCCGGAGCAACGGCACGGTGGCCAGACGTATGCCACCGTGCTGTTGAACGGTAGGTCGGGCGTCGTAACGCCGGACCAGGCGTCGTGGCCTCCTCCCGGGGACATGACGCATGCTGGGCCGCCGCCCGAGGCGGTCTGGCGAGGAGGTGCCGTTCGGGGGTGGAAGGCCCCGAGGAGGACCGCGGGCGGCGCGCCCGGCGGCCTACTCGGGGCCTTTCTCTGCGGCGACGATGTCGAGGCTGCCGCCCGGCCGGCCGCGGGTGACGGCCATGACCTCGGCCAGGATCGACAGGGCGATCTCGGGCGGCCGCCTGGCGCCGACGTCCAGCCCGGTCGGGCTGCGCAGCCTGGCGACGTCGACGCCGGCCTGGCGCAGCCGGGCCACGAACCCGGGGGTGTGGCGGCGGCTGCCCATCACCCCGACGTAGCCGACGCGGCCGAGCAGCACGCTGGTGAGGGCCGGCAGCAGCGCGGGGTCGTCGTGGTCGACGAACACCACCGCGTCGCCCGGCCCCAGGCCCTCGGCGGCCGCGTCGAAGCCGGCCGAGCCGGGCGCCTCGGCCTGCACGGCCAGCCCGACGATCCCCCCGATCGCCGCCAGCGCCTCGGCGACCGGGCCGGCGCCGCCGACCAGCAGCCGCGCGGGGCCGGCGAACGCCTCGAGGAACACCTCGACCACGCCCTCCCCCGGCTCGCCCTCGAAGCTGGTGTAGTGCCGCACCCCGGAGCGCTCCCCGGCCGCCAGCAGCGCGGCGCCGTCGCGGCCGGCCCGCCGGTCCAGCCCGTTGCAGCCGATCGTCCCCGCCAGCAGGGCGCCGTCCTGCGCGAACAGCGCCCGGTTGCCGGGCGCCGACGGCGGGTCGCCCTCGGTGCGGACGGTGGTGCCCATCACCACCGTCCGCCCGGCGCGCCGCGACTCCTCCAGCGCGGCGAACACGTCCCCGCCGGCGCTCACTCCGCCTCCACCACCCGCTCGGTCGGCAGGCCGGCCGCCTGCCAGCCGGCCATGCCGCCCCGCAGCACCCCGACCCGGGGGAAGCCGGCCCGCCGCAGCCGCGTGCCGAAGCCGAAGCTGGCGGCCTCTTCGGGGCAGTCGCAGTAGGCCACGACCAGCCGGTCGCGGTCGAGGCTGGCCAGCTCGGCCGCATCCGGGTCGGCCGGGAACCGGCGGTCGCCGACCGCCCGCCGGCCGGAGCGCTCGTACAGGGCCTGGCTGCGGATGTCGAGCAGGGTCACCGTGCCGGCCTCCAGCCCCGCCTGCACCTCCGCCGGGTCCAGCTCGAGCACGTCCGGGTCGTGGTGGCGGGTCACCGGGCCACCTCCTCGGCGGCCTCGGGGCCGCCCCGCTCCTCCAGCTCCCTGAGCTGGTTCAGCACCCCGCCGGCCAGCACGACCCTGCGCTCGCGCGGCGAGAGGTCGAGCTTGGCGGTGAAGCCGTCGCCGTCCTCGACGTGGACCTCCACCTGCTGGCCGCCGCCGGCGACCGCCTCCCTGATCCCGGGGACCGACAGCCGGTCACCGACCTCCAGCCGGTCGTGGGTCTCCGTGTCGATGTAGAGCGGGACCAGCCCCTGGGCGATCAGGTTGCGGCGGTGGATGCGGGCGAAGCCCTGGGCGAGCACGCAGCGGATGCCGAGCGCCAGCGGCGCCAGCGCGGCGTGCTCGCGGCTGGAGCCCTGGCCGTAGTTCTCGCCGGCGACCACGAAGCCGCCGCCCCAGTCCCTGGCCCGCTGCACGAACTCCGGGTCCTCCTTCATGAAGGTGTACCGGGCGATCGCCTCGACGTTGGAGCGGTCGGCCATGACGATCGCCCCGTCGGGCGCCATCGAGCCGGTCGAGATGTTGTCGGGCAGCACGATCAGCACCCGGCCCTGGAAGCCGTCGGGCAGCGGCGGCGGGATCGGCGGGGTCCTGATGTTGGGCCCGCGGACGATCTCGATGCGCTCGGCCTGCTCGGGCGGCGGGGGTGGCAGGATCATGAAGTCGTCGACCACCGGGTCGGGGTCGTCGACCTCGGGGAAGTCGCCGAGGCCGCGCGGGTCGGCGATGGCGCCGGCCAGCCCGGTCGCCGCGGTGGTCGCCGGAGAGGCCAGGTACACCTGGTCGTCGACGGTGCCGGAGCGGCCCTTGAAGTTGCGGTTGAAGGTCCGCACGCTCGCCTTGCCGGTCGGTGGGGCCTGGCCGATGCCGACGCACGGCCCGCAGGCGGGCTCCAGGATGCGCAGGCCGGCCCGCTCCAGGTCCTCGAGCACGCCGGAGGTGGTGATGGTGGTCAGGATCTGGCGGCTGCCCGGGGAGATCGTGCCGGCGGTGTGCGGCGGCAGGTGCCGGCCGCGCATGACCGCGGCCGGGATGGCCAGGTCCTCGTACCAGGAGTTGACGCTGGAGCCGAAGCAGACCTGGAACACCGGCGTGCCGGCGGCCTGCTCGGCCGGCACCACGTTGTCGGGCTGGTGCGGCCGGGCGATCAGCGGCTCCAGGGCGGCGAGGTCGACCTGGACCTCCTCGTCGTAGCGGGCGTCCGGGTCGGGGCCGAGCTCGACCCACTGGTCCTCGCGCTGCTGGCGGCGCAGGAACCGGCGGGTCTGCTCGTCGGAGGGGAACACCGCGGTGGTCCCGCCGAGCTCGGTGATCATGTTGCAGACGGTGGCCCGCTGGGTGACCGGCAGGGTCGCCACGCCGGGCCCGGTGAACTCGAAGATGCGGTTGAGGCCGCCCTTGACCGTGTACCTGCGGATGAGCCAGAGGATCAGGTCCTTGGAGGCGACCCAGGGCGGGAGGCGGTTCTCCAGGAACACGCCGACCACCGTCGGGGTCGGGGTCTCGAAGGGGTAGCCGGCCATGGCGAGGGCGACCTCCAGCCCGCCGGCGCCGATGGCGACCGCGCCGCAGGCGCCGGAGGTGGGCGTGTGCGAGTCGGCGCCGAGCAGGGTCGCGCCCGGGCGGGCGAACCGCTCGGTGTGGACCTGGTGGCAGATGCCGTTGCCGGCCCGCGAGTAGCGTAGCCCGTAGCGGGCCGCGCAGCCCTGCAGGAACAGGTGGTCGTCGGCGTTGCGGTGGTCGAACTGCAGCAGGTTGTGGTCGACGTACTGGACCGCCAGGTCGGCGCGGACGCGGTCGAGCCCGAGCGCCTCGAACTCCATGCAGGCCATCGTCCCGGTGGCGTCCTGCAGCAGCGTCTGGTCGATCCGCAGGGCGACCTCCTCGCCGGCGGCCAGGCGTCCCGAGACCAGGTGCTGCTCGAGGATCTTGCCGGTCATGGTGCCCCGCATCCGGCGCCTCCCGGGTCGCGACGGTACGGGCAGATGCTACCGGTCAGTGGAGCCGCGCGACCGGCCGGCGCTCGGTGCGCAGGTGGACCGGGTCGTCGCGGACCCGTGCCAGCAGCGCCAGGAAGTCGGCCCGCGGCAGGTCCCGGGCGCCCAGGGTGGCCAGGTGCGGGGTGACCACCTGCACGTCGATCAGGCAGGCGCCCGCCTCGTGGAGCCGGGCGGCCAGGTCGACCAGGGCCACCTTGGAGGCGTCGGTGGCCAGGTGGAACATGGACTCGCCGGTGAACACCCCGCCCACCCCGATGCCGTAGAGGCCGCCGACCAGCCGGTCCCCCTCCCACACCTCCAGGCTGTGCGCGTGCCCCAGCTGGTGCAGGCGCCGGTAGGCGGTGCGCATCGGCAGGGTGATCCAGGTCCCCTCGCCGGGCGCGACCCCGGCGCCGGGTCGGTCGGCGCAGGCGTCGATCACCGCCGCGAAGGCCCGGTCGACGGTGGTCTCCCAGCCGCTGCGGCGCAGCCGGGCGCGCAGCGAGCGGGCCACCACCACGCCGTCCAGCGGGATCACCCCGCGCGGGTCGGGCGAGAACCACGGCAGCGGCGCGCCCGGGTGCGGCCAGGGGAAGATGCCCCGCCGGTAGGCGTCCAGCAGGGTGGCCGGCTCCAGGTCGGCGCCGACCCCGACCAGGCCGTCCTCGCCGGCGACGGCCGGGTCGGGGAAGCGCCAGCGCGACGGGCCGGGAACTGGCACGAGGGCCTCTCCACGAGCGCACGGACAGGTTCGGGCGCCATCCTGCGAGGCGCCTGGACGGTTGGCAACCTTGTCGGTCGATCGTCTGCTTCGTCAGTCTTGTTTGGAGCGGGAGGTCGTGCGTAGAGTAGGCGGCGCTCTCGCTGCTGGTCGCCAGCGCCCTGCTGGTGCTGGTCGGGGTGACCGCCCTGGTGGCCTCGCGCCGGCGCTGGCACCACCACCGCTGAGCCCACGCCGTAGGCCGACCGGCCCACGTGCCCACCATCACGAGGCGTCCGTAACCACCCCATTGACCTAGCCCATCTTGCGTGCTCCCATGAGTGGCGGTTGCCAGGGCAACCAAACGCCCGCACGCGTCCGCCGCTGGATGGGCGGCGGGAGGAGGTCGCAGATGCTCCCTCCACCCTTCGATTACGTCGCCCCCCGGTCGCTCGACGAGGTGCTGGACCTCCTCGCCGAGCACGGCGACGAGGCCAAGGTCCTGGCCGGGGGCCAGAGCCTGATCCCGGTGCTCAAGCTCCGCATGGGCGCGCCGGCGTGGCTGGTGGACATCAACCGGGTTGGCGGCCTCGGCGAGCTCGCCGAGGACGGCGGCTGGCTGCGGGTCGGCGCCCTGGTCCGCCACCGGGACGCCGAGCGCTCGGCGCTGCTGCGGGAACGCCACCCCACCATGGCGGCGGCCGCCCCCCAGGTGTCCGACCCGCTGGTGCGCAACCTCGGCACCGTCTGCGGCTCCCTCGCCCACGCCGACCCGGCCGGCGACTGGGGCGCGGTAATGCTGGCCGTCGGCGGCGAGCTGGTCACCCGGTCCAGGGAGGGGTCGCGGACGATCGCCGCGCGCGACTTCTTCGACGGGCCGTTCACCACCACCATGCGCCCCGACGAGCTGCTGGTCGAGGCGCGGGTGCCGCCGCGGCCGCGGACCGGCGGCGCCTACCTCAAGCTCGAGCGGAAGGTCGGCGACTTCGCCACCGCCGCGGTCGCCGTGCGGGTCACGATGGAGGACGGCCGCATCGGCGACGCCGGCATCGGCCTCACCGCGGTCGGCCCCAACAACCTGGAGGCGACCGAGGCCGAGGCGGTCCTGGCCGGGGCCGAGCCCTCCGACGAGCTCTTCCGCGAGGCCGCCGAGCTGGCCGCGCGGGCGGCGTCGCCGAGCGCCGACACCCGCGGGTCGGCCGAGTACAAGCGCAACGTCGTCCGCGTGTTCACCGAGCGCGGCCTGCGCCAGTCCGCCGCCATGGCCGGAGGTATCTGATGGAGGTCACCGTCACCGTCAACGGCGCCGCCCACCAGCTCGACGTCGAGCCGCGCCTGCTCCTGGTCCACCTGCTGCGCGAGCGGCTGCGGCTCACCGGCACCCACGTCGGCTGCGACACCACCTCCTGCGGCGTCTGCACGGTGCTGCTGGACGGCGTGCCGATCAAGTCCTGCACCTACCTGGCGGTGCAGGCCGACGGGCGCAGCGTCGAGACCGTCGAGGGGCTGCTGGAGGGCGGCCAGCCCTCCCCCATCCAGGCGGCGTTCAAGCAGGAGCACGGCCTGCAGTGCGGCTTCTGCACCCCGGCCATGATGCTGGCGGCCAAGGCGCTGCTGGCCGACAACCCCGACCCGACCGAGGACGAGGTCCGCTGGGCGCTCAGCGGCAACCTCTGCCGCTGCACCGGCTACGTCAACATCGTCCGCGCGGTCCGCGCCGCCGCCTCCGCCATGCGGGACCCGGAGGAAGCCTCGGCGCCGGCCACCGAACCGTCGGCCGAGCGAGAGCCGGAGGGGTCCGGGGAACCCCGACGGGGTGCCCCGGTGGGACAGGAGGTGTCGGCGTGAGCGGCACCGAAACCCCCATCCGCGGGCTCGGCCACTCGGTACGGCGCAAGGAGGACGACCGCCTGCTGCGCGGCCGCGGCAACTTCGTCGACGACATCGCCCTGCCCGGCATGCTCCACATGGCGCTGCTGCGCGCCCCGATCGCCCACGCCCGCATCACCGCCGTCGACGTCGAGGCCGCCAAGGCCCACCCCGGCGTGGTCGCGGTGGTCACCGGCCGCGACCTCGACGCCCACGGCCTGGCCTGGATGCCGACCCTGTCGGGCGACACCCAGGCCGTGCTCGCCCTCGACAAGGTGGTGTTCCAGGGCCAGGAGGTCGCGGCGGTGGTCGCCGAGGACCCCTACGTCGCCAGCGACGCCCTGGAGCTGATCGACGTCGACTACGACCCGCTCCCGCCGGTCGTCGACCCCAACAAGGCGCTGGAGCCCGACGCGCCGCTGATCCGCGAGGACAAGCAGGGCCAGACCTCCAACCACATCAACCACTGGGAGAAGGGCGACCGCGAGGCCACCGACCGCGCCTTCGCCAGCGCCGACAAGGTGGTGCGGCTGGAGACCTTCTACCCCCGCTCCCACCCGGCCCCGCTGGAGACCTGCGGCTGCGTCGCCGACGTCGACCCCGCCACCGGCAAGGCCACCATCTACATGACCTCGCAGGCCCCACACGCCCACCGCACCCTGTTCGCGCTGGTCGCCGGCCTGCCAGAGCAGGACATCCGGATCGTCTCCCCGGACATCGGCGGCGGCTTCGGCAACAAGGTGCCGATCTACCCCGGCTACGTCGTCGCCACCGTGGCGTCGCTGCTGCTCGGCCGGCCGGTGAAGTGGGTCGAGGACCGCACCGAGAACCTCATCTCCACCGGCTTCGCCCGCGACTACCACATGACCGGCGAGGTGGCGCTGTCCAGTGACGGCAGGATCCTCGGGCTGCGCTCCAAGGTGGTCGCCGACCACGGCGCCTTCAACGCCGCCGCGCAGCCGACCAAGACCCCCGCCGGGCTGTTCCACATCTTCGCCGGCTCCTACGACGTGCCCGCCGCCTTCTGCGAGGTCGACGCCGCCTACACCAACAAGGCGCCCGGCGGCATCGCCTACCGCTGCTCGTTCCGGGTCACCGAGGCGTCGTTCCTGATCGAGCGGCTGATGCAGAAGGCCGCCACCGAGCTGGAGATCGACCCGGCGGAGCTGCGGCGGCGCAACTTCATCCGGCCGGAGCAGTTCCCCTACCGCTCGGTGCTCGGCTGGGAGTACGACTCCGGCGACTACCAGCGCGCCCTGGACCTGGCGCTGGAGAAGCTCGGCTACCAGGAGCTCCGCCGCGAGCAGCGGGAGCGCCGCCAGCGCGGGGAGCTGATGGGCATCGGCATCGCCAGCTTCACCGAGGTGGTCGGGGCCGGCCACGGCGCCGACTACGACATCGCCGGGCTGCGCATGTTCGACTCGGCCGAGCTGCGGGTGCACCCCACCGGCAAGGCGATCCTCAAGGTCGGCGTCAAGACCCAGGGCCAGGGGCACGAGACCACCTTCGCGCAGATCGTCGCCGGCGAGCTCGGCATCCCGCCCGAGGACGTCGCCGTGATGCACGGCGACACCGACAACACCCCCTACGGGCTGGGCACCTACGCCTCCCGGTCCACCCCGGTCGGGGGCGCCGCCACCGCGATGGTCGCCCGCAAGCTGCGGGAGAAGGCCGGCCGCCTCGCCGCCCACCTGCTGGAGGTCGCCGAGGAGGACGTCGAGTACGCCGAGGGCAGGTTCTCGGTCCGCGGCGCCCCCGACCAGGCCAAGACCATCCAGGAGGTCGCCTTCGCCGCCTACACCAACCTGCCGGAGGGCATGGAGGCGGGGCTGGAGGGCGTCACCTACTACGACCCGCCCAACATGACCTTCCCGTTCGGCACCTACTGCGTGGTGGTCGACGTCGACAAGGGCACCGGCGCGTGGAAGGTCCGCAAGATGGTCGCGGTCGACGACTGCGGGGTCCGCATCAACCCGATGATCGTCGAGGGCCAGATCCACGGCGGCCTGGCGGAGGGCTTCGCCATCGCCGCCATGCAGCAGATCACCTTCGACGAGGAGGGCAACTGCATCGGCAGCAACTTCACCGACTACCTGCTGCCGACCTCCTGGGAGACGCCGAATTTCGAGACCCACGAGACCGTCACCCCCTCGCCCCACCACCCCATCGGGGCCAAGGGCGTCGGCGAGTCGCCGACGGTCGGCTCCCCCGCCGCCTACGTCAACGCGGTGCTGGACGCCCTGGCGCCGCTCGGGATCACCAACATCGACATGCCGGTGACCAGCGACAAGGTCTGGACGGCGATGCACGAGAAGGGTTTCGCGTGACGATGGCGCCGGAGCCGCCGTACGCCCTGGCGACGGTGGTCAGGGTCGACCCGCCGGTGTCGTCGCGGGTGGGCGACAAGGCGGTGGTGACCGTCGACGGGCGGCTGGAGGGCTGGGTCGGCGGCGCCTGCGCCGAGCCGATCGTGGTCAGGGAGGCGCTGGCGGCGCTGGCCGAGGGCAGCCCGCGGCTGGTGCGCATCACCCCGACCGAGCTGGCGGCGACCGCCCCGCCGCTTCCCGAGGAACGCGGCGTGGTCGCCGCCGTCAGCACCTGCCCGTCCGGCGGGGGGCTGGAGGTGTTCGTGGAGCCGGTGGGGGTCGCGTCCCGCCTGCTGGTGTGCGGCCGCACCCCGCTGGCCGCGGCCCTGGCGCGGCTGGCGGAGGTGGTCGGCTACGAGGTGACCGGGCTCGGCGACGCCGACCTGGACGGCGTCCGCAGCGACGACGCCGGCCCGGGCGACGCGGTGGTGGTCGCCACCATGGGCCACTACGACGAGGAGGCGCTCGCCGCGGCGCTGCGCACCCGGGCCGGCTACGTCGGCCTGGTTGGCAGCCGCCGCCGCGCGGCGACGGTGTTCGACGCCCTGCGCCGCCGCGGCGTCGCCGACGCCGACCTGGCCAGGGTCGCCAGCCCCGCCGGCCTGGACCTCGGCCCCTCCACCCAGGAGGAGATCGCCGTCGCGATCCTCGCCGAGCTGATCCGCGAGCGGCACCGCCGCGCCGCCGCCCCCGCGCCGGAGGACCGGGTGGAGCTGGCCACCGACCCGGTCTGCGGGATGGCGGTCGCGGTCACCGAGGCGAGCCTCACCGCCGAGCACGGCGGCCGGACCTTCTGGTTCTGCGGCGAGCACTGCCGCAGCGCCTTCCGCCGCGACCCCGCGGGGTACCTGGACGCCGGCGGCGGGGGTCGCGGCACGGCCGGCTGAGCGGCCGGGGCTGAGGCTGGGTCCCAGGAATGCGCGAGGGTGTCGGAGCGTTACCGGCTGCAGTGCAGACCCGAGGGCTGGAGACGGCCACCACGGTCACGTGGTGCCCTACGAGGACCTGCAGGCCGAGGGCTACGGGGCATACGGGAAACTCATCAACCAAGCCACGACGGAGGTAGCGAAGCGATGAGCCAGAAGAGGGAGAAGGCGGTCCTGGCCGGAGGGTGTTTCTGGGGGATGCAGGACCTGATCCGGAAGCGGCCAGGGGTCCTCTCGACGCGGGTGGGCTACACGGGAGGCGACGTCGCGAACGCCACCTACCGGAACCACGGGACCCACGCCGAGGCGATCGAGATCATCTTCGACCCCGAGGTGACCTCGTACCGCGAGCTGCTCGAGTTCTTCTTCCAGATCCACGACCCGACGACGCTGAACCGCCAG
>Ga0081538_10001457_pt1 | contig 24321 bp, 20 predicted proteins | sample TabmetS5T2R1_FD_71022 | JGI IMG/M metagenome (GOLD analysis project Ga0081538, IMG submission 71022) | Tabebuia heterophylla rhizosphere microbial communities from the University of Puerto Rico - S5T2R1 | ecosystem: Host-associated > Plants > Roots > Rhizosphere ... | reverse complement strand
GGCGGCCGTGGTGTCACCTCGGGAATCACCGACGTCGCCGGTCGCACTAGCGTGCATGGTCTGGTCACGTTAGCTGGGGAGACCGAGGACGGTGACGGCGGCGTGCACGACGCGACAGGAACCAATGACCCCGATGACTCGTTCGGCGACGGGGTCGCGAAGATCGGGGACTTGGCGGCCGCCGCCGGCGTCCGCAGCATTCACGTGCTCGCGTGGCGCGACCTGGACGACGTGGAGGCCGGTGGATCGGAGCTCCACATCCACGAGATGGCCCGTCGCTGGGCCGCCGCTGGCCTCGACGTCACCCTCCGCACCTCCTGGGCTCAAGGCCAGCCGACCGAGGACATCCGGGACGGCTACCGCGTTGTGCGGCGGGCCGGCCGCCACATGGTGTTCCCACGCGCCGCGGCCGCCGAGCTGTTCCGCCGTACGGGTCCCCGCGACGTACTCGTCGAGATCTGGAACGGCATGCCGTTTCTCAGCCCGATGTGGAACCGCGGGCCCCGCGTCATCATCATCCACCACGTCCATGGCGAGATGTGGAAGATGGCGCTCGGTCCCCGCCTCGGCGTCCTGGGTGAGCTCTTCGAGCGACGCGTGGCGCCGGCCTTCTACCGCGGGTCCACGATCGTCACCGTGTCGGAGTCGTCCAAGCGCGAGCTGGTGGACGAGCTCGGGTTGCCGCCGGACCGGATCCGGGTCATCCCCAACGGTGTCGACGCCCGCTACTCCCCCGGCCCCGTCACCAAGGAAGCAGGGCCGCTCGTCGTCGCCGTCGGCCGCCTCGCTCCGGTCAAGCGCTACGACGTGCTGGTCCGCGCCGCCGACATCGCCCGTCGCCGCCTGGGCCTCCCGCTCCGGCTCGAGATCGTCGGCGAGGGGTTCGAGCGCCCGCTCGTCGAGTCGGTCATCGACGAGCTCGATGCCGGTGGGTGGGTGAGCCTGCGGGGCTCGATCGACGAGGCCGACAAGATCGACCTGTACCGGCGCGCCTGGGTGGTCGCGTCGGCCTCGGCCCGGGAGGGCTGGGGCCTGTCGCTCACCGAGGCGGCCGCATGCGGCACACCCGCGGTGGCCTCGCGCATCAGCGGCCACGAGGACGCGGTCATCGACGACGTCAGTGGTGTGCTCGTTCCCGGCGACCCCGAGGCGCTGGGAGCCGCCATGGCGCGCGTGCTCGGTGACGACGAGTTGCGAGCGCGGCTCCGCCAGGGAGCACTCGACCGCGCCGCACAGCTCAGCTGGACCGCCGCCGCGACCGCGTTCATGCGGGTGGTGGCCGACGAGGTGACGACCCGCCGCGCGTCGCAGCATCACAAGACAGGCCGACCTTCATGGCGCACCGTGGCCAGTGCTGCCAGGAGGCCCAGCCGTTGAGCTGCGACACGGCAACAACTCCCCACGCGGGGGTAGCCGACGGGGCGCGCTTCCCGCTGGGCCTCTGCCGATGAGGAATCCGTTGCCGAGGCTCAGCCAGGCGTCGGTCCGCCTGCACGTCGCGCTCGCCGCGGTCGCCTACGTGCCCCTGCTCCTGACCCAGCCGGGCTGGGTGAGCGCCGACACCAAGACCTTCCTCTACCTCGATCCCGCCCGCCTGCTGGGTCGGGCATGGTCGATGTGGGACCCGTCCCTCGGGGCCGGGACGGTCACGCACCAGACCATCGGCTACCTGTGGCCGATGGGGCCCTTTTTCTGGCTCGCGGACGCCGTCGGGATCCCGGACTGGATGGCGCAGCGCCTGTGGTGGGGGACGATCATCTTCGCCGCCGGCGCCGGGGTCGCGTACCTGCTGCGCACGCTGGGTTGGCGCGGGGCCGGGGTGGTCGTGGCCACGTTCGCGTACGCGCTGTCCCCGTACATCCTCACGCTGGTGGCCCGGCTGTCGGCCATCCTGCTGCCGTTCGCCGGGCTGCCGTGGCTGGTGGCATTCACGATCCGGACGGTCCGCACCAGGGGCTGGCGCTATCCGGCGCTCTTCGCCCTGACCGTCACGACGTGCGGGAGCGTGAACGCGACGGCGCTGCTGCTCGTGGGGCTGGCGCCGGCGCTGTGGCTCGTCCACGCCGTGTGGGTCGCCAAGGAGGTGAGCCTCCGCCGGGCGGCCACGGCGATGCTCCGGCTCGCCGTCCTGACGATCCCGGTGTCCGCGTGGTGGATCGCCGGCCTCAGCGTGCAGGCGACCAACGGCCTCGAGATCCTGAGCTACTCGGAGACCGCGCGGACCGTCTCGCTGGTGTCGGTGAGCCACGAGGTGCTGCGCGGCCTCGGCTATTGGTTCTTCTACGGCGGCGACCGGTTGGGTCCCTGGATCGAGCCCAGCACTTACTACACGCAGTCGCCCGGGCTCATCGCCGTCACCTTCCTGCTCCCGATCGCGGGCCTCGCAGGCGCCGTGGTGGCCAGGTGGCGCCACCGGGCCTACTTCGTGGTGCTCGCCGCTGTGGGCGTCGCGGTCGCGACCGGCGCCTATCCCTGGGAGGACGGCCCGCTCTGGCCCTGGCAGCGGGCGGTGAAGCGGTTCCTCCTCACCGACGTCGGCCTGTCGATGAGAAGCCTGCCCCGGGCCGTGCCGCTGGTCGCGCTGGGGTTTGCCGTGCTGCTCGGCGCGGGCGTGACGAGCGTCGTCCGCCGCTGGCCCCAGTGGAACCGGCGGCTGCTGGTCGGCGGGGTCGCGGCGGCGGTGTTGGCCCTGCCTCCGCTGTGGCTCGGCGAGTTCGTCCCCGAGAACCTGCGGCGCCAGGACATCCCCGACTACTGGCAGGAAGCCGCCGATCACCTCGATGCCGACGGGCAGGACGCCCGGGTGCTGGTCGTGCCCGGCAGCGACTTCGCCAGCTATCGCTGGGGCAACACCGTGGATCCCATCCTGCCCGGCCTGACCGACCGGCCGTCGATGCAGCGCGAGCTCATCCCCTACGGGTCGCCGGCCTCGGCCAATCTGCTCAACGCACTCGACCTGCGGTTCCAGGAGCGCACGACCGATCCCGACAGCGTTGCCCCCATCGCCCGGCTGCTGCGGGCGGACGACGTGCTGGTGCAGAGCGACCTCCAGTACGAGCGGTACAACACCCCCCGCCCCCGCAACTTCTGGAACCTGATGTCGTCGGCCCCGGGATTGGGCGAACCCGATGAGTTCGGCCCCCACGAACCCAACCTCACGATCCCGGAGGTCCCGCTCGATGACGAGCTGACCATCCTGACCGACCCGGGCCTGCCCGACCCGCCCGCGCTGGCGTCGTTCCCGGTGGACGACCCGGTGCCGATCGTGTCGGCGCACGGGCCGGGAACCACCCTCCTCGTGGCCGGTGACGGGGCCGGGCTGGTCGACGCCGCCGGCGCCCGGCTCCTCGACGGCACCGAGCTCGTCCGCTACAGCGCCAGCCTCGACGGCGACGAGGTCGGCGCCGCGCTCGACGACGGTGCCGCCCTGCTGCTCACGGACTCCAACCGCAAGCGCGGCGAGCGCTGGACGACCATCCGCCACACGCGCGGGTACACCGAAGCCGCCGAGGAGGAGCCGCTGGTCAGAGACCTCAGCGACAACCGTTTGCCGGTCTTCCCCGACGCCACCACCGACTCGCAGACGGTGTCGGTCTACGAGGGCGGCATAGAGGCGACGGCCACCAGCTACGGGAACACCATCACGTTCACACCCGAGGAACGGGCCGCATACGCCGTCGACGGCGACCCCGAGACCGCTTGGCGCACGGGGGCCTTCGCCGACGCCCGGGGTGAACGGCTCGAACTGACCCTGACCAGCCCGGTGACCACGGATCACGTCACCCTGCTGCAGCCCACCACGGGCGTGCGCAACCGCTTCATCGAATCGGTCCGGCTGCGGTTCGACGACGGCGACGCCATGGATGTCGATCTCACGGACCAGTCCCGCGAGACGCCCGGCCAGGTGGTGACCTTCCCCCGGCGCACGTTCGAGGAGCTGTCGCTCGAGATCCTGTCCGACACCGCCGGAGACAACCTCGTTCGCTACGGGGGACTCTCCAGCGAGGGCTTCGCCGAGGTGATGATCGGCGACGACGACGCCCGGCTCGACGAGATCGTTCGCCTCCCCAACGACCTGCTCGAGGCCGCCGGGGCCGATTCGATGGATCATCCGCTGGCGATCAGCCTCAACCGTCTGCGCCAGGACCCCACCGATGCCACCCGACTCGACGAGGAACGCGCCATCCAGCGGAGGTTCACGCTGCCGTCCGCCCGCGCCTTCACGCTCGGGGGCGACGCCCGCCTCTCGCCCCGGGCCGACGCATCCACGATCGACGGCCTGCTGGAACGCCCGCACGATGGCTCGGCGACCTGGGCCCGGGCCAGCAGCAACCTCAACGGCAGCCTCGAGAACGCCAGCGCCGCCTTCGACGGCGACCCGTCCACCGCCTGGAACACCATCCGGGCCGAGCCGGGCGGCCAGTGGATCGAGGTCAACCTTCGTGAGCCCCAGACCGTCGACCAGCTCCCGCTGACGATCGTCGCCGACCGGCTGCACTCGGTGCCCACCGAGATCGAGCTGACGGTGGACGGGCGGTCGCTGGGGCGTCTGCCGCTGCCCGCCATCGAGAGCCAGGACGAGCAGAACGCCACCGCGACCGTGGACGTGCCGCTCCCCGAGTCCGTGACGGGTTCGTCGTTCCGCGTGCGGTTCACCGGGATGCGGGCCGTGACGACGAGGGACTGGTCGAGCAACCGCGAGGTCGACCAGCCGGCGGGGCTGGCCGAGATCGGCCTGCCGGGACCGACCGTGGCCGCCCGCCCCGACAGGTTCGACAGCGGCTGCCGGGACGACCTCCTCAGCATCGACGGCGAGCCCATCGCCGTGCGGGTCACCGGGACGATGGACGCCGCCCTCGCCCGCCGGCCGCTCACGATCGCCACGTGCGGCGCCAGCGCCGGGCCCGTCGAGCTCGACGGCGGCGACCACGACGTCCGCACCGCTCGCGGGGACGTCCTGGGCATCGACCTCGACCAGCTCGTCCTGCGCTCGGCGCCCGGCGGGGCGGCGTCTTCGGCCACCGGTCCCCTGGTGGCCGAGGCCATCGCCGCACGCGCCGACGACACGGCCGCCGCGCCCCCCCGTGTGACCGTGGTGCACGAGGGTCAGGACCACGTGGAGGTGGAGGTGACCGGCGCGACCGCCGGCGAGCCGTTCTGGCTGGTGCTCGGCCAGAGCTTCAACGAAGGCTGGGCGGCCAGCATCGACGGCGAACGGATCGCCGATCCCGAGCTGGTCGATGGCTTCGCCAACGGCTGGCAGGTCGTGCCCGACGCCGAGTCGTTCGTCGTCGACCTGCGCTTCGGGCCCCAGCGCCGCGTCGACCTCACGATGGCGGTGTCGGCCGTGGCGGCGGCCGCGTGCCTGGCGCTGACGATCCGCCGGCCCCGCTCGGCGATCATCGCCCCATCGGCGCTGGCCGAGCCCTACTCGAAGGTGCTGGCGTTCCGGTACGAGGGCGCGCTGCCGACCATGCGCACGGCGGTGCTCACCGGCGTAGGGGTCGGCCTGCTGGGATTCGTGGTCGCGGGGCCCGCGGTCGGGGCGGTCGTGGGCATCGCCTCGGGCCTGGGGGCACGCCACGAGACGTTCCGCCGCTGGCTGCTGCTCGGGAGCCCGCTCGCCCTCGGCGTCGCCGCGCTCTACGTGCTCTACATCCAGGTACGCCACGCGCCGGCGCCAGGTTTCGAGTGGCCCATCGAGATGGATCGCGTCCACCCCTTCGGATGGCTGGCGATCCTGCTGCTGGTGGCCGACGTGATCGTCGATCGGGTGTGGCAAGCTCGACGCACGGACACATGACGGCCACCGACAGCAGCTTCATCCTCGGAGTCGACCTCGACGGCGTGTGTGGCGACTACACGGGTGCCCTGCGCGACATCGTGGCCCGCCACCGGCACGTCGATGCCGAGACCCTCCCCCTCGACCGCTCGTGGGACTTCCGGGAGTGGGGCCTGTCTCCTGCGGAGTTCGAGCGGATCCACCAGGCCGCGGTCCTGGACCACCGGATCTTCCGGACCATGCCGGCGTTCGACGGCGTCGCCGAGGTGCTGTGGCGGCTGTCCGACGCCGGGGTCTGGATCCGCATCATCACCCACCGGCTGTACGTCAACTGGGGCCACCGGGTCGCCGTCGCCGACACCGTGGACTGGCTCGACGCCATGAACATCCCGTACCGGGACCTGTGCTTCCTGGGCGCCAAGCCGCAGGTGGAGGCCGACTGCTACGTCGAGGACGCGCCCCACAACGTCGTCGCCCTGCGCGAGACGGGCGCCTACGTGATCGTCTTCGACCAGCCCTACAACCGCGGCGTCGACGGGCCTCGCGCCGCCGACTGGGCGCACGTCGAGGACCTGGTCGGCGCCCGGGTAGCCGACCTGGGGCTGAGCCTCCAGGCGCCGTTGCCGGGGTTCGAGGACGCCCGCGGCCGGCTGCAGCGGCGGGTCGCCCGGCCGACGCCCTGATCCCCGTACAACAACCTCGAACTTGCCGCAGTTGCGGTGGTCATAGCAGCGCTAAGTGCGGCACGTTCGGACGAGGTGGTCGGGTGGCGGGCCGTAGCGGTGGCGCAAGTGGTCGGCGATCGCCCGCAGGCGGGCCCGCGGCGACCAGTACGGACCCCGCCGGCCGGGGGCGACCAGGCCGATGCCCAGTTGCCCCACGGCGACGACCAGGCGGATCGCCGCGTGGTACCGGCCCGAGTGCTCGCGCACCATGAGCAGCGTGTTGCGGAGCTGCAGGTAGTCCACGACGTCGGCGTTGGAGCCGACGTCCCGGTTGCGCACCTCGGCGCCGCGCACCACGCCGACCTCCCAGCCCCGCTCCCGCGCTCGCAGGGCCAGCTCGGCCTCCTCGCAATAGGCGAAGTAGCGCTCGTCGAAGAGACCCGCGTCCTCGAGGCAGTGGCGGCGGGCGACCATCAGCGTGCCATGGGCGTAGCCGGCGGGCTCCCAGCCATCGGCGACCGTCGCCTCGGCGGGGATCGCCCCGAAGTAGCGGTCCAGCACCGGCGTGAGGCCGTCGCCGACGTCGGCCGACGCCAGCCCGGCCCGGGGTCGGGCGCCCACCTCGTCGAGCAGCCGGCGCAGGCACCCCGGCTGCGGCTCGGCGTCGTGGGGCGCCACCCCCAGCCAGGGCGCCGGATCGTGCCCCAGGAACCAGCGGAAGCCGGCATTGGCGCCGGGCCCGAACCCGGTGTTGGCGCCCAGCTCCAGCACGTCGATGCCGGCGGGGAGCGACCCCCGCAGCCGCGCCAGGTCGTCCTCCGACGAGCCGTTGTCCACCACGAGCACCCGCACCGGCACCCCCTGGTCGAGGAACAGCCGGGCGGTGCGAACGGCAGCACGGGGGCGCCGGCGATGGACGATGACGAGGTCGAGGGCCGGCCGTGGCGCCGGCCCAGCGCCGGCCGGCGCCGCCAGCGCGTCGCGGGCGGTCGCGACCGAGACATCGCCCGCCCCTGCCGGGCCCGAGGTCATGGGTTCCACCGCGGTGAGCCTGAGGTCATAGGTTCCGATCCCGGAACCTATTGCCTCGGCCCCTGAGGGGCGGAACCCATGACCTCGGGTCTCGCCGCCCGCAGGACCTACCATCGTCCGGTTGTGACCCCACCCGCCGCCGCGTCCCGGCCCGACCCCCTCCCCCCCGAGCTCGATGCGGCGCGCCGGCTGCTCGACTACTGCGACGCCTCCCCGTCCCCGTACCACGCCTGCGCGACCGCTGCCGCCATGCTGGGCGAGGCGGGATTCACCGAGCTGGCCGAGGACGCGGCCTGGCCCGGCGGCCCGGGCGCTTGGTTCGTGGTCCGGGGCGGCAGCCTCGTCGCCTGGGCGATCCCGGCCGAGCACGACCCCCACGGCCGCTTCCTGATCGTGGGCGCGCACACCGACAGCCCCAACTTGCGGATCAAGCCCCGGCCCGATCTCGTGCGGGCGGGCGCCCGCCAGCTCGGCGTCGAGGCCTACGGGGCCGTGCTGCTCAACAGCTGGCTCGACCGCGACCTGGGGCTGTCGGGCCGGGTGGCGATCCGGGGCGACGGTTCGGGCGCCAGCCTCCGCCTCCTGCGCGTCGACCGAGCCGTGTGCTGCATCCCCCAGCTGGCCATCCACCTGGACCGGGAGGTCGCCCAGAAGGGGCTGGTCGTCGACGCCCAGCACCACCTGTCCCCGATCTGGGGCATCACCGACGGCACCTCGCCCGTCGAGGGGCAGTTCCGCTCGTTCGTGGCGCAGGAGTTGGGCGTCGACGCCGACGACGTTCTCTCGTGGGACCTGATGCTCCACGACCTCGCGCCCGGTGCGCTCGTCGGGCGGGACGAGGAGCTGATCGGGTCGGCGCGGCTCGACAACCTGGCCTCGTGCTGGGCGGCGGTCGCGTCCCTGTGCGACGTGGCGCGATCCCCGGGCGCGAACGCCGCCGGACCGGTCCGGGTCGTGTGCCTCTTCGACCACGAGGAGATCGGGTCGACCTCCGATCGGGGGGCTGCGTCGTCGCTCCTGCCGAGCGTGCTCGAGCGCATCGTGACGGCCGGTGGTGGCGACCGCGACGGCTTCCACCGGGCCCTGGCGCGCTCGGCCTGCCTGTCGGCCGACATGGCCCACGCCACCCACCCCAACTACGCCGACCGCCACGATCCACAGCACCAGGTGGCCATCAACGGCGGCCCGGTGGTCAAGGTCAACGCCAACGTTCGCTACGCCACCGACGCCCCGGGGAGCGCGCTGGTGGCGCTGGCCGCCGAGCAGGCGAAGGTCCCGCTGCAGGCGTTCGCCATGCGCAGCGACCTGCCGTGCGGGTCGACGATCGGCCCGATCACCGCCGCCCGCCTGGGAATCACCACCGTCGACGTCGGCATGCCCCAGCTGGCCATGCACGCGGCGCGTGAGCATGCCGGCAGCCACGACCCGGCCGGCTACCAGGCGCTGATGTCGGCGTTCCTGGACCCCGCCTGAGGCCATGGACGTCCACGAGGCCCGCACGGTGCTGGAGGTGGCGGACGGCGACGGCTGGGACGCGGTGCGCGCGGCCTACCGCCGCCTGATCCGCGCCGCGCATCCCGACAGGGCGGGGGGAACCGGGCGGGCGGCCGCCCGCCTGAACGAGGCGTACGCGGTGCTGAGCCGCGCCCGTCGCCACGGATCGCCGGTGGGACCTGCGACGGCGCCCACCGGCACGCCCCGACCTAGGGGCCGGCCTGGCCCGCCTCCGCCGCCTCCCCCACCCTGGGTCGGATCCGTGGTCGTCGGCGAGGACACGCTGCTCCTGGCCGCACCCCCGCCGGAGGCCTTCGCGCTGCTGGCGGAGGCCGGCCACCGCATAGGCTCGGTCAGCTACGTCGACCGGAGCTGCGGCATCTTCGAGGTCGTGGTCGACCAGGCGGGTGAGACCTGTTCGCTGCTGGTGACCCTGCAGGGCCGTGGCCACGGCACCGAGGTGGTGTTCGCGCTCGAGTCGCTCGAGCGGGCGGCCAGCCTGTCGCCGGAGCCGTACGCGCGCCGACTTGCGGAGATGCTTCGTTAGAGTTTTCGGGGTGTCCGACCTCCCCACCACCGATGACGAGTGGCGCCAGCGCCTCGACCCCATCCAGTTCGAGGTCACTCGGCGGGGCGGCACCGAGCGTGCCTTCACCGGGATCTACTGGGACGAGAAGGGCGATGGCACCTACCGCTGCGTGGCCTGCGGCCAGGCGCTGTTCTCCTCGGACACCAAGTACGACTCGGGCACCGGCTGGCCCAGCTTCTGGGAGCCGCTCAACAGCGACGCGGTCGTGACCGTGACCGACACCAGCCACGGCATGGTCCGCACCGAGGTTCGCTGCTCCCGCTGCGGCTCCCACCTCGGGCACGTTTTCGAGGACGGTCCCCAGCCGAGCGGCCTGCGCTACTGCATGAACTCGGCCGCCCTCGACCTCGAGCGGGCCGAGTAAGAACTCGGACGTCAGACTCCGAGGCGGGGCCGCACCTCGTCCCAGAGCGCCCGGTAGGCGCGGGCGGCCCGGCTGCGGGGGGCGCTGACCACCACGGGTGCCCGCTCCACCCCCATGAGCTCGACCTCGGTGGCGGCGGGGATGGAGGCCTGGACCACGTCGTCCGGGCTCGTATCGGGGAGCGTGGCCACGACCTCGCGGTGCAGCCGCTTGCGCCCGTCGACCATCGAGAAGAAGGCCACGATCCGGGGTGGTCGGTCGACCTCACCGGCGACGAAGTCGCCCAGCTGGGTGAACGTGCGCACCGTCAGGGTCGACGGAATGAGCGGCACCAGCAGGGCGTCGGCGGCGTCGAAGACGCTCTCGGAGACCAGGGAGATGGACGGCGGGCAGTCCAGCATCGCCAGGTCGTAGAACTCGCCCAGCGGGGCGATCACCTTCCGGAGCCGGCGCGTCGGCTTGCCGGCGGCGTCGAGGGCCAGGTCCATGTGGCGGTAGGAGAAGTCCGCCGGCAGCAGGTCGAGCCCCTCGATGTCGGTACCCCGCAGCAGGTAGGTCACGTCGCTGCGGCCCCGGACGAGCTTGCGGCCGCCGCCCTTGACCTTGGGCCTCACCCGGAACAGGTACGACGCCGCCCCCTGGGGATCGAGGTCCCAGAGCAGCGTGCGCAGGCCATCCTGCGCCGCCAGGGTCGCAAGGTTCACGGCGGCCGATGTCTTTCCCACGCCCCCCTTGATGTTGTAGGTGGCGACGACCTTCACGAAAACACCTCGCCGACCAGCGCCTGCTGGTCGGCGGCGGCGAAGGCCGCGAAGCGCTCGGCGAAGGCGTCGCGGGCCTCGTGCTGCTCGGCGTCGAGCCGGTCGACGAGGACGCCCAACGCCAGCAGCGCCTCATGGTGCTCGACGGTGGTCTTCGCCAGCTCGGCCGCGAGACCCCGCAAGTAGGAGGCCTGCACCTCGCGGTCCTGGTGGACGCCGAGCACGTCCTGCAGCCCCTTCAGCGACCGCACCATCGGCTTGACCACCAACCGCGGCCACAACCCTCCGAAGAGCTCCAGCAGGTAGCGCAGCTCCTTGCCCCGCTTGCGCAGCTCGTGGAGGTCCGTGGCCGGGCTGGTCGCGTCGATGGTGGCGCCCATCGCCAGCATCCGCCCGTAGACCTTGCGGATGCGGCGGCCGGCCACCTCGACGATCGGCTTCTTGGCGTCGGGGCGCTCGCCGGTGGCGCCCAGGTCTCCGGCCAGGAACGTCCGGTAGTCGTCCCAGGCGTGCCGGTACGTGGGACCACGGAGCTCGCGGCGCAGCGCCCGGAACGCAGCGGCCCGGTGCCGGACCAGGAGTGCGCGGACGGGCGCCAGGGCCGCGTGCCGCTCGACCGGGATCGCCGAGACCAGGTGATCCCAGTCCAGGAGCTGGACATCGAGATCGCGGGTCGGGCCCGTGACCGCCTGGACCCAGCGGAGGGCGTCGCGCTGGGTGGCCAGCGGCTCGGGGCGGAAGGCGCCCTTGAGCTCCCGCAGCACCGAGCGGCTCCGTCGCACCGCCACGCGCAGGTCGTGGAGGAACTCGGTGTCGAGGTCGGCGAGCGTGCCCGGCAGGTTGGCCTCGACGATCCCCGCCAGGTCGCAGAGCACCGCCACTGCCGCCCGGTCGGTGCGTTGGTCTGGCCGCAGATCGACGCGAACCTTGGTCCGGATGCCCTGGGGGTCGCCGCCCACTGCGGCGATGGCCTCGTCGGCGAGGCTCACCCCGGCGTCGACCAGGCCCCCCTTCGGGCCTTGCCGGACCGCGGCGGTCACGTCGCCGAGCGGCTTCGGGTAGCCGAGCACGCCGCTGACGTCCACGCGGGGCGTGAGCGGGATCGCGGCGCCGCCACCGCCATCGGCACCGCCGGCCAGCGCCGTCGGGAAGGCCAGCGACACGCGCGCCACGGTCTTGTCGTCGGCGTTGAGCACCCGCACCAGCTGGGCGCCGACCCTGACGGTGGCCAGCGGCAGCAGCGCCCGCATCTCGACGATGGCTCGTAACCGGTCGCGCAGCGGTCCGGCGGGGAGGTCGCGCAGCAGATAGCGATTCCGCCGGGGTCGTCGCACGTCGGCCACGAGGGGCGGCCGACCGCCGGGCTCCCGCAACACGAGACGATGCCCGCCGCGACCCGTCTCGAGATGCAGGTCGACCCCGGCGGCCCGCAGGCGCCGGTCGGCGGTGTCGAGGACCGTGTAGGCGCGGCTGGCCCCGGGCTCGGCGATGACCGGAAAGCGCTTGTCCAGGTAGGCCAGGAGCGCCGGAGGATCGACGCCTTCGGGGAGCGCGTACGACACGGTCGAGACGTCGAGCGGCATAGCTTGTCGAGTCTGCCATGCCGGACCTGCCATGCTCCGGGTCGATGCGCCGGTTGTTCGTGTACGGAACGCTGATGCCCGGACGGCTGCGCTGGCCGCTGATCGCCGCCGACGTCGTGCGGCAGCGTCCGAGCGCCATCCCGGGAACCTTGTACGACACCGGCCACGGCTATCCGGCCCTCGTCGTCGGCGGCGACCGCCGGGTTCCCGGCTGGCTCCTCGAGCTGTCGGAACGGGCGCCGACCGTCCTCGAGGAGCTCGACGTCGTCGAGGGGCCGCATTACCGACGCACCGACGTCACCACGGTCGACGGCGTGCGCGCCCTCACCTACGCCTACATCGGCGATCCCGCTGGGTTCACCGTGCTGGACGGGCCCTGGGACCGCGACGACGAGCGATGATCACGCTGGTGCTGGGCGGGACGCGTTCGGGAAAGTCCGAGGTGGCCGAGTCGCTCGCCGCCGGCATCGGCGACCGGGTGACGTACGTGGCGACCGGCTCGTCGTCCGACGCCGACATGGCGGCGCGCATCGCCGCCCATCGGGCCCGCAGGCCTGCGGGCTGGGCGACCGTGGAGGCCGCGGTCGACCTGCCCGAGGTGCTGGCGGCGGTGGACGGCCCGGCCATCGTCGACTCGCTCGGCAACTGGGTCGCGGCGCACGCCGACCTGGCACCCGATGCGACGGGCCTGTGCCGCGCGCTGGGCGGGCGGGGCGCCGACACGATCGTCGTGTCGGAGGAAGTGGGGCTCGGGGTCCATGCCCCGACCGCGGCCGGGCGCCGCTTCGCCGACGCCCTGGGCGAGCTCAACCGCGCCGTGGCCGAGCTCTCCGACGAGGTGCTGCTGGTGGTTGCCGGACGCGTCCTGCCGTTGTCCCGGCCCGCGAGCCGGGGTCGGCTCGAGCCCACGGACTGATGCGGAGCGCGCTCGGGTTCCTCACCGTCGTCGGCGGCGCCGCGCCACCGAACCGCCGCGCCCCGGCATGGTTCGGAGTGGTCGGGGCCGCGCTGGGGCTGGCGGTCGGCGGCGCGTGGTGGGCGGCCGGCGAGCTCTGGCCGCCCTTCGTCGCGGCGGTGCTGGCGCTCGCCGTCGACGGCGCCCTCACCGGCATGTTGCACTACGACGGGTTGGCCGACAGCGCCGACGGCCTGCTCCCGCCGCTCGACCGCAGGCGACGGCTGGAGGTCATGGCGACGCCCCAGATCGGCGCCTTCGGCGTGATGGCGCTGGCGCTGGTGGTGCTCGCCCGCGTGGCGGCACTGGGCGCGCTCCGGCCCGACCCGCTGCTGGTGGCCGGCCTGTGGACCGTCTCCCGGTCGGCCATGGCGCTGGCGCTGGCCTGGCTGCCGTACGCCCGGGCCGATGGCGGCGCCGCCTCCGGGTTCCGCTCCGGCCCGCCCGCGCCCGCGCTCGCCGGTGTCGTGGTCGGGGGTGCCGTCGTGGCCTGGTCGTTCGACGGCGGATGGGGACCGGGCCTTCTGGTGGCCGCGGGCGGCCTGGCCGGGTTCGGCGGCGTGGTGGCGCTCGCCCAGCGGCGGCTGGGCGGCTACACGGGGGACGTGCTGGGTGCCGCCGGCCTGATCGCCGAGACCGCGGGCCTGTTGGTGGCGGCCGCCCGATGGTGAGGGCGCGCCCTTGAGGGCCGACCCGTGAGCGTCCCGTGGCAGCGGCAGGTCACGGCGGCCGGCGTGGCGTTGGCGCTCGACCGGGCCCTCGGGGAGCCGCCCGTTCCCGGCCGGTTGCATCCGGTGGCGCTGTTCGGCACGGCCATCGCCGCGCTGGAGCGCCGCGTGTACGACGATCGCCGGGCGCCCGGGGCGTTCCTGGCGGCGGCGGGCGTGGGGCTGGCGGCGGCAGCGGGCGTCGCGATCGGATCGCCCCTGGTCGGCGGCTACGTGAGCACCGCGGGACGTGGGCTGCACAACGCCGCCCTCCGGGTGGAAGCCGCCCTGACGTCAGGGGACGTTCCGGCCGCCCGGCGCCTGCTCCCGTCGCTGGTGGGGCGCGACCCGACCGCGCTCGATGCGGCGGCCATCGCCCGCGCAGCAGTCGAATCCGTCGCCGAGAACACCACCGACGCGATCGTGGCGCCGGCACTGTGGACGGCCGCCGCCGGCCCGGTGGGGGCGTTCGTGTACCGCGCCGGCGACACGCTCGACTCGATGGTCGGCTATCGCGACGAGCGCTACCGCCGCTTCGGGCTCGCCTCCGCCCGCCTCGACGATGCGCTGGCGTGGGTGCCGGCCCGCACCACGGCCGCGCTCGTCGCCCTGGCCCGACCCGGGCGTGCATCGGACGTAGCCCGCGCCGTCCGGCGGGAAGCGCGCCGCCACCCCTCGCCCAATGCCGGCGTGTCGGAGGCGGCGTTCGCTGGGGCGCTGGGGCTGCGGTTGGGCGGTGCCAACCGCTACGGCGGCGTCGTGGAGGATCGTCCGATCCTGGGTTCGGGGCGCCGGCCCGGCCCGCGGGACATCACCGCCGCTGTCGACCTGTCGCGGGACGTCACCTGGCTGCTGGCGGGGCTGCTCGTCCTGGCGGGCACGGGGGGCGCCATCGTCGGTCGCCGTCGCGGCGCCGTTGCGCCCGGGACCACGATCCGAGCGGCTGGAGGCTGCGTTGGCCGGGGTCCGCAGGCGTCGGCGATCATGACCGCCCGTGACCGACCCCGACGCCACGCCCGGCCGGCCGGCGACTCGCCCCGTCGACGCCGTCGTCTTCGACCCCGGGGTCGGCGCCCGCCGCCTGGCCGCGGCGCTCGCCCGTAGCGGCATCTCGGTCCGGACCGGTCCCGCGCCCGCCGGAGACCGGGACCGGACGCTGGTCGTCACCGACCCCCTCGGGCACCTGCCCCTCGCCGTGTTCGACGGTCTCGCGGCGCGGGTCGGCGCGTTCCGCGCCGCACGCCTGCTGCAGGCACCCTTGGACGTCGCCGCGCAACGCAGGGCGGAGGAGCACCAGCTGCGACTCACCAAGCCGCCCGGATCGTTGGGGTGGCTGGAGGCCGTCGGCGTCCAGCTGGCAGGCATCGCCGCCGCGGTCCCACCGCCGCCGCCTCGGCCGGCGGTCGTGGCCGTCTTCGCCGGCGACCACGGCGTCCACGCCCAGGGCGTCTCGCCGTGGCCACAGGACGTGACCGCGCAGATGGTCGGCAACTTCGTCGCGGGCGGGGCCGCGATCAACGTCCTGGCGCGCCAGGCCGGGGCCGACGTGGTGGTGGTCGACGTCGGCGTCGCCTCGACACTGCCCGAGGTGCCCACCCTGTTGGTGCGCAAGGTGCGCGCCGCAACCGCGGACCTCAGCCTCGGGCCGGCGATGACCATCGACGAGGCCCGGCGGGCGCTCGACATCGGCGCGGAGGTCGCCGCCCGGCTGGTCCGCCAGGGGGCGCGCTGCCTGGTCACCGGCGACATGGGCATCGCCAACACGACGCCCGCCGCGGCCCTGATCGCCGCGCTGACCGACCGGCCGGCCTCGGGGGTGACCGGGCGGGGCACGGGCATCGACGACGACCGGCTCCGCCGCAAGACGGCGCTGGTGGCGGCCGCCGCCGACCGGGCACGCGCCCGTCACGGCGCCGACGCCCTCGGGATCCTGGCCGAGGTCGGCGGGCTCGAGCACGCGGCGCTGGCGGGGTTCGTGGCCGCCGCCACCGCGCTCCAGGTCCCGGTCGTGATCGACGGTGTGATCGCGGCGTCCGCCCTGCTGGTCGCCAACCGCCTCGTCCCGGGCGTCGAGCAGGGCGTCATCGCCGGCCACCGCTCCGTCGAGCCGGGCGCCTCGGCCGTCCTGGGCGAGCTGGGCTTGCGCCCGATGATCGACCTCGACCTGCGGCTGGGCGAGGGCACCGGGGCCGCCCTGGCCCTTCCCCTGGTGGAGGCGGCGGCCCGCGTGCTGGCCGAGATGGCCACCTTCGACGAGGCGGGCGTCACGGAGAAATAGGCTCTGCGGGCGCGGCATTGCCGCACCAGGGGGGATGACGCCGGGCGGCGCCGATGCCTCAGTAGTCTGTGGGGCCTCGTGACCGATCGCTTCCACCAGCCCGAGCGGCCGTCGCCGAGCGATCCCCGGCGGGTGTTCGTGCCCGCCCCCCCGGCATCGCCGACCGACCGCGGCGCCGAGGGCCGGGGCGCGCCCCCGGGGCCGGTGCGGCCGCCCCGGCCCCAGCGACCGGCCAACGGCGCGCGCACCCGCACGTTGCCCCGGCCGGAGCGACCGGGACCGGCCGGCCCGCCCGGCCGGCCGCCCGACGAGGCCCCCGACCGGGCGCGGCCGTCGCGGCCATGGTGGCGCCGGATGCGCTGGCGGCGGGTGCTCGCGGTCACCGCCATCCTGCTGCTGCTGGCGCTGCTCGGGGGTTACCTGTGGGCGCGCAGCGTCTGGAACAGCATCGACCGGGTCGACGTGAGTGCCGTCCTGTCCGACGGCGGCAGCGGCACCAACTACCTGATCGTCGGCTCCGACTCCCGCGACAACCTGCAGGAGGGCGATCCCGGCTTCGATCCGAATGCGGGGCCCGGCGGCCAACGGTCGGACACGATGATGATCCTCCACCTCGAGGGCGGTGAGGCGCAGATGCTGTCGCTGCCCCGCGACCTGTACCTCGAGATCGCCGACACCGGCGGCGACCAAGCCAAGCTCAACTCGGCCTACAACGGGGGTCCCGAGCGCCTGATCAAGACCGTCACCGGCAGCCTGGGCGTCCCGGTGCACCGGTACATGGAGGTCGACTTCGTCAGCTTCGCCGGCTTGGTCGACGGGCTCGGTGGGGTCACCGTCGACTTCGAGAACCCGGCGTTCGACCCGAAATCGGGGCTCAACGTCACGCAGTCGGGTCCCGTCGAGCTCGACGGGGACCAGGCGCTCGCATACGTGCGGTCGCGCACCTACACCGAGGTCATCAACGGCGAGGAGCAGGTCGAGCCGACGGGCGACCTGGGCCGCATCGAGCGCCAGCAGAAGTTCCTGCGGGCGGTGTTCTCGAAGCTGAGCGACACCAAGAACCCGTTCGCGCTGGCCAGCGCCTTCTCCGGGTTGTCGGGCGGCCTTCGCATCGACGACGACATGTCGATGCTCGACGCCTTCCGCCTGGCCTGGGCGCTCCGGGGCATCGACTCCAAGACGCTGGTGCTGCCCGTCGACCCCGACAGCAACGAATCGGGCTCGGTGCTCATCCTCCGCGAGGACGAGGCGCAGCCCATCCTCGACGAAGTGCGCTGACGCACGCTCCTAGGGCACCAGCACGCCGGGGTTCATGATCCCGTCGGGATCGAGGGCGAGCTTGATGGCCCGCATGGCGGCCACCTCCTCCGCCGACCGGTCACGGGCCAGCCACGCCCGCTTGGCCACGCCGATCCCGTGCTCGGCGCTGATCGAACCGCCGAGGCCCACCACCAGGTCCAGCACGGCGGCGTCGACCGCGTCGTCGTCGGGGTCCGGCCCGACGATGTTCACGTGGATGTTGCCGTCGCCCACGTGCCCGTAGAGCAACGTCGTGGCGGCGGGCCAGCCGGACGCCAACCTCGCCGACACCTCGGCGCAGAACTCGGCGATGGCCGCCGCCGGCAGCGTCACGTCGAACTTGAGGACCACCCCCAGCGCAGCCGCGGCTTCGGGGTGCGCCTCGCGCCAGCGCCAGAGGCGTTCCCGCTCCACCCGCCCCAAGCCCACCGCCACCGGTGCGGACGCGGCGTGATCGCCGATCGCGGCGGCCAGCGCCGGCGTCGGATCGGCGCGGCCGGCGGCCTCGACCAGAAGGAACGCCGCCGCCTCGGGCGCCACCGGCGGATCCGCACCCAGGTGGGACGCGACCACGCGCATGCTCTGGCCCTCCATCACCTCGAGCGCGCGCACCTCGGCAACGTCGCGGCGCAGGTCGGCCGCCAGTGAGACCGCCTCCCCAACGCCTCCCAGGGCCAGCAGCGCGACGACCATGTGCGGTTCGTCGGCCACCAGCCGCAGGCGCGCCCGGGTCACCACGGCGAGGGTGCCCTCGCTGCCGCAGAGCAGCTGGGCGAGGTCGTAGCCCGTGTTGTCCTTGACCAGGCCGCCCAGGCGCGAGATGACCGCGCCCGTCCCCAGGACCGCCTCGACGCCGACCACCTGCGCCCGCATCGGCCCGTGGCGCACCACGTGGACGCCACCGGCGTTGGTGGCGATCATCCCGCCGATCGTCGCCGAACCCCGGGCCCCGGTGTCGACGCCGAAGGCCAGCCCAACCTTGGCGGCGTGGGCCTGCAGCGCGGCCAGGGTCACACCCGCCCCGACCGTCACCTGGCCGGCCAGCACGTCCACCGGGCCGAGGTCGTCGAGCCGTCGCAGGCTGAGGACCACCTCCGCGCCGGTGCGGGGGACCGACCCGCCCACGAGGCCGGTGTTCCCGCCCTGGGGCACCAGGGCAACCCCGTGGCCGCGGGCCGCCACCACGAGCGCCTCGACCTGATCGGTCGTCGCCGGACGCACCACGGCCCGCGCCACGCCGCGCCAGCGCCGGGTCCAGTCGACCGAGTACCCCTCGGTCAGGCCGGGGTCGGTGAGGACGGCCGGCTCGCCGAGCGCGTCCCGGGCGGAGGTCAGGAAGGCATCGAGGTCAGCGCCGGGGGCCATCGCCGGTCCCCGCCCCGCGAACTGGGTGCAGCCGTGCGGCGTATGACCGTCTAGCTACACCCGGAATGGTCATCTGGCACCGACCCGCGGGCTACCCGCCCGCCGCCACGATCCTGCCGGCAGCTTCGCCCAGCTCGATCGTGACCCCGTCCTCCGGCCGCGCCCACCCCCGCAGCACGACCTCGTCGCCGTCCTCGAGGAAGGTCCGCCGGACGCCGGCGACCTCCAAGGGCTCGGTGCCGCCGACCGTGAGCTCGATGAGGCTGCCCTCGCTGCTGCGGTCGGGCCCGGAGATCGTGCCCGAGGCCAGCAGGTCGCCGGTTCGGAGGTGGGCGCCGTTGACGGTGAGGTGGGCGATCTGCTGGGGCAGCCGCCAGTAGAGCCCGGCCGCCGTCCCCCGGCTGATCGACGCCGGCTCGCCGCCCGCGGCGGCGCCGGCCGGCGCCAGCGCCACCTCGAGATCGATGTCCAGGCCCCAGGGCTCGGCCAGGCGCAGGTACTCCAGCGGCTCCGGGTCCTGCGCCGGACCGTCGACGTGGCAGTTGGCGAGCGCCGCCAGCGGGGTGACCCAGCCCGCCATGGTGGTGGCGAACGACTTGCCCAGGAACGGGCCCAGAGGCTGGCCCTCCCAGAGCTGGATGTCGCGGGCAGACCAGTCGTTCACGAGGGCGACCCCGAAGACGTGGTCGGCAGCCTCGCCGATGGGGACCGGATGTCCCTGCACCGAAGGGACGCCGACCACGAACCCGAGCTCCAGCTCGATGTCGAGCCGGGTGCTGGGCCCGATCTCGATGGCCCCGTCGCCCGATCGACGCTGACCCGCGGGACGCGCCACGGGGCTACCCGAGACCACCACCGTGCCGGCGCGCCCGTGGTAGGCCACGGGCAGGTGCCGCCAGTTGGGGAGCAGCGGCTCGGCGTCGGGGCGGAACATCCGGCCCAGGTTCGTCGCATGCTCGATCGAGCTGTAGAAGTCCACGTAGTCGGCCACCGCGATCGGCAGGTGGACGGTCGCGGCGGTGTACGGCACCAACGCCGGCGCAACCCGTGAACGCCCCGCCGGGTCGCACACGAGCTCGGTGACCCGGTCGCGCACGGCCTTCCAGGCCGCCGGCCCCAGGGCCAGGAACGGATTGAGCGTCGGAGCCGCGAGCGCATCGCCCTCGGCTGCCCCCCCGACCAACCCGTCGGCCGTGAGGCGGGCGAGATCGAGCACCTGGTCGCCGATCCGGGCGCCGACCCGCGGCGCTCCCCCACCCGCCGAGAACACCCCCAGGGGCAGGTGCTCCGCAGGAAATCCCGAACCGTCCGCCCCCGCTACCCACGACGTCAGCACGTCAGAGAAGTCCCAGCGCCGTGAGTCCCTCGACCGTCTCGTCGATCGAGCACGTGCCCACGGACGCGAGCAGGCCCCGGGCGCCCTCGACGTGTTCCAGCAGCGCCGCCGACCCGTCCGCCTCCACCGCGAGGATCTCGCTCAACGCCGCGGCATCGGCACCGGCATGGGCGGCGCCGGCCGCCGCCAGCAGGTTGACGAGCCCGTGCCGCGGGCCGTCGGGCTCGGTGGCGCGGAACGGGTGGTGGAGCCCGGCCGTGGCCTTGAGCGTGATCCCCCGCTCGGCGCAGCCCGCCAGCGCGCTCGCCAGCCAGTCGCAGCTGGGCACGTCTTCTGGTGTCAGGCCGCCACAGCGGACCTTCGCCCGAGCACCGGTGCCGGCCACCTCGTCGAGCGTGTCGGCCAGCGCCGCCGCATCGGCGTGGGGTGCGATCTCGACGTAGCGCCGCACGCCCCGCGGTGGCTCCGGGGGCCGCGCCGACTGGGGCGCCTCGACCTGCACGATCCCCGGCATGGCGTAGATGACCGCCCAGGGGGCGTCGCCGCCGTACGCGATGACGCCGAGCTCCGGCGGTCGGGGCTGCCCCGACGACAGGCTCGCCTCGAGCTCGTCGAACCGTGACGCCGGGTACAGGAACGGTCCCACCGTGGGCGCCAGTGGCCCCCGGCGCAGGCGCTGGTGCGCCGCCAGCGCCGCCGCCATCGGGAGCCGGGCAGGAGGAAAGAGGCTGGCGTCGTCGAACAGGCGCTCGACGGCCGCTTTGAGGCTGGTTGTCACGTTGTACCTCCGGAAGGCGGAGATTAGTTTCCGACCCATCGGAGCCGAACTGAGGGGACCCAGTCCGATCCATGCCGTACTACCGACGGGTGGGTGAGATCCCACCGAAGCGCCACACCCAGTTCCGGGCGCCGGACGGGCACCTGTACGCCGAAGAGCTCATGGGCACGGAGGGCTTCTCGTCGTCGTCTTCGCTGCTCTACCACCGGCGCCCGCCCACGGCCCTCGTCGCGGCCGAGGCCGTGGCCGAGAAGGACCCGGGTCTCGGCCCCAACGAACCGCTCCTCCCGCACCACCTCCGGACCGGCAGCCTGCCCGCCGGCGGCGACCTGGTCGCGGACCGCACGCTGCTGCTCGCCAACGCGTCCGTGCGGCTCCTGGTGGCGCAGCCGACGCAATCGAGCGGGCTCTACCGCAACGCCATGGGGGACGAGGTCGTGTACCTGCGGCAGGGCACGGCCCGCCTCGACAGCGTGTTCGGGTCGCTCGAGTGCCGCGCCGGCGACTACGTGGTCGTGCCCACGTCCGCGACGCACCGCTGGATAGTCGAGGCGGGCGAGCCGGTGCACGCGCTGATCCTCGAGGCGCGGGGCCACGTCGGTCCTCCGGAGCGTTACCTGTCGCCCACCGGCCAGTTCCTGGAGCACAGCCCCTACTGCGAACGCGACCTGCACGCTCCCGACGAACCGCTCGTCGTCGACGGCGGCGACGGTGATCAGCCGATCGAGGTCCTGGTGCGTCAGCGCGACGGCTTGACCCGCTACCGCTACGCCCACCACCCCTTCGACGTCGTGGGCTGGGACGGTTGCCTGTACCCCTACAGGCTCTCGATCCACGACTTCGAGCCCGTCACCGGGCGGGTCCACCAGCCGCCACCGGTCCATCAGACGTTCGCCGGCCCCCGCTTCGTGGTGTGCAGCTTCGTACCCCGCAAGCTCGACTACCACCCGTTGGCGGTGCCGGTGCCCTACAACCACGCCAACGTGGACAGCGACGAGGTCCTCTACTACTGCGCCGGCGACTTCACGAGCCGCAAGGGGGCGGGCATCGAGCCGGGATCCATCAGCCTCCACCCCGCCGGCTTCATCCACGGTCCCCAGCCAGGAAGCGTCGAGCGGGCCCTGGGCCAGGAGGCGACCGACGAGATGGCGGTCATGCTCGACACCTTCGATCCCTTGCTGCTGGCGGACGGCGCCCGCGCGTGCGACGACTCCGACTACGCCTGGTCGTGGGCGCGGTCTGCGGTCACGTAGACCCGCGCTGACCGCCGCGCGCAGGTCAGGCCGGAACGGTGGCGAGAGCGTCGAGCACGAACTCGTCCACGCCCGCCTCGAGCCGGTCGCGGCGCAGCAGGGTGCGGGCCACCACGTTGGCGCCGCGCTCCGACAGGACGTCGGCGAAGCGGTCGAGCGCCTTGCCGGCGTGGATGGCGTACGTCATGAACGCCGCCACCCGCTTGCCGTCGATCACCGGCATCGAGCGGATCCTCCCGGCCCTGCCGGGCCGGTGCCCGAAGAGCACCAGGCCGTCGACCCAGGTGCCGACGAAGACGATGTCGGCGGCGGCGAGGTCCTTCAGCCCGATGGCGGTGATGGGGTAGATGGACGCCTCGACGCCCCGGCTGGCCACCGCGTCGCCGACGAGCCGGGCGGCCCGCGCCGTGTTGCCGGTGAGGCTCTCGTAGATGACCACCGCTCTTGTCACGTCGGTTCACCCCGTCGACTGCCGCTGCACCCAGTTGGCTCACGGTAGTGCGCGCCGGGGGGGCGGGGTGGGCCTCGCCCTGAGTGTCGACGTGCGGTCAGCCGCCGCCCTTGGCCGCCTTGGCGGTCCTCGCGGCCCCGGTGCGGGCGTCGCTGGCCACTTGCTGGGCGCTGGCCTTCGCCTCGCGAACGCTGGCGATGACCCGCTCCACCAAGTCGTCCGCGTCGCCACGCAGCGAGCTCGCCGTCCTGCGCGTCAGGCGCGGGCCGGTCGGGGACGATCGCCGCGGCTGGCGGCCCTGCACCCGGTCGACCAGGTCCTGCACGGCCGCCAGCCCGCCCTGGACGACCCCGCTGAGCGTGCCGACGACGCGATCGATCACGCCCGCGGCCGCGCCGCCGAAGACGTTGCCGGGCGGGGTGTCGGACAGCCGGGGATGGGGGCGTGTCGGCGCCGTCTCGCGGGCCTTCTCCATGGCATCGCCGAGCTCGTTGAGGGCCTTGCCCCCCAACTCCGAGCGAACCTCGCGGAAGTATTCGGACTCCTCCTCCCGGACGTGGTGGCGCACGTTCTCGATCAACACCGTCACCTTGGCCCCGAACCGCTCGTCCTCCGGGTCCATGCCCTCGAGCTCCGAGAGCACCCACTTGACGACGTGGTGCTCCTCGAGGCTCTCGAGCGCCACCTGTTCGACCGCCGGCACGGTCGCCCGGGTGACCGGGTAGAAGAGCTGCTCCTCGATCGCGGCGTGGACCGAGAGCTCCTCGATCATGCGGTCGACGAGCTTGCGCTTTTCCACGAACGCACGTGGACCGGCGTCCTCGAACCGCTTGAACAGCGTCTCGACCGAGCGGTGATCGTCCCTGAGCATCGTGATGGCGTCCATGACCCGCGCATACCCACGCCACCCGCCGATGAGCCATCGGTCTCGCACCCGAACGTGATCCCGGCCCGTGCCCCGCGCTAGACCACGTAGTTCCTGGAGGTGCCCATGGTCTCTGCCCTGTTCGACGCTGCGGCGTGGCGTCCCGTCGAGGGCTTCGAGTTCACCGACATCACCTATCACCGGGCCATCGACGTCGGCGCCGTCCGCGTGGCGTTCGACCGACCCGAGGTCCGCAACGCCTTCCGCCCGCACACGGTGGACGAGCTGTACCGGGCGCTCGACCACGCGAGGCAGGCCTCGGACGTGGGCTGTGTCCTCCTCACGGGAAACGGGCCGTCGCCGCGCGACGGCGGCTGGGCGTTCTGTTCCGGCGGCGACCAGCGCATCCGTGGGCGTGACGGCTACCGCTACGCGGAGGGCGAGACCAACGAGACGATCGACCCCGCCCGCACTGGGCGGCTGCACATCATGGAGGTCCACCGGCTCATTCGGTTCATGCCCAAGGTGGTCATCTGCCTGGTGCCCGGGTGGGCGGCCGGCGGTGGGCACAGCCTGCACGTGGTCTGCGACCTCACGCTTGCCAGCCGTGAGCACGCCCGATTCCGGCAGACAGACGCCGACGTGGCGAGCTTCGACGGCGGGTTCGGCTCGGCGTACCTGGCCCGGCAGGTGGGCCAGAAGTTCGCCCGCGAGATTTTCTTCCTCGGCGACACCTCCTCGGCGGAGGACGCCCACCGCATGGG